>Ga0196976_1000345_pt1 | contig 30313 bp, 31 predicted proteins | sample S3v_513CmetaG_FD_148644 | JGI IMG/M metagenome (GOLD analysis project Ga0196976, IMG submission 148644) | Soil microbial communities from Anza Borrego desert, Southern California, United States - S3+v_5-13C | ecosystem: Environmental > Terrestrial > Soil > Desert | place: USA: California... | reverse complement strand
GCGAGGGCGGAGCCCGAGCGATTCTCGAACGGCCACTACCCCACCACGAAGTTGATGAGCCGCTTCGGCACGAAGACCACCTTCCGGACGGTCTTGCCCTCGAGGTGCGCCTTCACCTTCTCGTCGCCCTCGGCGAGCGCTCGGACCTCGGGCTCGCCCGCCGCCACCGCGGCCTGCACCTCTCCGCGCAGCTTGCCGTTCACCTGGACGGCGATGGTGACCGTGTCCGCCGCGACGAGCGCCGGGTCGAAGGACGGCCACGGCTCCTCGGCCAGGAGCCGGTCGCGGGCGCCGGGCCCGAGCACCTCGTGCCAGAGCTCCTCGGCGGCGTGCGGCGCGAAGGGCGAGAGCAGCGCCGCGAGCGCCACGAGCGCCTCCCGGACGGCGGCGCGGTCGGCGTCGGTCTTCGGCGCGACCGCCTCGAGCGCGTTCACGAGCTCCATCAGGCCGGCGATGCCGGTGTTGAACTTGAGATCCGCCTCGAACCCGTCGGTCACGCGCTTGATGGTCCGGTGGGTCTTCCGGCGCAGCTCGAGGAAGTCGCCGCCCGCCTGCGCGAGCGCGGCCTCGGGCGCGCCGAAGCAGTCCTGCCGGTCGTGGTAGACCCGCCAGACGCGGCGCAGGAACCGGTGCAGGCCCTCGACCTGGCTGTCCGACCAGTCGATGTCCTTCTCCGGGGGCGCGGCGAAGAGGATGAACAGGCGCAGCGTGTCCGCCCCGAACCGATCGACCATCGGCCCCGGGGCGACCGAGTTGTTCCAGCGCTTGGACATCTTCCGGCCGTCGGAGCCGTTCACGATGCCCTGCGTGACGAGCCGCCGGCACGGCTCGTCCTCCTGCACGAGCCCCAGCTCCCGCATCACCCGGTGCCAGAACCGGAAGTAGAGCAGGTGCATGACCGCGTGCTCGGGACCCCCGACGTAGACGTCGATGGGCAGCCAGCGCTTCGCCGCGTCGGGCGCGAAGGGACGGGCCGCGTCCTTCGGCGAGAGGTAGCGGGCGTAGTACCAGGACGAGTCCACGAACGTGTCCATCGTCTCCACCTCGCGGCGCGACGGCTTCCCGCACCGCGGGCAGGTGGTGTTCACGAACTCGGCGACCTTCGCGAGCGGCGGCTCGCCGGTGCCGGTGATGATCGCCTGCGGCGGCAGGACGACCGGCAGGTCCTTCTCCGGCACGGGCACGGCGCCGTGGTCCGGGCAGTAGACGATCGGGATCGGCGTGCCCCAGTAACGCTGGCGCGAGAAGCCCCAGTCGCGCAGGTGCCAGCGGACGGTCGCGTGGCCGAACCCCTGCTCCGCCGCGTGGGCCGACATCTTCCGGCGCGCCTCGGCCGAGGAGAGCCCGGTGAAGGGCCCGGAGGCGTCGAGCACGCCGTCCTCCGTGGTGGCGGCGGCGAGCTGGTCGCCCGGCGGCGTGCGCTCGCCCTTCGGCGGCTGGATGACGGTCTTGATGGGCAGCCCGTACTTCTTCGCGAACTCGAAGTCGCGCTGGTCGTGCGCCGGGACGCTCATCACCGCGCCCGTGCCGTACTCGGCCAGGACGAAGTTCGCGATCCAGACCGGGACCTCCTCGCCGGTGAACGGGTTCACCGCGCGCGCGCCCGTGAAGACGCCCTCCTTCGGCGCGTTCTCGCCGGTGCGCTCCACCGCGTCGGTCTTCTTCATCCGGGCGACGAAGGCGTCCACCTCGGCGCGCCGCTCCGGCGCGGTCAGCTTCGCGACGAGCGGGTGCTCCGGCGCGAGGACGACGTAGGTGCAGCCGAAGATCGTGTCCACGCGAGTGGTGAAGACCGGGATCTTCGTCCCGGCGCTCCCCGCCGCGGCGAACTGGACTTCGGCGCCCTCGCTCTTGCCGATCCAGTTCCGCTGCATGGTGGTGATCCGCTCGGGCCAGGCGCCGAGCCCGTCCAGCCCGTCGAGCAGCGACTGCGCATACTTCGTGATCCGGAACGCCCACTCCGGGATGACCTTCTCCACCACCGGCGAGCTGCACCGCTCGCAGACCTGGTTCCCCTCCTGCTCCACCACCTGCTCGTTGGCGATGACGGTGTTGCAGCCCGTGCACCAGTTCGCCTTCCCCTCGCGCCGGTAGACGACGTCGCGCTGCAGCATCTGGAGGAAGAACCACTGGTTCCAGCGGTAGTACTCCGGGTCCGCGGTGACGATCTCGCGCTCCCAGTCGAACGCGTACCCGAGCTTCTTCATCTCCGCCCGGAACGAGACGATGTTCTCCCGGGTGCGCTCCGCGGGGTGCCGGCCGTCCTTGATCGCGGCGTTCTCGGCGGGGAGGCCGAGCGCGTCGAAGCCGATGGGGTGCAGGACGTCGTACCCCCGCTTGCGGAGGTACCGGGCGAGCGCGTCACCGATCGTGTACACGCGCGCGTGGCCCATGTGCATGGCGCCGGACGGGTACGGGAACATCTCCAGGACGTAGCGCGGCTCGGCCTGTGGCCGGCGGCCGGCCTTGAAGGCGCCAGCCTCCTCCCAGCGCTTCTGCCAGCGGGGCTCGATCGACTGCGGCTCGTAGCGTTCGTTCATCGACATGGCGGGCGATAGTAGCGGACCCCCGGAGGTTCGTCTTCCTTCGCGGACACGCCGCGCGGGGCCTCGCCACCTCGGGTAGCAGCGCTCCCGGCCCCGACCCCGCGCTATATTGTCGCTTCCTCGAGCCTGCCCGGAGCCGCCGCATGTTCCCGCCCGTCTACGTCGCCCAGATCGCCCAGCACGAAGGGAAGGAGGTCACCCTCCACGGCTGGCTCCACAACCGCCGCTCCTCGGGGAAGCTCCACTTCCTCCAGGTCCGCGACGGGACCGGGACCATCCAGTGCGTGGTGTTCAAGGGCAACGTGCCGCCCGAGGTCTTCCAGGCCGCGGACCACCTCCCGCAGGAGACGAGCATCACCGTCACCGGCCTCGTGAAGAAGGACGACCGCTCCCCGATCGGCTTCGAGCTCGACGTGCGCGGCCTCGAGGTCGTGGCGCGCCCCGCCGCGGAGTTCCCGATCGGCCACAAGGAGCACGGGGTCGCGTTCCTGATGGAGCAGCGGCACCTCTGGCTCCGCTCGCAGCGCCAGCAGGTCATCCTCCGCGTGCGGCACTCGGTCGTGAAGGCGATCCGCGACTTCTTCGACGACCGGGGCTTCACGCTGGTGGACGCGCCCATCTTCACCCCGAGCGCCTGCGAGGGCACCTCGACGCTGTTCGAGGTCCCCTACTTCGACCTCGGGAAGGCCTACCTCACGCAGTCGGGCCAGCTCTACATGGAGGCGGCCGCGATGGCGCTCGGGAAGGTCTACTGCTTCGGCCCGACCTTCCGCGCCGAGAAGTCGAAGACGCGCCGGCACCTCACCGAGTTCTGGATGGTCGAGCCGGAGGTCGCGTTCATGGATCTGGCGGGCGACATGGAGCTCATGGAGGAGTTCGTGAGCGCCGTCGTCCAGGCGGTCCTCGCGAAGCACGAGAAGGAGCTCCGGACGGTCCTCGAGCGCGACGTCGAGAAGCTCCGGGCCGTGAAGCCGCCGTTCCCCCGGATCACCTACGGCGAGGCCGTGAAGGTCCTCCAGGAGGCGGGCCACCCGATGAAGTGGGGCGACGACATCGGCGGCGACGAGGAGACCGCCCTCGCCAACCGGTTCGACCGCCCGGTGATGGTCCACCGCTACCCGGCGGAGATGAAGGCGTTCTACTTCAAGAAGGACCCGCAGGACCCGCGGCTCGCGCTCGGCTGCGACGTGCTCGCGCCGGAGGGCTACGGCGAGATCATCGGCGGCGGCGAGCGCGAGAGCGACCTCGCGAAGCTCGAGGGGGACCTCGCCGCGCACGCGCTGCCGCGCGAGGCGTTCGAGTGGTACCTCGACCTGCGCCGGTACGGGACGGTGCCGCACGCGGGGTTCGGGATGGGGGTGGAGCGCTGCGTGGCCTGGATCTGCGGCCTGCACCACGTCCGCGAGACCATCCCGTTCGCGCGGATGATGGAGCGCATCACACCGTAGCCTCCCCAGCCCGTGCTCGAGCCCCGCGCCCGGGCCCGGTCCCGCTCGCCCTGAGCCTGTCGAAGGGCGAGCTATCGCGGCCGTACGCCGCCTCCGCGCCTCCGCCCGGCGGCTGCTGCGGGCATCGCTGTTCGGAGCCCGTGGCGCGTGCGAGGGCACCGGGATGTTCCGGCCGTTCGTCCTGAGCGTAGGGCCCGCGCAGCGGGCCCGGAGTCGAAGGGCGAACGGTTCGCGAGCTAATCCATCCGCAGCAGCGTCTTCACGGTCTCCACCACCTGCTGCGCCTGCACCGGCTTCACGAGGTAGGCGCTCGCGCCGAGCGCCATGGCGCGGCGGCGGTCGGCCTCGGCGCTCTCGGTGGTGATGACCACGATCGGGATCCGCTGGTGCGGGCCGCCGGACCGGACGAGCGAGACGAGCTTCAGCCCGTCCATGAGCGGCATGTTGATGTCGGTGATGAGGATGTCGAACGTGGACGTGGCGAGCTTCCGCCAGGCGTCCGCGCCGTCGCCGGCCTCGGTGGCGTCCATGCCCATCACCCGCTGGAGCGCGTAGCTGAGCTGCTTGCGCATCGCGGGGCTGTCGTCCACGACCAAGGCGTGCAGCTGCGCCATGGGCTCTAGCTCTCCCTCCCGAAGCGGGCCAGGCGGTCGGCGATGGCCCCGAGGTCCAGCACTTCCTGTACGGCTCCGCTGTCGGCCGCGGCCTGTGGCATCCCGTATACCACGGCGGTGTCTTCGGATTCTGCGAGCGTGAGCCCGCCACCGGCGCGGATGGCCCGGACCCCCTCCCGGCCGTCGTTCCCCATCCCCGTCAGGACCACCCCGCAGGCGTTCGGCCCGCAGGCGGACGCCACCGAGGCGAAGAGCCGATCGATGGACGGCGTGTAGCGAGCGGTCCCACCACCCTCCGGCGGCAGGATCCGGACACGGAGCGTGCCCTCGTCCTCCCGCACGACCTCCATGTGGCGGCCGCCCGGCGCCACCAGGATGCGGCCCACCGCCACCCGGTCGCCGTCCTCGGCCTCCTTGGCCGTGAAGGCGCCGGTGCGCGCCAGCCGCTGCGCGAAGGTCGAGGTGAACTTCTCCGGCATGTGCTGCGCGATCACCAGGGCGATGGGCGCGTCGTACGGGAGCGCCTGCACGAGCTGGGAGAGGGCCTGCGGGCCGCCCGTCGAGGCGCCGATCGCCACCACCCGTGGCGCCAGGTCGGGCTCCACCGCGAGCACGGGCATGGGCCGGCGGGCCGCGAGGTTCTCGAGCCGGAGCGCGCGCACGGTCGAGCACTTCCGCAGGATCTCCTCCCGGAACGCCTCGAGGGAGGCGGCCGTCCCGGTGGGCTTCGCCACGAAGTCGAGGGCGCCGAGCTCGAGCGCCCGGAACACGTCGGTCCGGCGGGCCTGCGAGGACACCACGACGACCGGCGTGGGCCGGCGCGGCATGAGGAGGCGCAGGAACGTGAACCCGTCCATGCGCGGCATCTGGAGGTCGAGCACGATGACGTCCGGCTGGAGCCGGAGGGCCTGCTGCAACCCCTCCTCCCCGTCGCTCGCCTGCCCGACGATCTGGATCCCGGCGGCGTCCTCGAGGATCGACGAGAGGTGGGCCCGGCTCGTCGCCGAGTCGTCCACGAGGAGGACCCGAACCTCGCGCCCGGGTCGTGCCGCCCCGCCGTTCACGTCCCGTCCTCCGCCGCGCCGGCGGGCTTGCGGTAGACGAGGTCGTTCGTGAGGTGGACGAGCTCGAAGTCCGCGGTCACGTTGATGAGCGACTCCGAGTGGCCGAGCAGCAGCCACGCGCCCCTGCGCATCTTCTGGTGCAGGCGCTTGAGGAGCGCCCGGCGCGCCTGGAGGTCGAAGTAGATCATCATGTTCCGGCAGAAGACGACGTCGAGCCGGGAGACGGTCGAGAGCGCGTTCGCGGCGACCAGGTTCTCGCGCTGGAACCGGACCGTCGACCGGAGCGCCTCGTCCACCACCCACTTCCCGCCGCGCAGGTGGAACCAGCGGCGCATGGGCGCGGCGTCGGGCATCCGGAACGCGTGCTCGCCGTAGGCGCCGGCGCGCGCCTGGGCGACGCACCGGCGGGAGATGTCGGAGCCGACGAGCTCCACGTCCCACCCCTCGAACAGCCCCGACTCCTTCACCAGGGCGGCGAGCGTGTAGACCTCCTCGCCGGTGCTGCAGCCGGCCGAGAGGATCCGCAGGCGCCGGAGCGGCGCGTTGGTCTCGGCCAGCGCCGGGAGGATCTCGCGGGTGAAGGCGCGGAGCTGGTACGGCTCCCGGTAGAAGTACGTCTCGTTGGTGGTGAGGATGTCGGCGGCCTCGTCCAGCTCCGCCTCGCGCCCCGGGTCGAACTTGAGATAACGATGGTACGCGGCGAAGTCGGCGAGCCCGAGCGCCTGGAGCCGCGGCTGGAGGCGCTTCTCGAGGAGGTACGCGCTCCCGTCGCGGTACCAGAGGCCGCAGTGCTCGTGGATCACCGCCCGGAGGAGGCGGAACTCCTCCTCGGACATCGGGGGGGCGCTCGCGTCGAGGGGGCCCACGCGTCACCGCCCGGAGAGCGCCCGCGCCGCGTCGGCGAAGGCGCGCGCGACGAGCGGGTCCACCTCGTGCCTGGCCAGCGCCTCGGCGGTCGCCCGCAGCGCCGGGTCGCCGCGCTCGACCATCGCGCGGGCCGCCGCCTGCCGGACGTCCCACCGGGTGTTCCCGGCGGCCTCTCGCAGCAGCCGCTCCCCCTCGGGCCCCGGGAGCTTCGCGGCGGCCGAGATCGCCTCCTTCACCACCTCGGGATCGGCGTGATCCGCGGCCCGCGAGATCACGTCCGCCGGCGGGTGCCCGAGGGTCACGAGCGCCCGTACGGCCGCGAGCACCACCACCGGGGGCACGTCCGACGCGCGGGCCAGGGCGGCGATGGCCGGCGCGTGCCGCGCCTCGCCCGTTGCGCCGAGCGCCTCGACCGCCGCAGCCCGCACCGCAGGCTCCGGATCGCCGAGCCGCGCGTGCAGGCCGTCGATCGCGGGCTGCGGGAGCGGCCCCGCCCCGCGGGCGACGCCGGCGCGGGCGACCTCGACGAGCGCCCGCGCGGCGGCGGCGCGCACCGACCACGTGCCGTCGCCGAGCGCCGCGACGAGCTCCGGCAGCTCCTCGCCGGCGAGGGCCCCGCGCTGCGCGAGCGACGCGATCGCCCCCGCGGCCGCCATCCGCTGGACCACCGCGGGACGGCGCAGGCCCGCGCGCAGGCGCGGGAGGTCCTCGGCCGCGCCCAGCGCGCCGAGCACCCGGAAGAGCGAGGCCGACGGGCTCGTGTCGAAGCGATCCCGCAGCGCCGCGAGCGCCGCGGCGCGCGCCTCCGCCGACTCCTGGCCGATGTGCACCAGCGCGGTCGCGGCGATGCCGGATACGGCGGGCGCGTCGTCCCCGAGGAGGCCGGTGAGCGGCGGCACCGCGCGCGCGTCCCCGAGGTGCCCGAGCGCCGCGATCGCCTCGGCCTGGAGGTACCCGCTCGGATCGCTCGCCTCGCGGACCAGCGCCTCGAGCGCGGCGGGGCTCCCGAGCCGCGAGAGGAGCGCCAGCGCGGCGATCCGGCCGAACGGCCCCTGCCCCTCGAGCGCCGCGGCGATCGCGTCGCGGAGCCCCTGCCCGCGCGGCAGCGCCTCGACCGAGTCCTCGACGAAGGGCCGGAGCCGGTCGTCCTCGGCGAGCCGCAGCATGGCGCCCACCTCGGAGACGGCGCCTCCCCAGCCCAGGACCGAGAGCGCGCCCACGCACACGGCCACGTCGTCCGCCTCGAGCGAGGCCGCGCTGGAGCGGACGTCGGCGCCGTCGCGCACCGCCGCCGCCACCGCGTCGGCGAGGTGGCGCAGCTCGCCGGCCGACCGGCGCGTGCGCTGCGTGCCGATCCCGGCGAGCGCCGCCTCGCGCGCCCCGCGCGACCCCTCCGCGAGGCCGCCCGCGAGCAGCGCCCCGGCCTCGGGCTCGTCGCTGAACCCGAGCACGCGGTACGCCGGCCGGCGAAGCGCCTTGTCCTCGAGCAGCGGGCGGACCCGCGCCGCCGGCGGGCAGACCCGCATCGCGAGGAGCGCCTCGAGCGCGGAGAGCCGGAGCGTGTGCTCGTCGGAGTCGAGCGCGGCGAGCAGCGTGGCGCCGGCCTCGGGGCCGCCGATCTTCCCGAGCGCCTCGGCCGCCCCGGCGCGCACGTTGGGATCGGGATCCGCGAGGCGGGCGGCCAGGGGGACCACCGCGCGCCGATCGCCGATGACGCCCAGGACCGACGCGGCCGCCTGCCGGAGATCGGCGTCGGGGCCGTCGAGGCGGGCCACGAGCGGCAGCACGGCGTCCGCGCCGAGCCGGGCCAGGGCCGCCGCCGAGGCGTCGCGCATCCCGACGTTCGCGCCGCCCGAGAGCAGCCCGAGGAGCGCGGGGAGGACCTCGTTCACCGAACCCGTCGTGACGATCCGCTCCACGGCCACGCTGCGGACCCGCCAGCTCGGATCCCCGAGCATGCCGAGCAGGAGCTCGCGCTCGTCCTCGCGCGCCGCGTCGAGCTCTCCCGCCGCGCGGTACCGGATCTCCTCCTCCGGCGCGCGGACCCGGGCGCGGACCGTTCCAGGATCGCGTGGGGCGGTCATGTTCGCCTCGTGGTCTCCGCCTCCGAGCGCGCCGCCTCGATCTCCCCCGGGGAGACCGGCTCGAGCAGCGCCCGCACGTTGAGCAGCAGCCGCAGCCGGGTCGCGCCGCGGCGGCCGCCGCCGGAGGCGCTCTCGCCTCCGCAGACGCCGAGGAAGAAGCGGGCCCCGCCGCCCTCGACGAGCCCGGGCGACGGGCGGATCTCGGCGCGCGGGATGCGCAGCACCTCGGTCACCTCGTCCACGACGAGGCCGAGCCGCCGCCCGGCGACGTGGACGATGAGGATCTTGGTCTTGCGCGTGGGCGGCGTCACCGGGAGCCCGAGCCGGCGCCGTACGTCGAGCACCGGGATGACGTCGCCCCGGAGCCGGATCACGCCCTCCACGAAGGGCGGCGCGCGCGGGACCGGCGTCACCGGGAGCGGGTTGATGATCTCCCGCACGCGCATGATGTCGATCGCGTAGTCCTCGCCGCCCACGCGGAACGTGCAGAGCTGGGCGAGCGCGTCGGCGGGCGCCGCGCCGCGCGTGGCGGGCTCATGCGCCGGCATGCGAGGTCCTCCCGGCCCGTGGGCCCGCCGGCGCGCGCCGCAGGAGCGCGCCGAGGTCGAGCACGGTGAACAGCCGGTTCCGCTCCCGCCCGATCCCGGCCAGGCAGTCCGCGCTCGCGCCGCCGATGCCCTGCGGGCAAGGCTCGATGCTGCCGCGCGCCAGGCGCACCACGCTCGCCACGGCGTCGACGAGCAGTCCGCACGGCCCCTCCCCGTCGTCCACGATCACGATCCGGCCGAACCCGTCCGGCGGCGTCGGGCCGGGGAGGCCGAGGCGGCGCCGCGGATCGAAGACCGCGACCACCTCGCCGCGGACGGTCACCACCCCGAGGATGCCCGCCGGGGCCCGCGGCACCTCGGTGATCGTCTGCGCCTTGAGGACCTCGCGCACGCGATCGATGGCGACGGCGTACTCCTCGGAGCCGAGCTCGAAGGTGAGGTACTCCTCGATCGCGGTGTCCTCGTGGCTCGCGGCCTCCGCGTGCTCGCCGTCCCCCGGCAACGACACGAGCCCCGGGAGCTCCTCGTCGTCGCGGTAGAAGAAGTCCTCGAGCGGGTTGCGGGGCGGCACCGGCGACCAGCGCGCCGGCGCGGCGGCGCGGACCTCCTCCGGCCGCGGCTCCGGCGCCTGCGCGGGCGGGGACGCGGCCGGCGCTGCAGGCAGGATCGTGAGCGGCCCCTGCGGCGGAGGGCTCCCTCCCAGCAGGGCCGGGGCGATCACGGCGAAGTCCGACGGCGCGGGGACCGGTGCGGGGGTCGGCTCCGGCTCGGGGATGAACGGGCGCTCGCCGGAGCCCGGGCGCCACGTGGTGAAGCGCGGATCCGGGTCGCCGTGCTCCTCCCCGTGCGCGACGATCTCCTGCGCCTGCGTCGCGAGCGTGCGCGCCGCCTCGGCCGCGGCCAGCGCCTCGTCCTCTGCGGGCGCGCGCGGCGGGGCGGGACGTGCGGACGGCTCCGCTGGCCCGGAGTCCGCGGCAGGCGCGCCCGCCGCGTCCGGCGCCGACGCGTCGCGCGCCCCGGCCTCCGCCGCCGCGGCGCGTTCCTTCGCCTTCCTGCGGATCTCCAGGAAGTCCATGACCGCCCCGAGTCTAACCCGCCGTGCGCGCGCTTCCCATGTGGGCCCGCGCCTGGTTCAGGCCCGGGGCGAGGTCCGCCTCGACGGCCTCGACCACCTCGGCGGACAGCGTCGCCGCCCCGCGGGCGAACCCCTCGAGCAGCGCGCCCGCGGCGAGCTGGTTCACCCTGCGCGGCAGCCCACCCGAGAGCCGGTGGATCGCCTCCACCGCGCCCGGCGCGAACAGCGGCGCCGTCCGCCCGGCCACGGCGAGCCGGTGCTCCAGATATCGGGCGGTGTCGGAGACGTCGAGGGGACCCAGGTGGAAGGCGACCCCGACCCGCTGCGCGAACGCCTCGCCGCCCCGGGCGCCGAGCCGCTCGCGGAGCTCGGGCTGGCCCACGAGGACGAGGCCCAGGAGCGGGCGATCGTCGGCGGCGAGGTTCCCGAGGAGCCGCAGCTCGTCGTACGCGGCGCGGCCCGCGAGGAGCTGCGCCTCGTCCACGACCACGACGGCGAACTTCCCCTCGGCGTCGAGCCGGGCCGCGAACTCGCCGAGCGCGCCGAACACGTCCACCTTGCGCGTGCCGCTGAACTGGGACACGAGCCCGAACCCCTGCGCGATCGCGGAGAGGAGCTGGGCGGGCGGGAGCGCCGGGTTCAGGACGAAGCTGAAGCGGCACCGATCCGCGTACGCGTCCACGAGCGCCCGCGAGAGCGTGGTCTTGCCCGCGCCGATGTCCCCCGTGAGCACCGCCACCTCGCGCTCCTCGAGCGCGTGGGAGAGGCGCGCGAGCGCCTCGGCGTGCTGCCGCGAGCGGTAGAGGAACTCCGGATCCGGCGTCTTCGAGAAGGGCTTGCGCTGGAGGCCGTAGAACTCGAGGTACATCCGTCAGGCCTCCCCTGCCGCCCCGCCGATCCCCTCGGGCGCGATGACCTCCTCGATGATCGCGCCCACGTCGAGCACGAGGACGGTGCGCCGGCTGCCCAGGTCGGTCGCGCCGGCGATGCCGCGGACGCTCGCGAGCGCCTTCCCGAGCGGCTTCACGACGATGTCCTGCTGCCCCACGAGGTCGTCGACCGCGATCCCGAGCCGCTCCTGCGCCAGCCCGACCACGACCACGAAGAGCCGCTCCTTCTGCGGCGCGCCCGCGAGCCGGAAGAACGAGCCGAGGCGGAGCAGCGGCAGCGTCGAGCCGCGCAGCGAGATGACCTCGCGCGTCGAGAGCGTGCGGACCTCGCTCGCCTTGATCTCCAGGATCTCGAGGACGCTGTTGAGCGGCACGGCGTACACCCGGCCTGCGACGGACACCACGAGCGCCCGGAGGATGGCGAGCGTGACCGGCAGCGTGATCTCGAACCGCGTCCCGAGGCCGCGCGTGGTCGAGAGATCGATGATGCCGGAGAGCTCCGCGATGTTCGTCTTCACCACGTCGAGGCCGACGCCGCGGCCCGAGAGCGCCGTCACCTTCTTCGCCGTGGAGAAGCCGGGGGTGAACACGAGGTTCAGGAGCTCGCGGCGGGAGAGATCGGCGAGCGCCTGGGACGTCGCCAGCCCGCGCTCCACCGCCACCTGGCGGATCCGCTCCTCGTCGAGGCCCGCGCCGTCGTCCTCGACCACGATCTGCACGTGGTTCCCGCGCTGGGTGGCGTGCAACCGGACCCGCCCGACCTCGGGCTTGCCGGAGCGCCTCCGCACCTCGGGGGCCTCGATGCCGTGGTCGATGGAGTTGCGGATGAGGTGCATCAGCGGATCGGAGAGCTCCTCGACGATGAGCTTGTCGAGCTCGACGTCCCCGCCGGCGACCACGAACTCGATCTCCTTCCCCACCTCGCGCGAGAGCTTGCGCACCATGCGCGCCAGCTTGTCGAAGACCTGGTCCAGGGGGACCATCCGCACCTCGAGGATCCCCGCCTGCAGCTCCGAGAGCTTCCGCTCGAGGGCCCGCGACAGCCGCTGCAGCTCGCCCGCGAGCACGGGATCCCCGCCGTCGCCCTTCTGCCGCTCGGCCACGTGCGCCAGCGACGAGCGGATGAGCACGAGCTCGCCGACCGCGTTCATGAGGCGGTCGAGCTTGTGGATGTCCACCCGGACCGACTGGGAGGCGGAGCGGAGGGAGGTCGCCTCGGCGCCGCCGTCGGGCGGCGGCGAGAAGGCGGAGCCCGGCGCCGACGGGGGCGGGGCCGCCGCGGCGGGCGGCGGCGCCGCCGCAGCCGGCTTCTCCGGCGCGGGCTGCCGCGCGGGCGCCGCCGTCGCGGGGGCGCTCGCGCCGGCCGGAGGAGGGCCGGCCCGGAGCGGCACGCGCTCCACCGCCGACCCCTGCCCGGCCGCGAGCTGGACCACGGCCTCGGGCTCGCGCGAGGCGTAGAGCAGCTCGAACCCGATCGACTGGGGATCGCGCGCCTCGGCGGCGGGGAGCGTCGAGACCACCTCGCCGTGCTTCTTGAGGCGCGCGTTGAGCTCGGAGAGCTCGCGGTCGAACGCCTCCAGCGGGAAGGAGACCTTCACCCGCAAGAGCGCGACGCCCTTCTGGACGTTCGCGCGGAGCCGGTGCTCCTCGTACTCGGTGAGCACGCCCCGCACCGCGGCGGGCAGATCGAGCGCGTCGAGCGGATCGCCGGCGGGCTTGCCGCCGCGCGCGCCGCCCCGCAGCCGCTCGGCCAGACGGGCGGCCGCCTCCGCGGTCTCGGGCGGGCGCCCCTCCGACTCCTCGGCGATGATCCGCGCGAAGAGCTCCGGCGCCTCGAGCAGCAGATCCACCGTCTCCGGGTCGAGCGGCCGCCGGCCCATGCGCACGTCGTCGAGCTGGTCCTCGAGGGCGTGCGCGAGCTTGGACATCCGCTCGACGCCGAACATCGAGGACAGGCCCTTGAGCGTGTGGGCGGCGCGGAAGACCTGGTTCAGGAGCTCCGGGTCCGGATCCTCGCCGCCGTGGTCGAGCCGGAGCAGATCGCGCCCCAGGGCGTCGATGTTCTCCTGCGCCTCGGAGACGAACTCGCTGGTGGCCTTCGGAGAGTGCTCGGACATGACCGCGGGCGGGCGAACGGCCCGGCGGTCAGCGTATCACGGCGCCCACGTGCGGCAAGGCGCGGGGCCGCCTCGGCATCTCCACGCGTGAAGGTGGGACCACCACCTCCACGTCGGCGCCGCGCTCGGCCCGCGCGGCCGCCAGCTCCTTCTGCAGCGCGCGCGCCTCGCCGAGGAGCACCTGTCGCCCCACCGGACGCACGAGGCTCGCCTCCATCCACAGGCGGGCGGCGAGCGAGAGGTCGCCGGCGAACGGGGGCATGGCGATGGCGAAGGATTCGCTGCCGGCGCGCGCGACGGCCTCGCAGGCCTGGCGGGCGGCGCGCAGGAAGGCGTCCGCCTGGAGCGGTACGTCCGGCAGCCCGAAGCAGAAGATGCGGCCGGCGTGGACCCGCCCGCCGGACGGGAGGAGGAGCGCCTCCTCGGCCCCGCCCTGGAACAGCCCGTTCCGGATCGCGCGGGAGACCGCCCCGCACATCCGCCAGTCCACGAACCCGGCGAAGCCCTGGAGCGGCCGCTCCGGGCCGACGAAGACCGCGAGCGCGTCCACGTCCAGCGCGTCGATCGCTGCGAGCCCCAGCTCGGCTACCTCGATCTTGAGAGCCACCGGTTCTCCCTGAGGGCTTCAGACTACAGGCTCCAGACTACCGGAAAAGCCGCCGTTTCCTGAAGCCTGGAGCCTGGAGCCCGTAGCCCCCATTTACGCGTTCCGCCGCTCCGGCGCCAGACCGGCCGCGATCTTGTCCAGGACCCCGTTCACGAACGCGCCCGAGCTCTCCGAGCCGAACTTCTTCCCCAGCTCGATGGCCTCGTTGATGACCACCTTGACCGGCACGTCGGTGCGGAGAAGCTCGTACACGGCGAGGCGCAGGACGTTCCGGTCGACGCGCGCCATGCGGTCGAGGCGCCAGTGGGCCGAGGCGTTCTCGATGGCGTCGTCCACCTCGCGGCGGTGCGCCGCGACGCCGCGGACGAGCGCCTCCGCGAGCTCCTGCACCTCGCGCTCCACCGGCTCGAAGCTCCTCCAGAACGCGGCCAAGGCGTCGTCGATCCCCTCGGCCGCGACGTCGATCTGGTAGAGCGCCTGGAGCGCACGCTCTCGGGCTCGGGTGCGCCGGGCGGTCAAGGTCACTCCGTCCGCCGCGCGGGGAGGCGGCCCGCCTCGCGCAGCACGTTGGCCTGCTCGATGGCGGCGACGGCCGCCTCGGCGCCCTTGTTGCCGGCCTTCACGCCGGCCCGCTCGAGCGCCTGCTCCATCGTATCGCAGGTGAGGATCCCGAGGCTCACGGCGCAGGGGGCCTCGAGCGACACGTGGGCCACGCCCTTGGTCGCCTCGGCCGCCACGTAGTCGAAGTGGGGCGTCCCTCCGCGGATCACCGCGCCGAGCGCCACCACGAGGTCGTACCGGCCGCTCGCCGCCACGCGCGAGAGCAGCGGCGGCAGCTCGAACGTCCCCGGGCAGCGGAAGACGTCGAGGTCGGAGTCCTTCACGCCGTGGCGGCGGAGCGCGTCGAGCGCGCCCGCCTCGAGCTGCCCGGTGACGAGCGAGTTGAACCGCGAGACCACCAGCGCGGCCTTGAGGCCCGTCGCGATCAGCGATCCTTCGTAGACGTTCATCGCCTTCCTCCCTTGTTCTTGCGGCGGGCCACCCGGGCCTTGCCGGTCCGGCGCGCGGCGCGCGGCGTCGCCGCCAGCGTGAGCAGGTGCCCCATCCGATCGCGCTTCGTCGCGAGGTACGCGCGGTTCTTCTCGGTCGGCGGCATCTCCAGCGGAACCCGCTCCACGACGTGCAGCCCGTAGCCCTCGAGCCCGACGATCTTCTTCGGGTTGTTGGTGAGCAGGCGCATGCGGCGCACGCCGAGATCGCGGAGGATCTGCGCGCCGATCCCGTAGTCGCGGAGGTCCGGCTTGAACCCGAGGCGGACGTTCGCCTCCAGGGTGTCGTAGCCCTCGTCCTGCAGGACGTAGGCCTTGAGCTTGTTCACGAGGCCGATCCCGCGGCCCTCCTGATCCAGGTAGAGCAGCACACCCTTCCCGGCCTTCTCGATCTGGCGGAGCGCGGCGTGGAGCTGCGGGCCGCAGTCGCAGCGGTCGCTCCCGAAGACGTCGCCGGTGAGGCACTTCGAGTGCACCCGCACCAGGACCGCCTCGCTCTCGCGCCAGCGCCCCTTCACGAGCGCGACGTGCTGGTGCGCGTCCACCTCGTTCTCGTACGCCACCGCGCGGAAGCTGCCGTACGCGGTGGGCAGCGGCGCCTCGGCGGCGCGCCGCACCAGCACGTCCTTGAGCATCCGGTAGGCGATGAGATCCGCGACCGAGAGGAGCGGCAGGCCGTGGGCCGCCGCGAGCTTCTCGAGCTCGGGGCGGCGCGCCATGGTCCCGTCCTCGTTCATCACCTCGCAGATCACCGCCGCGGGCGTGAGCCCCGCGAGCCGGGCGAGATCGACCGACCCCTCGGTCTGCCCGGCGCGGACCAGCACCCCGCCCTTCCGCGCGCGGAGCGGGAACACGTGGCCGGGCCGCGCCAGGTCCTCGGGGCGGCAGTCGTCGCGCACGGCGGTGAGGATGGTGTGGGCGCGGTCCTTCGCGCTGATGCCCGTCGTCACGCCCTCGCGCGCCTCGATCGAGACCGTGAACGCGGTCCCGAAGGACGAGGTGTTCGAGTTCTCCTCCACCATGAGCGGCAGCCGCAGCGCCCGCACCTTCTCCTCGGTGAGGGAGAGGCAGATGAGCCCCCGGCCGTGCGTGGCCATGAAGCTGATCGCCGCCGGCGTGACCTTCTCCGCGGCGAGGCACAGGTCGCCCTCGTTCTCCCGGCCCTCGTCGTCGGTGAGGATGACCATCTGGCCGGCGCGGAACGCCGCCAGCGCCTGCTCGACGCGCGCCACCGCGACGCTCTCGCCCGGGCGCGCGTTCACCGCCCGACCTCCCCGTACCCCCAGCGCGCGAGGTCCGCGGCCGAGATCCCCTTCGCCGCGCCCGAGGCGGCGACGAGCCGCGCGACGTGGCGGGCCACGAGGTCGGCCTCCAGGTTCACGCGCGTGCCGGGGCCGGCGTCGCCGAGGGTCGTGCGCGCGAGCGTGTCCGGGATCAGCGCCACCTCGAACCGGTCCGGCCCGAGCGCGGCCACCGTCAGCGAGACGCCGTCCACCGCGATCGAGCCCTTCTCGACGACCAGCGGCGCGATCGTCTCGGGCAGCCGGATCGAGAGCCGCGCGCCCTGCCCCTCCGGCGTGCGCGCCAGGACCTCGCCGACGGCGTCCACGTGCCCCTGGACCATGTGGCCGCCGAGCCGGTCGCCGAGGGCGAGCGCGCGCTCGAGGTTCACCCGCGTCCCCGGCCGCCAGCCGCCGAGCGTGGTGCGCGCGAGCGTCTCGGGCACCGCCTCGAACGAGACCAGCCCGCCCCCGCGCTCCACCACCGAGAGGCACGCGCCCGCGCAGGCCACGCTCTCTCCCAGCGTCAGGTCGGCGACGTCGATCCGGCCCGGGCGCAGCGTGAGCCGCGCCCCGCCCTGCCGCGGGGCGACGCGCTCCACCACGCCGATGTCGGAGACGAGGCCGGTGAACATGGTCGCGGGATCCTAGCCCCGAGTGCGGTCCTTCGCCAACCGCCGCCGCGCGCGCGGCCGCGGGACGCGGCCCGTCACGAGCACGTCGTCGCCGAGCCGCTCGATGGCGACGTCCTCGAGCCGGAGCGCCTCGGCCATGCGCGCCGGCCCGGGGCGCCCGACGAGCGGGACCCCGTCGGCGCCGAGGAGCTTGGGGGCGACGAAGATCGCCACCTCGTCCACGAGCCCCTCGTCCAGGAACCGTGCGTGAACCGCCGCGCCGCCCTCCACGAGGAGGTGCGTCACGCCGCGCCCGGCGAGCTTCGCGAGCAGGTCCGCGAGATCGACGCCGCCGCGGCCGCGCCGGCAGGCGACGAGCTCCGCCCGGCCGAGCCGGCGGGTGCGGGGGGCGGCGTGCGCGACCAGCGTGGGGGCCGCCGAGCGCTCGGTGAAGAGCCGCAGGCGGGGCGGGAGGCGGAGGTGGGTGTCGAGCACCACCCGCACCGGATCGCGTCCCCGCCCGCCCGGGAGCCGGGTGGTGAGCGCCGGGTCGTCGGCGCGCGCCGTGCCCGCGCCCACGAGGACCGCGTCCACCCGGTCGCGCAGGTGGTGGACCCAGGCCCGCGCCTCCGGGCCCGTCACCCAGCGCGCGTCGCCGGTGCGCGTCGCGATCCGCCCGTCGAGCGTCACCGCCGCCTTGAGCGTGACGTGCGGGCGCCCGGTCGTGATGAACGTGAACCAGGATGCGTTGAGGCGATCGCACTCGGCCTCGAGCACGCCGCCCACCACCTCGACGCCGCTCCGCCGGAGCCGCGCCAGGCCGCGGCCGTGGACGAGCGGGTTCGGGTCCCGCGACCCGACGAAGACCCGGGCGACGCCGGCCTCCAGGATCGCCCGCGAGCACGGCGGCGTCCGCCCGTAGTGATCGCACGGCTCGAGCGTCGTGTAGAGGTCCGCGCCCCGGGCGGCCGCCCCGGCCGCGCGGAGCGCCACCACCTCGGCGTGCGGGGCGCCGGCGCGCGCGTGGTGACCGCGCCCGACGATCCGCCCGGCCTGGACCACGACGGCGCCGACCGCCGGGTTCGGGCTCGTCCGGCCCAGCCCGCGCCGCGCGGCCTCGATCGCCTCGCGCATGAAGGCCTCGGCCTCGGCCGGGGCCGTCCTCCGCTGCAGGCGCGCGCTCCCCCCATGCCGCGCCCGGCCCGGTCGGACCTCGCGAGATCTCGGGGCGGGGAGGATCACCCCGGCTCCCCGCCGCCGCCGATGCTGTTCTTCCGGGCGAGCCGCTCGAGCTCGGTCATGAACTCGCCGACGTCGCGGAACGCGCGGTACACGGAGGCGAAGCGGACGTAGGCCACCTCGTCGAGCGCGCGCAGGCGGCGCATCACCGACTCCCCGATCGCCGCCGTCTTGATCTCGCGCTCGCCGAGCTCCGCGAGCTCCCGCTCCACCCCGGTCACGAGCGCCTCGATCTGCTCGGCCGACACGGGCCGCTTCTGGCAGGCGATGCCCACGCCGTCGACGATCTTCCGCCGATCGAACGCCTCGCGCCGGCCGTCCTTCTTCACCACCTGCGGGAGGATCTCCTCGATCCGCTCGTAGGTCGTGAACCGGCCCTTGCAGCCGAGGCACTCCCGCCGCCGGCGCGTGACCTGCCCCTCCTGCGCCTCGCGGGAGTCGACGACCCGATCCTCGAGGTGTCCGCAGAAGGGGCAGCGCATGCAAGGTTCACTGACGGTCGGCGTACATCGGGAAGTGCGAGCAGAGCTCCTTCACCTCGGCGCGCACGCGGGACAGGACGGCCGCATCGGTGGGGGCGTCGAGCACCCGGCCGATCAGGGTCGCCACGATGGTCATCTCCCGCGCGCCCATGCCGCGGGTGGTGAGCGCCGGCGTGCCGACGCGGACCCCGGAGGTCTGGGTCGGCTTCTCCGGATCCCAGGGGATCATGTTCTTGTTGACGGTGATCCCGGCGGCGCCGAGCGCGTCCTCCGCGGCCTTGCCGGTGAGCTTCTTCGGCCGGAGATCGACGAGCATGAGGTGGTTGTCGGTGCCGCCCGAGACGAGCCGCAGGCCCGCGGCCTTGAGCCCCTCGGCGAGCACCTGCGCGTTCTCCACGACCCGCCGCGCGTAGTCCTTGAACTCGGGCCGGAGCGCCTCGCCGAGCGCGACGGCCTTGCCGGCGATGACGTGCTCGAGCGGCCCGCCCTGGATGCCCGGGAAGATCTGCGAGTTGAGCGTCTTCGCGTGCGCCTCGCGGCAGAGGATCATGCCGCCGCGGGGGCCGCGCAGCGTCTTGTGGGTCGTCGTGGTGACGATCTCCGCGAACGGGACCGGCGAGGGGTGCAGCCCGCCGGCGACGAGGCCCGCGATGTGGGCCATGTCCACGACCATCGCCGCGCCGACCTCGCGGGCGATCTGGGCGAACTGGTCGAAGTGGAGCGTGCGGGGGTAGGCGCTCGCGCCCACCATCAGGATCTTCGGCTTGTGCTCGCGGGCGAGCTTCGCGACCTCGTCCATGTCCACCGTCTCGTCGGACTGGCGGAGGCCGTAGGGCACGATCTGGAAGAGCTTCCCGGAGAAGTTGACCTTGGAGCCGTGCGTGAGGTGGCCGCCGAAGTTGAGGCTCATGGCCAGGATCGTGTCGCCGGGCTGGCCGAGCGCGAAGTAGGCGGCCATGTTGGCCTGCGACCCGGAGTGCGGCTGCACGTTCGCATGCTCCGCGCCGAAGAGCTGCTTCGCCCGGTCGATGGCGAGCTGCTCGACCTGATCGACGACCTCGCACCCGCCGTAGTACCGCTTGCCCGGGTAGCCCTCCGCGTACTTGTTCGTGAGGGTCGAGCCGACCGCCTCGAGCACCGCGGGGGAGACGAAGTTCTCGCTCGCGATGAGCTCGAGACCCTCCGCCTGACGGCGGGTCTCCTCGCGCAGCAGGCGCGCGATCTGGGGGTCCGAGTCGGCCAGCGGCTGGGTGGGCATCATGGCGGGCTCCTCCGAAGAGGCGTTTCATACCTCTCCCCGCCACACCCGGCAACGCGCGGAATGGCTCACGGGGGCTGCGCCCCGAGCGACGCCGCTCGCCCTGCGCGCTTACGTCGCTTCGATCCGGCTCACGCGCTCCGCGTGCCGCCCCCCCTCGAAGGCCGTCTCGAGGAAGGCCCGCACGATGCCCTCGCAGACCCCCACCCCGAGGACCCGCTCCCCAAGGCACAGGACGTTCGCGTCGTTGTGCGCGCGCGCCATCCGGGCCTCGTACTCGGTCGTGCAGACCGCGGCGCGGACGCCGCGGACCTTGTTGGCCGCGATCGACATCCCGATCCCGGTCCCGCAGACCAGGATCCCGAACCGGGCCTCCCCGGCGGCGACCGCCTCGGCCACGCGCCGCGCCTCGGCCGGATACTCCGCGCGCTCGCCGGGCGCCGGGCCCCGCTCGTCGACCTGGAACCCCGCCGCGGCGGCGGCGCGCACCGCCACCCCGCGGAGCGCGATGCCCGCGTGATCCGAGCTGGCGATGAGCTTCTCCTGCATGGCTCGCTCTCCCGTGAACGAGCCCGAGCCCGCGCCCGAGCCCGAGGGTCGCCCGGACGGACGCTACACCCGCTTGAACACCAGCACTGCGTTGGTCCCGCCGAACCCGAACGAGTTGGACATCGCCGCCTGGACGCGCACCTCGCGCGCCTGGTTCGGGATGACGTCGAGGGCGCACTCGGGGTCCTGCTCCTCGACGTTGATCGTCGGGTGGAGGACGCCGCGCGCGATCGAGAGCACCGTGACGACGGCCTCCGCGCCGCCCGCGCCGCCGAGCAGGTGGCCGATCATCGACTTGGTCGACGAGACCATGAGCCCCTTCTGCGCGTGGTCGCCGAAGACCTTGTTGATGGCCTGCGACTCGGCCACGTCGCCCGCCGGCGTCGAGGTGCCGTGGGCGTTGACGTACCCCACCGCCTCGGGCGCGAGGCCCGCGTCGCGGAGCGCCATGCGCATCGCCCGCTGCCCGCCCTCGCCCTCCGGCGCGGGCGAGGTGATGTGGTACGCGTCGCTCGACGCGCCGTACCCGGAGAGCTCCGCGTAGATCCGCGCGCCGCGCCGCTTGGCGTGTTCGTACTCCTCGAGGACGAGGATGCCCGCGCCCTCGCCCGGCACGAAGCCGTCGCGCCCCTTGTCGAACGGGCGGCTCGCCTTCTCAGGCGCGTCGTTCCGCTCGGACAGCGCGCGGGCGGCGCAGAACCCGCCCGTGCCGAGCGGCGTGATGGTAGCCTCGGCACCGCCGGCGATCATCACGTCGGCGGTGCCGCGCTCGATGTAGATCATCGCGTCGCCGATCGAGTGGTTGCCCGTGGCGCAGGCCGACACCGTGGAGAAGCTCGGGCCCTTCATCCCGTAGCGGAGCGTGATCTGTCCCGGGGCCAGGTTGATGATGAGGCTCGGGACGAAGAACGGGCTGATCCGCTTCACGCCCTTCTCGAGGAAGGTCTTGTGCGAGTCCTCGATCGTCGCGAGGCCGCCGAGGCCGGAGCCGATGATCGCGCCGGCGCGCTCCGGGTCCTCCTTCGACATGTCGAGGCCGGAGTCCTTCATGGCCATGTCGGCCGCGGCCACCGCGAAGTGGATGAAGCGGTCGTTCCGGCGGACCTCCTTCTTGTCCATCCACTTCTCGGGATCGAAGTCCTTCACCTCGCCCGCGATCCGGCTGGGGAAGGTGGAGGCGTCGAATTGCGTGATCGGACCGATCCCGCTCCGCCCCGACACGAGGGCGCTCCAGGTCTCCTCGACCCCGATGCCCACGGGCGTGATCAACCCCAGCCCCGTCACCACCACCCGACGCCTGCTCATCACTTCACACCTCGTTCGAGAGAAAAGGACGACGACCGCTCGTGCTCCGACCGAGCGGGACGGCACGGCCGATCTCCCCGGCGGCGAGGCGGGCCCCGCCCGCCCGGGGGATCCGGCGGCTACTTCTTGTGGGTCGTGATGTAATTCACCGCGTCCTGGACGGTCTTGATGTTCTCCGCCTCCTCGTCCGGGATCTCGACCTCGAACTCCTCCTCCATGGCCATGACGAGCTCGACGATGTCGAGCGAGTCGGCGCCGAGGTCCTCGATGAAGCTCGAGGTCGGCTTGATCTCCTCCTCGCCCACGCCCAGCTGATCCGCGATGATGTTCTTGACCTTCTGCTCGATGGTTGCCGACATGGCTGCGCTCCTCCGTTGTGAGTTTGGCCGCAGGGGGTCCCGCGGCTACATGTACATCCCGCCGTTGACCCGCAGGACCTCGCCGGTCACGTACGACGCTCGATCGCTCGCGAGGAAGGCCACCGCGTCGGCCACGTCCTGGGCCGACCCGATCCGCGCGAGCGGGATCATCTCCTGCAGCTTGGTCCGCGCCGCCTCGGGCAGCGCGTGGGTCATGTCCGTGTCCACGTAGCCCGGCGCGACCGCGTTCACGCGGACGCCGCGCGAGGCGAGCTCCCGGGCCACCGCCTTGGTGAGGCCGATGAGCCCGGCCTTGGTCGCGGCGTAGGCCGCCTGCCCGGCGTTCCCCATCTCGCCCACCACCGAGGTGAGGTTCACGATCGCGCCGCCCTTCTGCTTCATCATGGGCCGGGCCACCGCGCGGGTGAGGTTGAAGGCGCCGGTGAGGTTCACCTGGAGCTGGCGGCTCCAGTCCTCGTCCTTGATGCGCATGACGAGCTGGTCGAGCGCGATGCCGGCGTTGTTGACGAGCACGTGCAGCCCGCCCCAGGCGCCGACGATCTCCTCCACGGCCGCGGCGCACGCCGCCGGGTCCGCGACGTCGAACTTGAAGAGCTGGGCCCGGGGCGCGCCCGCCTCCTGGACGAGCTTCAGCGCCTCGGCCGCGGCCGCCTCGTTGCCCGCGTAGTTGAGGGCGACGCTCGCCCCGCCCTTCGCGAGCGTCACCGCCACCGCCCGGCCGATGCCGCGCGAGGCGCCCGTGACGAGGGCGACCTTTCCCTGGAAGTCGAACACGGCTTCTCTCCTTCCCCGGCGCTACGCCCGGAGGGCGGCGAGGGTCTTCTCCAGCGAGGCGCGGTCCTCCACGTTCCACACCTCGACGCTCTTGTCGATACGGCGAACCATCCCGGAGAGGACGGTCTTGGGACCGACCTCGACCATCCGCGTCACGCCCTCGCGGACGAGCCGCTCGACGCACTCGATCCAGCGCACGGGGGCGGTGACCTGCTCCACGAGGAGGGGGACGATCCGGGCGGCGTCGGCGTTGGGCGCGGCCTCGACGTTGGTGACGACCGGGCAGGCGGGCGCCTTCCAGGCGATCGCACGGAGCACCGGCTCGAGCCGCGCCTTCACCGGCTCCATGAGCGCGGAGTGGAACGGGGCGGAGACGGGGAGCGGGATGACGCGCTTCGCGCCCGCCTCCTTGAGCTTCGCGCCCGCCTTCTCGACGGCGCCCGCGGCGCCCGCGATCACCGTCTGCGCCGGCTCGTTGAAGTTCGCGGGCGCGACCACCTGGCCGGCCTCGGCGGCGACCGCGGCGCACACCTCCTTCACCTTCGCCGGGTCGAGCCCGAGCACCGCGCTCATCGCGCCCTGCCCCGCCGGCACCGCCTCCTGCATGAACGTGCCGCGGGCGCGGACCGCGCGCGCCGCCTCGGCCGCGGTGCACGCCCCGGCCGCGACGAGCGCCGAGTACTCGCCCAGCGAGTGGCCGGCGACGAGGTCGGGCCGGACGCCCTGCTTCGCGAGCACCGCCGCGGCCGCCGCCGAGACGGTCAGGATGCAGGGCTGCGTGTTCGCCGTCAGCTTCTGCTGCTCCTCCGGCCCCTCGAAGCAGAGCGCCGAGAGCTTCTCGCCGAGCGCCGCGTCGACGGCCTCGAAGACCGCGCGCGCCTCGGGGAACCCGTCGTGGAGGTCCTTGCCCATGCCCACGGCCTGCGATCCCTGGCCGGGGAAGATGAATGCGAGCTTTCCCATCGTTCCGTCCCGTCTCCCCTACCAGCGGACCACGCTGGCGCCCCAGGCCATGCCGCCGCCGATGGCCATCATCAGGATGATGTCGCCCGGCTTGAACCAGCCGGCGCGGTTCGCCTCGTCGAGCGTCATCGGGACGCTGGCCGACGACGTGTTCCCGTACCGCTCGAGGTTCATCCAGCACCGCTCGGCCGGCACCCCGAGCCGCTGCAGCGTCGCGTCCAGGATGCGCCGGTTGGCCTGGTGCGCGATGACGTAGGTGACGTCGCCCGGCGTGAGGTGCTCGGCCGCGAGGACCTCGCGGCTCACCTCCTCGAGCGAGCGGACCGCGACCTTGAACACCTCGCGCCCGTTCATCTTCACGTAGTGGGAGCGCTCGCGGACCACCTTCTCCGAGATCGGCTCCTTCGACCCGCCGCCGGGCTGCAGGAGGATCGGCACCAGCGAGCCGTCCGCGTGGAGGCGCGTCGTGAGCACGCCGCGCCGGGGATCGTCGGTCGGGCGGAGCACCATCGCGCCGGCGCCGTCGCCGAAGAGGATGCACGTGTTGCGATCGGTCCAGTCCGTGATCTTGGTGATCGCCTCGGCCCCGATGACGAGCGCGTTCTTCACCGCGCCGCTCGCCACGTACCGATCGGCGATCGAGAGCGCATAGAGCGAGCCGGCGCAGGCGGCGGAGACGTCGAAGGCGAAGGCCTTCTTGTTTCCGAGCTTGCCCTGCAACACCGCCGCGGCGGACGGCCAGGGGTAGTCGGGGGTGACGGTCCCGACCACGATCAGCTCCACGTCGGCGGGCGCGAGCCCCGCGTCGGCGAGGGCCCGCTGCGCGGCGACGAGCGCGAGGTCGCTCGTGGCCTGGTCCGGCGCCGCGACGTGGCGCTCGCGGATCCCCGTGCGCTCGACGATCCATTGATCGCTGGTCTCGACCATCTTCTCGAGATCCGCGTTCGTCAGGATCTTCTCGGGCGCGTAGGAGCCGGTGCCGGCGATGAGCGATCGCATCCTCTGGGTTCCTCGGTTCAGGCGTCCGCCCGCGCCCGCGGGCGCGGATCGGCAGGGTCCGGCGACGACGGACCGGTGGATGGTGCGGTCGGAGGGCTGCTCCCCTCCGCCTCGGCCAGGAGCGCCGCCGCGGGGGCGACCGCCGCGGCGATCTCGTCGGTGAAGTGCGTGCCCGCCGCCGCGTGCGCGCGGCGGATGGCGTTCTCGATGGCGAGCGCGTCGGAGCGGCCGTGGCTGATGAAGCCGATGCCCGACACGCCGACGAGCGGCGCCCCGCCCACCTCGCGCCAGTCGATCTGCCGCTTCATCCGCTGCAGGGCGCCGTACGCGAGCAGGCCCCCGAGCCTCGCCGGGAGCGAGCTCGTCAGGGCGCGCTTCAGGGCGTCGGCGACGATCCGGGCGGTGCCCTCCATCGTCTTCAGGGCGACGTTGCCGGTGAAGCCATCGGTGGCGATGACGTCGAACTCGCCCGTGAGGAGGTCTCGCCCCTCGGCGTACCCCACGAAGTGGATGCGGGAGCGGCGCAGGGCCGCCGCGGCGAGCCGGGTGAGCTCGGTGCCCTTCGACTCCTCCTCGCCGTTCGCGAGGATCGCCACGCGCGGCCGGGCCTTTCCGAGCACGCGGCGGGCGTACACCTCGCCCATGAGCGCGAACTGCACGAGGTGGAGGGGCTTGCAGTCCACCACGGCGCCCATGTCGAGGAGGATGGGCGAGTTGGGCGCCGGGAGGGCGGAGATGATCGCCGGCCGCTCCACGCCCTCCGGGCGGCCGAGCACGAAGATCGCGCCGGCCATCACCGCGCCCGAGTTGCCCGCGGACACCATCGCCGAGGCCCGGCCCGCCTTCACCAGCTCGAAGCAGAGGCGGATGGAGTTGTCCTTCTTGCGCCGCATGGCCTGCACCGGGTGGTCGTGCATCTCGACCACCTCGGGCGCATGGTGAACCTCGAGCGGCAACGCGGCGCCGACCCGCAAGCGGGCGAGCTCGGCGCGCACGATCTCCTCGGCGCCGACGAGCAGCACCGGGACACCGTTGCGCGCTGCGTTAACGGCACCCTGCACGATCGCGGCGGGGGCGTTGTCACCCCCCATGGCGTCCACGGCCACCGGCGCGATCGTCTCGGGCATCAGGTGCGAACGGCCTTGTTGCTAGCTGCTGGCCTCGGTGACCTGCTCGCCCTTGTACGACCCGCAGGAGGGGCACGCGCGGTGCGGGAGCACGGGCTCCTTGCACTTCGGGCACTTCACCACGTTGACCGGCTTCAGCTTGAAGTTGGCAGCGCGGCGCCGGTTCCGGCGCATGCTGCTCGTCCTCTTCTTCGGAAGACCCACGACCGACTCCTTCTCGAGCGGAAAGGCCGCTCACTCTACTGCAGCTTGATGTTCTTCAGCCCCGCCCAGCGCGGGTCGGGGACGTGGCGGTCGCAGCCGCAGTCCCGCTCGTTGAGGTTCGTCCCGCAGACGGTGCACAGGCCCTTGCAGTCGTCCCGGCAGACCGGGTACGCCGGCAGCGACAGCACGAGCTGCTCGCGGACGATGGGATCGAGGTCGATCACCTTGCCGGTGTAGACGTCCTCCTCCGCGTCCTCGGGATCGAAGGTGCCGGCCACCGGGCCGGTGTTGTCGTCGCGGCCGGCGCGGGGCTCCTCCTCGTACTCCTCGCGCGGCACGAGCGTCAGCTCGAAGTCGACCGGCAGGTCGATCGAGACGGGCCCGAGGCAGCGACCGCAGGGCACCGTCAGCTCGGCCTTCCCGTGCGCGTCGACCCGGACCCGCCGCTCGATCTTCTGGAGGTGGGCCTCGACGTGGAACGGGCCCCGGGCTCGGTATCCCGCCTGGTCGCCGGCGACCATCTCGTCCGTCGTCTCGCGGGTGAGATCCCACGAGCGCCGGAGGCCGGCCTCCTTGATTTCGTCAATATTGACGCGCATTTGGACTACGTCTCGGCCCGAAAAAGGGGCCTCATTATAGGGGTGGACCCCCCGAAGTCAAGGAGCGCCCGGACCCGGGTGCACCCGGACGTGACTCTTCGAGCTCGAGGGCGCCCCGACCCATAGGGGCGAAGCGCCACGAATGCTCGCGAGATTGCTGCGTTGACGCTCGCCGTTACGGCTTCACGAGACCGCGGGCGACCGCCAGGAGGGCCGCCTCGGCCTTGGTCGAGACGTCCATCTTCTCGTAGATGCGCTTCACGTACGTCTGGACCGTGCCCTCGGCGATGCCGAGCGCCTGGGCCACGTCTGCGTACGTGTGCCCGTGGACGAGGAGCTGGAGGACCTCGAGCTCGCGCTTCGAGAGCGCCGGCCCGTCCTTGGCCTTCTGATCGGGCGGATCGCCGCGCAGCTCGGCGAGGAGGACCTTGGCGGCGCGCGGGCTGATCGGCGCGGCCTCGCCGGAGATCACGTCCTCGACCGCCTTGGTGAGGTCGGCGGCGTGGAAGGGCTTGAGGATGTAGCCGGAGGCGCCCGCCCGCATGGCGGCGAGCACGCGCGCCGGGATGTCCACGGCGGTGAGCGCGATGCACGCGGTCTTGGGGAGCTCCTGACGGATCGTGGCGATGACGTCCTCGCCGCTCATCTTCGGGAGGCCGAGATCGACGAGCGCGATGTCCGGCCGCTCGCGGCGGGCGAGCGCGACTCCGTCCTCGCCCGTGCCCGCGGTCCCGCAGACCTCGACGCCGTAGGACGTGAGGACCTGGGCGATGAGCTTGGCGACGGCCTCGTCGTCTTCGACAGCGATAGCCCGGATAGCCATTCGTCCCTCGGGTGGCAGGCAGAAAAGCGCGAAACTGCCCGGAACCACTTCATTCGTAGCAGCCCGCGCCGCCGGGGGTCAAGAATCGGGTCCCCCGCGGAGGTGACACTCGCCCTCGGCCGCCCGTCCCCTCGGATCCGCGCCCGGATCGCGGGTCGGGAACTGTGGGGCGCGGCGGGACGGCCGGGGGAACCTCCTTGCGTTTCAGGGGGGTGTGAACTACATACGGCCCCCGCGAGCGCGATTAGCTCAGCTGGATAGAGCGTCGGCCTCCGGAGCCGAAGGCCACAGGTTCGAATCCTGTATCGCGCGCCACTCTGAAGGGCCGGAACTCTCGGTGGTTTCCACCACGGGTTCCGGCCCTTCCCTTTTCACGATTTGTAGGGCTGGGGGCACGGCGGGGGCACGGGCGTCGGCCCGCGCTGCCGCTGCAGCGGTGGTAGCGGCCACGATCTCCTCCGGGGGCAGCACCGACGGGAGCTTCGCGAAGGCCTCTCGCAGCTCGCCGTCGTACAGGTGGACGTAGCGCTTGATGGTCGTCTCAATCGACCGGTGGCGCAGGATGCGCTGCAGGATGTGGATCGGAACGCCGGCGCGCGCGAGCAGGCTCGCGGTGGTGTGGCGAAGGCCGTGGAAGGTGAACGGCCTCGGGATCGCCTTCGGCCAGAGCCGCATGCCGCAGTGAGGGCAGCGGAGGTCGTGGCGCCTCTCGAGCAGCCGCTCGGAGTGCTGGACTCCCCTCCCCTTGCACCGGCGGCAGATGTGGTCCCAGCCGCTGACCAGCCCTGCGTCCCGTAGAGCCTTCTGGATGATCGCGACCGCGTTCGTGGTCTCGGGTCGGCGGCCGCCCCCCGGAGCAGGGAACACCAAGTCGCTGTCGCCGGCGGCTTGGATAGCGTGCTCCAGGAACGGGCGGAGGGGGCCGGCGACCGGGATCGTGTCGGAGTGCCCGCCCTTGGTGGAATGGCGGCCGTGCGAGCGAGCGATCCGGATGGTGCCGGCGTGGAGGTCGATCGCCTCCTTGGAGAGCGCCAGCAGCTCACCCTTCCGCATGCCGGTGAAGAGCGCCGCGACCACGAGGTCGCGTTTCCAGGGCTCCAGGATCGCGGAGATGACGCGCGGTACCTCGTCCGGTGTGAGCGGGCGGGTTTCGCGCACCGGGTCCATCGACCGAGCGTGGGCCTCGGCAGCGGGGTTCTTGCTCCAGAGCTTGGCCCTGATGGCCCTGTTGAACACGGTCCGGAGGGTCCGGCGAACGTGCTCGACCGCCGCAGGAGCAGCGCCGGTCGCCTCCATCTCCCGGAGACGCGCCTCGATGATCTCCGGGGTGACCTTCGGGAGCGGCAGCGCGGCCAACGAGCGCTCCAGCACGTTGGCCTTCAGCCTGGACTTCTCACGCCCGTAGCTCGCATCCTTGCACCAGTTCTCGAGCCACCACTCGCAGAGCTCGCCGAGGGTGAGGCGGTCGGACGCCATCGTGGGCAGCTCGCCCCGGAACGCGGCTTCCTGGAGGCGCCAGGCTTCGGCCTCGGCCTGCTTCATGGTCCACGTGGTCCCACGCGGCGCGCTCTTCTTGCGCCAGCCCGCAGGCGTCTTGAACTTCGCCCTCCATCTCTTTCTGTGACGCTCGGCGTAAGCCATAGGCCCTTTACTCGGCGTCCGACGAATTCGCCGGTTCGCCGACTCGCGCGGCGTGACCGTCGGCATCTGCGCCCGTAGTGAACTGTGGTGCCATCAGCGACGCGATCAGGGACCTCCCGAGACCACCCCTGCCCTGCAGGATGAAGTTCACGGTCCGATCCCCAGACGCAACCATTCCGGTCTGCGCGGCTGGGGTGTCCGTTGGTAGGGCCGGTACCTGCTCATCAACCTCTGCCCTGCTCACGATTCGGTACCACCAGAGCCCATCATCGGACCGCCCGACCCGAATCCGCTCCTGGTCAGTTCTCTTCACGAAAGCCGACGCGTCTACCGCCGCCGCGAAGGCGGTGAACCCCTGGGCTTCTCGTGCGGTGTTCGTGAGGCCCATTCTCAGCAACGGCTCGAGATGCGCTCCGAGGACGATCTTCTGCCCTCCCGGTCCCCCTTGTTGCTCGAGCGGGATGGACTCGTTCCGTCGCCCTCCGCTCCGGCATCGCCGTCCGTAGCGCATGCTCTACCTCATTCCCTCGCGGCTGGGCTCCACCTGTGCGCCGGCGGGGCTCGTCGGGGGCAAGCGGAACGCTGCGTCAACTTCCGCTCGCAGGAAGAGCACTCCGCCGAACTGGCGGGTGTAGCCCGGCAGTTGCTCCTGATGCTCTCGAACCCACCGCTCGCAGCGTCCTACGATCCGGACCATGTCTTTGATCGTGTAGAAGGCGGAGGCGCTCATGGGAGCAGTTCCTCCCCCGGCCGCCCCAGGACCTCCCCGACAATGGTCGTGAGCTCGCGGACCATGACGTCGGTGAAGCTCGCTGGGTCGCGCTCGAGCGTGCGAAGCCAGCGAACCGGAACCCGCGCCTTCCTGCCGAGCTCGGCTCGCGAGATCCCGAGAGCCTTCCTCGCGAGCTCGACCCGGCTCACGAGCCGTCTCGGGGCGCTCCTCCCGTCGATTCGGCGAGTCCGGCTCATGGGAGCAGCTCCTCCGGGCCGATCCCGAGGGCCTCGGAAAGCGCTCGCGCCGTCCGCGCCGTCATGAACTTGGGAGTGCGCTCCAGGATCGAGACCCAACTCGGCGACAGGTTGGCAAGCGCTGCCAGTTCGTTCTGGGAGAGCCCCCGCTCCAGCCGGCGGGTCTTGAGAACGGTTTGCTGTGCTTCCTGGCGAGGG
>Ga0196976_1000343_pt1 | contig 30367 bp, 32 predicted proteins | sample S3v_513CmetaG_FD_148644 | JGI IMG/M metagenome (GOLD analysis project Ga0196976, IMG submission 148644) | Soil microbial communities from Anza Borrego desert, Southern California, United States - S3+v_5-13C | ecosystem: Environmental > Terrestrial > Soil > Desert | place: USA: California... | reverse complement strand
GTCATCGGACGGCTGAATGAGGAAAAGGTTTTCCGGTCGCCCATTGTTACTGAGATTAACGCTGCCGGCACGTTCTACCCGGCTGAGGATTACCATCAGCGCTATTACGAGAACAACCCCAACCAGCCTTACTGCATGGTCGTGGCCGCCCCTAAGGTCGCGAAGATACGGGCCAAGTATTCGAACAAGATAAAGGACTAGCGGCGGCTAAGCCACTGGTGGCGCCAGAAGATAAGACCCATGGTAAACGCCACGCCAGCCATGATGGCAATCGCCCACCAAAAACCATTGTCATGGTTTATCCAAGGCATCTTGTTGAAGTTCATACCGAAAATGCTGGCGATTAACGTCGCTGGCATAAATAACATGGCCACCACCGTCAATGCGCGCAGTTCCATATTGAGGCGATTGCTCAGGCTGGAGAGATAGATTTCCAGCATGCCGCCCAACATGTCGCGAATCGATTCAAGCGATTCGATGAAATGCACAGTATGGTCATATACATCGCGCAAATAGAGCAGGGTATTCGCCTCAAAAAACTTGTTCTCGTTACGTATTAACCCATTGAGTACTTCGCGCAATGGCCAAACGCAGCGGCGTAGTTCCATGATTTCGCGCTTCAGCCTGTGGATCTTGTGCAGGATCGCTGAAGTGGGTTTGCGCAGCAACACATTTTCCAGCATTTCTGAATCGTCGCCGATCTGCTCCAGCATGATGAAATAACGGTCGACAATGACATCCAGCAGGGCATACGCGAGATAATCAGGCCCGGCACCACGAAGGTTGCCGCGGCCAGAGCGCAAGCGCTCACGCACGGGTTCAAAAGACCCGGTGGGACGCTCCTGGAATGTCAGTACAGTATGCTCGCCAAGCACAAGACTGATTTGTTCGGACTCCAGCCCGTTCTCAGTTTTGTCGTAATAAAAGCTGCGGGTGACGATGTAAAGATAATCATCGTAAACATCTACTTTAGGCCGTTGCCCCGTGTTAAGGATATCTTCCAATACCAGTGGATGAAGGTTGAATGCTGCTCCCACATCCGCAATGATCTGGGTGTCATGCAAGCCGTGAATATTGAGCCAAACCTTGCTTTTCGGTGGCCGCTTGTAAGTGGCCACTGCCGCCGAATCCATCGTCTTTTCTTCAATACTGTCTGCTGTGTACTCAATGAGTGTGATGACCGGTTTCTTGGTTTTTACTTCACCAACATAGACGAGGGAACCTGGCGCCAAGCCGGCTTTTGTTGAGCGCTTCTGCTTAGGTTTTTTCTCAGCGACAGGTTTCTTCATGCGTGTCTAGACCTCCAGATGGCTATACAGCACCGTAGAAAGATAGCGTTCCCCGAATGAGGGGATTACCACCACGATCAGTTTTCCCTTGTTTTCAGGGCGATTGGCAACTTTCATGGCAGCCCAGGTGGCCGCGCCTGAGGATATCCCCACGAGAAGGCCTTCTTCAGTTGCCATACGGCGGGCGATGTTCAGTGCGTCATCATTTTTTACCCGCACCACTTCATCATAAATTTCGGTATTAAGAATGGGCGGTACAAAACCAGCACCTATGCCCTGAATCGGGTGTGGGCCTTTTTGCCCACCCGAAAGCACTGGGCTGGCGTCCGGCTCTACAGCCACGATGCGAATATTCGGATTACGCGCTTTAAGCACTTCACCCACACCCGTGACAGTACCACCCGTGCCGACGCCAGAAACAAAGATGTCCACCTTGCCGTCAGTATCATTCCAGACTTCCTCGGCCGTGGTTTTACGATGGATTTCCACATTGGCGGGGTTCTCGAATTGCTGCGCCATTACATACCGCGAATCCGCTGCAACAATTTCTGCGCATTTCTTGAGCGCCCCCGGCATACCTTCAGGCCCCGGTGTGAGTATCAACTCCGCACCATAGGCTTTGAGAATCAGCTTGCGTTCCCGGCTCATGGTTTCCGGCATGACAAAAGCGCACTTGATACCGCGTGCAGCGCACACCATGGCAAGACCAATACCCGTATTGCCGCTGGTTGCCTCTAGAATGATGGTATCGGGCTTGATACGTCCTTGCGCTTCCAGCGCATCAACCATGGCAACGGCAATTCGGTCCTTCACGCTATGCGCAGGGTTGAAATACTCCAGCTTGCAGGCAATGGTCGCATCGATCCCGGCTGTAATCCGGTTGAGCCTGACGAGTGGGGTATTGCCGATCAGCTCGGCGGTGTTGTTGGCGATGCGCATAATGTATCTCCGATGATTTAGCCTAGCGAAACTTGCGCCATGTTGCTATACGCTAGACCGCATTGCAAGGCAGTTAAGGTTTTGCCTGGAATGCTTCGCCGATGGCCATGAAAGCGCCGCCAGCGACGTGGTGAATGGTCCGCAATTCGTCGTGCCCTTCGAAGTGCCAGCGCCCATTGGAGAACACGCGCTCATCCGCATGCGCAGCAACCACTTCAGCAAGGAAAAGATCGTATGTGGTTTGGATGTGCGGCTCGGGAATCAGCTTGCACTCCAGCCAGGCAACGCAACCTTCCAGCAGTGGCGCATCTATTTTCGAAGCGGAGAAGGTTGGCAGGTCAAACGCAGCAAATTTGTGGCCTACTGTTTTCTCCACCAGTTCATGTCCCGAACTGGAGCCCACTTTCACTACCATCGATGCCTGCGCACGGCAGGGTACGTTGATTGCGAAATGGCCCGAAGCTTCGATCAACTCACGTGTATAGGTTTTTTTATCAATGACCACGGCAATCTTGGGTGGGTCGAAATCCAGCGCCATATTCCAGGCAGCAGCCATGACGTTTCTTTGCTCGCCATATGCGGTTGAGACGAGAACAGTAGGGCCGTGGTTGAGCAGACGATAAGCCTGATTTAGCGGTACGTTTTTGGGCATAAGGGCACTTTCCATAGAGACCGTAATCTTAGCTTCTACTCTCTATTATGGAAAATGTATGAAAAGCCTGATGTCACTTTTTGGCGGCTTGTTAATAAGCTCAGCCTTATTTGCAGCGCCTGCGCAACCAGCCAAGATCATGGTCGTCAATTTCGAATTGCGCGATGTCTCGCCAATTCCCAACACCGAGCAGGAGGTCGAGCGCACCGAGCATATCGACACCGTCATTCGTAATACGCTCCAAGGTGCAGGTTATACCCTAATGAAGCCCTGTGAAGAATTGGTCAAAGCCAGCCAGCAAGGGCTGGGTTATTTGTTTGATAGGCCAGAAGTTGCAGGCAAGATAGGCCGTGAATGCGGCGCTGATTATGTATTGATGGGCCAGACTTGGAAACCGAGCTTCCTGTTCGTATTCCCTCAGGTGCAGGTGGTGGATACCAAGGCAGGTTTGAAGCGGGAGCAGTTGGTGCCGGTCAGCCGTTCGGTGCAGCTCGAAGCTTCAACGCTGGACAGGAATGTGACGGAAGCGGCGGGGAAGAAACTGGGGAGGCAGATCGTAGAAAAACTCAAGAAGCAATAGCTTTAAGAGGATTGTCGGCTTGGATTAGAGCTTCCAATTGTTTCTCATCTTCCCAAAGCATTTGTTCCAAATCCATGGGGAATTTCAGTTGTGTTAATAGAAAATCTAGAGATTCTTTAGTGAGCAATGTTACTTTGTGCCTAGCTAGCTCTTTAGCTTCATATGCAATCTGTTCTCTTGGTAGTCCACAAACTAAATAGCAATATACCTTTCTGGAATCGTTAGCTTCCGCTAGCAGTGATATTAATGCATTCTTTCTATCCACCAGCTTATTTAGCTTAACGGAAAAGTCTTTGATGCGAGTCGTGCACTCAACAATGACCAGGTTTTCCTCGGGCGAGGATAAAATGATGTCAGGAGCATCTGTTTCGTTTAAGACCGAACCCGAAAACCCCAGCAAATAAGCTAAAGAATTTACAGCTATTTCAAAAGCAGTCGCGTCAACCTCGGATAGGCCTCTTCTTAACATCTTCAAATTTTCATCAAACTTTGAAACTGCTACTAGTCGACGGTTGGGGAGTCTTTGGAAATCATCATAGAACTGCCTCCTGACTGTATTTCCCCCGACCATGAGAATGGCTAGAACAGCGAAAGTTTTCTTAGCTTGAATTTGAAGTTTCCCAACTTGGGTGCCGTCTTTCTCTTTCGACCATTTGATACTAGACGCTAGCTGCTTTCTGCTCTTTTCGTGCTCTGGAAACATCCTGATAGCTAGGGCTATCTCTTGTGTATTTAGCTTTGAATGTCCATGCAGAATTAATGTAAATTTTTCCTTAGATAAATTGCTATCCGCAATTCGCATGTCTATGGGAGGAAAGATTCGCAGCTCGACAGCTGATTGGCTATGCCCTGACAATGGGTCGCTCAAGTCTAAGTAGTTTATGAGATCTGGTAAGCCGTCAAATGGGATGGCGGCATGCCTCAACTCATCATTAATCTTGGAGATTTCAGCTGGAGAAAATGGATAGATGGCTTCCCCAATTACTCTCAAGTGGGCATCACAAAACCACCGTTCCCTTGAGATCATTTCAGAGTAATAACTCAATCCATTTTTCATTTTGAGATGAAATGTTTTGTCATTCAAGACAAGTTTGCCCTGCTTCAATTGGTCAATATATGTATTCAGCTTCTCCGTTGAGCAGTCTTTGAAATATTCCCTACCAGCAGAAATTTGTGAAGTATTTAGGTGGAAGCAATGACCAGAACCAGAACCGAGTAGCCACAAACGTGCTACACACGCTAAAAGCTCGTTTTCTCTGGCTATGTATCGAATTTCTAACGAATATGGATCACACAGCCATTTGGATTGAGCGGATTCAAAGAGCTTTATATATTCACTACTCATCTATTTTTGCCACGCATCCCTTAACGTCACCGTCCGGTTGAACACAGGCTTGCCTTCCTTGCTATCTTTCCTATCTGCTACAAAATAGCCGTGCCGTTCGAACTGGAAGCGGCCTTCCGGTTTGGCTTCCTTCAACGACATTTCGAGCTGGGCAGTGATGACCTTGGCTGAATCCGGGTTGATGTCGTCCAGGTAATTTCTGTCACCAGAGCCTGGGTGTGCTTCCTTGAACAAGCGGTCATATAACCGTACTTCAGCAGCATAAGCATGAGCTGCCGAAACCCAGTGAATGTTGCCCTTGACCTTGACCGAGTCTGCGCCCGGCGTGCCGGACTTGGTGTCGGGTAGATATTCGCAATGCACAACTGTGACGTTGCCATTGGCATCCTTCTCACAGCTGATGCACTTAACCACATAACCGTAACGCAGCCGCACCATGTTGCCGGGGAACAGGCGGAAATAGCCCTTGCTGGGCTCTTCCATGAAGTCTTCACGTTCTATCCACAGCTCGCGTGACAATGGCACGACGCGATGACCCAGCTCGGGCTTTTGCGGATGGTTGGGCGCGTGGCAGTCTTCGGATGGACCTTCCGGATAGTTGTCGATGACCAGCTTGATGGGGTCGAGTACGGCGATACGACGCTCGGCGGATTCGTTAAGCACTTCGCGCATGCAGTCTTCGAGAATGGTGTATTCGATCCACGAGTCAGCCTTGGAAACACCGATGCGCTCGGCAAACAGGCGGAAGCCTTCAGGCGTATAGCCGCGGCGCCGCGCTCCAGCCAAAGTCGGCAAACGTGGGTCGTCCCAGCCGTTCACATGCTCGTTCTCGACCAGCTCGATCAGCTTTCGCTTGGAGAGCACGACGTAGGTCAGGTTGAGGCGAGCGAATTCGTACTGCTTTGGCAGCGGATGCGCCAACAACCCATTCTCCGTGAGCCTTTCCAGCAGCCAGTCGTAGAAGGGACGCTGGTCTTCGAATTCCAGCGTGCACAGCGAATGCGTGATCTGCTCCAGCGCATCTTCGATGGGGTGGGCGAAGGTATACATGGGGTAGATGCACCACTTGTCGCCGGTATTGTGGTGGGTGGCTCTTCTAATGCGATAGATGGCCGGATCACGCATGTTGATGTTGGGCGAAGCCATGTCGATCTTGGCGCGCAGGATCATGCTGCCGTCAGGATGTTTGCCATCGCGCATCTCACGGAAACGCTCCAAGTTTTCTGCAACTGAGCGGTCGCGGAAAGGAGAGTTTTTGCCGGGCTCAGTCAACGTGCCGCGGTTGGCGCGCATCTCTTCGGCTGATTGCTCGTCTACATAGGCATGACCCGACTCGATCAGACTTTCCGCTGCGCGGTACATGAAATCGAAGTAGTTGCTGGCGTAGTAGAGGTTGCTATTACCGAAACCATCCCAGCTAAACCCCAGCCATTGGACCGAATCCTTGATCGAATCGACGTACTCTTGTTCTTCTTTCTCGGGATTGGTGTCGTCGAAACGGAGGTGACAAACACCGTCGTAATCCAGCGCCAGACCGAAATTGAGGCAGATCGATTTGGCATGGCCGATGTGCAGGTAGCCATTTGGTTCTGGCGGAAAACGCGTACGAATCTTTGCCGGATCGGGTTCGCCATTGGCCTGATGTTGCGCATCTCCCGGACTGCCGGCCCAGCGGCGGCCGTTGTAAGTACCTTGTGCAAGGTCGCGTTCAACGATTTGGCGGATGAAATTGGAAGCGGAAGGAGGTGCTTTGTCGGACATGATTTCAGCTTGAATGGAGTTGGCAGTATTTTACACTCAGGCTGCCCCTCGCCCTAGCACTACGGCTCGCGCAAGATGGCGTCGATGGCATATGCTAATATCTCCGAGCCTCATGAATAACCTGACTTTTCCCATCTTGCGTTTGCTTGCCGACGGCCGTTTCCAATCCGGCGAGGAGATTGCACGCCATTTCGGGGTGACGCGTGCCACCGTTTGGAATGCGCTCAAAGACGCAGAAGCTCTGGGAGTACGTTTATTCTCGGTGCGTGGTCGAGGTTACCGCCTTCCCGAACCGATACATCTGCTTGAGCACGACAGCGTGCTTGCAGCCATCGGTGAACAGCGCTCCTGGTTCAACCTCGAACTTCACGATCATCTGGAATCCACCAATGCTTATCTCATGAAACAAGCCACAGGCGGCAGTGCTCATGCCACCTGCGTTGCGGCTTCGCTGCAGACCAAAGGCCGTGGCCGGCGAGGCCGGGCCTGGCAATCGGGGCTGGGTGCAAGCCTGACGTTTTCACTGCTTTGGCGCTTCCAGGCTGGCGCGGCAGCTTTATCAGGCTTGAGCCTTGCGGTGGGCGTTGCCCTGATCCGCGCTTTGCGTGCTGCAGGGGTGAAGGATGCCCAGCTCAAGTGGCCCAACGATATACTGGTGCATCAACACAAACTCGCCGGCATTCTCATCGAACTGCAAGGGGACATGGAAGGCCCGAGCGCGGCAGTGATCGGTGTCGGCCTTAACCTGCGGCTACCGGAACACGTCAAACGCAATATTGATCAAGCCGCTACGGACCTGCAGAGCTTAATGCGGCATCCGCCGAATCCGAGTGAATTGCTGGGCCTGCTGCTTAGGCATCTGGCCGAGGTGCTCAATGAATTTGAAAGTAACGGCTTCGAAAAGCTGCGCGTCGAATGGACGGAATACCATGCTTATCATCAACAGCAGGTGCTGATGCTGCTCCCCGATGGCAGGCAGCAGCAAGGCACAGTGATGGGAGTCGCACCGGATGGTGTCCTGCTGGTGGAAACAACCAGTGGTATCCAGCGGTTTTCTGCAGGTGAAATCAGTTTACGCGGGTACCAGGCTTGATACTCGCCATTGATGCTGGCAACAGCCGTATGAAATGGGGCATTTTTCACGGCTTGGGCGAACTCAAAGAGCAAGGTGTCATAACGAACTCAGCGCTAGCCAGCAGCCACGCGCCTGATGCCTGGCAGGGATGTACAAGTGCCGTGATCTCAAACGTTGCCGGGGAAAGTGTAGCCGGAAGCATCAAGGGGTTACTGAAGGCGCAGAATATTCCTTCTTACTCGATAAAGTCTAGTGCTCAAGCGTGCAACGTCATCAACGGCTACCAATTGCCGGAAAAGCTTGGCACAGATCGTTGGGCCGCACTCATTGCAGCCTGGGATCAATATCATGCGCCTTGTGTTGTGGTAAATGCAGGCACAGCATTGACTGTGGACGCTCTAGGAGTCAATAAAGACGGGCGGGGGATTTTCCTTGGGGGTTTGATTGTGCCCGGTCTACGGCTCATGGAGCAAAGCCTCACCAGCGCAACGGCTGATATCAGTCATACTAGCGGCCGCGTGCAGTATTTCCCGACGAGCACGGGGGATGCCATCTATACGGGCGCTCTAAGCGCAATGGCGGGCGCGGTGAACTCGATGCTGGTTAAGCTTGAGCATCATGCGGGACAAGTGCCTTGCTGCATCCTTAGCGGCGGCGATGCGCCATTGCTGCAAGACATGCTGGTACGCTATCAAATTGAAAACATGGTCCTGGCGGAAAACCTTGTGCTGCAGGGCTTGGTGTTATTAGAAAAAGAAATGGGGAAAGGTGCATGAAACTGGTAGTGTTGATTCTCTTGCTGCTGAATGCGGTGCTATTTGCTTACTTCAACCTCAGCAATCCCCAGCAAACCCCAAACAGCATCAACCATGAGCCGATTGAGCCGGAAAAGATCAAGTTGCTAACGCCCCAGGAAATTGAAGCAATGCCCAGGAAGCAACCCGAGGCATCACAAGGCTTGCAACCGGTTGAATTCAGTTGTTATGAATGGGGCAGTTTTTCTGCAGCCAGCCTGCCACGTGCCCGTGAAACGCTGACGCGACTAGCCCTGGAGGCTACGCCGGTAGAAAAAACCACGCAGGAAGCCACCCGCTACTGGGTGTATCTGCCGCAATCGAGCACTTTACAGGCTGCGCAAGCCAGGATGCAGCACCTGCGCAGGCTGGGGGTCGAAGAGAGTTTTGTGGTATTTGAACCACAGTGGCGCTATGCAATTTCACTTGGAGTATTCAAGGATGAGCAATTAGCGGCTAAACTGCTGGAAGATATAAAAAAGAAGGGTGTAACCTCAGCTGTAAAGGGGGTGCGCAATCAGGAGCAAGGGCAGACCAGCCTGCTGATCAGCAACATGTCTTTGGACAAGGTTGTGGAAATCGACAAGCTCAAGCCGGATTTTCCTGGCAGCGAACTCAAACAGGTAACGTGCCAATAAGGGGAAATGGTATGAAATTGATTAGATCGTTATTCAAAAAAGCCGCGATGGTGGGCGCAGTGCTCATCGGGAAAAAAGTTGCCACCAAAGCTATAGAGACCTACTCCGAGAAGAGTGCCGAGAAAAAAGCTGCAGCCAAGCCCAGAGCAACTACCACAGCGACTGCAGCAGCAAAATCCAAGACTGCGGCTAAACCTAAAGCTGCTGCTAAATCCAAAGCGACTGCCAGTAAAGCAACAGCTAAAAAGGCAGAGGGTAATGGGGCTGCCGAGAAGAAAGCTGCAACAAAACCCAAGGCCGCTGCAAAGCCTAAGGCTGCAGCGAAACCAAGAGCCCCAGCAAAACCAAAAGCTGCTTCTTAGAACAATAAGCCAAGCGGGGGTTGGCCCGATTGGCTTATTCCGGATTACTCGACGGTAGGCGTTGCGGCAGCCGCTACCGGTATTTCGGAACCTTCCTTCGGTGCTTCGGCAGTTTCTTCAGTCGCAGTGTTCTTCCCTAGTAAAGGCGAATTCTCTTTTTCGTCTTTCTTGTCATATACCAGACTGTCGCCCATGACTATCCTCAGCCATGAAGGATATGTATAAGCGGTGCCTTTGTTGTGATCGATGATGGCGCCTATACCGCCGCCAAACACGATATTGCCGAACATGCCGCCGTTGACTCGCGAGATCACCGTTCCACGACCGCCTATTTCATTTTCCTTTTCACAATTTACCATGAGGTTTTGGCTGGAGCGATGCACGCTTACAAATCCCGGCGTCATCGTCGTCCATTTGCCGCGCTCATTCTCGGCGGTGCATTTAACACCTGCAACAGGCTGGTTATTCTTATCATAGGTTTCGATTTGAACGCTTTGGTTGGCGTCCTTGGTGATAGTTGCACAGCCTCCAAGGAGGAGGGCAGATACTGCCATTAACAAGCTTAAGGCTGATGAAGTTTTTCTCATTATTATTTTCCCCGAATAAAAAAAGGCCGATCTAAAGATCGGCCGAGGCATTCTATATCAAGGCTGAGATAGAGCTACCTGTTTGTATGTATAGCTAGCAAGGAACTACCTTTTCTTGATGTAAAGATCGGTAATCGTACCTTCCTTCATCTCGGCAGCAAAACAGACGGTTTCAGAAAGGGTGGGGTGGGCATGAATAGTCAAGCCCAAGTCTTCTGCATCGGCGCCCATTTCGATGGCCAGCACAGTCTCAGCCAGCAATTCGCCTGCATTGGTACCGACAATACCGGCACCAATGAGCCTGTGCGTTTCCTTGTCAAAAATGAGCTTAGTTGCACCTTCTGAACGGGAGATAGAAAGCGCACGACCGCTAGCCGCCCATGGGAATGTTGCCTTTTCGATGTCGATCCCCTTGGCCTTGGCTTCGATTTCAGTGATACCCGCCCAAGCAACCTCGGGATCAGTGTAAGCAACCGATGGAATTGCAAGGGCCTGGAATTCCACTTTATGCCCGGCTATGACTTCTGCAGCCACTTTGCCTTCGTGGGTGGCTTTGTGCGCGAGCATGGGCTGGCCGACAATATCGCCAATAGCGAAAATGTGCGGCACATTGGTGCGTTGCTGCTTATCAACGGCAATGAAGCCGCGTTCATCTACATTCACACCAGCCTTGTCGGCGCCGATATTCTTGCCATTTGGACGACGACCTATAGCGACCAGCACGCGGTCGTAGACTTCAACCCCTGCAGGCGCATTCTCGCCTTCAAAAGTGACGTGAATGCCATCGTTCTTCGGCTCCATCTTGGCGACCCTGGTATTCAGCATAATCTTCTCGAAGCGCTTTTCCATCCGCTTCTGGAGCGGACGAACGAGGTCGCGGTCGCAGCCAAGGATGAGGCCGTCGCCGAGCTCAACCACGCTGACCTTGCTGCCGAAAGCGTCGTACACGGTGCCCATCTCTAAACCAATGATGCCGCCGCCAACCAGCAACATGCGCTTCGGGATATCGGCAAGTTCCAGCGCGCCAGTGGAGTCCATAATGCGTGGGTCTTCTGCTACGTCTGGCATCTTGATCGCCTGAGAACCGGCAGCAATAATCGCATGATCAAATGAGACCGTCGTGGCCTTGCCATCTGGACCAGTCACTTGGATGTGGTTGGGCGAGGTGAATTCTCCTACGCCAACAACCGTTGTTACCTCACGTTGCTTAGCCATCTGGGCCAGACCGTCCGTCAGTTTGCTGACAACGTCCTTTGCCTTCCATTCACGCAGCTTATCAATGTCGATCTTGGGTTGGCCGAATGTAATCCCATGCTCGGCCATTTCTTCGGCTTCCGTTACCACCTTTGCGGCATGCAGCAAAGCCTTGGATGGTATGCAGCCTACGTTGAGGCAGACACCGCCGAGCGTTGCATAGCGTTCGATAAGTACGACTTTCTTACCCAGATCGGCAGCACGGAATGCGGCCGTATAGCCTCCTGGGCCTGAGCCCAGCACAACGACTTCCGCATGGATGTCCCCTTGCACCGTCTGACTCGTCACAACTTTGTTGGCTGTGTCGCTCGCGGCTTGCCGTACTTCTTGTACTGCCTGCGCCACCTGCTCCTTGCCGCCGTGTTCTGACTTCGCATCCGATGCAAGGGTTGGGGCTGCGCTTGTCGTGGCTGGTTTCGACTCGCTAACAGCTTCTTCCAATTTCAGAATCAACGAGCCCTTGGCCACCTTGTCGCCAACCTTGACCTTGAGCTCCTTGACCGTGCCGGCATGCGAGGAAGGAATGTCCATTGAAGCCTTGTCGGACTCAAGCGTGATCAGCGAATCTTCCTTGGCGATGACATCACCCGGTTTCACAAGCACTTCAATGACGTCGACGCTATCGAAATTGCCGATGTCCGGCACCAGAACTTCCACTAAATTGCTCATAGTTATTTCCTGTAACTTGCAGATCAATCCCGGGAAAAGCACCCGAGCGGACAGCTAACGAGAGGCGAAAACAACGAGAAAACCAGAATTTACGTAACCGTAAATGAGAATTTTCAACTCGTTTCGCAACTCTGTTAGCGCGAGCGAAGTGCCTTGGACTACAGCAGTAGCCGGCGAACGTCTGACAACAACATTCTTAGATGGCTGGTGAAGCGCGCTCCATCTGCACCGTCAATGACCCTGTGGTCATAAGAGAGCGACAGCGGCAATATCAGACGCGGTTCAAAGCCGTTCGTCTTCGCGTTGTAAACGGGTTGCATGGACGAGCGCGAGACACCCAGAATCGCCACTTCAGGACAGTTGATGATGGGGGTGAAAGCCGTACCACCGACACCACCAAGACTGGAAATGGTGAAGCAGCCACCCTGCATCTCTTCGATCTTGAGCTTGCGTTCGCGTGCGCGAGCGGACATTTCGCCGAGTTCACGCGCAATATCCAGCACGTCTTTCTGGTTGACGTCGCGGATGACGGGTACCACAAGGCCATCCGGCGTATCGACCGCAAAGCCGATGTGGTAATACTGCTTCATGACCAGTTCATCACCATTAGGTGATAGCGATGAATTGAAGGTCGGGTAAGTGCGCAATGCATTGACTACCGCCTTCATCAGGAATGCCAGCAGCGTCAGCTTGACGCCGCGTTTCTCGGCATCCGCCAGCATAGATTTGCGAAAATCCTCAAGATCGGTAATGTCTGCCTCGTCAAACTGTGTCACGTGGGGTGCAGTGACCCAATTGCGGTGGAGATTGGCACCTGAAATTTTCTTGATGCGCGATAGCGGTTTGTTTTCAATCTTGCCGAACTGGCTAAAATCAATGACCTGTGCAGGCGCGACATTAACGCCGCTGCCCGGAGCAACATCGGTACGCGGCTTGCTGAGCTCGCCCTTGACGAAGGCCTGCACGTCTTCTTTGAGTACCCGTCCTTTAGGACCGCTGCCGTTGACGAGTGCCAGGTTCACGCCTAGTTCTCGTGCAAATTTGCGGATGGAAGGGCTGCCGTGGGCAAGCTTGCCCGAGGCCACAACTGTACTTGCGCCTACAGGATTCGGCGTATCTTGAGGCTGAATCTTTTTTGGTGGTTCCGGTGCAGGACGAGACGGCACTGGCACAGGTGGCGTAACAGGCGCATGCTCTTCAGCAACTAGCGCATCTTTTGCAGCAGGAGGAGGGGTTGGTTGTCCGGATGAAGGTACTGCCTTGGGTGCCGTCTTGGCTTCCACGCCTTCTGCGGCATCCAGGGTCAGAATCAGCGTACCCTGGGTGGCCTTGTCGCCTACCTTGATTTTGATCTCTTTCACTGTGCCGCCGAATGGCGCAGGGATATCCATCGAAGCCTTGTCAGATTCCAGCGTGATCAGGGAATCATCCTTGCTGACGCTATCGCCAGGTTTAACCAGTACGTCAATGACATCGACACTGTCAAAGTTGCCGATATCAGGGACGAGAACTTCCTTTATTGCCATGGTGTAGTCTCCTCCTGATTAAACCGTGACAGGATTAGGTTTGTTGGTGTCGATGTTGTACTTCTTGATCGCTTCTGCAGCCTTGGCAGCGGGCAACTTGCCTTCGTCCGCCAGTGCTTTCAATGCGGCCAGTACAACGTAATGGCGATCGACCTCGAAGAAGCTGCGCAATGCCTCACGGGAATCGCTGCGGCCGTAGCCGTCCGTGCCCAGCACAATATAACGCTGCTTGATGAAATTGCGGATCTGGTCGGCGAAAGAGCGCATATAGTCGGTTGAGGCGATGACAGGTCCATCAGCTTTCTCCAGGCATTGGCTGACATAAGTCAGCTTCTGCGGCTGGTCCGGATGCAGAAGGTTCCAGCGCTCGACGTCGATACCCTCCCGACGCAACTCAGTGAAGCTGGTCACGCTCCAGACGTCGGCCGCTACACCCCAGTCCTTCTCCAGCAGTTCAGCTGCAGCAATGACTTCGCGCAGAATGACACCGCTGCCCATGAGCTGGACTTTGGGGCCTTTGGCCTTGGATTTGGAGAATGCATACATGCCCTTGAGGATGCCTTCCTCAACACCCTTCGGCATTTCAGGATGGCTGTAATTCTCATTCATGAGCGTGATGTAGTAGTACACATCTTCCTGGTTCTGCACCATGCGGCGCAGGCCCTCCTGAATGATGACAGCAAGTTCATAAGCAAACGTTGGATCGTACGACACGCAGTTCGGGACCGTCGCAGACATCAGGTGGCTGTGGCCATCCTCATGCTGCAGGCCTTCGCCGTTCAGCGTGGTGCGGCCTGCAGTTGCACCCAACAGGAAACCGCGTGTGCGGCTGTCACCCGCGGCCCAGGCTAAGTCGCCTATGCGCTGGAAGCCGAACATCGAGTAGAAGATGTAGAACGGGATCATCTGCACGCCGGTAACACTGTATGAAGTACCTGCAGCGATCCAGGATGAGAAGGAGCCAGCTTCGTTGATACCTTCCTCGAGGATCTGCCCGTCCTTGGATTCCTTGTAGAACATGACCTGGTCGGCGTCTTGTGGTTCGTACAGCTGGCCCAGGTGCGAATAGATACCCAGCTGGCGGAACATGCCTTCCATACCGAAGGTCCGTGCTTCATCAGGCACAATAGGCACGACGTATTTGCCGATCTGCTTGTCGCGTAGCAAGGTCGAGAGGATACGTACGAACGCCATCGTGGTGGAAATTTCGCGCTCGCCGGTCGCCGCCAGCATGTTTTCGAATGCCGACAATTGCGGCACAGTGAGTTCGTTGCCCTTGCGGCGGCGTGAGGGTACATAACCGCCCAATGCAGCACGACGTTCACGCATGTACTGCATCTCCGGGCTGTCCTCAGCCGGACGGTAGAAGCTCAGCTTCTCAACTTGCTCATCGCTGAGCGGCAGGTCGAAACGGTCACGGAACACCTTGAGTGAGGCGATATCCATGCTCTTCTGCTGGTGCGTGATGTTCTGGCCTTCGCCTGCGTCTCCCATGCCGTAACCCTTGACGGTTTTAGCGAGGATCACGCTCGGCTGGCCCTTGTGGCTGGTGGCCGCAGCATAGGCTGCATAGACCTTGTGTGGGTCGTGTCCACCGCGGTTGAGGCGCCAGATATCCTGGTCGGACATGGCGGCTACCATGTCCTTGAGCTCAGGATACTTGCCGAAGAAGTGCTCACGCGTGTAGGCGCCGCCCTTGGCCTTGAAGTTCTGGTATTCACCATCCACGGCTTCGTCCATGCGTTTCCGCAGTAGGCCGTCCTTGTCCATGGCCAGCAGGGGATCCCAGTAGGAGCCCCAGATGACCTTGAGTACGTTCCAACCAGAGCCGCGGAAGTCGGCTTCGAGTTCCTGGATGATCTTGCCGTTGCCACGTACCGGGCCATCAAGACGTTGCAGGTTGCAATTGATGACGAAAATAAGGTTGTCGAGCTTCTCGCGAGAAGCAAGGGAAATGGCGCCCAGCGATTCCGGTTCGTCCATCTCGCCGTCACCGCAGAACACCCAGACCTTGCGATCCGAGGTGTCGGCGATACCCCGGTCGTGCAGGTATTTGAGGAAGCGCGCCTGGTAAATGCCCTGCAATGGGCCCAGACCCATAGATACTGTCGGGAATTGCCAGAAATCCGGCATCAGCCAGGGATGCGGATAGGATGACAGACCATTGCCGCCTGTTTCAATGCGGAAGTTAGACATCTGTTCTTCGGTCAGCCGACCTTCGAGGAAAGCGCGTGCATAAATGCCAGGCGAGGAGTGCCCCTGGAAATAAATTAGGTCGCCACCGAAGTCTTCATTCGCAGCTCGGAAAAAGTGGTTGAAGCCAACGTCGTACAGGGTTGCGGCAGACTGGAAACTGGCAATGTGGCCGCCAACACCCGGCGATTTCTCATTGGCACGCAACACACACATGATTGCATTCCAGCGGATCAGCGCACGGATCTTGCGCTCCATAGTGGGGTCACCCGGCAACTTCTGCTGCAGGTGAACAGGAATGGTATTGAGATACGCTGTCGTTGCGTTGTAAGGTAAATATGCACCGGAACGGCGAGCCTTGTCGATCAGGGTTTCCAGTAGGAAATGCGCACGCTCGGTTCCCTCCTGCTCCAGGACCGCTTCAATGGCTTCGAGCCATTCTTGGGTCTCTTGCGGGTCAGTATCGGGGGTCAATGCCATGTATGAGTCTCCGGGAAACTTTTGTCACGCTGTCGGTATAATCGAGTAGACAAAAGGATGTAAGCCAAGATTGAATTTCAAGTTTGCTGATACTAGCCAAATGATTGAATGTTAGTTAGATGCACTTACGGCTTTTGCGAAGCGCGTAGTTTGGCTTCTTTGACTGTTTTGGTCAAGTTAAAGGCGCTTGCCAGCCGGTGCTGAAACAGCCCGCTAACCTTATCTGTTCTGATGGAGAGAAGTGTTATGTCCACCCGGATTACCCAAGTTGCTGCCCAAGCTGACGAAGCGTCACTCCAGGGGGTTACCCATGTGTTGTTCGTGCTGCCAAACGTAAGACCGACAGCTCTGCCATTCGGGGAAACATTGGATGCCAGGCTGAAACGCAGCCGACAGGAATATGCCGAGCTTGGCAAGTCGCCCTTGACGGCAGACCTGCCCGACGGCAGGGCGGCGAGCTGGGTGGTACTGGATTCGAAGCTGGAGACTTTTCAGCGGCATACCTTGTTGCGAAAGGCTATCAAGCCGTTGCTGGATGAAAAACCGCAAACGCTTGCCATCTGTGTGTATGGCGATAATGATCTACGGGCCAAGGCAGCGCAGGATGCCACCTACGTAGCGCTGGTCAACGCCGTCGACCTGCCATCGCGCAAGGGCAAGCAGGAATCCCGGCCGCTGGAAACCTTGATATTGCACGGTTGGTCGAGTCCGGATGATTTTGCTGAGGCGAGGGCATTGGCCAGAGGCAACACTCTGGCGCGTGAGCTCACCATATTGCCGCCTAATGAATTGACGCCAACCCTCTACCGCAAACGTATCGAGCGATTGGCTGAGCAGTATGGATGGCAGCATGAGGAGTACGACATGGACAAGTTGCGTGAACTAGGCGCCGGTGCCTTTGTTGCCGTGGCTCAAGGGTCGCAGCCTCAGGATGCAGCCATTGTTCATCTGACCTATACATCTCAACGGGCTGACAAAAGCGTTGCGCTGATCGGCAAGGGTATCTGCTTTGATACCGGCGGGCATAACCTCAAGCCCGCCCGTTGGATGCAGGGCATGCATGAGGACATGAATGGCTCGGCTGTTGCGCTCGGCATTCTGGTCGCGGCCGCTGAGATCGGCTTGCCGATGAAGATTGATTGCTGGCTCGCCATCGCGCAGAACCACATCGGTCCTGGCGCCTACAAGCAGGGCGATATCATCACTGCCCTCAATGGCATGACCATCGAGGTTGTGCACACTGATGCCGAAGGCCGCATGGTGTTATCCGATACGCTGACCCTAGCCTCACGGGAAAAACCGGACTTTATGCTGGATTTCGCAACTTTGACGGGCAGCATGGGCGAAGCCTTGGGTGAGCGCTATAGCGGCATTCTGGGCAACCGGCCGGAGCTGTTATGCAAGGCCATTGGCGCAGGGCGCGCTGCAGGAGAACGTGTAGCCGCGTTCCCGTTCGATGAGGACTACGACGAAGAGCTGGAAAGTAGTGTGGCGGATATCAAGCAATGCACGCTGGAAGGTGGGGCTGACCATATCCTGGCCACGCGATTTCTGTCGAGATTCATAGAGGGTGACGTGCCCTGGGTGCACGTTGACCTCTCCTCCAGCAACCACAAGGGTGGTCTAGGCGCTGTTGCCAGTGATGTGACGGGCTTTGGCGTAGGCTACGGCCTGCAGATGTTGCGTGCCGTTACCGAAGCCTGATGCTTATGGATTGTGATCCTTGGTGCGCGTTTTGGATACGCCCATCATGATGCCAATGCCCAACAGGATCAGACAGGTGATGGCGATATATACTGTATCTACTCCTGCTGTCATAAGCGCCCATGCGACGCCACCAATAAAGATCACAAAACCAATCAGGTAAATTGCAAACGACATTTAAGCCTCCACTATCAACTGATGACTTGAAGGCGGCAGGTGTGCCGCATTGATGCGGGAAGAATGACTGAGCCGGACAGCTCAGTCTGTGCGATGGAACGCCAAGACGTGGCGCTTACTTATCTGAGTATGCTTGACCGATGAGCAAGCCTTGAAATCCGTGCAGTTCGCCGCGAATCTCAATGCCATTATCGGTAATCTCGAACAGCTTGATCTGCTTGTTATGGTTGATGCCGCGTAATTTAACCACTGACAGGATACGGCCCAGCTGGCCATTCATCTCCACGTACCGCATCAGGACAATGCCATCCATGAGGAAGGCATTGCCAAAGCTGCTGAAGCTCAATTCTGTGAAACGGTCATCCAGCTCGGTAGACATGAGGACTGTAACGCCCTTGGAAGCAAGCGCTGAAGTCATGCGGTAGAGCGAGTTACGGAAGTTATCCCGGAATTCAGGCGCAAGTGCCAGTTCGAACCCTGACAAGGAATCGAAAAATACGCGTTTGATATGGTACTTATCGATCAAGGCGAGTGTGTCGTGCAGGGTCTCATCAATGGAAAGGTCAATGGAATACAGGTCCATGACATGCACCAAGCCCTGCGCCACGTAGGGATTCAGTTTTTCATCTATGACGCTAAGCGAGCTGCCCCCAACTGAGATGAACAGCCCAGGTTCACCTTTTTTAGCGCCTGCCCTGATGAATTCCGTACCCAGTACGGTCTTGCCCGAGCCGGAAGGGCCGACAACCAATAAGCTGTATTTCTCGGGCAACCCGCCTCCCATCATTTCGTCCAGACCGGTAGAGCCTGTAGAGAGCGGTCTTGCTTCAGGATCTTTGTCTGCTGGGTTGAATTTTGACAATCGTCTGGGGAATATCTCCAGGCCTGCATTGGTAATGCGGAAAGTATGCATGCCCGGAGTCTGAGCCCGGCCGCGCATCTTGAGGATTCCCATTTTTCGCACCATCGAATTGCGGTCGATGGTCTGGGTGAACCAGAAGATGGAGTCGGCAATTGTGAATATGGGATTGGAATGGGTTTCAGAAGCGACATATTCACCAATGAGGAACGTCGTGGCCTGCCAGTTTGTCATCTGCATAGCCAAGTATTGGCCGAAATTCTGCACACTGGATTCAGTGACATCATTATCGAAGTTCTTGCTGATGATGGAGCGGAAGGAATCTACGAAAACCAGGCTGGGCTCGAAATCCCGGACTTCTTTCACGATGCGGGCCAGGATTTTCTCAAAGCTGCCTTCTACAACCTCAGCCCCCAGATTCACAAAGCGTATGCTTTCCTCAATCTTGTCGGTATCAAAAAAATCGAACTGCTGCTGATAGCGCAGCATTTTCAATGGAGGTTCGCCAATCGCGGTGAAGAAGATAGCCCGCCGTTCAGGGTTGGCCAGCGCGAACATTATCTGCTGGCAGAATGTCGTCTTGCCGCTACCAGGAGCGCCCCCGATCAGGTTGAACGAAAACTCCGGCAGCCCGCCGCCAAGCAGTGAGTCCAGGCCGGGCACGCCGGTTTTCAATAAATTGATGGTCTCAATACTCATGACTGGACCTCCGGATCTTTGGACTTGTCTGTGTCATCGGAAATACCTGTCAAAAAAACGCGCATGGTGAGCCGTTCACCAATGAGCGTGGATAACAATTCAAAAAAACACGAGAAAATCTCAATGCTGGTTGCGAGTGCAACTTCCGGAGGTTGCTGACGAAGGCTTTCCCATACGCTGCTATACAGAGAGTCATCGAGGACCGCTTTGTGTCCGTATGGGAGCCAAGGCTTGTCAGTAGCCTGTAGAGATACGCAGCGTTCAAACAGTGAAGCTACGCCAAGTCGACCAATCATACGTGCTAGGGGCAAAGAAACTTGCCCCCAGATACCGATACTGGCGGAAACGATATTTTGGGTATTACCCGTTTCGCGCTCCAATATTTTTGTGATCTTTTCGCGGCGTGAGCTGCTGGCGTCCATTTGATTATTGTCAGTTATGGTAGGTTGATTATATATGCCGGGCTTTAGCAGACGGACATAAATAGTCTCAAAATAATCATGAATCCAAACCGACATTACTCTAGAACCCCCTCTGCGGAAGTTTTGTGCGGTAACACACAAGGATCGGCAAGTCTCATTGCCACCTTGCCTCTACCGCGCGCATGATGACTTCATGTTCCACATAGCGTGCGTAGTAATCAAGCTCAAATCGTTTAAGATCGCCACGTCCACTTTGCTGCCATTCTTTAAGAGTGAACAGGATACGATCGCGAATGTTATGCATGTCACCGACTACTTCCTGTGTGTAACCCGTGGAAGTATCAATTAATTGTACTTGTGCGGGCTCTATGGCAGCCCTGACGTATTTAATGGACAGCTTCAGCATAAGTTTGTATTAACTACTGGAGACGGTGTTGACATTATGCAAAGAACAATGCCGAACCTATCAGAAATCCGCCACGCTCAAGCTGGTTGGAAGACTAGCACAAGTAAAAGCGAAAATGCTTGATCGTGATACTAATTGGAAGCGAATGTAATTAGAACTATTTTTGATAATAGACGAGGTTGGGCCTGCAGGCTGTGTGGTTAGCAACATAAGGCTGACTTGTCACTTGCAGCCCATGCATTTGCCCTTGATGGTTTCTCGGCCTTTTATACTGTCCAGCCCTTTAACATCCTGCATATTCGCACCGTCTATCAGGGCTTCACTCAAATCGGCGCCAGTTAGATCAGCCCCTCTGAGGTCAGCCTGGCTGAGGTCGGCACGGTGCAGGTTGGTGTTGCGCAAGTTGGCGCCGCGCAGGTCGGCGAAGCTGAAATTGGCAATATTGAGATCTGCGCCCTCGAAATTGGCATTGACGAACTTGCCGCTAGTCGAATCGAATTTCATCTGGCCCATCGGCTGGTTGCCAATATCCAGCCCGAACCGCCCCTTGCGAATATCGGCACCGCTCATGTCTACCGAGGGAAGGGTGCCAATGACGCGCGCATTACTGAGGTTGGCATCACGAAAGATGGTTTTGTCAAAAATGGCCTGGAAGATGGTGGCATTGGACAAATTGGCGCCGGTGAAGTCTGTATTCTCCAGCCGTGCAAGATTGAGATAGGCACGCTGCATGTCCGCCCCTTTGAGCGTAGCGCCCATTAGATAGGCACCGAAGAAACTGGTGTTGACCATCTTGCAATGGCTCAGGTCCATCTTGTTGAATTCGAGGTAGCCGAGATCCTTGTTGGATAGGTCGCAATCCTTGCTGTTGATTTCTGCCAGAGCGGCTTCCTGGGACATTTTATCGCGTGGCGCTTCGGCATTCTTTTCATAGAAGGCCTGCGCTTTCATGAGCGTAGCCTCAGGATCCTTGAGGAAAGCCGCCTTGGACTCTTCACTGCCGAAGCAGTAGGTCTTGCCCATATAGTCTGCCTTGATCGAGCAGTCGGTTTTCATGACGAGCTCGTTACTCAGGCTGGTGGTGCAGTTGTCGTCGAATTCTGCGGCGAGAGCGAAACCCATGAAACCCAACATTAAGGAAGCAATGGCGAATCTGAGCATCTTCATGGCGAAATCTCCCCGAGGTTTACCGTTAGTCTGTGAGTCCCTGACTAAGTTCCGGCAAGAGCTTGAGTCTAAGCTCCTGATTGGTTTATACAACTTTGTGGGTGTCAACTCAAACTAAGCTGTTTCGTTGAAGGCTTATCCGCGCACGTTGCGGATAACTCAAGAAAGCGAGGATTCAATGCGTAATGTAATGATCATCCCAGCCATGCTGGCAACCGGTTTTGCAGTTCCCGCCATGGCGGAGCGCGAATATTCTGATGAGGCACGCGTGATCGCCGTCACCCCACAAACGGAACATGTGAATTATCCACGCGAGCAATGCCATACCGAGTATGTGCGTGAAAGCGTATCCAGCCGCTCCCCAGTGGGCGCAATTATTGGCGGTATTGCGGGTGGACTGCTTGGCAGCCAGGTTGGCAAGGGTAATGGACGAGTTGCTGGGGCTGCTGTCGGAGCAGGTGTGGGTGCAGTGGTCGGAGACCGCATGAGCAGCCGCGAGACAGGATACCAAACACGCCCTGTTGAGCATTGCGCCATGGTGGACAATTGGCAAACGGTGACGCGGGGCTATCTAGTGACTTACCGCTATAACGGTCGCGATTACACCACGGTAACCGATGTTGATCCTGGCGATACCATTCGCGTCCAAGTGGCGGTAGCTCCGGATGAAGGTCGTCGTGTGGAGGATTATGAGCCAGTAGCTGCTCGCGCCGTATATCGTGAACCGGTAGTGGTGAGTGTGTATTCACAGAATGTACCGCAAGGTCGCTATCACGGGAAGGGCCATGGCAAGCACCATGGCAACAAGGGCCATTATTACTGGTAAGTGAGCGTGGAAGTTCAAGCCGCCTGTTGGCGGCTTTTTTATTTTTGAATCGCCGCAAGCTCGGCTGGAATAATCGCACGTAACACTCCACTCTCCTTTTCATCTGGGCTCACCGAGGAAAGCCACCACACATTGCCAATATCAACATTCCAGTAGTGCGGATGACCAGTAATGGCGAGCGCTGCGGCTGCTCCCAGTGCAGGTTGATGGCTGACCACCAACACATTGTCCGAGGCATTGGGCCAACCTGCAGCTTCTAGAATGGCTTCAGGTTCCGCTCCCGGAGCAAGGGCTTGGCACGTGCTAAAATCCATGCCCAATGCGGCGGCAGTTTCCTGCGTACGCCGGGCAGGGCTTACCAGTATGCGCGTGTTATTCGGCAGGCGTGCACGTAGCCAGCTAGCCATGACGACTGCTTGTTTTTGGCCTTCGAGAGTCAGTGCCCGTTCAATATCGGGTTTGGTTGCGGCGGCTTCCGCATGCCGCCATAAAAGCAGTTCCATGTATTTATATTAACCGTAGCCTTCGCGAGACGATAGCAGCATGAATGTTCAGGTATACCTCAGGCTGGATCCCTTGGCGCTTGCACGGCCTGATTTTGCCATGCCGGGATTGGAACATCTGCTGGCGAAGGGGTCGGTTAGCAAAAACACAAATGTTCTCGATGCTGTGCTGTGCCGATCATTTGGCATCGAAAAGCAGCGGGACTGGCCTGCTGCTGCCGTGTCATGGCTGGGTGAAGGTTACGAACCGCAGGATTATTTCTGGCTATATGCCGATCCCGTCAACCTGCAGCTACAGCGTGACCATTTTTCAATGAACTGGCCGGCGCCTGTACCCACATCCTCTGCTGAAGCAGAGGTGTTAAGTGCATTACTCAATCAGCATTTCAGCCAGAATGGGTTAAGGTTCTGTATTGCTGCTTCGGGGCGATGGTATATGCGATTGGATGAACCGATGGCGGTTACAACGAGCGCTTTAGATCAGGCGGTAGGACGCGATATTCGCAATTTCCTCCCCACAGGAGATGGGGCAGAAGAATTAAACAGCTTGTTCAATGAGATTCAGATGCTGCTGCACGAGCATGACGTAAACCAGGTGCGAGAAGAGCGGGGGCAGATGGCTATCAACAGTTTATGGTTTTCTGCCGGTGGGCAGATACCTACCTTCGAAATTCAGCCCAAAACGGTTTATACCCACGTTCCGTTGGCGAAAGGTCTGGCGCGCCTGGCAGGCACGGTCGCTATGCCTACGTCAGCCAACTTAGCCTTTTCTGGGAATGAGCAAGAGAGTGCCGTGCTGGTACTGGACAGTGATGAGCAAAACGATGCCCAATGGCTTGAGCCCGTGTTGAAAGCGATGCGAGGCAGAGAGATCAAGCAGTTGAGCTTGGACATTTTCCTTCACGATCAGCATGTGCATACGGAGCTCAAGCAGCACGACATGTGGAAGTTCTGGCGCAAGCCTCAGCCATTGAGAGCCTATTTCCAATGGTAAACATTGTTCATCGCAGCTATGAACCATCAGTAGCTGCAGGGTTAGTCGCTGATGGCGTTCATCCAGTTCTTGCCCGCATTCTTGCGGCACGCGGCATCCGGCATTCTTCCCAGCTTGAGTCCAGCCTCAAGGGTTTGATCCCGCCCGAACGCTTACTCAACAACAGCCGAATGGCACAGCTGCTGGGAGATGCTATCGCACAACAGAAACGCTTGCTGGTGATCGGGGATTATGATGCTGATGGTGCGACCGCTACTGCAGTGGCTGTGCGCGGTTTGCGTAGCATGGGCGCCATTATCGATTATCTGGTACCTAATCGTTTCGAATATGGTTATGGGTTGACCCCGGAGATCGTTGCTTTGGCTGACACGCGTAAACCCGACATCATCATCACTGTGGATAATGGTATTGCCAGTGTAGAGGGTGTGGCGGCGGCTGCTAGGTTTGGCATTCAAGTACTGGTGACCGACCATCACTTACCAGGCGATGAAGTGCCGCAAGCCGCCTGCATCATCAACCCTAACCAGCACGGCTGTGATTTCCCTAGCAAGAACCTTGCTGGCGTCGGGGTGATTTTTTATGCTCTGCTGGCCCTGCGTGCCGAGTTGCGAGAGCGCGGATATTTCAATACGAAACCCGAGCCCAACCTCACGGAACTGCTCGATCTGGTTGCTCTCGGTACGGTTGCGGATCTCGTTAAGCTGGACGACAACAACCGCATCCTGGTCGAACAGGGGCTGCGGCGTATTCGCGCTGGCAAAAGTTGCCCTGCCATCCGTGCACTGCTCAGGCTGGGCGGTCGCGACTACACGCGCGTATGTGCACAAGACCTGGGCTTTTGCGTGGGCCCGCGTCTTAATGCCGCTGGCAGACTGGATGATATGTCGCTGGGCATTGCCTGCCTGCTTTCAAACAATGAAGACGAAGCTGGGCGGATGGCGCAGCAACTGCATGAATTGAATCTTTCACGTCGCAACATTGAAGCGGATATGCAGGGCATGGCCGAGCTTGCACTGGAAGACATTGATTGCAGTGGACGCTATAGTCTCAGTCTTTACCATCCTGAATGGCATCAAGGGGTTATCGGCATACTCGCTTCGCGTATCAAGGAGCGCCATCACCGTCCCGTCATTGCATTTGCCAAGGGGGGTGATGGCCTGCTTAAAGGGTCGGGTCGATCAATCAACGGCCTGCACCTGCGCGATGCGCTTGATCTCCTCTCCAAGCGACATCCTAAACTACTGCTCAAATTCGGCGGTCATGCCATGGCCGCAGGGCTAGCCATCAGGGAGCAGGATTTTGAGCTCTTCAATATGGAATTCGAAGCTGTAGCAACTGAGTTGCTGTCACAGGCCGACCTTGAAGCCATTATCGAGGTCGATGGCACGCTTGATACGCATCACATGCACTGGGAATTGGCGAAATTGCTGGAGCAGCAAGTCGTGTGGGGCCAAGGATTCCCCCCACCCATTTTTTATGATGAATTCTCTGTAATTGATCAGCGACTTATAGGGGAAAAACACCTCAAGCTGATCCTCGAGAAAGGAAAAAAACGCTTTGATGCCATTTTCTTTCAGCAGCAGGAGTTTTTGCCAAAGCGTATCAATGCTGCATATCAGCTTCAGACAAATCAATACAATGGCATGGAGTCCTTGCAGATTTGTTTACGTTATTGGCAGGAAACCGTGCCTGCATATGCCGTTACGTTGACCCACCCATAAGCCCCAAGTAAAATCTGCACCTTTTTCAGGATCATCAATGCGCCGTAAGCTCGTTGTAGGCAACTGGAAGATGCATGGCAGCCTTGTCAAGAACGAGGCGCTTATCTCCAGCCTGATTGCCGGGCTACGTGATCTTGAAAATGCCGATTATGCCGTCTGCGTGCCGCACCCTTATCTGTTCCAGGCGCAACAGCGTTTGCAAGGCACCAACATTGCATGGGGCGGGCAGAATGTCAGCCAGTATGAACAAGGCGCGTACACCGGGGGTGTATCGGCGCATATGCTCAGGGATTTTGGCTGCACTTATGCCATCATCGGCCATTCGGAACGTCGCGCGCTGATTCACGAGACCAACAAAAGTGCTGCCGCAAGCTTTGGTGCGGCACTCAAGGCTGGACTAACGCCCATATTCTGTGTGGGTGAAACGCTGGAAGAACATAAGGCCGGCCTGGCGCAGAAGGTGGTTGAACAGCAGATGAATGCCATCATTGCCACGCTAGGCATGGAAGGTTTTTCAAAAGCTGTACAGCAGCGCGCCGTGCTGGCATATGAACCGGTATGGGCCATTGGTACTGGCAACACGGCAACACCGGAGCAAGCGCAAGCCATGCATGTCTTCATTCGCAGCGCGATCGCTGAGCTGGATGCTGGCGTCGCTTCCCGTGTCCGAATCATCTATGGGGGTAGCGTAAATCCCTCAAATGCGGCACAATTATTCGTTATGCCGGATATCGATGGCGGCCTGATCGGCAGGTGTTCTCTGAATGCCGATGACTTTATAGAAATTTGTCGCGCTGCCTCTGAAATTGGCAGCGGGAATTGAGGAAAAATGGAAACAATAGTAATGGCATTGCATGTGTTGGCATCGATCGGGGTTATTGGCCTTGTTCTGCTGCAGCACGGCAAGGGCGCTGATATGGGGGCCGCTTTCGGTAGTGGTGCTTCAGGCAGCCTGTTCGGGGTGAGTGGTTCTTCCAACTTCCTGAGCCGGGCCACAGCTATCCTGGTAGCCATTTTCTTCGTGACCAGCCTTGCCTTGGCTTACTTGTCGGGTAACCGCGGAGAAGGTGCCAGCGTAATCAAAAATGCAGTGCAGACAACCGCGCCGGCATCCAAGTCGCAGGGTGATGCCAAGCCTGCCGCACCTACAGCCGAGGATGTGCCGCAATAATTATGATCTGACCCGGATTGCATTGACAATCCAAAATGCCGTCGTGGTGGAATTGGTAGACACGCTATCTTGAGGGGGTAGTGGCGAAAGCCGTGTGAGTTCGAGTCTCACCGACGGCACCATCGAATTAAATGATGTCCTGTTGTCTTAGTCTTGATAACGGGACAAACAGGGATACAACGTGCTGGAAAATTATTTTCCGATTCTGCTTTTCATCATCGTCGGTCTGGCCGTCGGTGTTGTTCCCTTGATTCTCGGCAAGCTCCTTGCCCCCAATAAGCCCGACAGCGAGAAGAATTCTCCCTATGAGTGCGGCTTCGAGGCTTTCGAAGATGCGCGCATGAAATTTGATGTGCGCTACTACCTGGTTGCCATTCTTTTTATCCTGTTCGATCTTGAAATTGCGTTCCTCTTTCCGTGGGCCGTCGTATTGAAGGAAATCGGGCTGTTCGGCTTCATCTCCATGATGGTGTTTCTGGCAATTCTCGTGGTCGGATTCATTTACGAATGGATGAAAGGGGCGCTTGAATGGGAGTAAACCTTATTCCCAATCGTGAGTCGAAGCTGGCATCAATGGGTAAAGCAAGGTTGATTTCATGAGCATCGAAGGCGTCATGGAAAAAGGCTTCGTTACAACGACGCTTGACACTGTAATCAATTACACACGCACTGGATCGTTGTGGCCGATGACTTTCGGTCTCGCCTGTTGTGCGGTTGAAATGATGCACGCAGGCGCTGCCCGCTACGACCTCGATCGTTTCGGCATCGTGTTCCGTCCCAGCCCACGGCAGTCTGACGTCATGATTGTGGCTGGAACGCTGGTCAATAAAATGGCACCTGCTTTGCGCAAGGTGTATGACCAGATGGCGGAGCCGCGCTGGGTGATTTCCATGGGGTCCTGTGCCAATGGCGGCGGTTACTACCACTATTCGTATGCTGTTGTTCGCGGATGCGATCGTATCGTACCGGTGGATGTATACGTGCCGGGTTGTCCCCCCACAGCAGAAGCCCTGTTGTACGGCATCATCCAGCTGCAGAACAAAATCAAACGCACCAACACGATTGCGAGATAAATGGCCAATCGTATAGAAACACTTCTGGAATCCCTAAAGACTGCCCTGGGTGAGCGCATTACCAAGTCCGCCAATGAAGTAGACGAAATCACTATTGAGTGCAAAGCCAAGGAGTTGTTGGAAGTCTGCACAATCTTGCGCGAGCATGCCGAGCTCAGGTTCGAGCAGCTCATGGATTTATGTGGTGTGGATTATCTGGAGTATGGCGACGGGGCTTGGAATGGGCCGCGTTTTGCCGTCGTTTACCATTTCCTCTCGATCAGCCTCAACCAGCGCGTACGTTTGCGGGTGTTTGCCTCGGATGAGGATTTTCCCGTGTTGCCTACCGTGACACACATCTGGCCCAGCGCGAACTGGTTCGAGCGTGAAGCATTTGACCTCTACGGCATCATGTTTGAAGGCCACCCTGACTTGCGTCGTCTATTGACTGATTATGGATTCGTCGGTCATCCGTTCCGCAAGGACTTCCCAATGATCGGCAATGTAGAAATGCGCTACGACCCTGACCAACAGCGTGTCATTTATCAGCCAGTCTCCATCGAGATGCGCAATAACGTGCCTCGCGTCATACGCGAGGAAGGCTTCCATGGAGAGCCGGGATTCAAAAATGGCTGAGATTAGAAATTACACCATGAATTTTGGCCCGCAGCATCCTGCTGCACACGGTGTGTTGCGGCTGGTGCTGGAGCTGGACGGTGAAGTCATTCAGCGGGCCGATCCGCATGTGGGTCTTTTGCATCGTGCTACAGAAAAGCTGGCCGAGAATCGTACCTATCTTCAGTCCGTGCCTTATATGGATCGTCTCGACTACGTTTCCATGATGAGCAACGAACATGCCTATGTCATGGCAATAGAAAAGCTGCTCAAGCTGGACGTGCCGATACGTGCCCAATATATCCGTGTCATGTTCGATGAAATCACGCGCATCCTGAACCACCTGTTGTGGCTGGGTGCACATGCACTCGACGTTGGCGCCATGACTGTGTTTCTCTACGCGTTCCGCGAGCGCGAAGATCTGTTCGATATCTACGAAGCTGTATCTGGCGCGCGTATGCATGCCGCTTACTATCGGCCTGGTGGTGTTTACCGTGATCTGCCAGGCCGTATGCCGCAATATGAAAAGTCCCCTTTGCGCAGCGATGAGGATATCCGCAAGCTCAACGAAAACCGCCAGGGTTCTTTACTTGATTTCATTGAGGATTTCACCAACCGCTTCCCGGGCTATGTGGACGAATATGAAACCCTTCTGACTGATAACCGTATCTGGAAGCAACGTACCGTAGGCATTGGCGTCGTCAGCCCTGAACGAGCACTGGCATTAGGGTTCAGCGGTCCTATGTTGCGCGGTTCCGGCATTGAATGGGATTTGCGCCGCAAGCAGCCGTATGAAGTGTATGACAGGCTGGATTTCGAAATCCCTGTGGGCATCAATGGTGATTGTTACGACCGTTACCTGGTGCGCATCGAAGAGATGCGCCAGAGCAACCGCATCATCAAGCAATGCATAGACTGGCTGCGCAAGAACCCTGGCCCTGTGATTACCGATAACAACAAGATCGCCCCGCCTTCACGGGAAGAGATGAAGCAGGAAATGGAAGCACTGATTCACCACTTCAAGCTGTTCACCGAGGGCTTCCATATTCCACCGGGCGAAGCCTATGCCGCCGTAGAGCATCCCAAGGGCGAGTTCGGTATTTACCTGATTTCTGATGGTGCCAATAAACCTTACCGCGTGAAAATCCGTGCTGCTGGCTTCCCTCATTTGGCAGCGCTGGACGAGATGGTACGCGGCCACATGATTGCCGACCTTGTTGCCATCATTGGTACGCAGGATATTGTTTTTGGCGAGATAGACCGATGAGCATCGTCTTTTGCGTCAATACTTTGTTGCTCGACTTTTCGCAATCCTCACATACTTCTTTGTATGCTCCGGTTGCTCAAAATCTCGCGCCTCGTCTTGACACAAAATACTTGCTCACCCGCTGTGGTGGAGTTGCATTATGCTAAGCCAGGAATCACTCAAGAAAATCGACCACGAGTTGACCAAATATCCGCCGGATCGGCGTCAAGCGGCGGTAATGGCAGCATTGCATATTGCGCAGGCAGAACAGGGCTGGTTGTCGAAGGAAATCATCAGTGAAGTCGCCCAGTACCTGGGCATTCCGGATATTGCCGCGTTGGAGGTGGCAAGTTTCTACACCATGTATGAAACCGCCCCGGTCGGCAAATACAAAATTACCGTCTGCACCAATATCTCCTGCATGCTCCGCGATTCACAGCAGATCGTGGATCATCTGGAAAAACGTTTGGGTATCGGTTTCAACGAAACGACGCCTGACGGCAGGTTTACCCTCAAGGAAGGCGAATGCATGGGCGCGTGCGGCGGCGCACCATTGTTCCTCGTGAACAACACCAGAATGTGTGAATTCCTGACGCCTCAGAAGGTGGACGAGATCCTGGAGGAGCTCAAGTAGCATGGCGAAAAAATTGAACCAGGTATG
>Ga0196976_1000342_pt1 | contig 30461 bp, 18 predicted proteins | sample S3v_513CmetaG_FD_148644 | JGI IMG/M metagenome (GOLD analysis project Ga0196976, IMG submission 148644) | Soil microbial communities from Anza Borrego desert, Southern California, United States - S3+v_5-13C | ecosystem: Environmental > Terrestrial > Soil > Desert | place: USA: California... | reverse complement strand
CCCGAACCTCGAGGAGTACAAAATCCTGGGTGCGAGGGACGTGCCCAAGATCGAAGTCCACTTCGTGGAGCACTACCTTGGGCGCAGTTCGACAGACGCTGGCGGCATCGGTGAGCCGGCGACCATTCCTACGATCGCGGCGATCGCGAATGCGTTCTACAACGCGACTGGAGTACGCATCCGGCATATGCCAATGACACCGAGGCGCGTCTTCGAGACGCTCGCCTCCGGTCAGAACCGCCAGAAGGCAACGGGAGGGCTTTCGTAATGCAGAGTTTTGAATGGGTAGACGCGACACGGCTCTCCGATGCGCTGAGTTCGTTGGAAGACAAGGCGATGGTCAAAGCAGGCGGTATCGATGTGCTCGACCGACTTAAAGAAGGACTGGATGGGCCGAAGCGACTGGTCAACATCCGCAACATCAGGGAGTTGAAGTTCGCAGAGGAGGCCGGCGGCGTGCTGCGACTGGGGCCGCTGATGACGCTGGCAGAAACAGCGCAACACGCAGTGGTGAAGCAGAGCTTTCCAGCACTGGCGGAGGCTTGCGAGATGGCAGCGACTCCGCAGATCCGCAACGTGGCGACGCTCGGAGGTAACATCCTCCAGCGGCCACGGTGCTGGTACTTCCGCGAAGAGCAATTCCATTGCTTGCGCAAGGGCGGCGACAGGTGTTTTGCGCTAGATGGCGAGAACGACTACCACGCCGTCTTCGACAACGGCATCTGTGCGATCGTTCACCCCTCGGCGGTGGCCGTTGCAGCGGTCGCTTACGGTGCGACTGTGCAGCTGGCGAGCAGCAAGGGGAAGCGCGAGGTTCCGCTGGAGAGCATCTTTGTACGACCGGAGCAGGACGTTACGCGCGAGCACTCACTTGCAGCAGGCGAGTTGCTGACGGAAATCCGGTTGCCCGCGACTGGTGGCATGCGGTCGGCGTACACGAAACTGATGGAGAAAGAATCATTCGACTGGCCTGTGGCTGAGGTCGCTACGGTACTGCAGATGTCCGGCGGGCGAGTGGAAAAAGCCTCCATAATCCTGGGGGCTGCCGCACCGATCCCATGGAGGGCGAAGCAGGCGGAAGCGGCGCTCGTTGGAAAACCACTCACGGCGGAATCGGCAGCACAGGCGGGACGCGCGGCTATTCAGGGCGCGACTCCACTAGGCGAGAACGCATACAAGCTACGGCTGATCGAAGTGGCCGTTCGCAGAACGCTGATGAAAGCAGGTGGCATGAATGCGTGAGTTCATGGACGATCCGGTACAAACGGAAGAGATACCGGAGGTGTGCTCGATGCTGCGAACGAAGACTGCATTCGGTGCACTGGCCGGAGGTCGTGCCTGGCAGCATGGGTCGAGCACGGCAGCTTACTGGTGCTTGTGCACGATGCAGAGTGCGGGGCCGGACGACGACTTTGCACATCCGCACGCGTGCAAGGCTGGACGTGCCTGCTATCGATCGGATGAATGAGGTTGTGGTCCTTTCAGTTGGCTGAGGATTGCGGCGATAAGCACGACGGCACACAGAGCAGTTGCCATCCCCAATCGGATCGAGTTCGCCTGTCCGGAGATGAAGCCCACCAACCAAGGAATCGCAGCGCCGCCGAGACCCGCACAGGCGAAAAGCCAGCCGGGAACGGCGGCGTTTTGTGCTTCGGAGAAACGCGAGAGCATTGAGAGCAGCAGCGCGAACATGGGCCCGAGCCCAAGACCGGTAACGGCGGCGAAGGTCAGCGCGAGTGGTGCCGAGTGAGCGAGCAGCAAGCCGCTGAATCCCAGAGTTCCGAGAGCTAGCGAAACGCAGAGGAGAAGGCGCTCGCTGACGTGCCGCAAAAGCACTGGAGCGAATGCACGTCCGGCGAGCAGTGCAATCCAGTAGCCCGTGAGGCTCCAAGTCATCCAGCGGCTATCAGCTGTAATCGTCGAGACGTATGTAGTGGTCCATCCGCCGATCGCGGTTTCCACCCCGATATAAAGAAAAAGAAGAAGGCAGAAAACAAGCTGCAACCGGGTTGCACGAGCGCGGGTGCGTGCCACCCTCGGAATGAGAGCCTGCGGCGTCGGAGCGGGAGCGACAATGAAAGAAGTGCAGCTGCTAGCTGCGAGTATCCCGATCGTGAGCAGGGTGCGAGTCAGACCCAGCCTGCCGTAAAGCGCTGCCACAATGATGGGGCTCGTGGCGGCGCCCGCTCCCCAGAACAGGTTGAGCACGTTGAGCGATGCGGCACGTGTCTCGCGTTGGGCATACGCAACGAGCATGTTGGTAGCAGGGATGACCAGCCCAAGCCCAAGTCCGACGCCGAACACGGCTACGTGCGCGAGCTGCCAGGATGCGAACGGCAGCGCAGTGACACCGAGGCAGATCAGTGCCAAGCCTACACCGATGCTGACTCGGATTCGGAACTGCGAGAGAAGAGACCCGAAGGAACTTCCAACGAACTGCACGACGAAGAGGAATGCGACCTGATCGACATCAACGTTGTAGTGAACGCGAATCGCAGGCAGGAGTGCGCCAAGCAGAGCAGTGACGACGCCGGTCAGGAAGAATCCCCCATGCAGGGCGACGGCGGAAGAGGGTGGAAGCGACCGTCCCGTTGTGAGCGGCGGGGCAGCCGGACTGGACGTCATTTGCTGACGCCAAAGGCCGAGCGGCGCTTGAGGGCAGGAGAAGTGGATTCGCGCACGATCAATTCGGGATGCACGTAGATGTCTGCCGGGGTGAAAGCTGGATCGGCGATTCGTTGCAGCAGGGTGGATGCGGCCAGTTCCCCCATTCGATTCAAAGGCTGCCTGACTGTAGTGAGTCGCGGGTTCTGGAACGCTGCGGCTTTGATATCGTCGAAACCCACGACCGAAACATCGCCCGGCACACTAAGACCGGCATCACGGAAGGCGCTGATGGCCCCCATCGCCGAGATGTCGTTGAATGCGAAAAGGGCGGTGAACCGCTTTCCGGTGTTGAGGATATTGCGAGCGTAGAAATAACCTTCTTCCGGGGTGGATGGCTCGGGGGCCCCGTGGGTACCGCGAAGCTGAATGGCGAGATCGGGGTCGATGGTAAGGCCCATCTCAGAGGCGATCGAATTGATGGCTTCCCAGCGGGGCTCTGTATCGGCGCTACCTGGGTGCCCTTTGAAGAACGCGATGCGGCGGTGGCCAAGTTTGACGAGGTGCTCGAGCGCGAAACGCACAGCGGCCTTGTTATCGAGCAAAACGTTGGTGACGCCCTTAGCGTTTCCGCGAGCCGAGATGGCGACGATCGGAAGATCAACATCTGCGGGCGGTGGGGTGTTAACGAAAACGAAGCCTTCGACAGCGCGATCCCGGAGCAAGCGCGGATAAGTCTCGAGCAGATGCTGATTGCCGTGATGGCTGGCGACGAAGTAGAGATATTCGTCGCAGATCAGGCGGTCTTCGATGCCGCCGATGACGGATGCGGCATAACCCTCGGAAACCTCAGGAACGACAACAGCGATAGTGAAGCTGCGCTTCTGCCGCAGAGAGCGCGCCATGTAATTAGGGCGATACTGAAATTCCGCAACCGCGTTCAGAACACGGTCTTTTGTTTCCTGAGGGATCGTCCGGGAGGCGGGAGAACCGTTTATGACCGCGGAGATCGTTGCGGGAGATAGCCCAAGATGCTGTGCGATGACCTTGAGACTGACGGGTTTGGCCGGTTGGCGCGCGTGCGCCTGGCCGCGTTCCTTGGACGTCGTCTTCATCCGGTGCCTAAGCCTAACACAGTGCCTGCGCGTGACTCGGACCTAGAGTCGGCGCTCAGTTTTTGCCTCCTGCCGAAAATCCTGTTGACAACAGAGTAGTCGAAGGAGCAGAGTTGCGGGCGTCACTGTAACGATTTAGTAAGCCACTAAACCGATACAGCATACCACCGCATGAAGGCCGAACCTGCAGCTTATTTCACTGCATGAGCCCGAAGCGGACGCCAGGCCACAATGAATCACGCGCCATCGCAACGCGCGCACACCTGCCACCGCCCCAGCGGCCCCGTCGTCCTACTCGCTTTCATCACTCTCCTGATCCTTTCAGGCTGTTCTTCTGCGCAGAGCACACCAGTGGGTTCGACTCCGATCTCCGGCACGGGCGAGTGGAAACTCGTGTGGAGCGACGAGTTCAATGGAGCCGACGGTTCTGTGCCGGATGCGAGCAAGTGGGTGCACGAAATCGGCGGCAACGGGTTCGGTAATAACGAACTGGAGTATTACACCGCCCGTCCGGAGAACGCTCAGCAATCAGGCGGGAACCTGGTCATCACCGCGCGGCGGGAGAACTACACCGGAGCGGACAACGTCACCAGGAACTACACGTCGGCTCGGCTGAAGACGGCGGGGAAGTTCAGCCAGACGTACGGGCGCTTCGAGGCTCGCATCAAGCTTCCGCGCACGAAAGGGATCTGGCCAGCTTTCTGGATGCTGGGCGACGACATAGGCCAGGTCGGATGGCCAGCCTGCGGCGAGATCGACATCATGGAACTGGTTGGGTCGGCGCCGTCGACAGTTCTGGGCACTCTGCATGGGCCGGGGTATTCCGGGGCAGGCGGCATAACGAAGACCTACACGCTTGCGGACGGCAAGACATTCAGTGACGACTTCCATCGATTCGCGGTGGAGTGGGAGAAAGATGTCATTCGGTTCTACGTTGATGACACTCTCTATGTGACACGCACACCGAATGACCTTCCCCAAAGCGCACGGTGGGTATTCGATCACCCACACTTCATTCTCCTGAACCTTGCCGTTGGCGGGAACCTGCCCGGGAACCCTGACGAAACGACGGTACTTCCGCAGAACATGATTGTTGATTACGTGCGCGTGTACGCGCGCTAGGGAAAACGCCGTAGTGTGGCGAACGAGTTTTCGAAGTAGAAGTGAGTAGTGCAAGTTGGGATGGGTTGTTAAATCTGAATACTGATCCAATTCTGCTGTCGCCGTTGGGAACCGGGCTGCTCGCATCGACTCGGGCAACCAGCAGCCAATCCCTAACGACTGGCGGAGGAGCTATATGAATAAGAAGTTGCTTTCGCTCAGCCTGGTGCTGTTTCTGTTGCTGGGTTCGGCGCTGGCGCAGTCGGATCGTGCTTCCATCACTGGCACGGTGAAAGACTCGTCAGGGGCCGTCATACCCGGCGTCACGGTAACAGCTACCAATTACGCAACGAATCTCCAGACGAGCGCAACGACGAACTCGCTGGGCCTCTACTCCATTCTTAATCTGCCGATCGGGCAATACACGGTCAAGTTCACCAAGTCCGGCTTCACGACCTACGAACGGAAAGGATTGACGCTGCAGGTCAGCCAGATCGCAGACATCAACCCCGTACTAAATGTGGGCGGCGCAAGCGAAGTGGTGGTCGTGACGGAAGACGCACCTGTACTGCAGACGCAGTCGGCGTCCTTGACGACGAACCTGACCAACAGCATCGTGACCGAACTGCCGCTGAACGTGCAGGGTGGACGTAACCTGACCGCGTTCATGTTCGCGTACGTGCCTGGCGTAGAAGGCAGCGACTATGACTCGCATATCTCGGGTAGCGTAAGCAAGAGCAAGGAAGTGCTGATCGATGGTACGTCGGCTGTTGCACAGATCGGCGGCTACGTCAGCGAATCGCAGCCTCCAATGGAAGCTGTCGAGGAGTTCCAGGTATCGACCACCGGCATCCGCGCCGACGAAGGTCGCAGCGGCGGCGGCGTGCTTCGTTACAACCTGAAGTCGGGTACGAACAACTGGCACGGAAGCGCATTTGGCTTCCTGCACAACGAAGTACTTAACGCGAACTCCTGGAAGAACAAGTACCTTGCCGGAATCGACATTCCAAGGGCACTTGCAAATGGCGAAACCGCAAGAGCGGAAATGTTCCGGAATGTGTACAGCCGGCCAAAGGACCGCCTTAACGACTACGGTGGAAGCTTCGGCGGACCGATCTTCAAGAACAAGACCTTCTTCTACGGCGCCTACGAGCGGTACACGTTCGAGAACTACGGCTTGGGTGACGCAAAGAGCACGGTGCCAACAGAGGCGTTCCTGAACGGCGATTTCAGCGCGCTGCTGAATACGAACGTTACTCACGGAACAGACGGCGCCGGGAACACTATCTACGGCGGCGCGATCTTCGATCCGGTTACCGGGAATGTATTCGTTGGCAATATCATCCCGCAGAACCGCTTCAGCACGGTCTCACGCAAGATCATCGACATCTACAAGCAGCAATATCAACCCCTGGCACCGGGTCTGGCAGAGAACAACGCCATGCCTGCATCGCAGCCAGCGCCCTGGTTGCACCAGAATCTGTACAGCATAAAGATCGACCATAACATCAGCGATAAGCACCGCCTTTCAGGATCGTTCATCTACGCACGGATCCCGCGTGTGTTGGCGGACCAGGGTGGCGTTTGGGCGCCGGGTTCAACGGATGGCGGCCCATTTGCGAACGCGTACAACCACACCACGAACGCTCCTGCGGTGCGGTTCAGCGACTCGTACACCTTCTCTCCTAACGTCCTGAACGTTTTCAACATCACTTTCAATCGCTTCCACAATCCGAGTTCCGCGGTATCCCAGAAGGGCAACTGGGGCTCGGCGCTCGGACTTGGCGAATTCGGCGCGGGCAACTTCCCGATCATCAAGTTCCAGGGCGTGAACGGAGATCAGCACCGGCAGGTTGGCGGTCAGAATATCGACGAGAGCCAGCTTGGAAGCCAGTTCAACGACTTCTACACGGCGAATACGTTCATCTATAACAACATTTTGTCGTGGGTGCGCGGACGCCACATTTTCAAGTTCGGTGGAGAATTCCGTGCGCAGCAGTTCAACAGCCATGGCGACTGGGGCGTACCGTCGTTCTCGTTCGATCCGGCGCAGACGAGCGGCGGATTCGGCGACACGGGTTTTGGGTTCGCAAGCTTTATGCTCGGCCAAGTTCGGCAGGCTTCCGTAAGCATGCCGAACAATACGTATGGCCGGCGCAAGAGCCTGTCGGTCTTCGTGCAAGATGACTTCAGAGTGACGGATAAGTTCACGCTGAACGCCGACCTGCGTTGGGACTTCAACGGACGCTACCACGAGAAATTCGGACGCTGGTCCAATTTCAATACGACCGCTATCAACCCCGTAACCGGCAAGCCTGGCATGCTCGAGTTCGCGAAAGACGGAAGCGACTCCTTCGAGCGCGAGCAGAACTACCTGAACTTCTCCGGTCACCTCGGTGGTGCATTCCAGGTGACACCGAAGACCGTGCTTCGCGGATCCTTCGGCATCCTGTACGTACCCTTGAACCTGAACACCTGGGGCGGCATCCCGTACGGATTCAATCCTGGATTCGTCCCGAACAACGAAGTTGTCAGCCCGTTCAATTGGGACGGCGGTTACCCGGGCCAACCAGTCGAAGTTGGCAAGGACCCGAACTTCACACGTTGGGGCATGGTATCGATCCATCCGAAGGCACTTACGCTTGGTAACCAGCAGCAGTGGACTATCGGCGTGCAGCGGGAACTCACGAGCGACATGAAGGTGGACGTGAGCTTTGTTCAGAGCCACAGCTACCACCTGCAGAGCGGCATCCTGCAAGGCAACCAGCCGAAACTTGCCGACTACACGGCACTGGCGAAGGCTGGCGGGCTCTGGAACTGGATCTCGACACCGACGTTCAACGGATTCGGCTGGGCTTCCATCGCTCCGTTCCCGAACGTTGCTATGACGTGGGGCCCGTTGTTCTACGTCGGGTCTCCCCTGGGCAATGCTGATTACAAGTCGCTGCAGTTCAGCGTCAGCAAGCGTGGAGCGGACGGACTCTCGTTCCAGGCGAGCTACAACCTGTCAAACGCGCACGGCAATGTGGACAACAGCTTCCAGGAACTCTGGTGGTCTGGCCCGATCCAGGACGTCTATAACCTGGAAAAGGAACGGAACACGATCTCGCCGTTCGACGTAAAGCACATCGTCAAAGGCTACGTGAATTACGAGTTGCCGTTCGGCAAGGGCAAGGCGTTCCTCTCGGGCGCTGGTCCGATGCTGAATGGGTTCATCGGCGGCTGGATGCTGACCACGGGATTCCATTACTCAAGCGGAACTCCGATGCGCATCACGGCCAACGCGTGGTATCCGGGTATCAACAACATCTATTCCAATTACGATCCGAAATGCGATTTGAAGATCAACCCGGATGCTAAACCGTACGAGCAGTACTTCAACCCGGCATGCTTCAGCAATCCGGCATACGGCGAGTTCGGCAATGCGCCCGGATACCTGGACAAGCTTCGCAACCGCGGGCTTGCCACGGAGGATCTCGGCGTAAACAAGTCCATCTCGTTTGGCGCGGATGGCCGATACAGGCTGAGCCTGAGGGTGCAGTTCTTCAATGTATTCAACCGGCACTCAGTGGGTTCAAACGGATCAATCGGACAAATGGAAGACATCAATGGCACTCCGACCGATGCATCGGATGACATCCCGGTGTTCGGAAAGGTGACTCGCTACACTGTGGGCGGATCGCCTGGACCGCGGCAGGGTCAGATCGGTGCTCGTTTCACCTTCTAACCAGTAACTACCTCCCTTCGAGCGGGTGTAGCTTTAACGAGCTACACCCGATTTTCAGCGCGCAACTGCTGTGTACGAGGGCAATTTGTGCGCCAGCAAGGAGTCTTGTATGCGCCGCGCCGGAAGTTTCCGGGTCGTCCTAGTGTTGCTCCTCCTCATTCCTGTCCTCAGGGCGGATGGGCGTTCCATTCGCGACGAGAAAGTCGAAGCAAGGGTCAATAGGATTCTTGCGAAGATGACGCTCGAGGAAAAGATCGGGCAACTCAACCAATACAATTTTGACAAACCGGGTATCGACGCCGATATCGCGTCCGGCAAGGTTGGATCCATCCTGAACGCCACCGGTGCCGAGCAAGTAAATCAGCTTCAACGGATTGCAGTAGAAAAGTCCCGTCTTCATATTCCCATTCTGTTTGGCTATGACGTCATACACGGCTACCGAACGATTTTCCCAATTCCGCTCGGAGTGGCGAGTGCATGGGACGAATCGGTGGTTGAACGCATGGCTCGCGTGTCAGCTGTAGAAGCGAGTGCGGCCGGCATTCGGTGGACATTCTCGCCAATGGTAGACATCGCTCGTGACCCGCGTTGGGGGCGCATTGCCGAGGGTGCAGGCGAGGATACGTATCTGGGGTCCAGAATCGCTGCTGCCTATGTGCGCGGATATCAGGGTACGGATCTGACTTCTCCGACGAGCATTGCTGCGTGTGCAAAGCACTTCGTCGGTTACGGCGCGGCGGAGGGTGGCCGCGATTACAACTCAGTAGACATGTCTGACCGCAAGCTGCGAGAGACGTATCTGCCGCCATTCAAGGCGGCGCTCGATGCTGGCGCGGTGACTTTCATGAGCTCGTTCAACACGCTGAACGGCGTTCCGGCTTCAGCCAATCCGTTCACATTGCGGCAAATTCTGAAGCGCGACTGGGGTTTCCGCGGCTTCGTGGTAAGCGACTGGAACTCGGTAGGCGAGTTGATGCCACACGGTTTGGCCGCCGACAAGAAGTCGGCCGCGCAACTGGCATTCCGCGCGGGCGTCGACATGGACATGACCAGCGATGCGTACGTCAATCATCTTGCTGAACTCGTTCGGGCAGGCAAGGTGCCACAGTCGATGATCGACGACGCAGTGCGTCGCATTCTGCGCGTGAAGGTTGCACTTGGTCTGTTCGACAATCCGTATTCCGACGTAGCGCTGGAGGCAAAGCGACTTCTGACGGCGGAGAATCGGGCGGCGGCGCGGGAGATCGCACAAAAATCGATGGTGCTGTTGAAGAACGAGGGCAAGGTTCTACCGTTCTCGAAGAACGTCGGATCGATCGCGGTGATCGGGCCACTCGCCGACAGCAAGGTTGACATGCTCGGCAACTGGTTCGGAAAAGGCGAGGCCAAGGAAGCCGTGACGGTCCTTGAGGGTGTGCGTGGCGCAATCGGTGATCCCGCGCGCGTTCTCTATGCGAAAGCCGGCGAAGTAACAGCTACAAGCGACCAGCAAATCGAAGAGGCGGTGGCAACTGCGATCAAAGCTGAAGTCGTGCTCCTGGTGCTCGGCGAAAAAGGTGAGATGAGCGGCGAAGCTGCGTCGCGCTCCGAGCTAGGGCTGCCAGGTGATCAGCAGAAATTACTTGAGGCGGTGGTGCGCACGGGTAAACCGGTCGCGCTGGTGGTGATGAGCGGTCGTCCACTGGCGCTGTCGTGGGCCGCGGAACACGTACCGGCAATGCTGGAAGCGTGGTTCCCGGGAACCGAAGGCGGCAATGCAGTTGCTGACGTGGTTTTTGGCGACGTGAACCCGAGCGGGAAGTTGCCGGTGACATTCCCACGCAATGTCGGCCAGGTACCGATCTACTACAGCGGGCTGAACACGGGTCGTCCTGCGGGCCCAACCGCTGACAAGAAGTACCACTCGGGGTATCTCGATGTAGCTCACACGCCGCTGTTCACGTTCGGCCACGGGCTGTCGTACACCAACTTCAGCTATTCGGATTTGCAAGTAAGTGCGCCGGACGCCAAAAACAACGTGATCGCGAAGGTCGAAGTGAAGAACGTCGGCGATCGAGCGGGTGATGAAATCGTGCAGGTGTACGCTCGTGAAACGGTGGCAAGCATAGCGCGGCCTGTGAAGGAACTGAAGGCTTTCCGGCGGGTGTCACTGGCTCCGGGCGAAGCCAAGGTGGTCGAGTTTACGATCGCTCGCGAGGAATTCGGCGTCTGGAACGGCGACATGAAGTACGTCGTCGAACCGGGCAACTACACACTTTTTGCAGGATCAAGTTCGGATGCGGTTCTGCGGGCTAGTCTCGAAGTGTTAAGTTTATCGCGGTCGGCGAATCGGAAGGCTACTCGCTCGAAGCGGACGCCGCAATCAACCAAGGCTCCAGCGGGTCAGGGTTCGCAGCCTGCGGTTTCGGGAGCCGGGCAGTAGAGGCGATCAGCATTCGCAAGAAAGAGGCCGGAGTCCTTCAATGGGCTCCGGCCTCGTCTTTGTATCGCGAGTTGTGCTGCTCTACCACTCCCACCAGCGATGCGAGCGTGATTTCGTCTCGTGAGGGATAGTAAGGCGGATCGTTTTGGTTTCGTTCGGTTCAAAATTCAATGTTAGCGGAAGCGTCAGCTGGCTGGAAGGCTCACGTTCGGTGAGATCGGTCTCGTGCGCCTGAGTGGCCCGCAGCACAGTTGTGAAAGAAGTCTCCGTGCGCTGGCCCGCGATCTCCTGCAACCTTACTGTGTAGTGGTTCGGGTCGCCATCGGCGCTCGGCTTGAAAGCGAGCAAGACAATGTTGGGCGCGCCGATGGTGAAGAATGAGGCAGCGGGCGCTGCAGGTGCGTTGTGAGGAGCAAGTTTTTGTGCAATGAGAGGAACGGAGAGGTTGAGGCCGGAATGGTAGGCCGAGACGAAATCGGGCTTTGCTGCATTTGATGTGAGAGCAAAATCGAAGCGCAGGGGAACATTCTCCAGCCCGGGCTCGAGCTCGTCGAAATTAACCATCCCGAGGTCGCGCGTGTCGCCTTGATCTTGCTTCCGGATTGCGACGGCTTTGATGGTGTTCATGAAGTTGCTCGTGGCCTTCGCGCCGGGCATCCCCGGTAGGTAGCTGAAGAACGATTGGCGATGCGAAAGGACAACTGTGGCCTGTTTGCCCGACGCAGTGCCGGTCAGAACCATGGAGTGCTGGGACGCGGCGGCGTCGGTGCGAGCACCGGGGAGATAGTCGTCGGGTATGCGGTGAAAGCCGGCGCCGTTCTCGAGCCAAACATCGGCCGAGCCGCTGAAGGAAAACGGGAATGCAAAGGAGTAGTACTCAGCGGTCTGGAGGCTGGCAACGTAAGGCATCGTGCTACGGTCAAGCGTATTGGAGAACTCGATGCGTTTACCTTCCCGAGGAAGCGTGATGGTTGTCTCCGGCCAGACGGAGCCGGGACGCGTAATCGTGATCCGGCTGAAAAGCGGGCCATCCTGGCGGGTCAGTTCGACGCGTCCGAGCGAGACAGGGAAGTTGGCAGCCCAGTGCCAACGTTGGAGCGAATTCAGCTTGTCGGTCGCTTTTGGGTTGAGGAGCTCGAGGCCTGCGGACTTGTCGAAGATGCGAACAACGGCACCGTCCTCTTCCCGGATTTCAACGCGGTAATCAGCGTTCTCTAGCACGTTGCGGGCGGAAGGCGTGGGGTGCGGGAGAGCGGGCGTTTTGACCGGCTCCAGCGAGTAGGTCTTGTATCCGGACGCCGGGACATCGGCGGCGAGGAAAGCAACTTTTGCCGACGAGATGCGTTGCGACGGCACGAATTTTCCAGTTTGAAGATCGCGAACAGCAATGGAGCCAGTGGCTGAGGCTGACACATCCACGAACTCGCTGCGAGTCCACGAGAGCGGATTGAACACGACGATGTTCTCGGCCCCAGGGGCATCCGTCTTTTGCGATAGCAACGTTTGCAGTCCGCTCGACAGCAGCTTCTCGACCTCAGTACGCGCGTTCCTCGTGTAGTCAACGTACTGCGAGTTCTGGATGTCGGTCTCGTCGCGCGACATCAGCTTGGGCCAGCCAACTTGAGCCGCTCCAGAGTGCTCGTGGTACTTCAGCAGGTTGATGCGTGCGGATTCAAAATTACCGGCCGGAAAACTGGTGCCCTCACGGAAGGTGAGAAGACTCCAGAGCATCTCGGCCGCAGGCAGATGGTCCTGCGCCCAACGAGCATTTGCGGTGATCTTGGGGGAATTCGTTTTTACCTCGGACCAGAGACCTGTCCAATCGCCGGCGTAGGTCGGGAATTGCGGATTCTGCGATTCCAGGTGGCGGAAGAATTCGGCCGGTGTGGCAACAACGATTCGAGGCTGTTTGCCGGCGGCGTTCCAGGCGCGAACGCTTGGGAGCAGGTTGTCCTTCTGGAGTGACGAGGAGATGAAATCGTGCAAGTAGAGAAGCATGACCGCGTCGTGCGGATAACTGGCGTCCCCGTACTGCTTCAGGAGTTTGTCGACACCGCGCTGCATGATTTCCATCTGTGGAACACCTTCCCACTCCTTTGGGTAGAAGTGTTCTTTCGTGTAAGGCTCAATCGAGAGTGCGTCGATGTAGTAGTCGGCCATGGCCTCGGTGTATCCGCCGAGTTTGCTTTGCGTTTGCCAGGTGAGGACGCGCGAGCCGTCTGATGACTGCCAGTAGAACGGAAGCTTGCCGGGCCAGAGCGCAGTGCCGCCGGAGATGAAAAGGTTCGAGCCGTTCACGAAGTATTTCACGCCGCTCTTGGCGAGCACCTGCGGAAGGCGAGACGTGAACCCGGGCACGTCGTCCATCATCGCGAGATCCGCCTTGATGCCGTATTGGCGCTCGATGGCTTTCATGTCATACACGAGACGATTGAGTTGCTCTGGGCTCATGAACTCGGTGTGCGTGCTGCCCCAAACGGCCGACAGCTGAATCTGGCCTTTCTTGATGAGTCCGACAAGTTCGTCGATCCGCTTTGGATCATCGGTGCGGGCGAGCCATTCGCGGAGTTGCCATACGCTTTCGATAGTCCAGCGGAATTCCGGATCGGATTTGCAGTTGGCGATGACCTCATCGATGTGGGGCTTGAGGCGGGGCAGTATTTGCTCGGGAGGCGCGATGAAGCCGAGATCCCAGTGGCTGCTGGGGACGACGTAGATGGTTTTGATGCGGTGTTGAGGAAGTTGTGGCTCGGCAGCAAAGAACGGGATGGAGAAGATGAAGGCGACCAGCAGATTGCAGAAGACGTTTCGAAGATAGCTCATGAGTGTCCCGCGCATGGTTTGCGACAGAAATCAGGGGCTCCCCGAAGGAAGCCCCTGGTGATGTGAGTTGGTTGTTTAGAAGAGGAACTTGAGGGCGAACTGCATTTGCCGCGAAGTTCCCATTCCCACCGAATTGCCGATCGTGGTGGTGCTCTTCCCGAAATTCAAATCGTCAATCAAACCGCTCGGATTTGCAAAGTTCGGGTGATTCAGCAGGTTGAACGCTTCGGTGCGGAACTGAACCGAGAGCGTTTCATTGATTGCTGTTGTTTTGGAGAGCGCCAGGTCGATCTGCGCGAAGTTCGGACCACGGCCGGAGTTCCGGCGAAGCGTTCCGTACTTACCTGCGGCCGGAGCGGCGAATTCATCGCGCGGGCGGAAGAATCCGTTAGGACCATCCGACTCGCGGTTCACGCCGCCGGCTGGAGCGTTCGGACGAAGCTGGTCGATGCCGAGGAACGGAGCAGTGAGTGCGATGTTTACCGGCAGCCCCGAGCGGGTCTGGAAGAGGGTTGAAATCTGCCAGCCCTGAGCCAGCCGCTTGGGAAGTGCCCCGATGGCCGGAATGTCATAAACGGCGCCAACCGTGAAGTTGTGACGCACGTCGATGTCACCGTCGGCATAATCACCAGCAGGATTGAACGAGTTCTGGAAGGCGCCGGTCAGGATGTTGACGGCGTTATCCAGTTCGTGACTCCAAGTGTAGTTCGCGTCGACGTTGAGGCCCTTGCTCATGCGGCGACGGAGGCTCATCTGCATCGCGTTGTAGTTCGACCCCAGGAAATTGCCGAGGCGGCGAACATTGCCGAGGCGCTTGGCCGGATCGATCCGCTGGTTGTTGAATGCGTCGTAGTTGACTTCCATGCCCGCATACGCAGCGCCAGCGGGAAGCTTTACGCCGTGGTTTCCGACGTACGTAACTTCCATAACGGTGCTGCCGGTAAGTTCCTGCTGAACTCCGAAGCTCCAGTGCAGCGAGTAGGTATCGCGCATGTTGCGATCCAGACCGTTCACGTTCTTCGGGGGCGCAGGTGTGCAGACCGGGAGGGGGTTCGGAACCGGGTAGGTGAGGAAGTACTCCGGATCGCATGTCGTACCGGAGAAGATCATGTCGAAGATGTTGACGTTGTAGTTCTGCGCGTAGTTTCCGGCCAGTGACAGAGCAGCGCCGGTCAGCAGCGGATTGTAGAAGACTCCGAAGCCGCTGCGCACGACCGTCTTGCCCCTACCGAATGGATCCCACGAGAAGCCGATACGCGGGCCGAAGTTGTTGCGGTCGGGATCGTAGAGTGGCTGTCCCTGCGGCAACAACGTGAGCGTCGGGATATCGAAGTTCCCGATCTTGTCGCCTTGCAAAACGGAGTTGTAGTCGTAGCGCAGACCTAGATTGACCGTGAAACGCGGGTGCAGTCTGATGTCGTCCTGGATGAAGAGGCCGTAGTTGGTGTTCTGGATCGCGGCCGCTCCGTACCCAAGCGTGCTCAGCTGCCATGCCTGCCCCGTCTTGAAGGTGTCGATGTCCGGGAAGGTCAGGAATGCCTGAGGCTCAAGCGCTCGCTCGGTGTTGTTGTGCCGCATGTCAAAACCAAACCGAATGGAGTGCTTTCCCTTGATCCAAGTCATCGTGTCCAGGAACTGGAGGGAGTATTGAGGGCTGCGGATTGAAAACAGAGCCGGCCCTGGAGTTGTGCCGAGATTGTTGTCGATGCCGCAGCCAAAGAATGCGCTGCACTGGAAGGCGGGGAAGTCGCCGCCACCGCCGAGCGAATCGGTTTGCGGTCTGTTGAACGCGAAGCCCGCCTCGTTCAGAACCGTAGGACTGAAAGTATGGTTCCATGTGGTCTTGAACAGGTGATTGCGACTGTACGACGGCGAGATCTGTCCTACCGCGATGCCGTATTGGGTGCTGGTGTAGGAATCTGAGATGTTGTAGCGGAATGCCAAACTGTCTTTCGCGCTGATGTTCCAATCGATCTTCGCCGAGCCGGTATCCTCGCGGAGTTGGTTGCGGAGACGTCCGTAGAACCACCCGAGGTCATCACGGGTGACCGTATCGCCGGTGCTCTGGTCTACGAGTTCGACGGGTTCTGTGGAGTTGGGCAGCGGCAGAGCGTCTGCTACGGGCCTCATTACGGGCGAGAACGTGGCGCGCTCGGCGGCCGTGTAGACTGCCCAGCGGTTCGGATTATTGACAACCTGCCGAACGCCTTCGTAGTTGACGAAGAAAAACAGCTTGTTGGGAACGATCGGTCCACTAAGGTTTCCGCCAAACTGATTAAGGCGGAGCGGGGTTGATTCTTTTGCGAAATAGTTCCGGGCGTCGAAGATGTCGTTCCGGAAATATTCGAAGAAGCTGCCATGGAACTTGTTTCCGCCGGACTTGGTGATCACATTGATCACGTCACCGGTAGAGCGCCCGTACTCGGCAGAATACGTGGACTGAAGGACGCGAAATTCCTGGATGGAATCGATACTGGCGCGGCTGATACGCGATTCCTGACGACCAACTTGTGTGCTAGTCGCGTTAGTGTCAATGCGGGTGGCGTCTGCGCCATCGAGCAGAACGTTGACTCCCGCGAGACCGGTCTCGAATCCGCCGAGGCTCTGCTGGCCGAAGCCGGCAGTGGTGACCGATCCCGGCACAAGTGCGATCAGTGAGGTGAAATCACGACCATTGAGCGGGAGGCTTGTGATGCTCGTGCTGCTAATGATCGCGCCGGTGTCGCTGGTCTGAGTGTTGACCGTCGCAGCCTCGGCAATCACGGTGACCTGTTCTGAGGCAGAGCCCACTTCCAGGCTCACGTCGGCTGCGCGACGCTCGGTGGCGTGAAGGAAGATGTCGGTGATCACGCCGGTCTTGAAACCGCTGCGGTCAACTTCGACTTTGTATGGACCTGATGGGAGACCGGGCAGTGTGTATTCGCCCGTGCTGGTTGTCTTGCCTTCGTAGACCTTTCCGGTCTTTGTGTTTGTGGCCTTGACGGTCGCATCTGCAACCATGGCTCCAGTTGTGTCACGCACGACCCCTACGATGCTGCCGCTGTCGAGCTGTGCGAGTGCCTGCACAGCGAACAGTACGAGCAGCAGGAGCAGGGCCGAGCAAAATTGCCGCGTAAAGTGGCGACCTGTTGGCATACCTTCCTCCGGACTTATGAGTACTTCGAATTACGTGTTCTTGATCGCGAGGCGGGTGCGTGTTCTCTTTGCATCCGGCGACGCAGAACTTGCATGGGAAACGGAATCAGCGGCGCGCTGCTCCGACTGGAGCTGCTGCCGCAAAAGTTTTTCAGCGTAAAGAAGATCGTCCAAGACGGCTTTGCGAGCCAATGCAGGCTCGCGGTTGTAAATGTGACGGAACATGCGCTCGTGACGAGCGAAATGACTCTCCATGTTCTCGATCAACGGCAGAACCCTGAGGCGCGCTTCGATCGTCGCGTGATAGAGCATCCGCATAGTAGTGCGGAGCGCCACGTTGCCGGAGGCCTGCATGAACGCCTCATGGAACTCAATGTCGTGGATATGAAAGAGACCGGGCTTGTAGAGGTCCGCCTTCATCGCTTCGAGTGCATTGGCCATGCGGTCGAGATCGTCGGTCGTGGCGCGACGCGATGCGAGTGCGGCGGCTTCCGGTTCAATGATGCGCCGGAGCTCGTAAATCTCGAGGTGCTGGACCTCCCGCAACAGGAGCATCCATTGGAAATGCTGGTTGAGGACGCGACTGAGGGAGGACTGAATGTAAGTGCCGTCCCCAGGACGCGCCTTCAGCAGGCCAAGGAAGTGCAGTCCTTTGAGAGCCTCACGTAAGGAACTGCGACTAACGGCGAGCATACGGGCCAACTCGGGCTCAGGGGGAAGCCGGTCTCCGGATTTGAGCTCTCCCGACCTTACGAGTGCTTCAATGCGCCGGGCAACGGTATCCATGACGGTCTCGCGTCGAATGGGCTCAATCTGCTTCAGAGCGGCTCCGGTACGTCGGCGTAAACGGGGCATTTTCAGCCTCTCTCAATGACTTTGTCGTACATTAAGACAAGAAAGTCTAGAGTCAAGCAAATTCAGCTTCGACCATCGCAGTAGCGACGACCGGATTTCGCAGGACTCCAAGACCTTCTACTTCTGTTTCAACCACGTCGCCCACCGCGAGGAACCGCGGCGGCTCTCTGAATACTCCGACGCCGGGAGGAGTTCCGGTTGCAATGATGTCTCCGGGCAGGAGCGTAATGTCTCGCGATATGTACGCGATGAGTTGCGGCACGCTGAAGATCAGGTTGCGAGTGTTCGATTTCTGGAGCACCTCGCCGTTCACGCGGGTGATGACGCTCAACGCGTGAGGGTTTGTGATCTCGTCGGGTGTAGTCAACCAGGGGCCGATCGGGCAGAAGCTGTCGCAAGACTTGCCGCGGGTCCATTGCTTGTCGCCAAACTGAAATGCGCGCGCGGAAACGTCGTTCAGAACCATGTATCCGGCTACGTATTCGAGTGCGCGGCTTTCGGAGACACGCCGTGCCGTTCCGCTTATAACCACGGCCAGCTCAACCTCGAAGTCCACTTGCGGGTCGCCCTCGGGAATGACAACAGGATCGTTTGGCCCCGTGATACTCGAGGGGAATTTTGCGAATAGGAGCGGTTCTTTTGGTAGCTCGAATCCAGCCTCGTGAGCGTGGTCTTTATAGTTGAGGCCAACGGCGACAATCTTTGAGGCGCGAGGAAACGGTGGACGGAGGCGAACGCTCGCTAGATTAGCGGATGCGACCCGAGTCTTGCCAGAGCGAAGGCTATATGCGATCTGCTGCACGCCACGAATGGCGGCCGGGCCTGCTTCAAGCAGATTGTGGATGCTGGAGAATGCGAGGGAGCGCCTGCCGGTAGCAGCGGCTGCCTCAGTCAGGTTGACAATGCTGTTATTGATCAGCAGTCCGACTGCGTCTGCACCCTCGTGTTTGTAAGACAGGATCCGCATCTTGCGCGTTCCGCGCACCGGCGTACGCATGCGCCGGTTTTTTATTGACAGCTTGCAAGAGGAAATATATATGTTCGTTTGTCGGACAAACAAGTGTTATTTCTCCCTTTTTAGGACGCGCGTGATGCGACCTGCGATCGCGATCGAGAAGTTTGAGGTCTTTGCGGATGGTCTGGACCACCCGGAAGGGCTAGCTTTCGACTCCGATGGGGCGCTCTGGGCCGGCGGCGAACTTGGGCAAATATATAAGATCGACCGTCGAGGCCGCGCACGCGAGGTCTGCACAGTTGGGGGATTCAACCTCGGGCTGACATTTTCTGCGGAGCAGGATCTATTTGTCTGCAATCTGAAGAAGCACTGTCTCCTACAGATAAGCCGCAAGGGCAAGATACTAAGATCGTGGGAACGAGGCGGTGGACGCCGATTCCACACTCCTAACTTTTCGGTCTTTGATTCCGAAGGGAACCTTTACTTCAGCGACTCCGGCAATTGGCAGCAGAACGACGGCTATCTATATGTTCTGCGTCCGAACGGCAGGGTGGAAGAGTTTTGCGGCCCATTCGCGTTTCCAAATGGCCTGGCGCTGAGTGCCGACGAACGCACCTTGTATGTCGTTGAGACAACGGCGGATGACCTTCTGGCGATTCCGATCGGTCCCGATGGAAGTGCAGGAAGGCCGCACACGTTTGCCCGCGGACTCCATCGCGTACCTGATGGCTGCGCGCTGGACGTCGAAGGGAATCTCTACATCACTTGCTACGCTTCCGACAATGTTTACAAGATCACGCCCAAGGGTAAGGTGAGCCTGCTGGCTTACGACCCGCTTGGGACCATGCTGGCGCGACCGACCAACGCAGTGTTCGACCAGGACGGCTACATCTATATCGCGAATCTTGGGCGCTGGCACATTTGCAGGACCCGGATCGGCGTGAAAGGTCAGCCACTCGCCAACCAGCGATAAGGAACGAACATGAAAATTACCGATGTGCGCTGGACTCCCGCATTCATTCCCATAGAGGCGCCGCTGCGCTATGCATTCGGTTCGCACCCGGGATTTTCGCGCATCATCATCGAAGTCTACACGGATGAGGGACTGATCGGTCTTGGCGAGTGCTACGGTGGCGCAAGCCGGGAGGGTCAACTCGCCGAGCTGAGGCCGATGCTGATCGGGGAGGATCCGTTTCAACTTGAGCGCATAAGGTGGAAGCTGGCGGCTCCAACGTCACTGAAATTGTTCGGTTACGTGCTGGGATTCGCCGGACTTGAGTTTGCGCTGCTAGACATCCAGGGACAGGCACTCGGAAAGCCTGTTTGTGACCTCATCGGCGGGCGAATGCGCAACGAGGTTCCGTTCGCGGCATACCTCTTCTATCGCTACGCAAATGAGAGCGGGCGCGGCGAGGTCTCCAACACCGAGCAGATGGTGGCATTCGCCGAAGAACTCGTCGCGAAGTACGGATTCGAAACCCTGAAGTACAAGAACGGCGTGCTACCGCCGGATGACGAGATCGAGACGTTCATTGCCTTGCGGAAGGCCTTCCCAAAACAGCGGATCCGATTGGATCCCAATGCTGCGTGGTCGTTGACGACGGCAGTGCGGGTGGCGAGGTCGCTGCACGACTATGATGTGGAGTATCTAGAGGATCCGGTCTGGGGCTTGCGGACCATGCAGCGTGTCAATGCGAAGGCGCCGTGGGTAACGTTGGCTTCAAACATGTCGGTATTTGCGTTTGAAGACTTGGTTCCGGCTGCGACGCAGGACATTCTCGACGTCGTGCTTCTGGATCCGCACTGGTATGGCGGGATCTCGCGGGCGCGGACAGCGGGGCACATCTGCGAAGCGCTTGGCCTCGACGTAGGCATGCACAGCGGCGCGGAGTTCGGTGTATCGCAAATGGCGATGATCCACCTCGCGGCGGCATTGCCGAACTTGACTGTGGCACCGGACTCGCACTATCACCACCTGACCGACGACATCATTGAGGGCGGCAAGCTGAAATACAGGAACGGCGCCATGGCAGTGCCGACGACGCCCGGCTTGGGCGTGAAGCTTGATCGCGACAAGCTGGCGAAGTATCACGAAATCTCGAAGAAGAAGCAGATGGGGTCGTGGATCGAGGATCCGAAACGGCCTGGAGCGATAACCCACCAACCGAAGTGGTAGGGAGCACGCGCGTGATGACGAGAGCGAAGTGGTGTGCAGCTGTGGCGCTGGCAGCGCTTGGGCTGGCGACAACGGCTGTTGCGGCGGAGAAGACCATCTGGAAGATCGGCACGTTCAACCGGTCTTCTGGCGAATTCCGTAGCCAGGGCATCGACTACGCGGACGCAAAGCAGGACCCTGTGTACCGCGTTGGGAGAAGCAAGGACGCGGAGGACTGGCAGAGGTTCCAGCCGGGTCCGGCGAACGGCATGACCGCTGGCCGGCCGCATCCGTTCACGATCGTTTTCGATCTGCCGGGCACGCCGACTGGCGTCTACAAGTTGAAGCTGGGCGTGCTGTACGAGACTCCCCGGCTGTCGCACCTGCGCATTGAAGTGAACGGGCACGCCGGACTCTTCTATTTCCATCCAAAGCTCGATTACGCGGCCGGGGATTGGGAGGGCACGTTCGTTCCGCAGACCTCGTACGACGAGAAGAGCATCGCGATTCCCGCGGCATTCCTCAAGTCAGGCGAAAACCGAATTGTGCTGACGGCGCTGGATGATCCGGCGACGGTGGAGAATTCGCTAGGAGCGATCGCGCCTGGTCACACGGGAATCGTGTACGACGCGCTGGAATTCTCAAGCGACGCCTCCATGAAGTACAAGGGCGACTCGGTGCGCGCGCTGGCGGTACCCACGATTTTCTATAAGGGCGCTGCGAACGAATCGCGCGAGATCGTCGAGGTGTTCGCGGATTTCGCCTCCGTGCCAAAGCAGGGCGAAGTTGCACTGACGGTGAACGGGAAGACGCTCACACAGAAGTTTGTGGCAACAGAAACATTCGGCGAGAAGCGTTTCGAGTTCGAAGTGCCGGAGTGGGTCGGAACGGCAAAGGCGGCGGTGACCGTGAGCGCGAACGGACGCAAGCAGGTTATCCCGGCGCAACTTGCTGCCGCGAAGAAGTGGACGCTGATGATCGTTCCGCACGAGCATCTCGACGTCGGCTTTACGGACTATGCGGCACGAGTTGCGGAATTACACGCGCAGTCCATAGACGGTGCGATGGATGCAATGAAGCGCGTTCCAGATTTCCGATGGACACTGGACGGTTACTGGGTAGCGCAGCAGTACATGAGCGGGCGCTCCAAGACAAACCAGGAAAGATTTCTTGAGCACGTCAAGGCCGGGAAAGTGCTGATCCCAGCGGAGATCTCAAACCAGCACACCGGCAACGCAAGCCTGGAGGGATTGTCGCGGGCGCTCTACGGCTCGAACGAATTTGCGCAGCAGTACAAACTCCAAAAGCCTGACACGGCACTGACGGTTGATGTCCCTTCCTACACGTGGTCGTGGGCTTCGGTGCTGCATAACGCGGGGATCAAGTACTTCATTGGAGCGAGCAATAGCTGGCGTGCCCCCGCGATGCTGCACGGCAGATGGAACGAGAAGTCGCCGTTCTACTGGGAAGGTCCGGACGGCGGACGGGTCCTGATGTGGTACTCGCGCGCGTACCTGCAACTGCATACGCTGTTTGGCGGTCCGTGGCGGATGGCTGCTGTGCGCGACGCCGTGCCGGTATTCCTACAGGCATACACGCGTCCTGATTACATCGCGAGTACGGCTATCATTTTCGGGAGTCAGTTGGAGAACACGGCGTTTGCGCGCGAGCAAGCGGAGATCGCTGGCGAGTGGAACAAGCACTACTCATGGCCCCGACTTCAGTTTGCAACGGCGCGGGATGCGATGGCGCGGCTCGATCAAGAGTTCGGCGGCAAGCTGCCGGTGATTCGCGGAGACCTGGGCCCTTACTGGGAAGACGGCTACGGTTCGGACGCAGTGTATACGGCAAAACACCGCTCCAATCAATCGCGGCTGACTGCGGCTGAGAAGCTCTCAACGTTGCCGGCGCTGCTGGACAGTGGTGTAAATCCGGATCGTAGCATGCTGCGCGATGCCTGGCAGAATCAGTTGGTATACGACGAGCACACCTGGACCTACGTCGGCGCTACGACGCAACCGGAGCACGAGCAGTCACAGCGGCAAATCGAGGTTAAGCGCGCGCGCTCGGTGGAAGGCGAGAGGCTGATAGACGAGATCATGCAGCGCAGTTGGGGGCAGATCGCGTCGTTCGTTGCGGCAAAGGACAATTCGCTCATGGTGTTTAACCCGCTGAACTGGGAGCGCAGCGGAATCGTAAGCTTCGACCTGCCGGACGGTTCCGAGATTGTCGATTCAGTGAGCGCAAAGAGCGTTCCGTATGAAGTGCTGTGGACGGGGAAGGGCATTCCGCTACCGGGATTTGGTCCGGGTTACAAGCGCGTGCGCTTCGAAGCGACCGGCATTCCAAGCATCGGCTACAAGCTATTCGCTCTGAAGCCGACGAAGAATGCTCCCGCAGAGTCCGAGGTGTTGAACTCCAACGTCGTAGAAAACGAGTTCTACCGCGTGACGCTTGATCCGGCAGCGGCGGCCGTTGGGAGCATCTTCGATAAGCAACTCGGCAAAGAGTTGGTGGACGAAGCGAATGTGTATCGGTTCGGCTCGTACGTGTACGTGAGTGGCGGAGACGATTACCCGAACAATAGCTTGTACCGCTACGGCGCTGGCCTGAATCCGCCGAAGCTCACGGCGCATCCAGCACAAAATGGCAAGCTGATCAGCATTCGCAAAGTTCCATACGGCACAATCGTCGTTATGGAAGCGGCTTCGCTTAACACCCCGAAGCTGCGGACCGAGATCACCCTCTACAATTCGCAGAAGAAGATCGAGTTCCGGTATGACCTCGAGAAGCAAAGGGTGCTGGAGCGGGAGTCGGTCTACTTTGCGTTCCCCTTCCGGGCGACGAAGCCGGCCTTCAGCTACGCAACCCAGAATGCATTCGTCGATCCAGCAAAGGACTCACTACCCGGTGGCAGTCGCGACTGGTACGTCGCGACACCTTGGGCCGCTGTGCGTGCCGAAGACTTCACTGCCTCGGTCATTCCCCTTGACGCGCCGTTGGTAAACTTTGGCGACATCATGCGCGGACTTTGGCCCACAGAGTTCAAGCCTAAGAGTGGCACGATCTTCTCGTGGGTGATGAACAATTACTGGGGAACAAACTTTCCTGCTTGGCAGGGCGGTTCATACACGTTCCGCTACGTCATCAGCAGTTCGGCCTCGCTCGATCCCGTGTCGCTGGCACGCGCAGGTCAGGAGGCGATCACGCCTTTGGAAGCCGCACAGATGCCAGCGTCCTTCGATAGCAGTGTTCTGCCGAACGATCAAGCCAGCCTCTTGAGCGCGGACAGCGCGGCTGTCGTTGCGAGTACATGGAAGCTTGCAGAGGATGGGCAAGGGAGCATTGTGCGGCTCGTTGAGACCTCAGGCAAGCAACAGAAGTTCAAGCTCCGTAGCGACTACATTCAGGTGCGGAAAGCTTGGCGTTGCTCCCTGCTGGAAGACAACGAGTCCGAATTGCCGGTGGAGGTCGACGGAGTGACAGTTACGCTACGGCCTTTCGAGATACTGACGGTGCGATTGCTGACGGGCCCCAAGCTGCGTTCGCGAGCCGCGGCGGAGTGAATCTGATGATGAGCATCGAGTTCAAGAACAAAGTCGTCGTGGTGACCGGCGCCGCTAAGGGGATCGGCGAAGCGTCTGCGCGATTGTTTGCTCAACTCGGCGGCAGCGTGGCACTGCTCGATCGCGACGCCGAATGCGGTGAACGGACAGCAGCTTCGATCGTCAGCGGCGGCGGTAGGGCGAGGTTCTTTGCCTGCGACGTCAGTAAAGCCGACGAGGTGAAGGGCGCAGTCAGCGACGTGCGTACGATCTTCGGCGGAGTTGACGTGCTCGTGAGTAACGCGGGCATACAGGAATACGGCGATGTGGTGACCACGTCGGAAGAGCTCTGGGACAAGGTGATGAACGTCAACCTGAAGAGCTGCTTTCTGATGTCGAAGAACGTGGTGCCGTCCATGATCGAACGTGGCGGCGGGGCCATTGTTGTTGTCGGTTCTGTCCAGAGTATGTCCGCCATCGGCAACTCGGTCGCGTATGTTACGGCAAAGCACGGGCTGCTCGGTCTGGTCAGGGCGATGGCGCTCGACTACGCGGGGAAAGGCATTCGTGTCAATTGTGTGTGCCCGGGCGCGATCGACACCCCAATGCTTCGGTGGGCAGCAAGCCTCGATGCGAACCCCGAAAAAGTGATTGAAACCTGCGACCGCATGCACGCCATGGGACGCATCGGTAAGGCGGACGAAGTCGCGCAGGCGATCGCGTATCTCGCAAGTCCATGGGCTTCGTTCGTGACCGGCGCGGCGCTGCTGGTGGACGGGGGCATGCTGGTTCCGGCTGGCGGCATGGGATTCCAGGAAAGCGGGACGGGGGCTGCCACGAAATGACAAAGGCACGCCAACTCGAGGGCAAGGTCGCCATCGTGACCGGTGCGGGTGCAGGTATCGGACGCGCATCGGCGATATTGTTCGCACGAGAGGGCGCGCGCGTTGCGTGCATCGACCTCGATGCCGACGCGATAGCAGAGTTGGTCGCCGAAATCACGGCGGAGGAGAACTCGGCCGCAGCAGCGGTTGCAGACGTTTCGAACTCGAGTGATGTCTCGCGAGTGGTCGCAGATGCAATCAAGCAGTTCGAAGGCGTCGATATTCTGTTCAATGTTGCTGGTATTGTGCCGCACGGCAAGATTCACGAGACGAGTGAAGATGAGTGGGACCGCGCGATGGATATCAACGCGAAGAGCGTGTACCTGTTCAGCCGTGCGGTCGTTCCACATATGCTGGCAAGCAAGGGAGGCGTGATCCTCAACACCGCCTCGGCAACCGTGCTGCGCAACGTACCGGAGCGCGCGTGTTACTCGGCTACGAAAGCCGCAGTGCTGGCGCTCACCCGGAGCATGGCCTTGGATTACGTGCGGGACGGCATTCGGGTCAATTGCGTCTGTCCCGGGACGATCGACACTCCGTCACTCCAGGGACGGCTCGCGGCATTTCCCGACCCAGAAGAAGCGCGCAGGAACTTCATCGCACGGCAACCAATGGGTCGTTTCGGCACGACAGAAGAGATCGCCGAGGCGGCGCTGTATCTCTGTTCGGACAAGGCAAGTTTCGTTACAGGAATCGCATTCTCAATCGACGGCGGATTCACTATCTAATGGCGACGAGCTCAAGGTGCGAATGCACGAAGGCGGCCTGGAAGGGCCGCTCGGGCTGGCGCTTGTCGAATGGTTTGGTCGAGCTGACCGTCTTGAACGGCGGAGGCCATCTCGCTTCATTACGCCGCCTTCGACCGGAATCGCCGAACCTGTTGTGGGAAGCGCCATGGAAAACAATCGATCCGGCAAGATTCCGCGCACAACTGCACGCCAAACTTTACGCGCCTCCACCGTCAGGACCTTTCTTGAGCGGTTTCACCGGACATGCTCTTGTGGTCGGAAATTTTGGCGGCCCCTCTGACGCTGAAGCCGCTTCGGGCTTGCCGATTCACGGTGAGGCCGCGTCGCGGAGCTGGCGCACTGTCAGGCACACCGCGGCGGCAGGCATGGCTACCCTCGTCATGGAAGTCCGGGAGCCAGCGATGGGCCTGCGCGTGAGGCGTGAACTCGCGCTCTATGCCGGAGAGTCTGTAGTCCACATCAGTGAGCAGGTTGCGAACGAGCGCAGCGCGGACACGTACTTCCAGTGGGTGCAGCACGCTACATTTGGTGAGCCGCTGCTGGTACAGGAGTTTGCGACGGTTACGGTTCCGGCAGTACGTGCCTGCACGTGGCCGCTCGGGTACGAAGGCAAGGCATTGCTGGCCGACAACAAAGGATTCCACTGGCCCAATGGTCCGCTGAAGAGCGGCGGGACCGCTGACCTGTCTCGTAGTTTCATTCGCGAGGGAACCGGGTTTGTTGCGGCTGCACAAATCGACGTAGCGCGGACACACGGTTTCGTCGCGGTGGCGAATACCCGACTTCGTCTGGCGGCGGGCTACTTCTTTCCACGCGAACGTTTCCCATGGGTGACGGTTTGGGAAGAAAACCAGGCACGCGAGTATTCGCCTTGGAACGGTGTCACGCGTGCGCGTGGTCTTGAGTTTGGAACGTCGCCATTCCCGCTGGGATTGGCTGATGCGGTGAGCCACGGACCAATGTTCGATACACCCACGGTGGCGCGCGTCGGAGCGAAGCAGACCATCAGCGTCAATTACGAAGTGTTCGCCGCAGCCATGCCGGAAGGCTGGCGAGCAGTGAGCGACGTGCGCTTATCCGATGCAGGGCTCGAATTGATTGGAGCGGGAGGCCGCGAAGCTGTTCGACTGGGCGCAGCCTCACGCTCGCATGGGAAAGGGAAGTAGCGCTGCTTACGGGCGCGCAAGGAGAATCCACTAAATGCAAGAAACCGTTTTGGGCATCTTGCTGTTGATCGTCGCCGGAGTCATGAACGCCAACTTCACGGTTCCGATGAAGTTCACGACACGCTGGGCCTGGGAGAACACTTGGCTCGCATTCAGCATCTTCGCGCTGCTCATGATGCCGGTGGCAATGGCACTTTTTACAATCCCGAATCTTGGTAGCGTTTATCGTGAGGCCGGAACGGGAGCGGTGCTCCTGGTCGCAGCGTGCGGACTGGGCTGGGGAATAGCGCAGGTGCTGTTCGGGTTGGCTGTGCAGGCGATCGGCATCGCACTCACGTTCTCGATCGTTCTCGGCATATCGGCCGCGATCGGCAGCTTGTTGCCCCTGATCCAACTGCATCCCGAAAAGTTATTTAGTACCGCCGGACTCGGCATCATCGCGGGCGTGATCCTTGTTGCAATCGGCGTGACGGTCTGTGCCGTTGCAGGCCGTCGGCGTGAAGCGGCACTTCAGACCGGGCCGCAGGGTAATGCAGCATCAGTTGGTCGGGGACTCAGCATCGCGATCGTCAGCGGATTTCTGGCAGCCGCGATGAACTTTGGAGTGGCGTTCGGCGCGCCGATCAGCCGGGCAGCGCTGGCCGCCGGCGCTGAGTCGCTATGGACGGTGAACGCGATCTGGGTTCCGCTGATGATCGCTGGAGCGATTCCCAATCTTCTCTATTGCGTTTATCTCATGAAGAAGAACCGCACGGGCGACCGGTTTTCGAACGGTGGCGGCGCGTACTGGCTGCTTGCGTTGCTGATGGCTTTCTTCTGGTTCGCCAGCTCGATCATGTACGGCGTTTCTGCTGCGAAGCTCGGCGAACTTGGGCCGGTGCTCGGATGGCCGCTGTTCATGTCGCTCATCGTCATCGTGGCGAGCGTCGTCGGAATCGTAACAGGCGAATGGAAGGACACCGGGAAAGCGCCGGTGCGCATTCAAGCCTTCGGAGTCGCAATTCTTGTCATCGCTGTCGTGGTGTTCTCGCGCGCCAGCATCTACTTGTAAGGTTTGGGGGAAAATGTGAAGGCACTCGCTGTCGATCTCGGCGGAACGCACGCAACGCTCGCCGTCCTGGAAGGCGCCAGGATCCTCGCCTCGGAAGAACTCTCTCTCGATCGCATGCACGGACTTGGTCCTGTGCTGCCGCAATTCGCTATGACGTTCCGCGCCCTCGTCGCGAAATGCGACCTGGGAATGCACGAGCTTTCGGGACTCGCATTCAGTTTCTGCGGGCTGGCCGACTCTGCCACCGGACGTATTCTTTCCACTAACCAAAAGTACGATGACGCATGCGCACTCGACCTTCCGGCGTGGTGCCAGAAGGAGTTCGGGATCAGGTTCAAGGTTGAGAACGACGCCCGGATGGCGCTGCTGGGTGAGTGGTACGCGGGCGCGGGCAGGGGCGTGGAAGACATCGTCATGATGACGCTCGGAACCGGTATCGGCGGCGCTGCGATGATGAACGGGCGCCTCGTGCGCGGGAAACATGTGCAGGGAGGCTGCCTGGGCGGTCATCTTCCAGTGCTGTTCACCGGTCGGAAGTGCACGTGCGGCGCGATCGGATGTACGGAGGCGGAAGCTTCCGGATGGGCGCTGCCGATGATCGTCCAAGAGTGGCCCGGATTTGAAAAGAGCGCGCTCGCCGCTGAGAAGGAGATCACGTTCCGAGCGGTGTTCGAGCTTGCCAACGCGGGTGATGCAGTCGCAGTTGGAGTCCGCGACCGTTGCATACGAGTATGGGCAGCAGGCGCAGTCGGCCTGGTTCACGCGTACGATCCCGAGGTCATCATCATCGGGGGAGGTGTCATGAAGAGCGCTGACGTGATCATCCCGGCAGTCCAGGATTATGTCGCAAAGCACTCGTGGACACCATGGGGTACCGTGAAGGTGAAGGCGGCAGAACTTGGGAACCATGCGGGTCTATTCGGTGCGGTGCCATTGCTGAGTGAGGGTGTGAAGCAACATGCCCAGGCACTCTAACTACGACAAATATCCATTCGTTCCCGTTACATCGGACGCGAGCGAATGTTCATTGGGGTGGCCGGAAATCGCCGCACGCCTTCGCACAGCAGTTCGCCCAGGCAAATTTGTTCTGTGCATCGAGTGCTACCCCGGAACCTTTGAGCAGGAGATCGAGCGCGAACTTAACGCCGCGCTGCGTCCCGAAATCGTCATCCAGGCGAGCAAATGTTATAAGTCGGCGGAAACGCTGAACGCACTATTTCAGCGCGACCTGACGGACGATCCGGTCTTTGGCCGGATGAATAACTACGAGCTATCCGACTTTGTTGCAGCGGAACGTCTACAGCAGGTCAGGCAGCAGGTTTCTGAGTGCTCAGGCTTAGTCCTGGTAATCGGCACAGGTGCCACGCTCGTTGCAGAGCGCTGGGACTTGCTCATCTATGCCGATATGGCGCGATGGGAAATCCAGATGCGCCAACGCAAGAACGAAGTGGCGAACCTGGGACTGGACAATTTTACCGAGCGGCCGTCGCTAAAATACAAGCGCGCCTTCTTCATCGATTGGCGTGCGGCGGACCGGCAGAAGATCCGTCTGATGCGGTTGATTGACTACGTGCTCGACACGCACGACCGCACCATGCCGAAAATGATCTCCGGTGCGGCAATGCTTGAGGGGCTTCATCGTGCAGTCGTGCGCCCCTTCAGAGTGGTGCCCTTCTTTGATCCGGGCCCGTGGGGCGGGCAGTGGATGAAAGAGGTATGCGACCTGCCACGCGACCGGCAGAACTATGCCTGGTGCTTCGACTGCGTGCCGGAGGAGAACAGTCTGCTTCTCGGTTTTGGCAGCGCGCGGGTAGAGATTCCGTCCATCAATCTCGTCTTCATGCATCCTCGCCAACTACTCGGAGACGCAGTCCATGGACGTTTCGGCACCGAATTTCCAATCCGGTTCGATTTCCTGGACACCATGGGCGGTGGAAACCTGTCGTTCCAGGTACATCCGCTTACCGAGTACATATACGAGAAGTTCGGGATGCAATACACGCAAGACGAGAGCTATTACTTGCTCGACGCTTCTGACGATGGCTGTGTCTATCTCGGAGTGAAAGAGGGAATCGATCGCGAGCAAATGATCTCCGACCTGCGGCGCGCACAAGAAGGCGGGTGCGATTTCCCGGCGGCGAAGTATGTGAACGTCTGGGCGGCAAAGAAGCACG
>Ga0196976_1000340_pt1 | contig 30696 bp, 26 predicted proteins | sample S3v_513CmetaG_FD_148644 | JGI IMG/M metagenome (GOLD analysis project Ga0196976, IMG submission 148644) | Soil microbial communities from Anza Borrego desert, Southern California, United States - S3+v_5-13C | ecosystem: Environmental > Terrestrial > Soil > Desert | place: USA: California... | reverse complement strand
ACGAGCGCGTGCGCGTCATCGTGCCGTTCGACGCCACCAGCAACGTCTACCGGCTCGTCGAGCCGCCGGATGTGGTGCTGGTGCGGCGGGAGTATCGCGAGGAGAACGTGTTCGCCTTCGACGTGCGGACGTCGATGGTGGAGGCGTTCCGGGCGCGGGTGCGCGAGCTGCGCCTCACTCTTCCGTGACGTTCGTCTTCGCGATGCGGTCCCCCGTCCGCGCCTTCCCGAACAGCACCAGCAGCACCTCCAGCAGGTTCCATCCCGGGACGATCAGGGGGAAGTTGCGGGCCAGGGAGCGGCCGTAGCCGCAGCCTTCGCCGCGGGGGGTCACCAGCCGCAGGCCCAGAAGGTGCTTGCCGATGGAGCGTCCGCGGAAGCCGTCGCGGAAGAGCATGGCCACCATGAGGATGGCCAGGGCCGCCCACCAGACGAGCTGGATGCCTTTCGGCGTCGAGGCCCAGGTCATGGCGTAGCTGACGATCGAGGCCGGCAGGACCAGAATGATGGAAATCGACAGGGCATCGACGAGAAACGCGGCGATGCGCAGGAGCTTGGTCTGGGAGCTGTCGGTCAATTCGGAAACCTCGGGGCGCGATTCTCGTACAAACCGTCTGCAGGTGTCGTATGAACAGGCCGAACCGTAACGTTTATTTACTGGCTGCCGCGGTGCTCCTCACCGCCGGCTGCTACGAGCGCGAGCGCGGCGTCAGCAACGCCTCGCGCGCCACCATCACCCGTAACTGGCCGGCCGCGGGCATTGCGATCGTGAAAGTGGTCGAGGTGGACGGCAACATCAGCGTCGAGGCCTCGACGAACAACGAGATCTCCCTGCTGGCCACGGCCAAGGGCGACCTCGAGGTCAAGAAGGGTCAGGAGAATGACGGCCTCTTCGAGACGACGCTCATCGGCGACACGCTGCGCATCGGCCGCCGGGAGAAAGAGCGCGACGGTTTCCATTTCTTCTGGGAAGTGGACGACGTCGAGATCGACTACGTTCTGCGCGTCCCGGCCACCGTGTCGCTGGCCGTGACCACCGTGAACGGCAAGATCGCCACGAAGGGTGTGGACGGCGACATGAAGGCCGCCACCGTGAACGGCACGATCGAGATCGAGACCGCCGGCACGAGCGAGCTGCAGGCCACGACCGTGAACGGCCGCGTGCGGGCGAAGTTCACCCGCGACTTCCAGGGCGCGCGCTTCAAGACCATCAACGGCGGCGTGCTGGCCACGCTCCCCTCCAACGCGTCGTTCGCTGTGAACCTCTCGCAGGTCAACGGCGACTTCGAGGCCTCGTTCCCGCTGAGCATCCACTCGAACCCCGGCAGCCGCCGCGTGTCGGGTGACGTGAACGGTGGGCAGCACGAGCTGAAGATCGTGACGGTGAACGGCGACGTGGAGCTGGCAAGGCTCAACGGCACCTAGTGTCATCCTGAGCCGCGTAGACGGCGAAGGACCCCCTGCCTACGGAGCGAGCATGGGGGTTCAGCAGGGGATCCTTCGGCCGTCTACGCGGCTCAGGATGACACTATGATCGCCGCGTGACGCGGCGCCTGCTTCCGTACCTGCTCTTCGCCGCCTTTGCCGCCGCGTCGTTCGGCGCGATCCGCAGCTACGATTTTTTCTGGCAGCTCGCCACCGGGCGGTGGATCGTCGAGCACCGCGCGCTGCCGCTCACCGATCCGTTCGCGCTGGCCAGCGAGCGGACGGAGTGGATCGACGGGGAGTGGCTGTACGAGGTGCTGCTGTACGGCGCCCACTCGCTCCTCGGATTGACGGGGCTCTCCTTCGTGCGCGGCCTCCTCTGCGCCGCGATCTTCACGTGCGCGTTCCTCTTCGCCCGCCGCAGCGGCGACGGGCAGACGGCGCTGCTGGCGACGTCGGTCGCCTTTGCCGGCGCGGTGCCGCTCCTCGACCTCCGCCCTTCCGCCGTGGCCGCACTGCTGCTGGTGCTGATGCTCGGCGCGCGCACGACGTGGGTGAAGGTGCTGATCGCGATCGTGTGGGTGAACGTGCATCCGTCGGCGCTGCTCGCGCCGATGCTGAGTGTAGGGCGGGCTTCAGCCCGCCTCTCGGGCGGGGTGGGCGGGCTGAAGCCCGCCCTACGTTCAGCAACCCTCTGTGCGATTGCTCTTCTCTGCAATCCCCATGGTTACAAAGCGATCCTCGCCCCCATCCAGCTCACCTCCTTCGTCAGCAGCGGTGCGTTCGTCAACGCGGAGTGGCTCCCCAGCTCCCCGGGCCAGTTCCCGCTGCTCTATCTCGCCATCGCCACGGCGGTCGCGCTGTACGCACTGCAGCCGAAGCGCGACTGGTTCCACATCGCGCTGCTGGCAATGTTCGCGTTCCTGGCGGTGCGGCACGTGCGCAATCAGCCGCTCTTCTTCGCCGCGCTTCCGCTGCTCATCCCGCTGCCGCCGCTGCGCCCCGCCATCGCGTATGCCGGCGCAACCCTCGCGGTGCTGCTCATCGGCATCTCCACCGATCACCGTCTGGGGGTGCCTCCGGAGCGTTTCCCCGTGAAGGCAGTCGCGCAGCTCAAAGCGGCGAACGTGAAAGGGAACATCTACAACGCCGACCAGTTCGGCGGCTACCTGATCTGGACCTTCTATCCCGAGCGGCGCGTGCTCACCGACGGCCGCAACGAGCTCTATCGCACCTTCATCCCCGCATGGCAGCAGGCGCGCGAGGACAGCCGCAAGTGGAACGCGCTCCTGAAGAAGTACGACATCGCCATCGCCGTGGAGGAGCACCGTCCGCCGCTGCGGGTGATCGACGCGCGCACGGGGCGTCCGACCGAGATGCCGGCGCATCTCGCCTACTGGCCAAAGAATGAGTGGGTGATGATCGCGGAGGATGAGGCGGCGATGGTGTTCGTTAGTTCACGAGCTCGCGGGGGTCGCTGAAACTCAGCTCCTCGTCCGGCCAGCGCTGCTGCAGCACGCGGTCGAAGTGCGGCTGCACGATGCGCTCGTAGCGGTCGCCGAAGGTCGGGAAGATCTCCAGGATGGCCTTGCGGGCGCAATCGACGAGGCAGCGTGCTTCGCGATGCGAGACCGTGCGGTCGCTGCTGATCAGGTTCAGCGTCAGCTCCACGATCATGCGAACACGGCGCAGTCTGCGGCGCTCGAAGAATGCGGAGTTGGTCTCCGCCTGCGACTCGTATTCGAATTTGGGCATCGTGTTCACCCGCCGCAAACCGATGGCCGTGAGGGTGAATTCCAGCGGGCTGTTACGCGTGCTCGCGATCCCCTTCGGCCCAGATTTCATCCGCCAGCGACGGCTCGATGCGCGACTCGTAGTAGCGCACGGCGCTGCGGCCCACCGCGTACACCGCGGCATAGTTCAGCGCGCCGCCCGCAGCGACGCCGATGAACGGGATCACCTTCACCAGCCGGTCCTGCATGGCGCGGAGGCCGATCCGCTCGGCGAGCATGCCGCCCGTGATCGTGGACGTGCCGAGCAGCGCGGCAATGCCCTGCTTCCCGGCCCCGACGCCCGACGCGTACGCCAGGCAGGCCACGGCCTCATTGAAGCGCTCGCGCGACGACGGCTCGTGGCCGTAGACCGTGGCGATGCCGAGGATCAGGCGGAACTGCTGGTAGACGAGATAAGCCAGGTCGGCGCTGAGCGTCCCCAGGGCGGCGAGGCCGAGGGGAAGCCCGGTCACCGCGCCGGCCGCCGCGCAACGGATGGCCGTGCGGCGCGACAGCGTGCGCGCGTGCTCGGCCGGCGCGAAGCCGGGAGACTTCTCGCGCAGCTCGTCCACTTCGCGGCGCAGCTTCTCGGTGTCGATCTCCTCGAACATCGATCGGAAGATCTCTTCGAGCACCGTATCGGCCCGCTTCTTCAACCCTTTCGCGCTGCTCATCATCATTCGGCGGCTTTGGTCGTCGTCTCGCTCTTGGTCTCGGACTTCGTTTCGGACTTCGTCTCTGTCTTGGATTCGGATTTCGACTCGGAAGGTTTCGAGGAATAGTCGGTCTTGTAGAAGCCCGACCCCTTGAACTGGATGGCGGGTGAGGAGATCAGCTTCTTCATCTCCCCGCCGCACTTCGGGCAATGCTCCAGCGGGGCGTCGGAGAACTTCTGGATGATCTCGTGGCGCTCGTTGCAATGCTTGCACTGATACTCGTAGATCGGCATGACACTCCGATAACGCTGCGAACTCGGCGGTTATTCAGGAACTGAGCCTGCCGAGCTTTGCATGCGACGTCTCTTCCGCTGCGAACACTTTGCCGTCGCGGAAGTAGACGCCGGCCACGCCGCCGCCGCGCGTCCGGTAGTACCACGCCTCGAACGTGGCCTCGGAGCGCTTGTGCTTCGCCGACCAGCCGGGCATCGGCTTACCGAGGATCGACGCCACCTGGCGGTGGCTCATCCCTTTTTCCAGGGTGAGCAGCTTCTCGCGGGTGACCGCCAGGCGCTCCACCGCCTCGGCTAGGGCGCGGCTGGCGTGGGCGTTCGCCGGGTTGTGGGAGAGGACGGCGCGGTAGAAGCGAATGGCGTCCTGGTGACGTCCCATGGCGGCGAGGTCATCCGCGAACTCGAGCTGCAGCCGCTGCCACACTTCGCGCGCGCGGCCGTGGTCCGGATGCTTCTGGACGAAGGCCCGCAGCGAGTCGGCGTAGGCCTGCTTCTGCTCCGGCCCGGCGCCGGCGGCAACGGCCGCTTTCTTGTGACGGAGCACGTCCTGCCATTCCGCCTGGTGATCGGGCTGTACGCCGCGGTCGGCACAGGCAGCGGCGAACAGCAGCAGGAGCGTTGCAGGGACGGTGGCAAACCGCATTGACGACACGGTAGCATACGCGCCGGAGGGAGCTGCCCATGGCTGTGAAGGGTGAGGAAGTCGCGAGCGCGATCGACGCGCAGGTCCGAGAGTCCATCGAGAAGATGGTCGCGGAGATCCGCTCGTCCATCGAGGACGTTCGCGCCGCGGTCGACTCCCAGCTCAAGGCTGCTCTTCAGAGCGTGCAGGCCGACGTCAACTCGGTGGCGTTCCTGCCGCAGATCCGCAAGGCGGTCGACGAGCTCGAGGAGTCGTATACCGCCGCGGCCGCGGCCGCACCGGCGGCGACGGGAGCCGGTGCGGGACGGGTGAAGTCGGCCATCCAGTCGATCGAGCGCGGCAAGTCGCAGGTCGACGTGCTGAACTCGCTCCTCGAGCAGTGCCTCGAGTTCGGGTCGCGCGCGGCGCTGCTCATCCTCCGCGGCGAGACCTTCAGCGGCTGGAAAGGCACCGGCTTCTCCACACACGGCGGCAACGACGAGATGATCAAGCGCTTCAACGCGGCGCCGGGACTGATTCCCGAGCTGGACCGCGTGCTGCGCCACGAGGAAGTGGTGGAGTGGGACGGCCAGAACCTGGCCACGCGCCTCGGCGTCGGCAACTCGGAGCGCGCTGTGCTCGTGCCGATGGTGATCAAGGACAAGGTCGCGGCGGCGGTGTACGTCGACGTGATCGCGGCCCACACGGCGAAGTTCGACGCCGATGCCATCGAGCTGCTCGTCTTCACGACCGGGCTGCTCGTCGATACGCTGGCCATCCGCAAGAAAATCCCCTCCCCGAGCCTGCGTCAGGTGGCCATGAGCTCCCTCGACTCGCCCGCGCCACGACCGATCCCTGCCCCTGCCCCGGCACCCGCACCTCCTCCACCCCCGGCGCCCGCCCCGGCTCCTGCACCGGAGCCGGTCGTCCCAAGGCAGACCGACGCCGGCACGGTGGCGATCAATGCCGCGCAGCTCCGCGAGCTGATGGCGGCGCAGCGGCCGAGCTTCAACGAGCCCTCTCCGACAGACGACTTCAGCAGCCCCGCGCCGCCGAAGCCTGCACCCGCTCCCGCACCGCCGCCTCCGCCCGCCGCGCCGACGAGCGAGGAGCGGCCGTCGACGCAATACATCCCGCCGGCGAACCTCTCCCGCACCAACGCGGGCGGCCCGCAAAGCGACGACGCCAAGAAGCACGACGAGGCGCGCCGCTTCGCGCGGCTCCTCGTCTCCGAGATCAAGCTCTACAACGAGTCGAAGGTCGAGCTGGGACGCAAGAGCAACGACCTCTACGAGCGGCTCAAGGAAGACATCGACCGCAGCCGCCAGATGTACGACGAGCGCATCGGTGACGACGTCCGCAAAGTCTCGAACTATTTCTATGACGAGCTGGTGAGGATTCTGGCCGACGGGAGAGCCGAGGCATTAGGTTTGTAATGTAACCGGCTGTGCTGCACCTGATCCGGCGCCGCAAGCTGGCGGCGACCATTGTCGTTCTGCTGTTTCTTGCCGCCGGCACCGGCGTTTTCTTCTGGACGCGCGGCCGTGCGCCCGAGTCCGGGCACGACGAGCCCGAGGTCGAGGCCAAAGCCGAAGCGCCTCCCGATCTCGAGAAGCTGCGCGATCGGTACGCGGCCGGTCTCGCGGCCCTCGAGCGCGAGGACGGGCCCGACGCGGTCAAGCACCTCGGCTCGTTCACCTTCGGCCCCCGCGCGGTCGAGGAGTACCGGCTCTACTACCTCGCCAACGCTTACCAGCTCGCCAACAACCCGACCGGCGCGCGGGTGACGCTGGCAAAGCTCTGGCGCCGCGAGCCGCGGCTGGTGCACCGCAACGAAGCCGGCTTCAACCTCGGCGAGCTCTACGACGCGGCGGGCGCGTTCGATCGCAGCGCCGCGGTCTACGCCGGACTGGCGCGCGGCGCGGCTGAGCCCGAGGTCGTGGCCAAGGCGCGCTGGCGCGCCGTCAACGCCCGGCTGCAGGCGGGCGACATGGCTGGGGCGCTCTTCAACGCGCGGATGATCCTCATCGACAGCCCCGCCTCGAAAGAGGCGAAGGAGGCCGGCGCGATGGTACGCGCGCTGATGGGCCTGCCCGATACCGCGCCGTATCCGTTCACCCCGAGCGAGCGCCTCGAGCGGGCCACCAACCTCTCTCTCGGCCAGAAGCCGCAGGACGCGCTGCTGGAGCTCGATGCCCTCGAGCGCAGCGCTCCGCATCTCAAGCCCGCCGCTCAGGTCCAGCGCGGCATCACCCTGCACCGCCTCCGCCGCTACGAAGACTCGAACAAAGTGCTCGAGCCGCTCACCTCCGGCCCGTACAAGTACGCCATCCCCGCCCTGCAGTACGCGGCGAAGAACTACGCCATCGTCGCCTCGTCGATCAATCCCGAGATCATCAAGACGGTGAAGGAGCGGAAGAAGGTCGGCACGGTCAAGCAGCGCGTCGGCAAGGGGAAAAAGAGGAAGACCGTCACCAAGCCGAAGTACCAGACCGTCTTTCGCCAGGTGAAGCTGATCGACCTCGCCAAGAAGAAGAAGAAAGACGAGTACGACCGCCTCGCCAGCGAGCGCCTGAAGGACCTGCTGATGCTGCCGCAGCTCTCCGCCGACGTGCGCGTCGACACGCTGACGGCGCTCATCAACCGGGCCTCCGCGAAGAACCAGGACGCGTACGTGATGGAGCTGGTGCCGCAGCTCATCAAGCTCGAACGCTCGGCCGACCCGGCGCTGCAGCACTTCTGGGACAAGGGGTGGGCGATGTACGCGCGCGGCGATCTCAATGGCGCGAAAAAGTACTTCCGCTTCATCGCCGATACCTACACGCACCCGAACGTGCGCCGGCAGTCGGAGTACTGGTACGCGCGCTCGCTCGACCGGCAGGGGCAGAAGGAACAGGCACGCGCGATCTATCAGAAGCTCGCCGACGCGCCGTACGAGGACCTCTACGCGCAGCACGCCGTGACGCGCGGCGCCAAGCGCAACGGGAAGAACGGCGGCAACCCGATGAAGCGCCAGGGGAACGACTGGCGCGAGATCGCGGAAAAGGAAATGCCGGACGAGCTGGAGCTGGCCTACGAGCTGAGCGCCCTGGCATCGATGCAGGACGCGTTCCTCGAGGCCCGCAAGAACGTCCGCCGCGAGAACCAGCGCTTCGCCCACGCCATCATGGCCGACTTCTACCACTCCGCCGGCAACCAGTTGCTGATGTACACGGAGCTGCGCAAGGCGTGGCCGCAACTGGCCACGGTCGAGCAGGACACGGTGCCGCTCTACTTTTTCAAGATGTACTACCCGTTGAAGTACAGCGACGCGATCGAGGAGCACTCGAAGGAGCGCGGCCTCGATCCGAATCTCGTGCGCGGCCTGATCCTGCAGGAGAGCTACTACAACCCGAAGGCGAAGTCGCGCGTCGGCGCGACGGGGCTGATGCAGCTCATGCCGCCGACCGCCAAGGAGCACGCCCGGCGCATGCGTATCCCCTTCGCCGTCTCACGTCTGGAGAACCCCGAGGTGAACATCCGCCTCGGCACGTACCACCTGCGCATGCTCATCGACATGTTCCGCGGCAACATCTACTTTGCCGTGGCGTCGTACAACGCGGGCCAGGGAAACCTGCTCAAGTGGCGCCGCGCCGCGCCGGGCAAGCCGACGGACGAGTTCCTGGAGTCGATCCCGTTCCAGGAGACGAGGAATTACGTGAAGCGCGTGACGATGCTGAGGAGCACGTACGCGCGGATCAACTCATGACGTAGGACGGGCTTCAGCCCGTCCATGGGCGGGCTGAAGCCCGCCCTACGTCTTCCACTTGATCGAGCAGCCGAAGGCGCGCGTGGAGGCGTTGGCCACGTCGCGGCCGTTCGTCAGCGCGCCCAGCGCGTCGGTGAGTGCGGTGGTCTGGCGCTTGGCCGGATCGGCCTGGTCGTCGACGTAGCCGCGATAGCGCACGATGCCGCCGCCGTCGACCACGAACACGTGCGGCGTGACGCGCGCGCCGTATGCCTTGGCGACGGAGCTGTCGGCGTCCTTGAGGTATGGAAGCGGATAGCCTTTCTCCTCGGCGCGCTTCTTCATCCCCGCCAGCGATTCCTCGGGGTAACGCGTCTCGTCGTTCGGGTCGATCGCATAGAAGCGGACGCCCTTGCCGTTCCACTTGTTCACGATCTCGATGATGCGTGGCTCGAAGGCCTGCGCATACGGGCACTGGTTGCAGGTGAAGATCACGACTTTCGTGAAGCCGTCATCCGGTTTCATGTCGATCGTCTTGCCGTCCACCGCGTTCACGAGCGAGAACGCCGGGGCCTTCGCGCCGACCTCGAGCTCCGCCGCGAACAGCGAGCCAGCCACCAGGATCAGGGCTACCGCGAGCATCTTCTTCATTTGTTTCTCCTTAGGATTTCGCGCACGCGCGCGATCATGTCGTCTTTCTTGATGGTCCCCTGCGTGCGCCACAGCTCGCGGCCGTTCGCGTCGTAGAGGATCGTCAGCGGGATCTGTCCGTCGAAACCGTAGTGATCGCCGAGGGCGTCGGGACTGCCGGTGAAGTAGACGTTCGGCCACGACACCTTCTGCTTGTCGAGGAACGCCTTCACCTGCTCCGGCTTGGTGCCGGGGATCATGTCGTCGAGCGACACGCCGGCGAAGGCGAGCTCGCTGCCGAACGCGGCGTCGACCGCGCGCAGGTCGGCCATCTCCGCGACGCACGGCGCGCACCACGTGGCCCAGACGTTCACCACGCGCACCCTGGCCGCGGCCGGAAAGACCTTCGCGATCTGCGCGGGGTCCTTCATCGGGCGGAGGTCGGCGGCGAAGGCCGCGCCGCTAAGGGATAAAGCCGCGAATAGTGCGAACACGCGCATCGGGTCGGTCTACCTTCACTTCGATCGAGCGGTACGCCTGATCGTTCTTCGAGCTTTCGGTGTAGTAGCTGAGCAGGTACTGCGAGCGGAGGTCGTTTTCGAGTTGCCCGTACGTGGCGTCGAGCTCCTTGGTCGAGCGGACGAAGTACGCCACGCCGCCTGTCTCGGCGGCCAGCGTCTTCATCGCCCCGTTGCCGATCGAGTAGCCGATGCCGATGAAGTACAGCGGCACGCGTGACGCGCGCGCATAGGCCAGCATGTCGTTCCAGGCCAGGCGCGAGGTCGTGTCCTCGCCGTCGGTGAGGACGATCAGCGCCTTGCGCCCCTGCACGTTGCGGAAGCGATAGAGCCCGGTGACGATCGAGTCGTAGAGCGCCGTCCCCCCGGCCGGTTTCGGGATCGCGTCCACCTGCGCTTCCAGGGTGGCGAGCTCGGAGACGAACGGTGTGTTGCGCGAGGGATCGGTCGCGAACGCGGCGATGAACGCGCGGTCGTTCTTCTTGATCGTGCGGCGGAAGAACGCGCCGGCCGCGGCCTTCACGTCGTCCATCCGCTTCTCCATGCTGCCGGAGTGGTCGATCAGCACGCCGACCGAGATCGGCAGGTTCGCCGCGAAATTGAAGTTGGTGATCTTCATCGGCTTCGCGTTCTCGAGCACCGTGAAGTTCGCCGCCTCGAGGTTGCCGATCGGCGCGCCGCCGCGGTCGCTCACCGACACCGGCAGCTCGACGAGGTTGACCTCCATGGTCTCCATGTAGCGTTGGCCGTCGAGGAAGAGGAGGTCCGAAGCCTCGTAGCCCGTCTCGTCGATGGCAGCCGCGCGCACGAACTGCACGCCGGCCAGACGCGACGTCGGCAGGTCGATCGCGTACGGCGGCCGGTCCCACTCGATCAGCTTCTGGTCGCCGGCGTAGAGCGTGACGCTGCGGATGTTCGTCCCTTTCGGGTTCATCACGCTCAGCTTGAAGTGCGAGACCGCGTCGGGCGTCTCCGTGCGGGTGATCTTCACCTCCAGCGGTGTCTCGCGCTCGTTGACGATGAAGGCGTCGGCGTCGACGTAGCGGCCGGCCTTGTCGTAGCCGACCGCGCGCACTTCCACGCGCTTCGGCAGCTTGCCGAGGTCGAGCTCCGCGCGGTACGGCGGCGCGTTGCGGGCCAGGATCTTCTTTCCTTCGACGAAGAACTCCACGCGCACGACCGGCGCCTGCACGTCGACGTTCACGATGAAGAGGTTGGGGGCCACGTCGCGCTGCGGCGGCAGGATCATCACCGCCCCCACGCGCTCCGGCAGCACGCCCTCGGCGAACACCGCCTCCGCGCCGTCCTCGGCCGTGGCCACGTACGGCTTGCCGGTCTTCTCCAGCACCACCCTGTCCGCCGTCACCTTCTGCAGCATCAGCGCTTCCGCTTCCGGCCCGTTGTCCTGCATCAGGCGCACTTCGACGTCGAGGTTGCCGGCCGGGAACGTCTGCACGGTCGAGATCTTCGACGGACGCTCCTCGGGGATGCGATAGCGGAAGTTGCGGATGACCTTCCCGTCCTGCAGGAACGAGCCCTGGATCGACAGCACCGCGTCGGGCGAGGCCTCGAGCGCGGAGACGAACCGGAACGTCACCCGGGCCACGACGCCCTCATCCGTATCGCCGAGAGGCTCGACCCGGATGGCGATATCCTGGGCCGCGGCAGAGAGCGCGGACAGCAACAGCAGCGGGAGCAGGAGCTTGCGCATGCGAGTGGAGAACGAGCATACGGGTGAAGCATTCCGGTAGCGGTTGCAAAACGCGAAACGCTGGGCGCCGTATAGGAGAGGATGGACCGCCAACGTTTTCTTGCCGCATGCAAGACCCGAGGGGCACACGTCCTCGCTGCGGCATGCGTCGGCGCGATGGTGTCGGGCTTCTACGCCGTGGCCGAATGGCCGGGCGGCTCGCCGCCGGCCACGATTTTCATCGGCATGGTGATCGGTGTCTTCATCCATGCCTTCATCTACGGCTTCGAAACGCTCTTCGGCCCGACGATCGACCGTTTCGGCGGGACGGTCCGCGCGGTCGGCCACGCGCTGATCTTCGTCGCCGGCGGCGTGCTCGGCGGCGTGCTGGGCCTCACCGCGGGCGTGAACCTCGTCGGCCACTCGATGAACGTATTCGACGTCTTCCGCGGCCGCGGCCAGTTCTTCATCATCATGGCCGCCGCGACCGCACTCATCGCCGCGTCCGGCTTCCGCGCGTACGACCTCCTTCGCGACCGCTTGCTGCAGCAGCTCGAAGAGCGGGCGGGGGCGGAGAAAGAGCTCGAGCTCGCGCGCTCGATCCAGAACCGCCTCCTCCCGCCGTCGCGCATCGACGGCGACGGCTTTACCGTGAGCGCGCGCAATCTCCCCGCGCGTTTCGTGGCCGGCGATTTCTATGACGTGCTGCGCCTCGACGACGGCTCCGTCGTGATCGTGGTGGCCGACGTGGCCGGCAAGGGGATCGGCGCCGCGCTGATCATGGCCTCGGTGAAAGCGGTGCTGCCGTTCGTGGCGCGCGAACGCCCGCAGCAGGCGATGTCGATGCTCAACGAGAAGCTCGTGCAGGAGCTGGCGAAGCGCGAGTTCGTGGCGCTGGCGTACGCGCGGCTCACGCCGTCGGACGGCGCGCTCGAAGTGCTGAACGCCGGGTTTCCCGAGCCGTACGTCGTCTCCGGCGGCGGAGTGCGCGCGCTGGCCACGAGCGGCGAGCGCCTTCCGCTCGGCGTCCGCGCGGGCGTGCGGTACGAGCCGCTGCGGACGACGCTCGAGCGCGGCGAGCGGCTCGTGTTCCTCTCCGATGGCATCCCCGAGGCGCCGGTGAAGGGCGAGCCGCTCGGCTACGATCGCGTGTCGCAGATGCTCGGCCGGACGAACGACCTCGATGCCTTTCTCGATCTCGTGCGCACCGCCGGCGGGACGGTCGAAGACGACTGGACCGCGGTCATGGTGGCGCGCACGTGAAGGTCGCCGCCATCACCGGTTTCTCGGGCGCCGGCAAGACCACGCTCCTCGTTCAGCTCATCGAGCGCTATGTCACGCGGGGGCTGCGCGTCGGCGCGATCAAGCACACGCACCACCATCTCAACGAAGAGAACCGCGGCGACACGGCGCGCTTCCGCGCGGCGGGCGCGGACCCGGTCATCCTGGCCGGGCCGGGGCAGGCGGTGATCTTCTCGAACGCCGGCATCTTCCGCGCGACGTACGAGCGTCCGCGCGACCTGCTCGTCCACTTCGATCACGACGTGGTGCTCGTCGAAGGCTTCAAGGAGCTGGGCGACTGGCCGAAGATCTCGATCACCGATGAGGCACGTCCCACGGTCGAAGAGCTCGCCGCGAACCTCGATAGAATCTGGACGCCATGAGTGCCAGCCGCTACAAGGCTGTGCTGTTCGACCTGGATGGCACGCTCGTCGACTCCTATGCGGCGCTGGCCGAGGCGGTGAACCACGCGCGGCGGTCCGAGGGGCTGGACGACCTGAGCGCCTCGCGCATTCGAGGGCTGGTGGGCGACGGAGTGGAGAAGCTGCTCGAGCGCGCCTTCGACCCCGGCCTGGTGCCGCACGGCGCCAAGCACGCGTTCGAGTCGCGGTACGACGAAGTGTGCTGCCAGGAGTCGAAAGTGCTGGAGGACGTGGAGACCACGCTCGCGCACCTCGCCGGGCGCGGCGTGGAGATGGCGGTCTGCACGAACAAGCCGACCGTGTTCTCGAAGAAGATCCTCGACTTCCTCGAGCTCTCGCGGTACTTCCGGGCCATCGTCGGCCCCGATCTCGCGGGCGCGCGCAAGCCGGAGGCGAGGCACCTCCTGGTCACGCTGGAGGCAGTGCAGTGCGCGCCGTCCGAGACGCTCTTCGTCGGCGACATGCCGATCGATGTGCGCGCCGCGCGCAACAGCGGCGTCGACGTGGCCGTCGTCCCCACCGGCTCGTCCACGCGCGAACAGCTCGTCGCGGCGCAGCCCGATCATTTCCTGGAGCGCTTCTCCGACCTGGTGAAGCTGATCTGATGAGCTACCGCTTCGTTTTCTTCGACGTCGACTCGACGCTCGTCACCATCGAGGGGATCGACGTCCTGGCCAACGGCAATCCGGAGATCGTGCGCCTCACCGAGGCGGCCATGAACGGCGAGATCCCGGTCGATCAGGTGTACGGGCGGCGGCTGGAGATCATCCGCCCGACACTCGACGACGTCCTCGCGCTCGGCGAGCACTATGTCGCGTCGATGGTCGACGGCGCCGAGGAGACGATCGCGGCGCTGAAGGCGGCGAACGTCGATGTCCACCTCGTCACCGCCGGCATCGCCCAGGCCATCGCGCCGCTGGCGGCGAAGCTGAACATCGCGCCGCGCGCGGTACACGCCGTGCCGCTGCAGTTCGACGACGCCGGGAACTACGTCGACTTCGATCGGCGCTCGCTGCTGACCCGTCCCGGCGGGAAGGAGCTGGTCGTGCGCGCGATCCTCACTCGGGCGAAAGGAAAGTCGGCCTTCGTCGGCGACGGCATTACCGACCTCGACGCGAAGCCGGCCGTCGATCTCTTCATCGGCTTCGGCGGCGTCTGTGCACGCGACCGCGTGCGCGAGGCGTCCGAGGTGTACGTGACCGAGCCGACGCTGCGAGCCGTGCTACCGTACCTGATGTAGGACGGGCTTCAGCCCGTCCTTGGCGGGCTGAAGCCCACCCTACATGCCATGACCGAACCCGCGAAGTACTTCGTCCCCGGCCCCACCTGGGTGCGCCCTGAGATCCTGGCGGAGATGACGCGCCCGATGATCGGCCACCGCAGCGCCGAGTTCAAGGAGCTCTTCCGCCGCATCAATCCCGACCTCAAGGAGCTTTTCGGCACGTCCCAGACGACGTTCGTGATGACCGCCTCCGGCACCGGAGTGATGCAGGCCGCGCTGGAGAACTGCGTGGCCCGGCGCGTGCTCGTGACGACGTGCGGCGCCTTCTCGGAGCGCTGGTACAACATCGCCGAGTCGCTCGGCTACGAGGTCGACCGCCTGGACGCCGGCTGGGGCAAGGCCATTGACCCCGACAACCTCGCCGATCACCTGGCCCGCCATCACCGCGCGCACTACGACGCGGTGACGATCACGCACAACGAGACGTCCACCGGCATCACGAACGACGTCGCCGCGCTGGCGGCCGTGGTCCGCGAGGAAGCACCCGACGCGCTCGTGCTCGTCGATGCCGTCTCCTCCCTCGGCGGGATCCCCGTCGAGGTCGACCGCTGGGGTGTCGATGTCTGCATGGCTTCCGTGCAGAAGTGCATCGCGCTGCCGCCCGGCATCACGGTCGTGGCCGTGTCGGACCAGGCTCTGGCCCGCGCGAAGAAGCATCCCTATCGCGGGACGTACTTTGATTTCGTCGCTTACAAGGAGAAGGCGGATGACGACAGCGTGCCGTCGACGCCCTCCATTCCGCATTTCTACGCGCTGGCCGCGCAGCTCGACCACATCCTCCGCGGCGAAGGCCTGGCCGCGCGCTTCGAGCGCCACCGCCAGATGCGCGACCTCACGCACCTGCGCACCGCGCGCTACGCGAAGCTCGCCTCGGATCCCGCGTTCGCATCCAACAGCGTCACCGCCGTTTCTCCCGTCCTCCCGCCCGAGACCATCCGCGCGGAGATGAAAAAGCGCGGCTACACGCTCGGCGGCGGCTACGGGATCTGGAAGGACACGACCTTCCGCATCGGACACATGGGGGACATTCCGCTCGCGGATCTGGAGGCGATGCTGGACGCGCTCTGCGAAGTGACGCGCGCCTGAAACGTAGGGCGGGCTTCAGCCCACCTCCCTCGTACGGGCTCGACGGGCTGAAGCCCGTCCTACGTTTTCACATTCGACGCGTGCATGTGGATGATTCGCCAGCGCGAGCCCTCCCACCGCCACACGAACGTCCGCCGCGACACGGCGCTTGGGTTGTGGACGTTGAACGTCACGATGGCCACGTTCCCGTGCTGCTGCACGCGCAGATCCTCGGGGACGATGTTCGTCTTCTTCGATCCCGCGACGTAGTCATGAAACACGGCCGCGATGGCCGTCTTGCCGTCGAGCCGCTCCGCCTTCACCACGGGAAAGAACGCGGTCGCGTCCTCGGCGAACGCGTCGACGATGCGCGCCTCGTCCAGCGAGTTCAACGCATCCATCCAGGCACGTTGCGCCTCGAGCGGGTCGGGCGTGCGGACAGAGGCGCAGCCGAGGAGGAAGAGCAGCAGCAGTGCAAGGCGTCGCATGGGCTGTAGGATACGCGGCTATGTACCGTGCCCTGGTCACCGACACGCTGGCCGAGTCCGGCCTGGACATCCTCCGCAATGCGAGCGACGTAGAGCTCGACTACCGCCCCGGCCTCAAGGGCGAGGAGCTGCTCGACGCCGCCCGCCAGTCCGACGCGCTCATCACGCGCAGCGGCACGGCCGTCACCCCGGAGCTCGTGAACGCCGGCACCCGGCTGCGCATCATCGGCCGCGCCGGCGTGGGACTCGACAACGTCGACGTCGACGCCTGCACCCGGCGCGGCATCCTGGTCATCAACGCGCCGACGGCGAACATCATGTCGGCCACCGAGCACACCATGGCCATGCTGCTCGCGCTCTGCCGCAACATCCCGGAGGCGCACGCCAGCGTGAAGCGCGGCGAGTGGACGCGCTCGAAGTTCATGGGGATCGAGCTCGATGGCAAGACCCTCGGCATCATCGGACTGGGTCGCATCGGGACGCGCGTCACGCAGCGCGCCCGCGGCTTCGGCATGCGCGTCATCGCCTACGACCCGTTCATCGCGGACTCGGTGTTCGAGCGCGTGGCCGCCACGCGCGTCACGCTGCCCGAGCTGCTCGCGCAGGCGGACGTCATCACCGTGCACACGCCGCTCACCGAGGAGACCCGCGGCCTCCTCGGCGCGGACGAGATCGCGCGGATGAAGGACGGCGTGATCGTCCTGAACATCGCCCGCGGCGGCATCTACGAAGAGCAGGCGCTCGCCGACGCGCTGAACCGCGGCAAGATCGCCGGCGCCGCCGTCGACGTCTTCGTCGACGAGCCGCCCGGCAAAGAGCATCCGCTGCTCAATGCAAAAAACATCATCCTCTCGCCGCACATCGGCGCGAACACGATCGAGGCGCAGGACCGCGTGGCCGTGCAGACCGCGGAGATGGTGGTCGAGGCGCTGCGCGGCTCGATCTTCGTCTCGGCGGTGAACCTTCCGTTCGAAGGCGTCGCCGACGCCGACGCCGCGCCGATGATCGGCCTGGCCGAGAAGCTCGGCACGCTCGTGTCGCAGTTGCTGAACGGCCCGGTGAGCCGTGCGTCGATCGAGCTGTCGGGCATCGACGAACGGCTGACGAAGATCCTCTCCGTCGCGTCGCTGAAGGGACTGCTCGCGCCGCACGTCGCCGAGTCGGTGAACTTCGTGAACGCCCAGCAGCTCGCCGAGACACGCGGCATCGCCATCAGCTCGACCACGAACCCCGTGCCCCGCGACTACGCGAACCTCATCACCTTCCGCGCCTCGACGGCGACCGACGAGACGTGCGTGTCGGGGACGGTGTTCCACGAGAAGAACCAGCGCATCGTCTCGGTCAACAACTTCCGCGTCGAATTCAACCCCGAGGGACACATCCTCTACATCCTGAACAAGGACGTCCCCGGGGTCGTCGGCCGCGTCGGCACGACCCTCGGCGACCACGAGGTCAACATCGCCGAGTACAACCTGGCCCGCTCCCAGAGCGGCGGCACGGCCATGGCCATCGTCACCATCGACTCGCCGCTGAGCGCCGACGCGCTGACCGCGCTCCGCGTGATGCCGGCCATCAAAGAAGTGAAGCAGCTCCGGGTATAGTCTCGCCGTGCACTATCGGAAGCTAGGCAACACCGGAATCACCGTCTCGGAGATCGGCTTCGGCGGATGGGCCATCGGCGGCACGGCCGATGCCGGCGGCACACCGCTCGGCTGGGGACGCACGAACGACGATGAATCGCTGGCGGCCATCCGCCGCGCGCGCGAGCTCGGCGTTACTTTTTTCGACACCGCGGACTCGTACGGGTTCGGGCGCAGCGAGTCGCTCCTCGGCATCGTGCTCTCGCGGAAACGGCAGGACGTCATCATCGCCACCAAGGTGGGCGTCGTGCGCGATCCGGAAGGGCGGCCGCGCAAGGATTTTTCGCGCGCGCGCATCTCGCTGGCCGTCGACGGCTCGCTGAAGCGCCTGCGCACCGACTACATCGACCTCTACCAGCTTCACAATCCGGCGCTCGGCGAGCTGTTCCGCGACGACATCCACGAGGCCATGGACCGCCTGCAGGAATCGGGAAAGATCCGCTATTGGGGCGTCTCCGTGACCACGCCCGACGAGGGGATCGAGATCATCCGCCGCGGCTGGGGCTACACGCTGCAGGTGCTCTACAACGTCCTCAATCAGGCGCCGGCCGACCAGCTCTTTCCGCTGGCGAAGGAGAAGGGCTACGGCATCATCGTGCGCGTGCCGCTCGCGTCCGGACTGCTCACCGGCAAGTACCGCACGACCACGGTCTTCTCGAAGGACGACGTCCGCCAGAACTTCCTCACGCCGCGGCGGCTGGAGGAAGTGATCCCACGCGTCGACGAGGCGAAGTCGATCATCAGCAGCACCGCGCGGTCGCTGGCCGAGGGGGCTCTGCGCTTCACGCTGGCGGACGACGCCGTGTCGACGGTAATCCCGGGGGCGAAGAACGTGCGCCAGGTGGAGATGAACGCTTCCGCCGACGAGGTGCGCATCCCGCAGGAGGTCGTCGAGAAGCTGCGCGCCCGCCTCGGCAACTACAACTTCTACCACCGCCACGGGATCCGGATCTAAGCGGTTGCGACGCCGGACGCCTCGACGATGAGGAGGTGCGGCAGCGCGGGCGTGTCGGGTGACTGCTCGTGCTGCTCCAGCCCGTTCAACTCGGCGTGCGCGCTCCTGCCGTACGCGCACCATTCGAGCTGTGCGAACCCGGCGCGGCGCAGCGCCTCTTCGAACGTCGCGGCGTTGTAGAGAAAGCGGTGGCCCCAGCCGTGGAAGGCCTGGTTGATCGTGAGGCAGTCGCGGACCGCGGCCTCGTCGTGCTTCCACGCTTCGACGTCGATCGTGGCGCGCGTGGCCGACTCGGCGGTCCAGCGCGACGGGTACGACGTCACCCACACCCAGTCGAGATTCGGCGTGGTCAACCGCAGGATGCCGTCCGGCGCGAGCACGCGACGGCATTCGCGGAGCAACGCGGCACCTTCGTCGCGATCCAGGTGCTCGATGAAGTGCTCGGCGAAAATCGCGGACACATTCTCGAACGGCAAGCCGTCCCGGACGTCGAGCTGCCGGTCGACGCCGGGCAGCGGATCAAGGTCGATGTTGATCCAGCCGGGGAGAATCACGGAGCCGCAACCGAGGTGCAGGCGCATGCGGGCGTCAGTGTCGCGCATCGCCCACTCCCACAAAAGCCACGTTTTCGTGTCTTTCGGAAATATTGACGCCTGTAACCACTTCCACTACGCTCCGGTCAAACCGGAAGAAGGAGGACGTCCATGTCTCGGATGTATCGGGGATTCCTCTCTGCTTTGGCGATCCTCATCGCCATCGGTTCTGCTAACTCCGTACGCGCACAAATTCAGTGCTTCACGCAGGAGAACAGCCACAGCACGTTCGATCCGCGCTATGGGTACTACTGTATCGGCACGGGCCCCGGGTGCACCTTCTGCTGGGACGAGATCGAAGTGGGCTGATGGCGCACCGCGCGGCCACCGTTGTTGCGCTGCTCTTCCTTTCCCTCCCGCTGCAGGCTGCGGTCCGTGTCGTCAGCACGACACAGCTTCAGGGAGAGCTGGCGGATGCGCTGGACCTCCGCTGGAGCTCCGAGCGCGAAATCGTGCTCGCCCTCGGGAGAAAGGGGCTTGCGCGATACGACGTGGATACGCGGCAGTCGCAGCGCATCGTCAATGGCAGCCGGCGTGACGGCTTTTTCTACGCCGCGCGTCTCGGCCTGTCGCGCGGCTACATCGTTCCCGGGTCCTCCTTCGCCGCGCTGGCGTGGATGCGCAACGCGCCCGGCGCGGCACTCTCTTCGCAGATTCCCTTCGACATGATCGTCGACCTCGACGTCTACGGCGACAAGCTGGCCGTGCTTGGTGCACGCCGTGCGGACGACGGCCGCTGGGCGCCGGAAGGAGCGATCGTGTGGGTGGGGACGCTCTCGAAAGGGCTCAGCGATCTGCGGCCGCTGCACTACTCGGAGACCGGCTCCGGTGCGAAAGCGCTCGACCGCTGCCATTACTTCAACACCGGCACGGTCCGTTACCTGCGCGACGGCTCCCTGATCGTGATTCCAGCCATGGAGACAGGCGTGTTCGTCTACGACCTGTCGGGCAAGCTGATTCAGACGTGGGACGACGACCCGATCGGATTTCAGCATCGTTGCGAATTCAGTCAGCAGCAGGCGTATGACCTCGCCATTCGTCCGACCGAACAGTGGCAGTGGCTGAATGCGCGTACCATCCTCGACGACGTCATCCCGCTCCCCAACAGCATCGGCATCTTCACGCGAAAGTTCAGCGGCGGCGCGATGCAGTGGACGCTCTCGGTCCTCCGTCAGGGTAAGGTCGAGCAACGGATCCCGTTGCCCTTCACGGGCGGCGAACGGTCGTTCGTCCGTGCCGACGTGCGCGGCAAACAGATCGCGCTCCTGCTCGTCGAATACGCGACGTCAAAGACGCCGGACAGCGCTCGCCTGGCCATCCTGGAGCTGCCGTGAGAAATCGCCTGGCCCTCGCGCTGTCCTTCTTCATTGCGGCGCAGCCGGCGGCCGGGGCCACACAGGCAGTTGTCCTGCGCAACAGAGTCTGGACAGCCGCCGCGCCGAACGACTGCAAACCGATCGAACGCGGATGGATCTGGAGCGAGGCCACGGCGCCGGAGCCCATCGATGGCACGGCATGGTGCACGGACAAACCATTGAAGACCGCGACGCAGCGGCTGGCGCTGCAGGTCGTGCCGCGCGACCGCCGTGCGGCGCTGAGCGTGATCGCGGCACCCGCTGCGATGTGGGCCGATGTGCCGGAGGCGCTGCTGCCGCGATTCGCGGTGAAAGAGCCGCACACGCTGCGCGTGCCGCACGACGGCCGCTCCGCCTGGCGCGTGCGCGCCGTCGGCGAGCTCGAAGGCACGGGCTGGATCGACGTACCGGCGACGCAGCGAACGGCGCTGCTCGGATCGGCCCCTGCCGCGACGCGCCTGCTGCAACTCCTCGCCGCCGACGGTAAGCCCGCGGCCGGAGCGACGGTCGAGATCCTCCGGCAGCACGCGAACGCGCGGCCGGTAGTGGCCGCGTGCTTCACGAGCGACGCGCGCGGGCGCGTGAGCCTCCCTGCCGTTCCCGACCTCGCCCCGCTGCACTTCGTCACCCACCATGCCGCGCACGCGGTCGACGCCTTCTCCGCCAGCACCGCCGAGTTTCCGCTCATGCGGCAGCTCGAGGCGGGCACGCGCCTGCGCGGGCGCTTCCTGTCGAACGACGAGCCGGTGCCCGGCGTGGCGCTGCATGTCGAAGCGTGGGTTGCCGGCGATCTCCCGCATCTCTTCCATGCCAAGGCCTCCGCCGCCGCGGACGGTACCTTCGTCATCGAGCATCTGCCGCGCCGCACGATTGCCCTCGCAGCGGTGAAAGGCGGGTTCCTCCCGCATCGCGCCACGCTCGACCTGAACGAAGAGAACGTCGATCTCGGATCGATCGCGCTCGAGCGCGGCGGCACGCTGTCGCTCCTCGTCGTCAACGACGCCGGCCAGCCGGTTGCGGACGCGAAGCTCGACGCCGGCAGCGGCCGCGTCGCGAAATCCGACGCCAAGGGAAAGGCGCTGCTGCGCGACGTCCCACCGAACCGACCCATCCGCATCACTGTGACCGGTGACGGCCATCTGCGCGAGAGCGTGGAGCTGCAGCCGCCCTTCGAAGGCGCCAAAGTGCGCCTCCCGCGCGGCTTCGTCGTGCAGGGACGCATCGCCGATCCTGACGGTGTCCCCGTTCCTTCCGCGTCCATCCGCGTCGAGAACGGTCCTTCGTACCGCGTGGACGAAGCGCGCGACGACGGCACGTTTACCGTCACGCTGAAGCCGGAGGAAGACGCGAAACTCGTGATGTCGTCTCCATCGACAAGCGAGCTGGCCGTGCCGATCGCCGCCGGCGCCGCCGGCGAAGTCCGCGACCTCGGCACGCTCACCGCGCCGCGCGGCATGACCATCGCCGGACGCATCATCAGCGCCGACGGAACGCCCGTCGCCGGCGCGCGGATCTGGTCGCCGAAGCAGTCGGCGCAGGGGCCGCTGGTCGCCTTCATGAACAATGAGCTCGTCGAGGCCTCGAGCGCCGCGGACGGCACGTTCCAGGTGACCGGACTCAAAGCCGCGCCGCTCGTCCTCCGTGTGGATGCACCCGGCTTCGCGCGCGTCTTCCGCACCGTGCAGCTCGACGGCTCCGTCCCCTCCGTCGCTCTCGGCGACGTCGTCGTCTCCACGGGCGCGACGCTGCGTGTGGAGACGCGAGCGAGCGACGCCGTCGCCCGCGTCGATACGCGCGGCGAGAGCCTCGACATCGACCTGCTGACCGCGGCCGTGCGCGACGGCATCGCCACCGTCCCCCACGTCGCGGCCGGTTCCGCCACACTCACGATCGTCCGCAACCATCGCACCCTCTGCGAGAAACGGATCGTCATCAACGGCGAGGACGAGGTGAGGGTCGAATGCCATCCGCTGCAAACCGCGGTGCGCGGCTCGGTGCTCGTCGGCGCCTCTCCCGCGCGCGGCGGTACGCTCACCTGGACGCCGAGCGCGCAAGCGGGTGCCGCAGCGGCAATCATGGAGCGCACCTCTCCGAACGGACTGCGCCAGCAGCAGGCGTGGGGCGCCTCCGACGCGCCGGTCACCGCGATCCTCGATGACGCCGGACGATTCGAGACCGACGAGCTTCGTCCCGGACGCTGGAACGTGGCGTACGGCGGCACGTCGCAGCAGGTCGAGATTCCGGAGCACGAGACATTCGAGCTCGCGCTCCGCTTCACCGACACCGCGCTCAGCGGTGTGATCGTCGACCGGGACGGCGTGCCGGTGCCCCGCGCGGTCGTCGAAGTCACGACCGCCAACGCTTCGATGCTGGCGCGCGAGGATGGCTCGTTCGACTTGCGCGGGCTCGTCGCCGGCGAGCACGAGATCCGCGCGCGCGCCTTCGACGGCCGCGTTGCCACCGGGCGAGTGCGCATCGAGGAAGGCCGCGACACGCCGCCGCTGCGGCTCGTCCTCGAAGCGGAGCGGCCCGCCGAAGTGCGCATCGCCGTGACGCGTGGCGGACAGCCTGCGCCCGGCGCGTTCGTGTTCGTCGAGCTGGAGAATGAGGGGCAGCGCATCCTCACCGCCGACGCGCGCGGCGTAGCCACGCTGCGCGTTTCCGATCAGAGCGGCGCGAAGCGCCTGCGGCTGGCTGGCTACGACGGCGGCATGTGGGCCTTCGACAGCTGGCGCAGCCGCGAGCAGTCGGCTCTCGCCCTCGCCATCGACCGGGTCGGCGATCTCGCCATCAGCGGCGCGTCGGGCAGCGTCGAGATCGTGCGCGCCGACGGCTGGAACGTCTCCCAGCTCCTGCGCCGCATCGGTGCCCCGCCGCAGGCCGACCGCACCACTCCGCTCGTGCTCAGCGGGCTCGCGCCCGGCAGCTACATGGTGGCGGTCGGTTCGAGGACCTTGCACGCCGAAGTCTCCGCGGGCCGGTCGCGCGTTCTCGATTTCGAATAAGGGAAGCGCGAAGCGGTCGCGAAACGTTCTCCCCTCGAATGCCTTCTCGCACCATCTCCATCCGCGGCGCGCGGACTCACAACCTGAAGAACGTCACGGTCGACATCCCGCAGCGGCAGCTCACGGTCGTGACCGGTCCGTCCGGGTCGGGAAAGTCCTCGCTCGCGTTCAACACCCTCTATGCCGAGGGGCAGCGGCGGTTCGTCGAGTCGATGTCCACCTATGTCCGGCAGTTCCTGGAGCGCATCGACCGGCCGGACGTCGATGGCATCGACGGCATCCTGCCGGCCATCGCCATCGAGCAGAAGAACTCGGTGAAGAACGCGCGCTCCACCGTCGCGACCGCCACCGAGCTCGCGGACCACATCCGCCTCTTCATGACCTACTGCGGCGAGACCTGGTGCCCCGACTGCGGCGTGACGGTGCGCAAGGAAAACCCCGAGTCGATCACCACCCAGATCCTGGGCACGCTGGCAGGGCGGCGGGCGGTGGTCCTGGCGCCCGTGTTCTTCGACGCCTCGCACCGCGAGATCGTCGTCGAGCAGCTCGTGAAGGCGGGCTTCTTCCGCGTCTGGGTCAACGGCGAGGTGCGCGACCTCAACGAGCTCGACACGAAGGATTTCACCTCGTTCGAGATGGTCATCAACCGCCTGCGGCTTGAAGAGGCGCGGCGCACGCAGATCACGGAAGCGATCGAGCAGGCCTTCGAGCTGTCGAAAGGGAACGTGAACGTGCTCGAAGAGCACGAGGGGGAGTGGCTGTCCCACCGCTTCACCTCCCACTTCGCGTGCAACAAGTGCGGCACCGAGTTCCTCGAGCCGACGCCGCACATGTTCTCGTTCAACTCGCCGCTCGGCGCCTGCACCAACTGCCAGGGCTACGGCCGGATCATCGGCATCGACATGGAGAAAGTCATCCCGAACCGCGCCCTGCGGCTCGACGAGCAGCCGGTCACCCCGTGGAACTCGGCCGGCTACGAGGACTGCTACGACGACCTCGAAAAGGCGGCGTCGAAGTACAAGCTGCGCCTCGACGTGCCGGTGCAGGAGCTGTCCGAGGCCGAGTGGGACGTGCTCTACAACGGCCGCGGGAAGTGGTACGGCATCAAGGGCTTCTTCGACTGGCTGGAGACCAAAAAGTACAAGATCCACGTGCGGGTGAAGCTGGCCAAGTACCGCAGCTACGATACCTGCCCCGACTGCCGCGGCTCGCGGCTGAAGAACGTCGTCGACCACGTGAAGTTCCGCGACCTGACCATCGGCCAGATCTTCGGCATGGACGTGAAGAGCGCGCGCCGCTTCTGGGAGTTCCTGGCAATGTCCAGGCAGGAGGAAGCGCTGGCCGGACACCTCCGCCGCGAGATCGTGAACCGCCTCGTCTATCTCGATGAGGTCGGGCTCTCGTACCTCACGCTTGACCGCCAGACGCGCACGCTCTCGGGCGGGGAGTCGCAGCGCATCAACCTCGCCGCGGCGCTGGGGTCGTCGCTGACGGAGACGATGTACGTCATCGACGAGCCGACGGTGGGGCTCCACGCGCGCGACTCCGAACGGCTGCTGGCGGTGCTGCGGCGTTTGAAGAACGCGGGGAACACGGTGATCGTGGTGGAGCACGACCCGACCATCATCGCGGGCGCCGATTACCAGATCGAGATGGGTCCCGGCGCCGGCGAGCTCGGCGGCGAGGTGGTGAGCGTAGGACGGGCTTCAGCCCGTCCGGAGACGCGGGCTGAAGCCCGCGCCACATCGTCGAACGACTTTGGCGCGCTGCGCATCGTCAACGCCCGCCAGAACAACCTGCGCAACGTCACCGTCGACATTCCCCTCGGCAAGCTCGTGGCCGTGACCGGCGTCTCCGGCTCCGGCAAGTCGACGCTCATCCGCAACTGCCTCTTCAACCGCTACCGCCGCGACGTGCGCGGAGTGGCGGGGCTCGACACTGGCAAGGTCGATCGCCTGGAGGGGACGGAGCTGATCTACGACATGGAGTTCGTCGACCAGTCGCCCATCGGCCGCTCGTCGCGCTCCAATCCCGCCACCTACATCAAGGCGTGGGACGAGATCCGGAAGCTCCTCGCCGAGACCACCGGCGCGAAGCTGCACGGTGTCACCGCGGGGATGTTCTCCTTCAACACCGACGGCGGGCGCTGCGAAGTCTGCCAGGGCGCGGGGGTCGTCACGATCGACATGCAGTTCCTCGCGGACGTGGAAGTGGTCTGCGACAAGTGCGACGGCCGCCGCTTCGGCGAGCAGGTCATGAAGGTCACGTTCAAGGGAAAGAACGTGAACGACATCCTGCAGATGACCGTCGACGAGGCGTCGAAGTTCTTCGTGGCCCGCCGCGCGCTGCTCAAGCGGCTCGACGCGCTCCGCTCCGTCGGCCTTGGCTACCTCCGTCTCGGCCAGTCCACGGACTCGCTCTCCGGCGGGGAGGCGCAGCGCCTCAAGCTCGCCTCGTTCCTGGCCGAGAGCGCCGCCAAGAGCGACAAGCCGCGCCTCTTCCTCTTCGACGAGCCGACCACCGGTCTGGCCGCCTCGGACGTGCAGGTGCTCATCGGCACCTTCCGCGACCTCATCGACCGCGGCAACTCCGTGCTCGTCATCGAGCACAACACCCAGCTCATCGAGCAGAGCGACTGGGTCATCGACCTCGGCCCCGACGGCGGCGACCAGGGCGGCGAGGTGGTGGCGGTCGGGACGCCGGAGGAGATCGCCGCGAACCCGCACTCGATCACGGGGCGGTACCTGACGCAAAGCGTCTGGACTGCGGCAGCGCCAGCTGCCGCTCTCTAACGCCGCGGCAAAGCCGCGGCGGGGGCGGAGGCTGGCGCCTCCGCATAGAAAGCGGCAGCTGGCGCTGCCGCACTCCAAAGACCGCTTGATCCCGAACCGTCACCGCTCGTGCCCCCCATGCGACCGGGTGGTTTCCCCTTTGCGGCTACAATTCACGCACTTTGCTCCAGAGGGGGAGACCCGCATGAGTGCTGTTCCGCAAGGGCATCCGGACCGCGTCGGCTTCGAGCCGGACGGCCCGACGCCGTTCACGCCGTATATCGCCGATGAGCGGCCGCCGCTGCGCGAGTTCACGCCGCGCGCGGTCATCGTGGGGACCGTCCTGGGGATGATCTTTGGCGCCTCGTCGCTGTATCTCGTCCTCAAAGTCGGACTGACGGTGAGTGCGTCCATCCCGGTGGCCGTCATCTCCATCACCCTCTTCCGCATCCTCTCCAAGATGGGCGCGCGCAACGCCACCATCCTCGAGAACAACATCGTGCAGACCGCGGGGTCGGCGGGGGAGTCGATCGCCTTCGGCGTCGGCGTGACGATGCCCGCCATCCTGATCCTCGGCTTCGACCTCGAGATCGGGCGCGTGATGCTGGTCGCGGTCCTCGGCGGCCTGATCGGCATCCTGATGATGATCCCGCTGCGGCGCGCCCTCATCGTCGCGCAGCACGGCATCCTCAAGTACCCCGAGGGGACGGCGTGCGCCGAAGTGCTGAAGGCGGGGGCCAGCGACGAGTCGCGCGCCGCCGCATCGCCGCAGGCCAAGCGCGAGCAGGAAGCCCTCGGCGGCGCCGGCACCAGCGCCAAGACCATCTTCACCGGCTTCGGCATCGGCCTGGTCTACAAGACGGCCATGGTCGCGTTCCGGGCGTGGAAGGATGCGCCGACCAAAGTCTTCGGTGGACACTTCGAGCGCGCCTCGGTCTCCGTCGAAGTCTCACCGGAGCTCCTCGGCGTCGGCTACATCATCGGACCGCGCATCGCCGCGATCATGTGCGCGGGCGGCGTGCTCGCCTACCTCGTGCTCATCCCGATGATCTACTACTTCGGCCAGTTCCTGGCCCAGCCGCTCGCGCCGGCGACCACGCTCATCAAAGACATGAGCCCAGGCGCGATCCGCAACGAGTACATCCTCTACATCGGCGCGGGCGCGGTAGCCGCGGGCGGCATCATCAGCGTCTTCCGCTCGCTGCCGGTGATCTGGCACGGCATCAAGGGCGGCATGCGCGACCTCTCGTCGACCAAGGGCGCCGAGAACGCCGTGGCCACGCCGCGTACCGACCGCGACATGTCGATCAAGGTCGTCCTGATCGGCATCATCGCCCTGATCGTCGTCATCGCCTTCTCCAACCCGCTGTACGTCGGCGGCACCGGCATCGCGGCGCGCATCGCCGCGGCGCTGCTGATCATCGTCTTCGGCTTCCTCTTCGTGACCGTCTCCTCGCGCCTCACCGGCGAGATCGGATCGTCGTCGAACCCGATCTCCGGCATGACCGTGGCCACGCTGCTGCTGACCTGCCTCTGCTTCGTGGTTCTCGGCTGGACGGGGAGCAACTACTTCGTGACCGCGCTGTCGATCGGCGCGATCGTCTGCATCGCCTCCTCGAACGGCGGCACGACCTCGCAGGACCTCAAGACCGGCTTCCTCGTGGGCGGCACGCCGAAGTACCAGCAGATCGCCATCCTCATCGGCGCGCTGGCCTCGGCCCTCGTACTCGGACCGATCCTCCTGACGCTCAACGACGCCTACTCCGTCTACGTGCCGGTGAACAACACGCCGGCCGGCATGGTGCGCGGCTCGGTGACGGCGGGCGAGATCGCGCCGCGCGACCAGTTCCACGGACGCGAGCGCGCCAGCGGCAACGTGGCCGGCCAGCCCGACACGACCGAGTACAACATCTGGTTCCGCCAGGACCCGGGCGGCGGCAACGCCGAAAAGTATCTCGTCGACGACAACGGCAGGCCGATGTACTACGTCGACCCGGGCATCAACGGCACCATCCGCGAGCTGCCCGGCGGCAAGCAGGTCGACAAGTTCGACGCGCCGAAGGCCACGCTGATGTCGTACATCATCAAGGGCATCCTCGGCGGCGAGCTGCCCTGGGGCCTCGTGCTCCTCGGCGTGATGATCGCGGTCGTGCTGGAGCTCTCCGGCATTCCGTCGCTGGCGTTCGCCGTCGGCGTGTACCTCCCGCTCTCCAGCTCTTCGCCCATCCTGATCGGCGGCCTGATCCGCTGGGGCGTGGACAAGTGGATCGCCAAGAAGCACGCCGGCAAGCAGATGACCGAGGAGCAGCTCGTGGCCGAAGGAGACAAGAGCCCGGGCGTGCTCATGGCCTCGGGCTACATCGCCGGTGGCGCCATCGCCGGCATCATCATCGCCTTCCTGGCCGGCGTGCCGCAGATGGCCGGATTCAACGAGGGCATCGGCCGTTTCGCGGAGAACAACCCGCTGCTGCGCGACGGCATGGGCGACTTCCTGTCGCTGCTGCCGTTCCTCGCGCTGATCGTGCTGCTGTACCTGACCGGACGCGAGAAAATCCTCGCACATCGCGAAAGCGCGTAAGCTAGAGGGCGGGCTTCGGCCCGCCCTTTTCCTTTATGTGGACTTTTCTCGCGGTGATCGTCGCGCTGGTCGCGCTCGCCATGGCGGTGAAGGCGCAGAGCGAGATTCAGGAGCTGCGTGCGCTCATCAAGACGCTCACGCAGCATCCTGAGCCCCGGCCGCGACCGGCACAGCCTCCACAACCACAGGCAGCACCGCCTCCGCAGCAGCCTCCGCCGCCAAGACCGGAACCGAAACCCGAACCGGTCATTCCGGTCTACCAGCCGCCCGCACCGGCTCCGGCTCCCGCGCCGAAGATCGAGACCCCGCCGCAGCCTCCTCCGCAGCCGCGCGTCACTCCGCCCGTCACCCCACCGCCTGCACCGAAACCTGCCGTCCCCCCGCTCTGGCAGCGCATCGACTGGGAGAGCGTGATCGGCGTGAAGCTCTTCTCGTGGGTCGCGGGCATCGCCGCCGTCATCACCGCCATCTACTTCCTCAAGTACTCCGTCGATCACGGCTGGGTCTCGCCGCCGGTCCGCGCGGCGATCGGGCTCATCACCGGCAGCGCGCTGCTGGTCGTCTGCGAGATGCGCGTCGCGCGCGGCTACAAATACACCGCCAACGCGATGCACGGCGCCGGCATCGCCATCCTCTACGCCACGCTCTTCGCCGTCCACGCGCTGTGGCACCTGCTGCCGTCGATGGTGGTCTTCGGAGGGATGCTCGTCGTCACGGCCGTGGCGGTGCTGCTGTCGATCCGGCGCAACTCGGTCTTCATCGCCCTCCTCGGCATGATGGGCGGTTTCGCCACGCCGGCGCTCCTGTCGACGGGCGAGAACCGGCCCATCGGCCTCTTCTCGTATCTCCTGCTCCTCAACGCCGGACTGGCGTGGGTCGCGTACAAGAAGCGCTGGCCGGCGCTGACGATCGGCAGTGTCCTCTTCAGCGTCGTCTATCAGTGGGCGTGGATCGCGAAGTTCCTCGACGCCGCACAGCTCCCGCTCGCGGCAGGGATCTTCCTCGTCTTCGCCATGGCCGCCGCGGCCGCACTCTGGATGCGTCGCGAGGACGCGCAGCAGCGCTTCTTCGACCATGCCGGTAAGTTCGGTGTCGCCTTGCCGGTCCTCTTCGCGCTCTTTGCCGCGGCGGTGCCGGCCTACGGCGCGCGCTATCACGTGCTCTTCACCTTCCTGCTGCTGATGGCGGCGGGGCTGGCGGCCATCGCCATGACGCAGAAGATCGAATGGCTGCACGCGCTCGGCCTCGTGGCCACGCTGCTCACGTTCGCGATCTGGCTGGTCGTGTCGTACACGCCCGAGGCGTGGCCGGCGGTGGTCGGGTGGGCGAGCGCGTTCGTGCTGCTCTACCTCGGCATCGGATTGCGCTACCGCTCGCGCGTCGTCATCGGCGCGGGGCTGCTGCTGTTCGTCTTCGCCGCGCTCGTGCAGGTCGAGCCGCGCACGGAGTCGCCGGGGCTGCTCTTCGGCGTCCTCTTCGTGCTGCTCGCGCTCGCGGCGGTGTACGCGGTGAAGTACGGCGAGGGGCTGGTGTACTTCACCGGCGCCTTCTTCGCCATCCTCGCGGAAGGGCTCTGGTCGGTGAAGTACCTGACCGCGGAGCGGCTCTACGAGGGGCTCGCGGTTTACGGCGCCTTCGGCCTGCTCTACCTCGCCGTGCCGGCGCTCGCGCGGCGCTTCGACCGCGTGCTGCGTCCGGCGAACGGTGCCGGTGCGACGGTGATCGTCAGCGTGGCCATGCTGCTCTTCCTCACCTCCGACGGGATCGCGTCCGGCGCGCTGTGGGGCCTGGCAATCCTGCTCGCGGCGCTGATGGCCGGCGCGATCGCGGAGGCGCGCTCCACCGCGCGTCCGGTCCTGGCGACGATCGCGGTGATCCTCTCGTGGATCGTGCTCGCCTCGTGGTGGGAAGCGGCGCCGCTGCAGACCG
>Ga0196976_1000339_pt1 | contig 30731 bp, 20 predicted proteins | sample S3v_513CmetaG_FD_148644 | JGI IMG/M metagenome (GOLD analysis project Ga0196976, IMG submission 148644) | Soil microbial communities from Anza Borrego desert, Southern California, United States - S3+v_5-13C | ecosystem: Environmental > Terrestrial > Soil > Desert | place: USA: California... | reverse complement strand
CGTAGCGCGTCTGCGGCAACAGCGCCGGATCGGAGCTCATCGCGGCGCCGGTGAACGGGATGACGTACGGATACATCCCCACCTCGCAGCCTGCTTCGATCCAGCGAAAGGCTTCGCGGATGGTGACGGCGAGATCGGCCGTGGTGGCGCGCGGCGAGGTCATGATGATGTCGAGGAACGGGGTGACGCCGTGCGCGAGCGCGGCGGTGAGCGCCGGCTCGATCGACGGCGCGATGCGGCTCTTGTTGAACTCCGCGAGCACGGCCGCCGAGAAGTTCTCGATGCCGAAGCCGAGGACGCGGAAGCCGGCCTCGCGCATCGCGGCGATCCGCTCGGGCGTCATGGCGTCGATGCGGTTCGTGCTGATGAACTGCAGCGACTGCGGCAGCTCGCCGCGGCGCTTGGCCTCGACGATAGCGCGCGTGAGCGGCAGGATGCGCCGGTCGTTCGGGAAGACGAAGATGTCGTCCTGGAAGATGACCGTGCGCACGCCGGGGTGCGCCGCGACGATGCGGCGGATCATCTCCACGCAGTCGTCCGCCTCGAGACGGGCGATGCGCGCGGTGCTGTCCTGCGCGGCGTTGAGGAAGTTCGTCGACGAGCAGAACGTGCAGCGCATCGGGCAGTAGTTGAGCGTGATCAGCCGCACCGAGCGGATCTCGGCGAGGCGCGCCTCGCGGGCCGCTTTCACCGGCAGGCTGCCGATCGCGTACGCCTCCTCGAGCCGCCTCCAGTAGGCCTCGTACGGCATCTCCTCGTACGGCGTGCTGAAGATCGCGGCGCGCAGCTCGGCCGCGTCGAGCGCCTTCTGCGGGATGCGCACGAGCGTGCCGTCCGGCGCGAGCGAGGCGGTGCCGGCGATGCCGTCGAGCGGCTCGCCGGCGCGGATGCGGCGCACGAGCTCGAGCAGCGGACGCTCCCCTTCGCCGAGGACGACCAGCGCGAACGGCGCCAGGCCGAACATCGTCTCGGGGGCAAACGTCGCTTCCATCCCGCCGGCGACGAGCAGCGCGCGCGGGGCGGCGGCGTGTGCCTGGTGCACGAGCGCGAGGTCGAAGCGCAGCGTCATGCCGGTGGTCGAGAAACCGATCACCGACCACTCCCGCGACGCGAGCCGGCGCGCGAATGCCTCCTCGGCCGTCCCCTCCGCGACGCAGTTCGGGTCGAAGACCTCGGCGTCGATGCCGTGACTCTTCAGGACGCCGGCCAGACGCCAGACCCCCAGCGGCGGCGCGAGGAACGTGTACTCGCCGCAATGGGGATCGTAGGGCCCGACGAGCAACACTCCGCCGCCACCGGTCATCTCTCTCGCAACCTCTCGCCGCATTCAGGGGTCTCTCCCGGGATTTTTCGCCAGCCCATTGTTGCAAACTACGTGGCAGGTGGCGGGCTCGGGCTGAATTGCTCCCGGAACTCGCGCGCCAGCGACTGCTCGTCCTGGAAGTGATCGCGGTACAGGCGCCGCCCGAAGTAGCGCAGGCTCAGCCAGTTCGCGTAGCCGAGGGTCACCGGCACGATGTGCAGGAGCTGATAGAGATAGAAGAGCGGCACCGACGGGATGAGGTGCCTCCGCTCCCCCTTCACGATCAGCGCGAGGAGGGCCGCGGTGAGCAGCGTGTACTTCAGGTACGCGAGGACGAAGTAGGCCGGATCGGTCCAGGAAGTGTTCGGGATGACGCCGAGGCCGAGGAGGTCGTCGAGCCCGTTCGCCACCCCCGCCACCGACAGCGCCAGCGCGACGAGCTTGAGAGGATGCAGCGCCAGCGCGCAGATCCCCATGTAGAAGACGTAGTGGTAGACGAAGAACGGATGCCGTCCCGCGATCCGGCGGATGTCGTCGAAGCTGTCCTGGTAGACGCGGATCAGGCCGAAGAACCAGCCGACGCGCTGCGAGAACCAGGAGTGCAGCGTGCGCTTGCCGATCGTGTCGACGGCCAGCCGCTCGTCGTAATAGATCTGCTCTCCATGCCCCAGCAGCAGCAGCGCATTTCTCAGATCCTCGGCATAGACGGAGAGCCGGTGCCGCTCGAATACGTGCTCCAGCGCGTCGCGGCGGTAGAAGGCGACACCCGAGGTGATGCTCCGGTCGGCGAGGCTCTTCCGCCCGATCGCGAACGTGAGCGCGTACTCCAGCCCCTGCAGCCGCGCCAGCCAGCCGTCCTGCCGCACCTCGATGCGCGGACACATCGCCGCGCAGCCGCTGCGCTGGAAGATGAAGAGTGCCCGTTCGAGATCGGAGAGCTCCGTGGTCGAGTGGTTGCGGATGTGGACGTCGGGGTCGAGGATGCCGATCGTGGCCACCTCTTCCGGCAGATGGCGCAGCAGTTCCTTGAGCGCGCCCGGCTTCTTCCGGTTGACCGTGCCGCGGATGCAGTGAATGCCGGCCTGCCGCAGCCGCAGAAACGTGGCGTCGGTCGAGGCGTCGTCGATGACCCAGAGGTGCTCGCGGTACGGCTCCATCGATTCGAGAAACGGATCGAGCTCGTCTTCGAGGTTGTGCACGGAGACGATCAGCGCCCACGGTTTGAGATGCAGCTTCATCTGCCGCGGCGTGAACGTGCCGATGTCGAGGGGGATGGAGGTGCCGTCCACCGACGCCGTCAGCCGCGACATCCGGAGCCGCACCGCGATGTCGAGCAGGTCGAGAAAGACGAGCAGGCTGACGGCGATCCAGACCGCGAGCTCGAAGCCGGTCGACGGCGCGGCAGGCGCCGCGCGCGCGGCGCGGTCGAGGAGGAAGAGCACGGCTGCCACGAGCAGCGCGACGCCGACGATCGTGCGCTTCACGAGCGCGGCCCCCATCGTTCGAAGAAGTCGTGCATGAGCTGCTCGCGTCGCACAGCATCGATGATGCCGATCAGGACGGCGCCGGACGGAATGGTGAGCTCCGGCAGCACGATCGTGCCCGGGGAGAGGACGGCGGTGCTGCCGATGCGCACGCCGTCGCCGAGGAGCGCGCCGAGGTACGTGCGGCCGGTCGGGACGCTTCCGGCGGCCGTGCGGATGGCGATCTCTTTTCCCGGCGTGAGGTGCGTGTTGGCCGCGCCGATGAAGGCCGAGAGCAGCGAGCGCGCCCCGGCGATGCTGTCGTTGAAGACGATCGAGTGTCCGAGAGCCGCGCCGTCCAGGAGCAGGCTGCGGGCGACGTCGCAGTGCGAGCCGATCAGACAGCCGGCGCCGGCCAGTACTTCGTCGCGCAGCAGGCTCCCCGCGCGCACGCGGCTGTCCGGGCCGAGGATGAGGCGGCAGCTCTCGTGGACGATCGCTCCCGCCTCGATCACGCTGCCGGGCCCCATGGAGATGACGTCGCCGCGCACGATGGCGGCGGGATCGATCGACCCTTCGAGCTTCCGCGGTGCGCCGGCGACGAACTGCTGGAAACGGGGATAGAAGCCGCGCAGCGAGTCGCGGTCGCGCGGCAGCAGCTCGCGCAGGGCGGCGTCCGTGACGGACGGCCAGAGCGCGCGCAGCGCGGAGTCGACTTCGCTCATCGCGGGCGCGCCTCGTGTTCCAGCACGCCGCCGTGGCAGGCGATCTGCGCGAGCAGCTCGTCGCGCGCGGCGGCGGTGGCGGCCATGAGCTCCTCGTGGACCTCGCGGAAGATCGTGTCGCGGTCGCGGTCGCGCTCCCCCCAGTTGATCGGGTGCAGGCAGAGGTGGAGGCGCGGCGGGAACGTGCCGCTCCGCAGCATCGACCACGCCGGATCGCGCCACGCGCGGCAGGAGTCGGAGACGTACGTCATGGCGCGGGTGAAGCGCTCGTCGTAGGCGTTGAGGAAGCCGTGCTCCCCGCTGCGGAACGGATCGTCGCCGTGCAGTGCCGGCTGGTGCATGGCCACCGACGTCACCGGCTCCCCCGCCAGCTCGCCGAGGAGCGCGGCCTGCGCGCGGAGGAGCCGCGGCCACTCCTGGCGCGGAAACGGGACGAAGGAGCGGACGTCGTAGTGCAGCCCGACCTCGTGCCCGAGCGCGGCCAGCGCCCGCGCCACGTGCGCGTGCTCCGGCGCGAGGAGGTTGTAATAGCTGGTCCCTGCCAGCAGAAAGTACGTGGCGCGCACCCCGCGCCTCGCCTCCTCTTCCGCCAGCCGCAGCGCCGCCTTCGGCGAATAGTCGACATCGTGCCGCAGGATGCAGAATGCCCCGCCCGGCTCCCCCTCGCACAGGTCGGCGAAGCGGACGATGCGGTGCGTGGCCGAGAGGCTGGCGAGCAGCGCCCAGTACGTCGCGTAGTCGAATGAGTCGCCGATCATCCGGGGGAGGATACGGCAGGCGGGCCGCGGCCGCGATCTTCCGGTTGCCCGCGCGGAAACGATCTCCGTATGGTCATCGCAGCCTCGGTGGCATGATTGCGGACGCGATGAGGCTCACCGCGTCACAGATGCGCGACCTGAGACGGCTCGTGACCGAGCTGTTCACCGGGGACGAATTCACGGACGTTCTGCTTCAGTTGGGCGGTACGAAGGTCGTCGACGGGGTGACTCCCGGCCGTCCCGTGGACGTGTTCGTCCTGGAGGCCTTGGACGCTCTGCAGCGCCGCGGTCTGATCGACGATCGGTTCTTCGACCTTCTGGTGGAGCATCGTCCAAGGTCGGCCCGCGCCATTCGCTCGTTCCAGCGTTCCGTCAGTGCGCGCCAGGAGGAGCCGCGATACGACTTCTTCATTTCGTACGCACACGCGGACGCCCATCACGCGCAGGAGCTTCTGAGGTATCTGCAGAACGCCGGCGCACGGGTCTTCATGGATCAGCTCTTTAAACCTGGCGTTGACTTGGATCTCGCGATTCGCGAAGTAATCGGAGCCTCCGGAACGCTCCTGGTGCTGCTCTCGAAGCAGAGTGCGCGCAGCTCGTGGATTCACCATGAGATTGCATTCGCGCTGGAAGAGAGCCCTCGTCGCGGGCGGATGCGCGTCGTCCCGATTTTTCTGGCGCCGCCGGAAGAGCTCGACATTCCCTATGCGCTGACGGCGTATCAGGGCGTCTTCCCGGAAGCCGAAGGTGGCATGGCGGGCGTTGCCGCGCGGCTGATGGCACTCACCGAGGACAGCCGTCCGGCGCGCCGCGGTTTCTTGAGGCTGATTCAGGGGTTGTTCGGCATCGGGTCCGAGGACGCCGTGGCCGAAGACGAAGCAGCAGAAGAAGAAGCCTCCACGGACCTCCAGCTCCGCGAGCTCGCTCAGCAGTTCTTCACTGCCGCCGGCCGCAAAGCGGTCTACCGGAATCCGAACGAATTGAGCGTTCCGGAACCGGCGCTCGTCGCGGCGGACGTTCCTCCCAGTCCGAGCGACGTTCGCGGGCTCGCGCGCCTGCTACGGCCCGGCCAGGTCGGCTACTTCCTGTTCAAAGAAGCTCTCCCGGAGCGTACGCTGCTGGCCCTCGACGAGCTTCGGGTCCGCGGCAATGCGATCGTGCCGCTGGCAGCGAACGCGATGACCGCCGCCCTGGCCGATGGGACGGCGCGCACGATGCTCGCGCAACTCGACTCCGACTACCGGAGCCGCGACAATTTCTTCGAGACCCGGAACGCGCTCATCGACGAGCGGTTCTTCTTCGGCCGGCACGATCTGCTCGCCCAGGTCGGCAGCGCACTCTCCCGGGGCGAGCACATCCTCGTATTCGGCCTGCGCAAGGCAGGCAAGACCAGCCTGCTCAACATCCTCCGGCAGCATCTGCCGAACCACCCCTTCTTCATCGCCGACCTGCAGAAGTACGACCGGCACGAAGAGGACTGGCCGCTACTCCTGTTCGGGCAGCTCCTGCAGGCGTACGACCAGTGGGGGAGCGCGAAGTTCGGCGACTGGCCGAGGGCCGCCACTCCTCCGCACAATGCGACGGAGCTCGAGGACGCGCTACGCGTGCGCAGAGAGTGGCAGCTGGCGCGAAAGAGCGACGAACGGCTGGTCGTCGTGCTGGACGAGATCGAGCGCGTGTTCCCCTCACCGTCGGAGGAGGTCCCGGCACGGAAGTTCATCCGCGCGGCCGGCGCGCTGCGCAGTCTCGGCCAGTCGGGGGCCGACCGCTTCGTCTCCATCATCGCCGCGGACCTGCGGCCGGAAGCGAATCGGCTGAACCGGCTCGGCAGCGCCGGCACCAACCCGTTCTTCAACTTCTTTCAGGAGGTTCCACTTCCGCTGCTCTCCCGCGAGGCAGTCGACGAGATGATCACTTCGATTGGCCGCGCCATGGGCATCACCACGGTGAATGGCGATTTTCTGCAGCAGGTCTTCGCACTCGCCGGCGGGCATCCGTTTGTCTCGCGTCTGCTGGCCGGGGCGGCCTATCGCTGCCGGTCCGGCGACCGCGCGCGCCTGTCGTCCGAGGACTTGAACAACGGGCTCGACGACCTCAACGAACGCGACGCGCTCGGATCGTTTTTTCGCGAGAACCTCTGGGGCGAATTGCGCGACAGCGAGCGGAGGCTGCTGATCGACCACGTCGCCGGCCGCACGCCCGCGGGCGCGGGGGATGAAGCAGAGCGTGCGTTCCTGCGCGCGCTCGGCCTGCTCGATCGCGGAACCATTCCCATCGGGCTCTTCGCGAGCTGGGTGGCGGCGAGGACATCATGAGCGCGGCCATCCGGAATCCGTATGCCGGGCGCGGCCCGTTCGCGGGACGGCAGCAGGAGCTGGCCGAGATTCGCGAGTACCTCGCCCAGGGGGACTCCGCGCTGCTGATCGGAGGACGGCGCGCCGGGAAAACCAGCCTGGCCGAGCATCTCGGCGACATCGAGCGTCCGTTGTACCGCTTCGACGCTCCTTCCTGTTCGCTCGAAAGCGAAGCGAACGTCATCCGCGCACTCGGCCGGAAACTGGGCGGCGACTGTGGGACGCGCGACGAGCTGACGGCGCTGCTCAGGTCGCGCGCTCCGCTGGCGGTCGTCGTCGACGAGGCCGACCAGATCCTGGCCGAGACGTGGGCGGGCAGCTTCCTCTCGTATCTCCGGCATCTCGTCGACAATGAATTGCGCAGCGAGCTGGCGATCCTGCTGATCGGCGGACCGGCACTCAATCGCTACAAGAACCCCGACGACAAGGGCTCGCCGCCTCTGAACACCGCACGGCGCGTCTACCTGCAGCCGTTGAAGCGCGAGGCCCGCAGGGAGCTGGCCGCGCCCCTTCCGGCCCCTCCGGACTTCGACTGGCTCGATCTCCACGCGGCGGGACATCCGTGGCTGCTGCAACGGCTCCTGGAGCAGCTGTGGCGGGGCCGTTCTCAGGATGAGGCGCTCGAGCGCGTGTTCGCCGAGGCCCTTCCGAATTTCGAGATCTGGAAGCGCCAGCTGGGCGAGGCGGGACATCGTTTCCTCGACGCGCTGCCGCCGGACGGAGTCGCCCGGACCGCTCTCCTTCGCGATCCTGCCTGGCGTCCGTACCACGAGGCGGCGGTCATCGCGAAGAGCCTCTGTCTCGTCGACGTCGATGAACAGGGGCGGGTCCGCCGCGGTCCGGCGCTTTTCCTGGACTGGCTCGGTACGGCACAGGTCGCGGACGAGTGGGACCTGGCGATTTCGTATGCGTCCGAAGACGTGACCATCGCGCGCGAGATCGCGAAGGAGCTCACCGGGAAAATGAGCGTGTTCTTCGCTCCCGATCAGAACGCGTACCTCTGGGGAGACGATCTCAATCGGGTCCTGCCGCAGACGTATGGCGTCAACGCCCGGTATGTGCTCGCCCTGACGTCCAAGGCCTACGTGAAGAAACATTGGACGAATGTCGAATGGCAGGCGGCCCTCGGCGGAAGCGCGCGTAAGCTCCTCGTCATGGAACTGGATGCGCTGCCTCCCGACATGCCACCGGGATTGATCTACCGTGCCTTCAAACCCGAGAACCTGATCTCGCTGATCAGCGACCTGACGAAGGTGGTTGGCCGCGCCTGAACGAGAGCGTTGACATGTCGTGTCCTCGATCCCGCATAAGGCGGCCCCGCGCTCGTCAGTCCCTCATTGTCCGATCCCGTTGCGGATCAGCGACGTGAGGATCGGCCGGCAGTGGCGGCGCGGGAGTGGCATCGCAGTCGGAAATGGAGGCTTGCCCCCATTCGCACCACCGAATCCCCCGTCTGCCTCCCCCTCCCTGCCGTTCCCCCGGCGCGGGAACCCCTCTGCTGGCCGGGCGTTCAGTGTCATGAAATGAGGTGACGAATGAACAGACGCAAAGTTGTCCTCACTGCTGCCGCTTTCGCGCTCCTGATCATCGGCAGCGCGGCCACCGCACAACCGCAGATGCCGCGCATCACGAATGACGAGCGTCCGACGCCGGAGCAGATCGAGGCCACGCCGGCCGCGCAGCGGCTCAAAGAGCTCCTAGCGGTGATCAACAGCGGCGACGACAAGGCCATGCGCGAATTCGTGGAGGGATTCGCCCCCACTCCCGAGGAAGCGAAGATGGCCATGGGCATGCCGCCGCTGGCGCGCGTGCGCGACATTTACCGGCGCACCCGCGGCCTCACGCTGATCGGCTTCAACTACGCGAAGGACGAGTTCGCGACCGCCACGGTGCGCAACCAGCTCACCCAGGGCCTGGAAGTGCTGACCGTCCGCGCGGAGACGAAGCCGCCCCATCGCATCATCTCCATCCCGCGCGTCCCCGCCGAGCCGCTGCCGGATCCGAAGGCCGCAACCGCGACGCCACCGCCGGCGGACGACGCGGCGCGGGTGAAGGAGATCGAGTCGTACGTGCAGCGCCTCGCCGACGCGGACGTCTTCTCCGGCGTGGTCCTCATCGCCCGCGAGGGGAAACCGATCTTCTCGAAGGCGTACGGCTTCGCGGACCGCGCGAAATCCGTCGCCAACACCATCGACACCCCCTTCCTCCTCGGAAGCATGAACAAGCTCTTCACCAGCCTGGCCATCGGCCAGCTCGTGGAACAGGGGAAGCTGCGCTACGACGATCCGCTCTCGAAGTTCATCCCCGACTTTCCCGATGCCGAGAGCGCGAAGAAGATCAGGATCGAACATCTGCTCACCCACACCTCCGGTCTCGGCAGCTACTTCAACCCGAGATTCTTCGAGGCCATCGACTCGGTTCGCGACGTGAAGTCGACCCTCGCGGTCGCCGGACGCGAGGCGCCGGCGTTCGAGCCGGGCTCCAGCTGGCGCTACAGCAACACCGGCTTCCTCCTCCTCGGCCGCATCATCGAGATCGTCACGGGGAAGGATTACTACGAGCACATGGCCGCGAACGTGTTCCGGCCGGCCGGCATGACCGCGACCGGCTTCCCGCACTACGACCGCGGCAAGCGGACGGTGGCACTCCCGTACGAGGCCCAGCCGAACGGCAACGAGCTCCTCGAGTACGTCGATCAGTCGGCGGAGACGCCGCGGCGCGGCGGGCCGGCCGGCGGCGGTGCGTCGACGGCACCCGATCTGCTGCGCCTCGCCAACGCCCTTCAGGCGGGGAAGATCGTCAAGCCGGCGACGTACAGGCTTCACGCGGCGGCCAAGCCGGAGCTGAGCTCCCCGGCGTACGGCTACGGCTTCATCCGATCGGGGCGCGTGAAAGGGCGTGATACGAGCGGCCACGGCGGCAATGCCCCCGGCCAATGCACCGAATTCAACACGATCCACGACCTGCCGGTGCCGTACACGGTCATCGTGCTCTCCAATTCGTCCGGAAACGGCTGCATCCCGGTCTACCAGAAAATCGTGAACACGTTCGCACCGGTGCGTGCGGCAGCGCCGGCTTCCCGTTGACGCTTGCGGGTTACACTCCGCGGCGATTTCGGAGGTTGGATCGGTGAGACTGGCGGCGGGCGCATTCCTCGGGTTGCTCGTATTCGGGTGCGGTGAACGGCGGCAGGCCGCGACCGCACCCGCGGAGCGAGCGGTCGAGGAGCTCCCCTCCCCCGCCGGCGCCGGCGCGGCCGAGCCGTTCCTCCACGCGACGCGCGACGGCGTCCTTCTGAGCTGGCTCGAGCCGGTCGCCGGCACCGACCGCGTGGCCCTGCGATTCTCGCGTTACGCAAACGGCCGGTGGAGTGCGCCGCGCAGCATCGTCGAGCGCAACGACCTGTTCGTGAACTGGGCCGACTTCCCCTCCATCATCGAGGACGCGAAAGGGGCGCTCTTCGCGCACTGGCTGCAGAAGAGCGGCAAGGGCATGTACTCGTACGACATCCGGATGGCGGCTTCCACGGACGGCGGCAGCACGTGGAGCGAGCCGTTCCTCCTCAACCGCGACGGCAAGGAAGCGGAGCACGGTTTCGTCACCCTGGCCGCGCTGCCCGCCGGAGGCGTCGGCGCGACGTGGCTCGACGGGCGGAAGATGACCGGCGGCCACGGAGACGAACCGGAAGCGGGCGGGGAGATGAGCATCCGCTACGCGACCGTCGATGCGAAGGGAACGATCGCGGACGACGTCGAGCTGGATGGACGCACCTGCGAATGCTGCACGACCGGCATGACCGTGACCAGCTCCGGCCCGGTGATCGTCTACCGCGACCGCTCGCCGGAGGAAGTGCGCGACATCGCATACGTGGCGAAGACGGCGAGCGGCTGGACGCGGCCGGCCCGCGTGCACGCCGACGACTGGACGATCAACGCCTGCCCCGTCAACGGCCCGCAGATCGACGCCATCGGGACGCGCGCCGTGACGGCGTGGTTCACCGCGGCGCAGGAGCAGGGGCGTGCGTTCGTCGCCTTCTCCGAGGATGGCGGCGTGAGCTTCGGGAAACCGGTGCAGATCGACGACGGGAAGCCAATCGGCCGCGTCGATGTGGTGCTGCTCGACGAGGAGACGGCGCTCGTGACCTGGCTCGAACAGACCGCGGCCGGCGGCGAGATCCGCGCGCGCCGCGTCTCGCGAGCCGGAAAGGGGGAGCCGGCGATGAAGATCGCCGACTCGAGCACCGCCCGGGCTGCCGGCTTCGCGCGGGTCGCGCGCGTCGGCCGGGACGTCTATTTCACCTGGACGGAGCAGGACGCGAAGAGCAAGCGCGTCCATATAGCGCGGGTGCGGTTCCCCTGAGCCGGGAACGGTCAGGACTGGTATGTTGTTCAGGACCATGAGTTGCAACGACCGCTGAGCTGACTCCATGAGACGCCGACTCATCGCCGCAGTCTGGGTTACGGGAGCAACGGTTCCGCTCCTGCTGGCCACCGTGTTCCTGGTGGGCTGCTGCGTCCTCCCGTTTCACGACATCGCGCACAAGTTGATGCCGATCTGCGAGATGGCCGCGAACGTCATCCGCGGCGATCATGCCGGGCACGAGGCCACATCGCCCGCGCCGGCCCGCGAGAAGCAGGAGCCGGTGAAGCGGGTGGCCACCGAAGTGCCGCACGTCTTCCGGTACGCGGCCGCCGGCGCCACGCCGCGCGCGATCGCGCCGGCGGCGACGACCGCCTATCGCAGCTTCATCACCCTCGGCGCCGTGCGTTGCGATCGGGACGTCGGCCTGCACGTCCTCGTCGAGACCTTCCTCGTCTGATCCCTCCTTCACGTGGCGCGCATTGCGTCGTGGGCACCCGTGTGTCCGCGGCTCCCCTCCCTCGAAAATAGCGATTGCCCCTGTAAGGAGTTTCCAGATGAAGCGTTATCCCGGCATGAACGTCATGCGAGGAATGCTGCTCGCGCCGGCGCTGCTTGCCGCCGCGTGCGGCGGCGAGCCCAGGGTCGCGTCGAAGAGCGCCGCCGCCGCCGGCGGCCACGATCACAGCGCGCACAGCACGACGTCGACCGGCGCCGCGCCGATGGATCACTCGGCGCACGGCACCGGCGCGAACGCACACGCCGGCCATGGAACGACAACGCCAGGCGAAGCCGTCGATCACGCGGCCATGGGCCACGGCACCGCGGCGAACGCACACGCCGGCCATGGAACGACAACGCCAGGCGAAGCCGTCGATCACGCGGCCATGGGCCACGGCACCGCGGCGAACACACACGCCGGCCATGGAACGACAACGCCAGGCGAAGCCGTCGATCACGCGGCCATGGGCCACGGCACCGCGGCGAACGCACACACCGGCCACACCGCAACGACGGGCACCGCGACGCACGATCGGCACGCCGGGATGCAGCACGGCACGACAGCGCCTGCCGCCGATCCCCACGCACAGCACGGCACGGCCGGCACGGCCGAAGCGCCCGCGCCCGCATCCGCTCCGCGCTCCAGCGCGGACATGAAGCCCGTACAGCCGGCGATTACGCTGCGCCCCGACGCGTTCGACGCGCCCTCTCCGATCTCGGTTGCCGAAGCAGCCAAGGCCGCGCGGGGCGGCGGCCATGAAGGCCATCAGATGCGCGGCATCACGCCCGGCCAGGATCGCGAGAATCCGCCGGCGGCGGCAACGGTCTACACCTGCCCCATGCACCCCGAAGTGACGAGCGACCGGCCGGGCACGTGTCCGAAGTGCGGCATGGCGCTCGTGACGAAGAAGTGAGGACGAATTCATGAAGCACAGCACAGGCACCCTTCCCAGCCTCGCCGCGCTCCTGCTCGCGTCCTGCGTGAGCGTGCCGCGCGATGCCGGCACGAACGACGTGCAGCAGGCCATCGCCCAGCGCGGCGGTCCCGCCGTCGCATGGAGCACACAACCCTCCACGGCCGACCACGAGCGCGTCGCGGCCATGCTCGAGGACGAGCTCACGGCCGACGAAGCCGTGGCCATCGCCATGCTCAACAGCCCACGCCTCCAGGTCACCCTCGCGGAGCTGGGCATCGCCCGCGCCGACCTGATCGAAGCGAGCACCATCACCAATCCCGTGCTCGAGTTCGAGGTCCGCTTTCCGGGCGAGCCGTATCGCCCGTACGAGCTGCGGCTCGCGCAGTCGCTCATCGAATTGATCCAGCTCCCGCGCCGCCGCGCCCTCGGGCGCGCCGCCTTCGACGCGGCACAGATGCGCGTCAGCGCCGAGGTGCTCCGCTTCGGGGGCGACGTGCGCGGCGCGTACTTCGAGCTCGTCGCGGCCACGCAGCACGTCGCGCTCAGCCGCACCATCGCCGACTCCGCGCAGACCGCGGCCGAAGTCGCGATCCGGCAGCACGCCGCCGAGAACATCACCGACCTCGACCTGGAGAACGAACAGGCGCTCTACGAACAGGCGAAGCTCGACCTCTCCCGCGCCGGGCAACGCGCGCTCCTGGCCCGCGAAGCGCTGACCCGGGCCATGGGCCTGCGCGACCGGGATGCCGAATGGCGCGTCCCCGCCACCTTCCCCGAGCTGCCCGCGGCGGAGCTGGAACAGCAGCAGCTCGAACGGCTCGCCGCCACACAGCGACTCGACCTGGCCATCGCCCGGCGCGAGGTGGAGGTCGCCCAGCGGCAGGTGCCGCTCGCGCGCCTGGCCATGCTCGAAGAAACGGTCCTCGACGTCCACTACGAGCGCGAGCCGGACGGCCAGCACACCATCGGTCCCGGTCTCGAATTCCCCATCCCGATCTTCAACAGCGGGCGTGCGGCACGGACGCGCGCGGAAGCGCAGTTCCTGCGCGCCCGTCACGCGCTGGCGGCGCTCGAGTCCGAAACGGCGTCGCAGCTCCGCGCCGCGCGGGCGACGCTCGCGGAAGCGCGCGCACGCGTCGAGTATTACCGCGACGTCATCGTGCCGCGCCGCACGCGCATCCTCGAGCTGACCAAGCTCGAGCACAACGCCATGCTGGCCGGCGTCTTCCAGCTCCTGCAGGCCAAGCAGAACGAGATCCAGGCGCGCCGCGACTTCATCGACGCCCAGCGCGAGTACTGGAGCGCCCGCACGGATCTCGATCGCGCGCTGCAGGGCGTCGCATCCGATCCGTCATTCACCCCCGCCACCGATCAGGGTCAGGGGAAGCGAGCCGACATCACCAGAGGGGGACATTAGCCATGCCGTTCAGCCGCCGTAATTTTCTCGTTTCAGGAATCGCGGGCGCGGCGACGGGCCTGCTCGCCGGCACGCGCGCATTCGGCCAGCGCCTGCGCGCACTGGGCGCGAGCGGCCCGCCGCCCAGGCCGCTGCGCGCGCGACGCGCCGGCGGCCGCGCGCCCGTCATCACGCCGAACGGGACGTCCCTCCCCTTCAGGATGGTGAACGGCGTGAAGGAGTTCCACCTCATCGCCGAGCCGGTGCGCCGCGAGTTCGTGAACGGCCTGGAAGTGAACTGCTGGGGCTACAACGGCGTCACGCCCGGGCCGACCATCGAGGCCTTCGAGGGCGATCGCGTCCGCATCTTCGTCACCAACAAGCTGCCGGAAGGAACGTCCGTGCACTGGCACGGCTTCATCCTCCCGAACGGCATGGACGGCGTGAGCGGCCTCAATCAGCCGAAGATCCTCCCCGGCGAAACGTTCGCCTACGAGTTCACGCTGCAGCAGACCGGCTCGCTCATGTATCACCCCCACTTCGACGAGATGACGCAGATCGCCCTCGGCATGCACGGCTTCTTCATCGTGCATCCCCGCGACGCCAGCGTGCGCCGCGTCGACCGCGACTTCGCCATCTTCCTCAACGAGTGGTTCATCAAGCCGGGCACGGCCAGACCCGATCCGACGGTGATGCTCGACTTCAACACGTTCACGATGAACAGCCGCGTCTTCCCCGGCACCGAGCCGCTGCTCGTGCGCACCGGCGACCGCGTGCGCATCCGCCTCGCGAACCTGACCATGGACTCGCACCCGATCCACATTCACGGGCACGCCTTCTACGTCACCGGCACCGACGCCGGGCCGATCCCCGAGACGGCCTGGTGGCCGGAGAACAGCGTGAACGTCCCCGTCGGCACGACGCGCGACATCGAGCTCACCGCCGACAACCCCGGCGACTGGGCCTTCCACTGCCACAAGACGCATCACGTCATGAATCAGATGGGGCACGACCTGCCCAACCTGCTCGGCATCGATCCGTCGAGCACGCAGCAGCGGCTCGACCGGCTCGTCCCCGGCACGATGGTCATGGGCGCGAACGGCATGGGCGAGCATGCCGAGCACCAGGGCTCCATGGCCATGCCGCGCAACAGCATCCCCATGCTCGGCGGCCAGGGACCCTACGGCAACATCGACATGGGCGGCATGTTCACCATCGTGAAGGTGCGCGACGACATGGACTACAGCCGCGATCCGGGCTGGTACCAGCAGCCGAAGGGAACGTCCGCCTGGCGCGTCGACTCGATGTCGGTGCCGGTGCAGCAGCCGGCACCGCACGAAGGACACGGCGAGTGAGCACGCGTGGCGGTCGTCCCCTTCGCGCCGATGGATCAGTTCTTCTTCGCTGCGTCACACTGTGACGCCGAGGCCATCGACGGCTCGCCGGGGCCGCCGCCGCAGTCGATCGGACAGCTCGTCGCCGTCTCGCCGCACGATTTCACGCACTGGCCATCGCCGCAGCGGCCGCAGCGCGCGGTCGCGGACGATGCCAAGGCCGCGGGGACCGGCGCCGGCGCCGCGAGCTTCGTCGATCTGCAATCGGCCGGGCAGGTGCGCTCGTTCTCGCACGACGGCGCGCAGTAGCCGTCGCCACAGCGCTGGCAACGCGCCGCGGCCACGGTCCCGTTCGACGGAGTCTCCGTGAAGCCGGGAAGAGCAAACGAAACGACGGCCACCAGACAAAGTGCAACTGCAGGCAGTGACAGCTTTCGGGATGTCATTCTTTCCTCCTGCAGCGATTGTATCCACTTCCCGGTGAAACGCCCTGAGCCCTCACGCCACTATCCCTTTGGGCCGGAGGTGGCAAATGAGCGCGTGCAAAGACGTACACGAGTGGGTCACGAAAGAAGTACTGGTGCCGGTGACGACGTTTATCACCCGATCCAGTGGGACGCCGCCTCAGCGGTGCAGCGGGTAGGGAACAACCTTTGGCCGTCACTCCTGAAGTAGAGACATCCATTCCAATTGGTCGTTCTATATCCCAAACATGGGAAGGAGGCTACATGTCCAGGTTCCGTTCCTGCCTGAAGCTCACCCGGATTGCCCTCATGCTCCTGATGGTCGTGGGAGTGCCTTTGCTCTGGAGTTGCAGCGCCGTCCGCAAGCTCAAAGCGGGACACGTGAAAGACGAGGCCCTCCTCGCGGGACGCACCGCGGAGAGCTTCCCGGCCGCCGATGAGGACTACTTCCGCGACATGGACTACGGCGTCACCAAGAACCCGGAAGCGGTCCGGAAGGCGCTCGACCCGTACCTGCCGGGCATTTCGGCCCAGGAAGCGGTCGCCCGCGTGGTGAAGGGCCGCAATAACTGGAACGTCTGGACCGGCGGGAACGACCGCTTCTGGGACATCCTCTCGCACAAGTTCAGCCTCGGCACGATCGACCTGCTGAAGACGATCTCCACTCACCCGTCCCTGAAACATGGCCGGCCCGACCGCTGGTACTACTACGGCATCGTCAACGAGCCGTGCTTCCGCAAGCCCGGCGGACCGCGCGAAGACCGTTTCGGTCTGTGGCTCGACGAGCGCGTGAGCGGCCCGGACTGCGGCCCCGATCCGTTCGAGAACGAGCAGAAGTATCCGGGCGTGAAGATCGGCGCGCGCGGCAAGACCGTGCCGGTCGGCTCGTACTACGGCTATGCCACCGGCGTCGTCGGCCTGCGCCTCTTCCCCAATCCGGACTTCGACGAGAAGGCGAAGAAGCACTGGAATGCGGAGAAGTACTACAGCGATCCGAAGTACTACAACGACAAGAACCTGGTGAAACCGTACCGCGTCGGGATGACCTGCGGCTTCTGCCATGTGGGACCGAACCCGACGAACCCGCCCAAAGATCCGGAGAACCCGACCTGGGCCAATCTCAACAGCAATCCGGGCGCGCAGTACTTCTGGGTGGACCGCATCTTCGTCTGGGATCCCGACGCGAAGAGCTACGCCTTCCAGCTCTTCCACACCTCGCGCCCCGGCGCGCTGGACACGTCGTTCGTCTCCTCGGACCAGATCAACAATCCGCGCACGATGAACGCGATCTACAACCTCGGCGCGCGCCTGGAGATGGCGCGCCGGTGGGGAGGCGAAGAGCTGCGGGGCGGTGAGCTCGACAATATGCAGTTCAACGAGGTCGTCCCCCCGGGCACGCCCCTCACGCAGTTCTGGGATCCCGCGACGCGCCATTCGCACACGCCCAAGGTCCTCAAGGACGGTTCGGACTCGGTCGGGACTCTCGGCGCGCTCAATCGCGTCTACATCAACATCGGACTGTTCAGCGAGGAGTGGACGCTGCACTTCATCCCGCTGCTCGGCGGCTCGAAGATCACGCCGATCAAGATCGCGGATGCGAATCGCAATTCCTCCTACTGGAACGCGAACGAGATGCAGACGCCCGACGTGGCGCTGTTCTTCCTCGCCGCCAGCCCTCCCGACCTCCTGAAGAACGCGCCGGGCGGCGCAACGTACCTGAAAGGCGATCAGGCCACGCTCACGCGCGGCAAGGAGATCTTCGCCGAGCACTGCGCGCGCTGCCACTCCAGCAAGCTCCCGGAGAAGGCCTACACCGACTTCTTCAAGGCCAGTTGCAACGGGCCGGACTACATGAGCTGCTGGAACGACTACTGGCAATGGACGAAGACGCCCGAGTTCAAGAACGCCATGAAGTCGATCGTCATGGCGCCCGATTTCGCCGACAACAACGCGCTCACCAACGATGCGCGCGTGCCGGTCACGCTGCTGGAGACCAATATCTGCAGCCCGCTGGCCACCAACGCCCTGGCCGGCGACATCTGGGACAACTTCTCCTCGTACGCCTACAAGACCCTCCCCTCGGTGGGGACCGTCAAGGTTCAGCACCCATACACCTATGAGGTGTCGGACTATGTGATGCCGGGCGGCGGGCGCGGATTCACCCGTCCTCCGTCGCTGGCCAGTCTCTGGTCCACCGCGCCGTTCCTGATCAACAACTCCCTCGGCGATTTCTACTGGACCGGCTCGGTCCCCGATCGCATGAAGTCGTTCGACGACAGCATCAACAAGCTGCTGTGGCCCGAGAAGCGCGAGGGCAACATGACGGTGGTGACGCTCTCCGGCAAGACGCATCCGGGGTGGATCGACCGCACGCCGAACCAGACCTTCCTGACGGCGTACTCCGGATATCTTCCGAAGATCTATCGGCGGCTTTCCGGCGTCATCCGTCATTTCCACCCGAACGTGGTCAACGAACAAGGCGATATCCAGATCGGACCCATCCCCACCGACACGCCGATCAACCTGATCTCGAACATCGATCTCTCGAAGGAGAAGCAGGTGGTCGGCGTGCTGTGGGAAATCAAGAAGGACCTGAACAAGCTGCCGGCCAACGCCACCGACGAGCAGGCGCGCGACGCCTTCCGGCCGCTCCTGCCGAAGCTCCTCGCCGTCAGCAAATGCCGCGACTTCGTGGTGAACAAGGGCCACTATTTCGGAACGGGCTTTCTCCCCGCATCAGAGGGTGAGCCCGCACTGTCCGACGCGGACAAACGTGCATTGATCGAGTATCTGAAGACGCTCTGAGGCACAGGCGCCCTACACAGCCCTTGGCGGCGAACTCCGCCGCCGAGGGCTCCACGCTCTGATCGAGGCGGAGCTTTTCTCCGCGCTGATAGATGAGACGCGTACATCCGGATGTCACAAACGCACTTAAAGGGAGCACACCGCGGCTGTGCGAGCGCGGCGAAGGTGTGAGGAGCTCATCGGGACTGCTTCCGTCGCAGCTTGGCAGGTTCTGTTCACAAAACAATCAAACGCTGAGCTGCACCCGTATGCGTCGGATCAACTCGTCGAAGCCAGAGCCCTCGTGCTGGTCAGGCGTCAACGCGTTCATGTCGCGCAGCGTGTCGGCGATGCCGTCGAATAGCCGCCGGATCTCCGCATAGACGTTGAGGTCTTCCTGCAGCTTCGTGAGGTTGTCCCCCCGCACGGTCTTGAGCGCCTTGTCCAGCTCCCGAATCTGCTTCTCCCAGTAGCGTACATACCGGACGCGGCCGGTCGCCTTGTAGATGTCGGCGTCGGCGAGCACGATTGGAAAGATCCGCTCGTGTAACCCGCGAGCCTTCTCCACCTCAACCATCTCGAACATACAATTTTCTGACTTCAGATACTTTTCGGAGATCACTACGACGACGCACTTCCCCTGGCCGATGCGGCGCATGAAATCGCGGATCGAGTCCCTGTAACGAACCTCTTCGCGGTCGCGAATCAGCCGAATGCCCTGCTGACCGAGAGTTTGCTGAAGCCGGTCGACGATCTCGCTGCTTTCCGCGTTCCATGCGTAGGAGACGAAGACCTCCGGCAGCGGTGTGGATGGGGAGACCTGCGGCGCGATTCGTGATGCCGTGGGATCGGCGCTGTGCTCCTCACGCCGCAGCGCTCCAGGCACGATCTCCCGCACGAGCCGTGCGGCATCGACCATCTCGCCGCTGGCGTGACACTGGATCTGCTGATTCTTGTTCGCCCTTTTGATGAGGTTCTCGAGCGCAAACCCGTACGGTTCGGACCTGTCTTGGCACTCACTGCACGGGCACGGAAGGAACTTCTCGTATTGCAGCCGGGGAAACGATGCGTGGAGCCTCTCCAGTTGCTCATCGACAATGGAGAGCAGCCCGCGTGGATCCGGACCGTTCACGCGAACCCGAATCCTTCGCTGGGAATACTCCTCGAGGATCTCCGCCCGATTGCCCTCCCGTTCGAGGACCACGCCCGTCTTCCAGACCAGCTTTCCGCCGGCGATCAGACGATGCATCGCCACGATCAGCCGCGTCACGATTCCCTTCGGGAGGAACTCGTAGTCGTAGCGAAGCACCAGCCCCCCGGCTGGCTCCCAGGGGTAGGACGGCTGCTCGGAGGAGAGCAGTTGCGGCGCGATCCACTCCTGTCCGGACTCGAGCGCATAACAGAGCTGAAACTTCATCATCAGGCCGAGCAGCTCGTCCTGCATGCCCGCATATTTCTCTTCCGACCAGATGCGCTCGAGCTGCCGGCGCGTGAACCGGCCGCGGGCGGCAATGACCTCGGGATCATCCAGGACGCGATAGACGGCGTCGGTCCCCCATGAGGGTTTCAGGATGACAGTCTTTTTCAAGAGCGGGTCATCCTGGAAATGGAGGCAGATGCCGAGATCGTGCAGATACCCGCTCAACTGCAATTTGTCGGCGCGGCGTGTAAATCCATGCTCCTGGCAGATGTCGAGGTACTCCTCGAGGCCGAGGGTATCCCGCTCGTCGCGTTCGAGTGCTTCGCGCACCCGCTTCCATGTGGCGGGCAACCCCACGCCCACGTGCGGGAGGCTCTCGAGCTCCTTGCGAATGGATTGGATCACGCCATCGAGCCCGCGGTTGGTGTCGAGATTGACGGCCAAGACGTCCCGCAGGTTCGAGAATCGCGCGCGCAGGCTGCTGGCATTGATGTCACGCGTGCGATCCTGCTTCTCATTCTGCACGATCAACAGCGGGCTGGCATTGCTCAACATCTCCACCACGTGCAGCCAATAGGAGAAATCCGTGTCCTCCTTGCGGTCATCGCAGACGAGAACGTAAACGGAGCGGCGGGTCAGGAAAAACTGGTGCGTTGCGTGGTAGATCTCCTGTCCGCCGAAATCCCAGATGTTGACCTGGAACCTCCGCTGCAGAACTGTTTCTTTTCCGTCATCCCGCGCGCGAATGGCCGTGTCGAATTGATAGCCGATCACGTCGATCCCCTCGGTGGATTTCTCGCGCTCGCGCAGCTTGTAATTCGGGTTCTCGATCTTGCGCGCCAGCGATGTCTTGCCGGCGCCGGCCTCGCCGAGGATGATCAGCTTGGCCTCGCAGAGATAATCCACTCCGGTATCGGCCCGTTGGCGCCAGTAATTCCGGATCGCCTCCAATCCCTTGTACGCGACCTCTGCCGGAGGGGATTCGATTGGATTTTCATCACACCTGAGCTCCGTCAGTCGGCGAAGGCGCAGGAGATCCTCAGGAATCTCGCGAATCTGGCAACCGCGGACGCTTAGCGTTGTAAGCGAAGACAGCTTAAAGATGGATGCCGGGATTTGCTCGAAAGCATTCCAGTCGACATTGATGGATTCCAGACTATGCGACAAAAGAGGCAGGTCGGACAGCTTGTTGTCAAAGGCTGAAAGCTGTGTGAGATTCAACTGCCCGATCCACGCGGGAAGAGCTCTTAGGCCAAGAGCATTCAGTGCCAAGGATCTCAACTGTGGAAGCCGACGAATGCCTTCCGGCACAGCGTCGAGGCGTAAGCCGCGCAGCGACAGGGACTCCAGGAACTCCAGATCAGCGAGGGAACCGAGAACCTCCTGAATAGCCGGGCTTGGCTTCGGGTGTTCAGCTCCTATAGTGAGCGCCCATTGACCGATCGTGAGGCTGCGCAGGCCTCGAGCGGTACGCAGTTCGGTCAGCCCAAGATTCTCACCTTCATTAACGGATTGAGGATCGATCACCAGATGAAGGTTTTTCGCGTTGACTTGGTTCCGGCAGCGGATATACGTCCGTCCGTCGATGACCAGATTGGGACGATCCGGAAGGGACTCGATGGGATTGCCGATCAAGTTCACGCCTTGAAGCTTCGGCAGATCCCACAGTCGTTGAGGAATCGCCCGTAGCTCATTTTGTGAGAGATCGATCCATTCCACGTGAGTTAAGCCAAACACCTCGTCCGGAATCTCGGTAAGGCCTTTCCTTCTGAGATCGAGCCAAGGCAAACGAGATTTTTGAACGTTTCGCAATTCGGCAGCAACATTGGGCCGCAATCCTGCGGCAGTTGTTCTTCTCTTGCGAGCCATAGTGCCTCTGTGAATTCAAGACGAGCTATCGTTCAACGAACGTTCGTGAGATGACGCAGGCTGAAGGTGCAAGGAACACGCAGGTAACAAACGACGATGACTTCAGAATAGCTCATGGACGCCAAATCACGCAGGTAAACCCGCTCACTTCATTCTTTCGTATTCACCCATGAATCGAGGCCGGAGTCTTCTCTTCCCTGTCTGATCCTGCTTCTGACCGCGTGTACCCCCCCGCCGACCATCGACAACGCGTTGCGCGACCTCATGCCGGCCACGCGAGTCGAGGTACGGACGCGCGGACGGCGAGGAGAACCTCAACGCCACTTCACACAGCTCTTTCAGGCGGCCTCGATTAGCAAGCTGGTTGTGTCCCCGGCCGGCATCCCCCGGGACGCAGCGATTCCGAAGCGCCGCTGGAATGTCCGTCGTCGATGCGTATCTGAAGACGCTCTGAGGCAGAGGCGCCCTCCACGACCCTCGGCGGCGAACCCGCCGCCGAGGGTCTCGTGCGAAACGAAGATCCCGGCCCTCATCACGCTGGTCCGTCCCGCCCAAGCTTGTTGATTAAGATGGCGGACATGACGAAGCGTGGCCTCTTTCTCCTCGTGGTCGTGGTCTGCGCGAGCGCATCTCCGGCGTTTGCACAGAAAGCAGCCGGCAGTCCGCCGATGGGCCGAACCATCTTCCTGGTTCGCCACGGCGCGTATCAGGCCGATCCCGCCAATCCTTCGCCGGGACCGGGACTGTTGCCGGTCGGGGTGGCACAGGCGAAGCTGGCGGCGAGCCGCCTGGCCGCGATGGGGAAATTCGACGCGGTGCTCTCCAGCCCGATGACTCGCGCACACGAGACCGCGCGCGTCATTGCGGCCGAGGTGTCGAATGGATCGGTGCAGATCGTGCCCGAGCTCGAAGAGTGCACGCCGCCCACGCGCCGGAAGGAGATCACCAGAGACGAGAGCGCCGAATCGCTGGCCAGGTGCAAGGCCAGGCTCGACGCCCTGTTCGCGCAGCGCTTCGTGCCCGCGGCCGGCAGCCCCCGGCGCGAGCTCTTCGTCGCTCACGGCAATGTCATCCGCTCCATGGTCGTCCGCGCCCTGGGAGTCGATCCCGAAGCCTGGCTGGAAATGTCCCTCGCCCACGCCAGCATCACCGAGATCCTGGTCGAGCCGGACGGCCGCTTCAAAGTGATCTCCGCCGGCGACGTCGGCCATCTGCCCCTGAACCTGCAGAGCGGCGTCACCGGCGTCAGCGACAAGAGTCTCACCGTGCCCCGGTGACCCATCGTGCGCTCGCGCATCACCTACACCTCCGGGAAGGCGATGCGACTTGACAACCGCGGGGGGGACACGATCATGAGGACAGGCACCCGAACGGAGGGACGCTCGTGGCTTCACCCGCTGAGACGACGCCGATTCCGAGGTTTCTGACCGAGTTCACGCCGACCCGCTGGCGCCGCCGGCTCAGCCCCTTCTCGCGGACACCGGCCCACTCGAAGATGGGCGAGACCTGGCACGTGGCGGCGAAGACCGCCCCCGACCAGCTGGTCATCGTCGACCGCCCGCCGGACATCGACCGCGACGGCCCCACCGACCGCACCTATTCCGACTGGGCCCGCCTGGTCGACCGGGCGGCGGCGTGGCTCTACCAGGCGGGCGTCCGGCCGTGGGACCGGGTGGCCATCCTAAAGGCGAACCACCTCGACATCGTCATCCTCGGCTGCGCGGCCGCCCGCATCGGCGCGATCCCGTGCATGTTCTCCGGCACGTACGGTCCCGAGGCGATGATCCCCATGCTGAAGCGGCTGGAGCGGCCGTTCCTGCTCACCGACCGCAAGCACATCGACAAGTGCGGCATCACGCCGGACGTGGTGGCCGGCCTGACCGTGCGCACGATCAGCGTCGACCCGGTCGCCGGCCGGTCCGACATCGCCTCGCTGGACGACTTCAAGGACGCCGCGCCGGTCCAGCCCAACATGCGCGAGCTGACCGAGCCGATGGTCGTCACCCACACGTCCGGCACCACCGGCATCCCCAAGCTAGTCATGCACTCCGCCGCGTCGGTCTACGCGATGGCACTCGTGGAGACCGAGCGCTGGCCATGGTTCGGGCTCAGGCGCGACGACGTCGTCGCGTTCTGCGACCCGTACACGCACCAGCGGCTGACCATGATGCAGCTCTCCATGGCCAGGGTCGGCCCGCGCCTGATCTGCCTGTCCGACCCGTTCTCGCCGCGCGTGCGGGAACTGCTCGCCGAGCACAAGCCGACGCTGGTCGAGACGCTCCCGAACATCTACCTCGCCTGGGAGCCGCTGACCCGCGACCCGGCCGGCCTGTTCAGCCGGGTGCGGGAGTACGTGAACTCGTTCGACGCGATCCACGTCCGCACGATCCGCACCTTCCTGGCGGCCACGAAGCACCCGTTCCCGGTCTGGGTGCAGTCGTGGAGCCAGAGCGAGAACGGCGCGCTGTGCATCCGGCCGTACTTCCGGTTCGTGGTGCGGCGCAAGGGACACCGGCCGCCGCCGACGCAGTTGCTCGGCTGGCCGATCCCGTTCCACGCCAGGCTGCGCGCGGTGGATCCGCAGAGCGGCAAGGAGGTGCCGCGCGGCCAGGTAGGGCTGATCGAGATCGACCAGCCGGGGCGTTGCCTGGCCTACGTCGGCGAGCAGGAGCGGCACGACCTGAAGTGCAACGGCCGCTGGTGGAACACCGGCGACCTCGGGATCATCAACAAGTGGGGCGCCGTGCGCCTGGTGGACCGGGAGATCGACCGGATTCCCGGCGGCAGCGCGATCGAGCTCGAAGACCTGATCCTGGACCGCATCGACTACACGACCGAGGTGGTCATCCTGCCGGTCGCCGGCGAGCTGCCGGTCCCGGTGGTCAGCACGGCCGGCGACGTTCCTTTGGACAAGGGGGACTGGGAGCGGGCCGTGGCCGACCTCAGCCCGATGGCCGCGCCGATCCAGATCCAGTGGGACCAGTTCCCGCGCACCGGCACGTGGAAGATCCGCCGCGTCCACCTGCGCGAGACCCTGCTCTCCGGGGCCAGGGCGATCGGCATCGGCCGCTGGACCTGACTCGCTGTAACGTTTTGCCGGGTCGCCGCACTATCGGGGCATGAGACGAACTGCCCTCGTATTTCTCCTCCTCTTCGCGGCCGCGGCGTGCAAGTCGACGACTCCCTCGAAGACGCTCGACACCGCGTGCAATGCCAATGGCTGCATCTCCCTCAGCCAGTTTTCGGCGAACCTCGACTCCGCCCTGAAAGGGAGCGTCGGCTACGTCACGACCGTCGGCGCGCTTGCCGTCGTATCCAAAGACGGACTGGCGCGCACCGCCGCGGACGCGCCGTCGCGGCCGATGGACACCGGCCTGCCGACGAACGTCGCCAGCATCAGCAAGGTGATCACCACCATCGGAGTCCTGCGGTCGCTGGCGAGCCACAATCGAACCATCGACGACCCGATCGCGCCGTTCCTGCCGCCCGACTGGACGACGGGAGCGAACGTCGGCACGATCACCTTTCGCGAGCTGCTCACACATCGAGCGGGCTTCCGCAACTCAGGGTCGAACTGCCGGTCGTAGTCATCGTCAACTCGGACACGCCGACAGGCGCGAATATCACGAACGTCGTGGTGCAGGCGTTCCAGAACGCGGCTGTCCCTACCCCATGAGCGGCACCCCGTAGCCGGGTGGTTGGCAGAGCTGGTTGCCTACGAAGACCGGATCTGATCGCCGGACGCATCGCCAAACCCTCACCAGTCCATCGCTACGGGTCCGCCCAAATTCTCAGCTCATCGCAATCGATTCAAGGAGGAATTCATGAAAACAACGAAGTGGTTGGCCGGCGCGGCTCTCGCGCTACTCATGACCGCACCGCTGCACGCGGATCAGGGACTCATCCCGCTCGGGCAGCTCATCGGTCGCGCCGAGGCGATCCTGATCGGCCGCGTCGCCGAGACCCGGCACGAGGGAAGCGGCAAGTATCTGATGACCGTGACGGTCGAGCAGACCCTCAAAGGCACGCCTCCGGAGAGGGTCCAGATCGTCGCCAGCTCGGTCGATCCCACGCACATCCGGCCGCTCTCGGCGGGGGTGAGGATCCTCACGTTCCTCGAGCCGCGCACGCTCCAGCCGGTGGCCGGCGAGCACGGCGTCCAGGTCCTCGTCGGCGACGGCGCGGTTCGCGTCGTCAGCGAGATCGTGAAGACGGCGCTCGCGAAAGGCACCGCCCTGCAGTTGCGCGACGTCGTGCCGTACTTCGGCTCGCGCGAAACGCCGCCGGTGCTCATCGGATCGCTGCTCGAAGAGCTGTCCGCCCGCGTGACGCCTTCGGTCGACGGCGCGCAGCTGGCGCAGTTCGCGTGCGACGGCAGCGTGGTGCCGGCCGTGCAGCTCTGGGCCATCGAGCAGTCGGGACGGCTGCGGATCGCCGCCGCGCGTCCCTGCCTGGAGTCGCTGGTCCGGGATCCGAAGAACCGCGCTACGCGCATCGCGGCCACGAACGCCCTCGGCGATCTGAAGATGGCCGAGAGCGTGCCCGTCCTGCTGACGCTGATCGCGCCGCTCCCGGGTCATCAGACCAGCGGGACGACGGGCAACGAAGAGCCGCCGCAGGTCCGCCCGGCGAGCGATCCGGAAGACGTGTCGTTGCCGTCCGCGGATCCGGAGGAGCGAGGCAGCGGCATCGCCATCGACGACGAGCGTCCGGGAACGCCTTCCACCCTCCCCGACGGAGAGGTCGAGCCCAATGACGTCCCGAGTGACGACATCCTGAGCCGCCGCGCCGACGCCGGCCTTTCCGACGCGGCGGTGCTGGCGCTCGGGAAGATCGGAGATCCCGCCGCGGTGCGCGATCTGTCGCGCGTCGCCGCCGAGGGGGAAGACCTCTCGCTCCACTCGACCGTCGTCGTGGCCCTGGGCCTGATCGGGGGAGCGTCCGTCCAGGAACCGTTGGCGTCCATCAGCAAATCCCATCCGAACGAGCTCGTTCGCGAGCTGGCCGGCCAGACGCTGGCCCGGCTCCAGACGCAGCAGTGAGCAAGAGAGACAGAACCATGAAGAACAAACGATTTCTCGCCACGTCCTTTCTGATCGTCCTGCTGTCCGCGGCCCCCGCGTGGGCGGGACACGTCGTCTGGGTCGACTTTTCCGACTTCGACCTCGGCGCCTGGGCCTCGGTGAACGGCAACATTCCACCGACGAACGCGGACCTCAACGCCATCAAGAGTCAGATCCTCGCCAACATGACCGAGGACTACGCGACGTTCGACGTCACCATCACCACCTCCAAGCCCGCCAACGGGCGCTACACGTGGGTCAAGATCCTCGATGCCGACGCCGGCGGGCTGTACGGATGCGCGGGGGCGGACTGCTGCCAGGAAGGCGATTGCACCGGCATCGGCAGTTGGGACGACATGACCGAGAGCGCCCTGGAGGTGTACACCGCCAGCTTCTCCGACTTGTCGGCCTTCACCGGGACGAATGCCACCACGGCCCGCATCGCCAACGGCATCTCGGGCACGGCCAGCCACGAGCTCGGACACATCCTGGGGCTGTCGCACTGCCATGCCGCCGACGACGCCATCACGCTCGGCTGCGACGACATCACCAGCAACACCAATGACCAGAACGTGACGTGGCACCTCATGGCCAGCGGCAGCTCGTGGAACCTGACCACGACACAACGGGCCACGCGCGACCGCTTCTTCAGCGTGCACTCGGAACGGCGCATCCTCGCCAGCGCCGTGCAGCTGCGCAATCACTTCGCGCCGCTCGCCAACGTCAACGGAGGCTCAGGGCCTTACGCCGATCTCACCTACGGCCGCCTCTCGTCGCCGAACACCATGAAGTGGTACGCGCGGATGTCGAGCGGCTCGGCGTTCGGCGGGTACTCCGAATGGAGCGCCGACGCCGGCAACGCGGGCGACATCTTCCTCACCGGCGACGTCAACAACGACGGCCGCGCGGACCTGGTCTATGGCCGCACCCACTCCTCGACGCAGGTGACCTGGTACGTCCGGCTCTCGAACGGCAGTGGCTTCGGGAACTATTCGATCTGGGCGAACGATGCGGGAGACGCGGGCGACACCTTCCGCCTGGCCGACGTGAACGACGACGGCCGCGCCGATCTCGTCTACGGGCGCGCCCTCGACTCGACCACGGTGCGCTGGTACGTGCGCAAGTCGAACGGCAGCAGCTTCGGGAGCTATTCGATCTGGTCGAACGATGCCGGCGACGTCGGCGACCTGTTCTTCCTCGCCGATGCCGACGACGACGGCGATGCCGATCTCGTTTACTCGCGTGCGATCACTTCGACGCAGGTCAAGTGGTGGGTGCGCCGCTCCGACGGCAGCAAGTTCGGATCGCTCGAGACCTGGAGCAACGACGCCGGCGACCGGGGCGATCTGATGTACGTCGCCGATGCGAACGGCGACGGTGACGCCGACCTGGTGTACGGCCGCGTGAATTCCAGCTTCGGGGTGACCTGGTATTTCCGCCCCTCGAACGGCTCCGCCTTCGGAAGCGTGACGACCTGGGCGAACGATGCCGGCGACGCGGGCGACCTGTTCCGGGTCGGCGACACCACGGGCGACGGAAAACTCGACCTGTCGTATGGCCGCCCGATCGGCATGTCCAGCCTCACTGCCACTCCCAACCTCGCCTCGGTGCGCTGGTACGGAAGGTCCTCGCTGGGAACGAGCTTCAGCTCGTACTCGACCTGGGCCGACGACGCCGGCGACGAAGGAGACTGCTTCCCCTGACGTGCCCCCTCGTGGCGCAGACGCGAGCGCGTCTGCGCCACGACGGCAAGTCAGGCCGCCTCGCGCACTGCGTCCGCGCTGCGCAGGACCGCTTCCACGAACTCCTGCACGAACGGGTGATAGCGGTCGCGGAGGCGGTCGAACATCTCCCGGGCGTAACCCGGATTCACGCCGGCCAGGACGCTGTAGAGCCCCATGATCGTTCCATTCTCCCCGCCCAGCATGAGCGCGCGCTCGACCGCGTCGTTCGCCGGCGTGTAGCCCGCGCGAATGGCGGACGGAAGCCAGCGCGGCGGCGTCACCAGCCGCGAGGTCAGATGCAGCGAGGCGTCGATCTCCGCCATGCGCGGGCGCATGGTCTCGGCGTTCGCCAGCTGGAGGAAGAGATCGATCTCGACCCTGCTCCACGTCGACGGCGACAGCTCGGCGATCGGCGTGCCGCCGTTGAAGGCATTGGCGCGCTGCTCGGCGCGCGCGTGGATGGCGGACGAGGTCGCGGCGGTGACGTTCGACGGGAGTCCGGGCTGGTACAGCCATTCGTTCAGACGCAGGTCGGTCCCGAACGGCACAAATTCGGCGAGGGTCGAAGCAAAGGCGAGGTCGTCGACCCAGCGCCACGCGTATTTCGAGAACCAGCGCTGCAGGAAGCGGTCGAGCGTCGGCCGTCCGAGGTGATCCTCGAGGGTGCGCATGAAGAGCTCGCCCTTCGTGTATCCGGTGGAGCTGAACCCCTCCTCGGGACCGGTGACGCGGCGGTGGAGGATGGTCGCCGTCGGATTCTGCGTCGATGAGGCGAAGCGTGCGTACGAGCGGCGGTCGAGAAAGTACGACAGCTCCGCCCGCTCCACGCCCGACACGTCCTCGAGAATGCGCAGCGCCAGATAGGAGGCGATCCCTTCGTTCAGCCACACGTCGTCCCACGTGGCCAGCGTGACCAGGTCGCCGGCCCACGAATGCGCGAGCTCGTGGGCGATCAGCAACTGCGGCTCGGGCGGCACCGGGCGTCCGGCCGTGATGGCGCCGAACGGATGGATGAAGTTCAGCAGCGGATGCTCCATCCCGCCGAGCACGAATGTCGGCGGCATCAGCAGCACGTCGTAGCGCAGGAACGGGTACGGCCCGGCCACCTTTTCCGCGGCGGCCATCATGGCCGGAATGGATTGCAGCTCCCAGACGGCGTCGTCGAGCAGCTCCGGCTCGGCGTAGACGCCGCTGCGCGCATCGAGGGAGCGGAACTCCAGACGCCCCACGGCCAGCGCGATCAGATAAGCCGGGATCGTTCTGGTCATGCGGAACGTGTAGACGCCGCTCTCATTCGCGGCCGTGGGATTGTTCTCGGCGCTCATGAGCGCGAGCAGTTGCGGCGGCACGCGCAGCGTGGCTTCGTAGGTCATGCGCCGCGACGGCGAGTCCTGCACCGGAATCCAACTGCGCGCGTAGATGGTCTCGCTGACCGAGTAGAGGTACGGCTGTTGCCGCCCGTAGCTCTGCATGGCCGTGTTCCAGTACAGCCCTTTCGCGGACGGCGCGGTGGCGTAGTGGATGGTGACGGTGCGCGTCGACGGCTGGATGCCGATCGTCAGCGATCGGCCCCCAAAGCTCGTCTCTCCGAGCGAGAAGAGCGCGGGCGTCGTTCCATCGAGAGTGACGCTGCCGATCTCGAGCTCGTCGGTATCCAGCACGAACGTCGTCGAGCCGGCCGGGTTCTCGATCGTGTGCGTGGCGCTGCCGCGCAGCCGCCGGCTCTCGAAGTCGACGGTGAGATCGAGCGCGAGATGGCGGGTCGACACCGCGGCCGCGTTGGAGGACGTCCAGACATCCACCGGCGGCTGCGGCAACAGCGCCGGATGGTGGACGGCCCGATGCCGCGCGGCGACGAGAAAAAGAACAGCGGCGACGACGAGGAGGATTCGGCGCTGGCGCATGGGTTTGCTGATAATAACTGACGAGGCCGAGGCCGCCGCAATGCATCGGTCGACTTGACCGCCGACCTCCAGCCTGTCACGCCGGAGGTCGCGACGCGCGCGAGCGACGCCGCTGCCATTCATGCTCCCGTTGCCGCGATCGATGAAGGCGGTCATCGACCGTACCGCGTGCGACCGTAAGCGTACGATCCGGCGCGTCACGATCGATGGAGGCCTCCATCGATTTTGTAATGTCGGTGTCCACGCTTGATGACACGCGTCATGGATCGTGGCACCGCCGGAGGCTCGATCGATGGAGGCCTCCATCGATCGCAGCGTCGCGGACGTGAGAATTGATGACGACTTCCCTCACATCGATGACGACCTCCATCAACATCGCCGACAAAGTCGTCC
>Ga0196976_1000338_pt1 | contig 30737 bp, 21 predicted proteins | sample S3v_513CmetaG_FD_148644 | JGI IMG/M metagenome (GOLD analysis project Ga0196976, IMG submission 148644) | Soil microbial communities from Anza Borrego desert, Southern California, United States - S3+v_5-13C | ecosystem: Environmental > Terrestrial > Soil > Desert | place: USA: California... | reverse complement strand
GGCCGGCCGGCGTTCGCGAGCCACATCGTCGAGTCGATCCAGCTCGACCGGTGGGCGAGCCCGCGGATCGTCTACTTCGCGTTCCTGCCCGAGGGCGACGCGCCCGGCGGCGTGGGGGCGTACGCGGGGCAGTGAGCGCCGGAAGAGAGGCCGCTCACCGCGTACGCAGCGAATGCGGCCGCTCACCCTGAGCTTGTCGAAGGGTGAGCCTGTCGCAGCGCGACCAGCGAGAAGGACCGCTCGCCCTTCGACAGGCTCAGGGCGAGCGGCTCAGACTACCCGAGCCGCTTCAGCACCTCGTCCGCCATCTGCCGCGTCGAGAGCTTCCCGCCGAGGTCGCCGGTGCGGGCGCCGGCCTCGATCGCCTGATCGACGGCCTGCTCGATCCAGCGCGCCTCCTGCTCGAGCTCGAGCGAGTGCCGGAGCAGCATCGCGGCAGAGAGGATCGTGCCGACCGGGTTCGCGATCCCCTTCCCCGCGATGTCCGGCGCCGAGCCGTGGATCGGCTCGTACAGCCCCGGGCCCGAGGAGCCGATCGACGCGGACGGCAGCATGCCCATCGAGCCCGCGAGGACCGAGGCCTCGTCGGTGAGGATGTCGCCGAACATGTTCTCGGTCACGACGACGTCGAGCGTCGCCGGGCTCGTCACGAGCCGCATCGCGGCCGTGTCCACGAGCATGTGATCGAGGGCGATCGCCGGGTTCGCCTTGCCGATCGCGGTCGCCTTCTGGCGCCAGAGGCGCGAGGACTCGAGCACGTTGGCCTTGTCGACGCTCGTCACCTTCCTCTTGCGGCCGGCCGCGAGCTCGAACGCGAGCTTGACCACCCGCTCCACCTCGAAGTCGAGGTACTCGAGCGTGTCGTAGGCGCGCTCGTGCCCGTCCTTCTGGTCGCGGCCCTTGGCGCCGAAGTAGAGGCCGCCCGTGAGCTCGCGGATGACGAGGATGTCCACCCCCGCGAGCCGGTCCGGCTTCACCGGCGAGGCCTCGACGAGGCGCGGGTGGACCTTCACCGGCCGCAGGTTCGCGAAGACGCCCAGGCCCTTGCGCAGGCCGAGGAGCCCCTTCTCCGGCCGCTCCTTCGCGGTCGGGTCGTCCCACTTCGGCCCGCCCACCGCGCCGAGGAGCACGGCGTCCGACGCCTTGCACGCGGCGAGCGTCTCGTCGGTGAGCGCGACGCCGTGCCGGTCGATGGAGCAGCCGCCCATGAGGTGCTCCGTGAACCGGAGCTCGTGGCCGCCCCGCTTCGCGACCGCCTCCAGCACCCGCACCGCCTCGGCCGTCACCTCCGGCCCGATCCCGTCGCCCCCCAGCACCACGATGCTCGCCTTCAAGAGTCACTCCTCCCTGGCTTCACGGTCAGTCCGTACTCGATGGAGTCCACCAGCGCCCGCCAGCTCGCCTCGATGATGTTCGTGCTCGCGCCCACGGTGCTCCACCGCTCGCCGCCCCGCTGCGTGTCGACGAGGACGCGCGTCACCGCGGCCGTGCCCTCCGGGCCGTCGAGGATGCGGACCTTGTAGTCGACGAGCTGCAGCGCGCCGACCTCCGGGTAGCGCGGCAGGAGCGCCTTGCGGAGCGCGGCGTCCAGCGCGTTCACGGGGCCGTCGCCCTCGGCGGCCGTGTGCAGCACCTCCCCGTCCACCCGGACCTTCACCATGGCCTCGGCGAAGATCCCGCGGCCCGTCCGGTGCTCCACGTTGACGAGGAAGTCGATGAGATCGAACGGGGCCGCGTAGCTCCGATCGCGGCGCTTCATGAGCATCGCCACCGACGCGTCCGCCGCCTCGAAGGAGAACCCCTTGGCCTCGAGCTCCTTGATCTCCTCGAGCACCTGCGCCGCGTCGGCGCTCTTCGGATCGAGCCCGAACTCCTCCGCCTTGCTCAGGAGGTTCCCGCGGCCCGAGAGCTCGCTCACCACCACGCGCATCTTGTTGCCGACCAGCGCCGGCTCGACGTGCTGGTACGAGGTCTCGTTGCGCCGCATCGCCGCGACGTGGATGCCGCCCTTGTGCGCGAAGGCCGACTTGCCGACGTACGGCAGGTGCTCGTCGGGGGCGAGGTTCGCGACCTCGGCGACGAAGTGCGAGACCTCGGTCAGCGTCCGGAGCTTCCCGTCCGGCAGGCACCGCTTCCCGAGCTTGAGCTCGAGCCCCGCCGCGATGGTGCACAGGTTCGCGTTCCCGCACCGCTCGCCGTAGCCGTTCACCGTCCCCTGGACCTGGCTCGCACCCTCGCGCACGGCGGCCAGGGAGTTGGCCACGGCGCAGCCGGCGTCGTCGTGCGCGTGGACCCCGAGCGGATGCCCGAGCTCCTTGCGGACGGTCGCGACCACCTCCCCCACCTGCCACGGCAGCGACCCGCCGTTGGTGTCGCAGAGGACGAGCGTCTCGGCGCCGCCGCGCACGGCCGCGTGCAGGGTCTCGAGCGCGTACGCGGGATCGGCCCGGTAGCCGTCGAAGAAGTGCTCGGCGTCGTAGATCACCCGCCGCCCCTGCGCGCGGAGGAAGGCGAGGCTCTTCTCGATGATGCGGAGGTTCTCGTCGAGCGTCGTGCGGAGCACGTCGCTGACGTGGAGGGTCCAGGTCTTTCCCACGACGGTGCAGACCGGCGCCCGCGAGGCGAGGAGCGCCTGGATGTTGCCGTCGTCCTCGGGAGCGCCGCCCGCGCGGCACGTGGCGCCGAACGCCGCCACCTGGGCGTGCTTCCAGGGCAGGTCGCGGGCGCGCTCGAAGAACTCCGCGTCCTTCGGGTTCGAGCCCGGCCAGCCGCCCTCGATGAAGGCCATCCCGAGGTCGTCCAGGCGCCGGGCGATGCGGAGCTTGTCCTCGACGGAGAGCGAGATCCCTTCACGCTGCGTGCCGTCGCGGAGGGTGGTGTCGTAGAGCTGGATCGCGGACATCCGGGTCTCTCCGAGCGGTGGGCCCGGGGGTCGACCCCCGGGGGACCGGCCGAACTCGAGTGGGTCGGGGAGTCTAGGAAGATCCTCCTACAAAAGCGAGGCCTTCGTGCCGCGCGTCCCCGGTAGGCCGCGGCCGCGAGCGCGTCGCGATGCGCCGCAAGCGACCATTTACCGCGCGGGCGTCCACCTGCGCGGGCGGTCGCGAGCGCTCACGGCTCGCGCGCCAAGGCCCGCAGGAGCTCCGGGAGCTCGACCGGCTTCGCGAGGTGCGCGTCGAACCCGGCGTCGAGCGCCCGCTGCCGATCCTCCCCTTGCGCGTACCCGGAGAGCGCGAGGAGCCGCGTCAAGCCCGCGCCGGCGTCGCGGCGCAGCGTGCGCGCGACCTCGTACCCGTCCATGCCCGGCAGGCCGATGTCGCAGACGACGACGTCGGGCGCGGCGGCGCGGACCTTGCCCAGCGCCGTCGGACCGTCGTGGGCCACGTCGACCTCGTGCCCCAGCAGCCGCAGCAGATCGCAGAGCGACTCCGCCGAGTCCACGTTGTCGTCCACCACGAGGATTCGCCACGACGCGGCGGAGTCGGGGTGGCGCGGCGCAGGCGCCGACTCTTCCCGCACCGGCCGCAGCGGCAGCCGCGCGACGAACTCCGCGCCCTGCCCCGGCCCGGCGCTCAGGGCCTGCACGGTCCCGCCGTGCAGCTCGACGATCCCCTTCACGAGGGCGAGCCCGAGGCCGAGGCCGCCCTCGGACCGCGCCAGCGTCCGCTCCCCCTGCACGAAGGGCTGGAAGAGCCGCGGCTGGAGCGCGGGATCGATCCCCACCCCCGTGTCCCGCACCCGGAGCTCCGCGGCGCCGTCGCGGACCTCCACCGCGAGCTCGATGCGATCTCCGTCCCTCGTGAACTTGCGCGCGTTGTGCAGCAGGTTCCCGATGACCTGGTTGATGCGGGTCCGGTCGGCGTCGATCGTGGCCGGCGCGTCCGTCACCCGGACGTCGAACGTGACCACGCGCGGGTCCAGCACCTCGCGGAAGTCGTCCGCGGCGCCTCGCGCCACCTCGCGGAGGTCCACGGCCGCCTTGCGGAGCTGGATCTTGCCCCGCGCGATCCGGGTGAGGTCGAGGAGGTCGTCCACGAGGCGCGCCATGTGCTCCGCCTGGCGCTCGATGACGACGCGCGCCCGCGTCGCGGGCTCGGTGCCGGGCGCGGCGCGCCGGAGGACCTGGACGGCGTTGCGGATCGGCGCGAGCGGGTTCCGCAGCTCGTGCGAGAGCATGCTCAGGAACTCGTCCTTCCGCCGATCGGCGTCGCGGAGCGCCTGCTCCCGCTCGCGGAGCGCCGCCTCCGCCGCGGTGCGCAGCCGCTCGTGCTCGAGCGCGTCGAGGGCGTAGGAGAGGTCCGCGGACAGCGAGTCGAGGAGCCGGACCTGCTTCGGGGTGAAGGCGCCCGGGCGGGCTGCGTAGAGCACCAGGGCGCCGATCACCTGCCCGGCGCGGTGGAGCGGGAAGCTCGCCGAGGCGCGCAGGCCGTGGCGCTGCGCGGCGGCGCGCCACGGGAGCGTGGACGGGTTCACCTCGAAGTCGTCGTTGATGACCGGCCGGTCCTCCCGGACGCAGGTCGCGGTGGGCCCCTGCGCGAACGGGCCGTTCAGCGCCACCGTGATCTCCTGGAGGTACGCGGTGGCGCGGCCGGCGGCGCACGCCGGCACCACCCCGCGGCCGTTCACCAGCCCGATCCAGGCGAGCGGGAAACCACCCTCCGCCGCCACGATCCGGCACACGTCGCGGTAGAGGACCGCCGCGTCGCGCGTCCGGACGATCGCCTCGTTGACCTGCGAGAGGACCGCGTAGAGCCGGGTCACCACCGCGAGCTCCGCCTCGGCGCATTTCCGCTGGGTGATGTCCGTGAGCGAGACGACGGCCCCGGTCTGCTCGCCCGCGACGACGAGCGGGCGCGAGCTCATCATCAACCAGCGCGGCTCCTTTCCCGGGACGTGGACCCGGTTGATCTCGCCCCTGATCGCCTCGGCGCGCAGCGTCGCGCGCACCGCGATCGTCTCCTCGGGCGCGAGCCGGCGGCCGTCCTCGGAGAAGATCTCGTACTGGCGCCCGACCCGGTCCACCACGGGCTCGACCCGCTCGCCCGGGGGCACGCCCACGATCTCGTCGGCCGCCGGGCTCGAGCGGAGCGTCCGCCCCTGCCGGTCGTAGACGATCACGCCGTCCGCGGTGCAGTCGAGGATGGCCTCGAGCGTCGCGGCCCTGCGGCGGGCCTCCTGCTCGCTCGCGAGGAGCGCCTGCTCCGCGCGCTTGCGGTCGGTGATGTCGATGAACGCGCCGACGGAGCCGCGCGGCGCCTGGGACGCATCGCGCAGCGGGGTCGCGTTGCCGAGCAGGTGGCGGACCGTCCCGTCCTCGAACGTGAGGTCGAACTCGAAGTCCCGGCTCTCCCGCCCGTGCCGCGCGGCCGCCTGGATCGGGAGCTCGTCGGCGCCCAGCTCCTTCCCACCCCGGGTCGGCCGGAAGTTCATCGGGCGCTCGTCGCCTGGCGCCGTCACGGAGACGTTGCTGCCGGGGGGCCGGCGCAGGAGCTCGGCCCCGAACCGATTCGCGTCGATGACGTCCCCCGCGGGATCGCGCGCGATCCAGACCGCCGCCGGGACGGTGTCCAGCACGACCCGCAGCTCCTCGACCGCGCGCTGGAGCTCCTCCGCCCGGGTCCGGGCGCGCTCCTCGCTCTCGCGGAGGACCTGCTCGTCGCGCTTCCGCGCGGTCACGTCGCGCGCGACGATCACCGAGAGGAACTGCGCGCCGGCGGCGTCGCGCACCGGCTGGGCGGAGTAGCTGTACCAGCGGACCTCGCCGGTGTCGCGGCGTCGAACCTCGACGTCCAGGTCGCGGAATGCCTCGCCGCGCAGGGCGCGCGCGATCGGCCAGGCGTCGGGCGCGAAGGGCTCGCCCTCCGGGCTCCGCAGGTCGAACAGGGGCGCCGCCTCGCCGATCCGCTCGAACGCCGCCCGGAGCGCCGCCGCGTCGTCGTGGCCGCCGAACCGGGCCATCGTGTCGTTCGCGAAGACGACCTTGCCCGCCACGTCGAGCACCAGGAGGCCGTCGCCGACGGCATCGTAGACCGCCTGGAGCTCCGCCCGCGCCCGCACGAACTCGGGGACGCGGTGCTCGGCCGCCGCGCGCCGCGCGGAACGGGACTCCTCCGCGAACCAGCGATGGACCACGAGCCCTTTGCGCCGCTGGCGCCTCGACCCGCCCGAACCCCGCACGCCCTTGTCCGGCATCCGCTCTCCTCGCGATGGGAACGCACCGTACCAAGCTCCCGCCGAGGAGGTCCGTCCAAGGAGGGTCGATCATCAACTCGGCACGGGCCGGCTCCGAGGCGCGCAGAACGCGTCCACTTGCGCGCCGTCAATCCGCCTCGCCGCACTCCCCGCTGCGTGTCCATCGCACGCGGGTGGCCGCCATCGGGTGGCCGCCATGCGCGAGCGCCGCGCGCTTGCCGCGCCCGGCACGAGGTCCGGCTGCTCGCGGCCGCGCTCGCCTGAGCGCAGCGCGCCGCCTCAGAGCCGCTGCACGGTCAGCCCGCCGTCCACCAGGACCACCTGCCCCGTCGAGTACGCGAGGTCGCCCCGCGCCAGCATCACGACCGCGCGGCCGACGTCGTCCGGCGTGCCCCAGCGGCGCTGCACGGTGAGCCCTCCCTGGATGAGCCGGTCGTACTTCTCGGCGACCGCGGCGGACATGTCGGTGCGGATGACCCCCGGCCGGACCTCGAAGACGGAGATGCCCTCCTCGGCCAGGCGCGTCGCCCAGAGCAGGCTCGCCATGGCGACTCCCGCCTTGGAGACGCAGTACTCGCCCCGGTTCGTCGAGGCCACCGTCGCCGAGATGGATCCCACGAATACGATGCACCGCGCCGGCCCGCCCGACGCCGGCGTCCGCAACATGTATCGCGCCGCCGCCTGCGTCAGGAAGTAGGGGCCGCGCAGGTTCACCCGGAGCACCTGATCGAAGCTCTCCGGCGTCGCGTCGAGGAGATCGCGGCGCTCCTTCGGCGCGACGCCTGCGTTGTTGACGAGCACGTCGAGGCGCCCGAACCGGGCATGGACGGCGTCGACGAGGCGCGCCGGCGCGTCGTCGTCGCCCACGTCCGCCTGCACGTACAGCGCCTCGGCCCCGAGTGCGCGCAGCCGCGCGAGCGCCGGCTCCGCCTCGGCCGCGGCGCGCACGCCGCACACCGCGAGCGCGAACCCCTCGCGCGCCAGCGCCTCGGCGCAGCCCAGCCCGATGCCGCGCGTCCCCCCGGTCACGAGCCCCACGCGCCGATCCATTCACCCCTCCAGCGGCGGGACGTCGACCCACGCGCGGCGGCGGGAGGACTCCAGCCCGAGCTCCGCGAGCTGCACGCCCTTCGCCCCCTCGAGCAGCGACCAGGGGAAGGGTTCGTCCAGCACCACGTGCCGGAGGAACCGCTCCCACTGCGCCCGGAACGCGTTCTCGAACGGACGCTGCTCGGGGACCTTCTGCCACGAGGCGAAGAAGTCGATGGGCTGCGGGACGTCGGGGTTCCAGACCGGGCGCGGCGTGGCGCCGTAGGGCTGGATCCAGCAGTCCCGCAGGCCCGCGACGGCGGAGCCGAGGGTCCCGTCCACCTGGATGGTGAGCAGGTCGTCGCGGCGCACGCGCACGTCCCACGACGAGTTGAAGTGGGCGACGATCCCACCCTCGAGCGCGAAGGTCGCGTAGGCGGCGTCGTCGGCGGTGCACGCGTACGGCCGGCCCTGCTCGTCCCAGCGCTGCGGGACGTGCGTCACGGCCAGGCACGACACGGCCCGGACCGGGCCGAACAGGTTGTCGAGCACGTACCGCCAGTGACAGAGCATGTCCACGGCGATGCCGCCGCCCTCCTCGCTGCGGTAGTTCCAGGAGGGGCGCTGCGCGGGAATGACGTCGCCCTCGAACACCCAGTACCCGAACTCGCCCCGGACGGAGAGGATCCGCCCGAAGAAGCCGCGGGCCCGCAGGTCGGCGAGCTTCGCGAGGCCCGGCAGCCAGAGCTTGTCCTGCACCACGCCGTTCTTCACGCCCCGGGCGCGCGCGAGGCGGTACAGCTCGAGCGCCGTCGCCGTGTCCGTCGCGGTCGGCTTCTCGCAGTACACGTGCTTGCCGGCGGCGATCGCCCGGCGGACGCCGTCGGCCCTGCGCAGCGTGGTCTGCGCGTCGAAGTAGACCGACGTCGCGGGATCGGAGAGCGCCGCGTCGAGATCCGTCGTCCAGCGCTCGAGGCCCGCGGCGCGGGCCAGCGCCGCGAGCTTCTCCTCGTTGCGGCCGACGAGGATCGGCTCCGGGAGGATGAGGTCGTCGCCGGCTCGCACGCCGCCCTCGCGCACGATGGGCGCGATCGAGCGCAAGAGGTGCTGGTTCGTCCCCATCCGCCCGGTGACGCCGTTCAGGATGACCCCGACCTTGCGGACGCTCATCGCGCGGCGCCCTCCCCGGCGCGATCGGTGCGCTGGGGCCGGGCCCCGTCCGGCAAGGGCGGGGCCTCCTCGCCGGCGCGCGGGAGCGTGCCGTCGAGCTCCTGGCGCCAGTGGGCCACCTCCCCCGCGGGCGCGTAGCAGTACAGCATCACAATGGGGTCGGGGCCCACGTTCGTGAGCTGGTGGAACGTGCGCGGCGGCACGTACAGCGCCTGCCCGGCGTTCACCGTCCGTCGTTCCTCGCCGACGCACGCCTCGGCCGTGCCCGCGACGATGAAGTAGACCTCCTCCTGCTCGTGATCGTGCCAGGGCACCTGCCCGCCGTCCGGCTCGAGGGTCACGTACCCCATGCAGAAGCCGCGCGCCTGGATGGGCGAGGCGCCGCCGACGAGGTTCTGGGTCCGCCGCCCCGCCGGGTAGGTCCGCCCGGCGATGGTCGAGAGATCCGCGATGATCATGTGCCGCCCCTTCGTTGCGCAAAGAACCGGAGCGGTGCGCCGCCGCCCAGCAGCCGCTGGACCACGAGGCCCGCCTCCCGCAGGTGATGGTCGCCCCACATGCTCGACTCGCCGCAGGGCACCCGGCGGCCCGCCGGCACGTGATCCCAGCCGTTGGGCCGGTGGTACACGGAGTGAAGCAAGAGCCCCTGGTGGCGGTCCGAGACGGAGAGGTACGGCTCCTCGAGCAGCCGGGAGAGCACCGCCAGCCCGGCGTCGAGGTAGCGCGCGCCCCGCGCGTCGCCGGACGTGCGCAGCCAGGCGCCGAACCGGACGAGCCCCTGGCAGGCGATCGCCGCCGCCGAGCTGTCCACGGGCTCGTGATCGTTGAACGGGTCCGCGGGCCGCGCGCGCCAGTCACCGAGCTCCGCGAGGCCGGGCGCGCCGGTGTCCCAGTACGGGATCCCGTCGGAAGCCGTGTTCGCGAGGTAGAACTCCGAGGTGACCTCGAGCGCGCGGCGGAGGCGGGCCACGAGCTCCGGCTTCCCGCCCAGCGGCGCGAGCGCGCCCTCGTCCTGGGCGTCGAGGTACTCGAGCTGCTCGGCGAACCCGAGGATCGCCCAGGCCAGGCCGCGGGTCCACGTGGTGAACGGCGAGTAGCCCTGCTGCGTCGAGGGGCACCGGTACTGCCCGTCGTTCGGGTTGAAGATCGACTCGTGGGCGACCCGCCCCGGCACGTCGTACGCGTCGCGCCCCTCCCCGTAGTAGACCGCCCAGCGCGCCGTGGCCGTCGCGTGCTGCACGAGCCGCTCGAGGAGCGAGACGCGCCGGTCGTTCTCCTCGAGGAGCACGTGGCCGAGGTCATGGGCGAGCGCGAGCGCGCGCAGCGAGCGGATCGTGTCCACGAACAGCGAGTGCGGGCCGTTGAAGGAGTAGACGAACCCCCCGCCGTCGGCGGTCCGGGTCCAGCGCCGGGCCTGGACCGCGCCGCTCGCGCGCAGGGCGAGCTCGCACAGATCGCGCGCCCCGCGCTCCTCCGGGATGCGCCCCTCGTTCATCATCCGGAGGACCGCGCCGTAGGTGCTGACGTTGTTGAACCCGTGGTCGTGCACGCCCATGTGCGTGACGTGCGGGGCCATCCGCGCGCGGGTCCGCTCCCACCCGAGCTCCAGGAACTCGCGCTCGCCCGTGGCGTCGAACTGGAGGAGCGCGGACCCGTACTGGAACCCCTGGGTCCACTCCGTCCACCCGCGCGAGGTCCACGCGCCGCCCGCCGTGAACACGGGCGCGCCGCGGGCCGGATCGTAGGAGTCCTCGACGGCGCGGATCTTGCGCCCGGAGAGCATCCACATGCGGGCGAGCTGCTCGAGCAGGCGAGGGGTCGGCGGCGCCGCGAGCGTTCGCATCGGGAGGAGTGTATCGGGTGGATCCGGGAGAAGAAAGGCGCGTGGTATCGTCTCGCCATGCCGACCCACGAAGAGCTCCTCTCGCGGAAGGCCGCGCGCATCGACGAGGTCCACCGCCTCGACCCGGCGCGCACCGCGCTCCTGGTGATCGACTTCCAGCGCAGCTTCATGGACGCTTCGTCGTCGCTGTACGTGCCCACCTCCTGGGACATCCTCCCGCCCGTGAGGGGCCTCGTGGAGCACTGCCGGCGCGCGAAGGTGCCGGTGATCTTCACCGAGTTCACCTCGTTCCCGGAGATCCCCAACCTGCGCAAGGATCCCTTCGGGCCCGAGCACCTGGTGCCGGCGCCCGGCCAGCCGACCGGCTGGGGCATGCCGTCGGGCAACTCCGTCGTCGGCGTCCAGGGGCCGGAGTGCCCGGACACGATCGACGAGCTGAAGCCGCTCCCGGGCGAGGTGGTGATCCGCGCGCCCGGCCTCGACAAGTTCTACGGCACGCCGCTCGACCTCGCGCTCCGCGCCCTCGACGTCCGGTACCTCGTGGTCACCGGCATGCTCACCGACCTCTGCGTCGCCGCGACGGTGTACGCGGCCACCACGCGCGAGTACCGGGTCACGGTCGTGCGCGACGGCGTGACCACCGTCTGGCCGGAGATCCAGCGGGCCATGCTCGACGTGTTCGGGCGGAAGCTGGCGCGCCTCCAGACCGCGGCCGAGGTCCGGGCCGAGCTCTCCGCCGGCCGCTGAGGAGGCGCCGATGCCGCTCGCGATCCGGCCGAAGGCCGGCTGCCGCTTCGACCTCGTCGCGCTCGGCGAGATCATGCTCCGGCTCGATCCCGGCGAGGGCCGCATCTCCACGGCGCGGACCTTCCGCGCGTGGGAGGGCGGCGGCGAGTACAACGTCGCCCGCGGGCTCAAGCGGTGCTTCGGCCTCGACACCGCGATCGTCACCGCGCTCGCCGACAACCCGATCGGCCGGCTGGTGCAGGACCTGGTCTACCAGGGCGGCGTGGACCAGTCCTACCTGCGCTGGGTGCCGTACGACGGCGTCGGGCGCGAGGTGCGGAACGGGCTCAACTTCACCGAGCGCGGGTTCGGCCTCCGCGGCGCGGTCGGCTGCTCCGACCGCGGCCACACCGCCGTCGCGGCGCTGCGGCCGGGGCAGGTGGACTGGGCGCGGATCTTCGGGGGCGACGGGGCGCGCTGGTTCCACACCGGCGGCATCTTCGCCGCGCTCTCGGAGACGACCGCCGCCGTCGCCGAGGAGGCCATGGTGGCCGCGCGCCGGCACGGCGTCGTCGTGTCCTACGACCTCAACTTCCGCGACTCGCTCTGGAGGTCCATCGGCGGACCGGCGCGGGCGCGCGAGGTGAACCGCGCGCTCGTCCGCCACGTGGACGTGCTCTTCGGCAACGAGGAGGACTTCACCGCGGCGCTCGGGTTCGAGGTGGCGCAGGCGGCCCCGGACTTCGCCCGGCTCGACGCCGCCCGCTACGAGGAGACGCTCGCCGCGGTCGCCGCCGCCTTCCCGCAGCTCTCGGCGATCGCGACCACGCTCCGCGTCGCGCGCACGGCGACCCGCAACGACTGGGGCGCGCTCTGCTGGGCCGACGGCGCGTTCCACCGCGCGCCCGACCGGCTCGACCTCGAGATCTACGATCGCGTCGGCGGGGGCGACTCCTTCGCCTCCGGCCTCGTCTACGGCCTCCTCGCCGGCCGCGGCCCGCAGTGGGCGGTCGAGTGCGGCGCCGCGCACGGCGCGCTCGCGATGACCACCCCGGGCGACACGAGCATGGCGACGCTCGCCGAGGTCGAGCGCGCGATGGCGGGGCACGGGGCGCGGATCGCGCGGTGACGCGCCTGCGCGCCGGCGCGTGCCGAGCGCAGCTCGGCGGTGTTCGCCGCGTCCGTGGGCGAGGCGCGGTCCCGGTCGCCGGCGGGGGCGTGGACCACGACCACGGGGACGATCGACTGCCGGACGACGAGCTCCGCGACGGAGCCCACCACGAGCCTCCCAGCGGTGGTCGCAGGGGAAGCGTAGGCGACGGGGCGCGCGGGTGGAGGCGGTCCCTCGGGTGTCGTCTTCACGGGGGCTGCGCCCCCCTGGTGCGCGGGCCCCGCCGCTCAGGCCTTCGTGAGGACCTGCAGGTCCGGCACCGATCGCGCCGGGAGGACGACGTGGGGCGCGACCGGCTGGCCGCCCAGCGCCGCGGCGACGAGGTCCACGCCCGCACCCGCGGTGGGGGGCTTCACGACGGTCGCGGCGAGGAGCCCCTCCCGCACCCAGCGCTGCCCAGCCTCCGGGAGGCCATCACACCCGGTGAACGGTCCCGTCCAGCCCGGACGCTGGGCGCGGAGCGCGTCGCGCGCGCCGAGCGCCATCTCGTCGTTCTGCGCGCAGACTGCGTCGACGCGGGCGTCCGGGTTCTCGCTCGACCACGATCCGACGGCGAACTCCGCCCCCTGGGTGGTCCAGTCGCCGGAGACGCAGTGGGCGAGCTGGACCGTCGAGCCCTTCAGCTCCTGCTCGGTCATGCGCCGGCGCAGGATGGTGGCGGACGAGGCGCTCGGGCCCTCCACGAGGAGGACCTGGCCGCCGCGCGGGAGCAGGGCCTTGAGCTGGCGCGCCTGGATCCGGCCGACCTCCAGCTCGTCGACGGTGGCGGAGCTGACGAGCACGCCGGGGAAGTCCTTGCGCAGGGCCTCGAGGTACGGCGCGCGGGCGGAGATGACGACCCAGCCGATCCGCGCCGCGGCGCTGGCCCGCGCGATCTTCCCGAACCCGACCGCCGCCACGGTCTCGACGACGAAGGCGACCGGCCGCGTCCCCGGCCCGCGCTTGCGGTACTCCTCCAGCTGCGCGATCTGGCGGACGGGGTCGTTCTCCGCGAACACGACCTCGACGTCGAGCCCGGCGCGGCTCGCCGCGGCGCGCCCCTGGGCCGCCTGGTGCTTCTGGAAGCCCTGTCCCGACGTCAGCAGCGACAGCACCACGAGCTTTCGGTCCGCCATGGGTGAATGCTACGCGCGACGGACCCCGCCCACGCCCCCGTGACCGAGCGTCAACGGAGCTCGACACACGCCGTGTACCGTTTCGTACGCCTCCCTGCGCGACGATTGCCCGTCTATCGCACGGCGAGGACCTCGAGCTCCGGCACCGACCGTGGCGGGATGAGGACGTGCGGCGGTACCGGCTCGCCGCGCAGCGCGGCGGCGACGAGCTCCACCCCGGCGCCGCCGGTGGGCGGCTTCACCACCGTGGCGGCGAGGAGCCCCTCGCGGACCATGCGCTGCCCGCCGTCGGGGAGGCCGTCACACCCCGTGAACGGCCCCACCCAGTCGGGCCGGTGGTTGCGCAGCGCCTTGCGAGCGCCCACGGCCATCTCGTCGTTCTGCGCGCAGACCGCGTCGAAGCGGGCGTCCCGGTTCTCGGCGAGCCAGGAGGAGACCGCCCAGTCCGCGCCCTCCGTGGTCCAGTCGCCCGCGATCGCGTGCGCGACGACGACGCGGGAGTCCTTCAGCTCCTCGTCGGTCATGCGCCGCCGGAGCACTGTGGCGGCCGAGGCGCTCGGGCCCTCGACCTGGAGCACCTGGCCGCCGCGCGGCAGCAGCGCCTTGAGCTGGCGCCCCTGGATCCGGCCGATCTCCAGGTCGTCCACCGAGGCCGAGCTGACGAGCGCGCCCGGGAAGTCCCGGCGCACGGCCTCGAGGTACGGCGCGCGGGCGGACACGATCACCCAGCCGATCCGGGCCGCGACCGCGCTCCGTGCGATCCTCTCGAACCCGACCGTCGCCACCGCCTCGACCACGAAGGCCGCCGGGCGCTCCCCGGGGGCCCGCCTGACGTACTCCTCGAGCTGGGCGATCTGCCGGACGGGATCGTTCTCGACGTAGACCACCTCCACGTCCAGACCCGCGCGGCTCGCGGCGGCGCGCGCCTCGACCTCCTGCTGCTTCTGGAACTCCTGCCGCGACGTGAGGAGCGAGAGCACCACCAGCTTGCGGTCCATGAGCCCTCCGGGGAGGCCGTTCCACCCATGGTACATCTTCCGGAGCCCCGGGAGGCCGCTCCCCCCTCGGAGCGCCCAGGTGGTACACCGGCGACATGCGCGTACTCTTCCTCGGCGGCACCGGCATCATCTCCACCGCGTGCGTCGCGCTGGCGGTCGAGCGCGGCCACGAGGTCCACGTCCTGAACCGCGGCCGAACGCCGGCGCCGCCCGGCGTGCACGCGTACGCCGCCGACGTGGCGGACGAGGCCGCGGTCGCGCGCTGCCTCGGGGGCGCGAGCTGGGACGCGGTGGCCGACTTCGTCGCCTTCACCCCCGCGGACGTCGAGCGGGACCTCCGCCTGTTCCGTGGCCGGACCGGTCAGCTCGTGTTCATCTCGTCCGCGAGCGCCTACCAGCGGCCGCCGGCGCACTATCTCGTGACCGAGTCCACGCCGCTCGCCAACCCCTACTGGCAGTACTCGCGCGACAAGATCGCGTGCGAGGAGCGGCTCCTGGCCGCGCATCGCGACGAGGGGTTCCCGGTCACCATCGTCCGCCCCTCCCTCACGTACGGCGAGACCCAGATCCCGCTCGCGTTCAACAGCTGGGCGCGGAGCTACACGGTCGTCGATCGGATGCGGCGCGGGCTCCCCGTGATCGTGCCGGGCGACGGCACCTCGCTCTGGACCTTCACCTGGAACGCGGACTTCGCGAAGGGGCTGCTCGGGCTGCTCGGCAACTCGCAGGCGCTCGGCCATGCGTTCCACGTCACCTCCGACGAGGTGCTCACCTGGGATCAGGCCTACCGCGCGGTGGCGGCAGCGGCCGGGGTGGCGCGGCCGGAGCTCGTCCACGTCGCGTCGGACTTCCTCGTCACGTGCCTGCCGGACGAGGCCGGGAGCTTGCTCGGCGACAAGTCCACCTCGGTGGTGATGGACAACGCCAAGGTGAAGCGGTACGTGCCGGACTTCGTCGCCACCACGCGGTTCGAGGTCGGGATCCGCCGGACGCTGGCGTGGTTCGACGCCGAGCCGGCCCGGCGCGTCGTGGACCACGAGACGAGCCGGAACCACGACCGGATCGTCGCGGCCTACCGCGTCGGCCTCGAGGCGGCGCGCCGCGAGTTCGGGCGTCCCGGGAGCGGCGGCGCCGGGTCGCCGAGCGTCACACACGACCCATCGTGAACCGGCGCCTCGACCGTTGACCTCTCGCGCCGCCGCGTGGACGATGGTGGAGCCACGCGCGCGGCGCGAAGGGCGCGGGCCGCCACGCCGGGCGGATGGGCGCGCTCGAGGTGGAGCTGCCCGACGGGACCCCGTTCAGCGTCGGGACCGGCCTCTCCGACGAGGAGCGGGACGATCCGCCGCCGATCGGCGCGATCATCGCCTTCCGGTTCCAGGAGCTCTCCGAGGACGGCGTGCCTCGGTTCCCCTCGTACGTCGGCGTCCGTGACGACGTCGACTGGGACGCGCTGGTCGAGGCGGCCCGGAAGCTGGCCGCGGCGACGAGGGCGAGCGAGGGACGACGACCCCTCGTCCGAGGCCGAGGCCCGCCTGGCGCCTGCCATCGCGCGCCGTCGTCCTCGGCGCAGCGGGCGCGGCGCTGCTACGACAGGCTGATCCCGCGGAGCTTCGACGCCAGCGCCGCCACGGTGGCCGGCTCCGGCGCGCCGCCGTGCATGCTCCGGAGCGTGAACACGTCGTGCACCAGCCCGTCCGTGGTCTCGAGCTCCATCTCGCGCGGGAAGAGGCCGTACAGCGCGAAGCACCGCAGCACGCGATCCAGCAGCCCGCGCCCGTCCGCGGCCTCGATCTCGATGACGACATCCGCGCCGGCGCGGACGAGCCGATGATCGAGGAGCTCCAGCCCGGAGAGCGCCGCGCGCCGCGGCGCCGCGTCGGGTTCCGTGAGCCGCAGCACGAGCGCTGGCGTGAGATCGCTCGAAGGCGGTAGCTCGAGCTCGAGCTGCGCGTCCCAGCTGCCGCCGCGATCTCGCGCCCACCCGCGGACGATGGAGACGCGCTGCGCGGCGAGCCCGGAGGCGAGGCGGCCCGACCATCCCACCGGCAGCGACCCGCGCAGCTCGACCCGCCGCCGGGCGGGTCCCAGCGCCTCGATCTCGACCGCGACCCCGCCGGTCGCGCCCATCACTCCCACCGCGTCGTCTTCCATCGCTCCTCCCGCGTTCGCTCGACGGGCTGCTCTCGCAAGCGGCTTGCCAGGTGCGGAGCCACGGATCTCGCCGGCTTCCCGGCCGCACCCGGCGCCAGCTGCACGGATCGTGGGCGCGACGTGAGAGGACGCCGAGCACCTCTGGACGCGCCGCAGGTACCATCGACCGCGGTCCGGACGCCCGTGGCGCCGCCGCGGGCGGAAGGTCGCCGTGGTGCGCCCGAAGGACTCCGTGGAGGTGCGAACGCTCGGCCGGCCCGTGCACCACCACCGGGCAGGTGCTCGAGCTCCTGGCCGTGGTCACCGCCGAGGCGGAGGCGGCGCGGTGACGCGCGCTCGTGACGGGCGTCACCCGCGCGGCTCCGCTACGCCGGCGGCGCCCACAGCGTCTCGAGATCCGGCGGGAGCTGCGAGGCCACGTCGGCGGCCTCCTTCTCGGACACGAACGATCGCGCGGTGGCGAGGACGGTGCGCGCGATCGCCTCCGCCTGGACCTCGTCCACCTCGAGCTGCTCGGCGACGCGGGCGAGGTACTCCGCCCGGCCGATCTTCTCGGGCCGGGCCCGCGGGTGGAGCTCGCACCGCCGGAGGAGATCGCGGAGCGCCCACGGGAGCTCGAAGTTCAGATCGCGCGCCTCCGGCCCGGTGAGCCGCTGCTCCAGCGTGCACAGGACGGCGACCGCGCAGGCCTCCGCGCGCTCGGCGTTGCCCAGCCCCGCCGCGCGCAGCGCGCGCAGGAAGCGCTGGTACCGCAGCTCCTCCTGGCCCGCGTCCTCGCCGGGCCGGGGCTCGTACTGTGCGTCGTAGGATCGGTTTGCCATTGGGTCGAACCTGCGCACGCACGCCGCCGGGCGCGACCGGCCGAGGCCGGACGTCAGCGGGGCGCGCCTCCGAGGAGGTGGTAGCTCGCCCCCGCGGCAGCCCCGTAGACGAGGTGGTTGGCGAGCGCCTTGACGTGGGTCGAGGCCGGGTATCGCCAGGGCGCGCGCGAGAAGCCGAGCGCAGGCGTGAGCCCTTCGTCCACCACGAGCCAGACCGCGATCCCGAACAGCGCGCCCGCCGCGAGCGCCGAGAGACCGATCCGCGGCGCGAGCACGCCGAACACGGCGGCGGCGCTCGCGCCGGTGACGTAGTGGACCGCCTCGCCGGCGGCGCGCGTCCGCTCCTGCGGCACGGACGTGCCGGCCAAGGCGGCGACGCTCCGCGCGGCCCGGATGGTGGACGGCTCGTACCCGCCCCGGGCCGCTCGCTCCCGCTCCTTCACGGTCGGTCCGCCCGCCCTCATGATCGGCCGCTGGAGCTGCTCCGTCACCCAGCTCGCGAACAGGCCGCTGAGCCCGCCCAGGAGCGCGTCCCATGGCGTGCTCCGCCGTCCCCTCCCCCTCCCCATACGCTCCTCCATGGCCGAAGGATGGGCGCCGCCCTGCGCGCGCGCACGGCGAGGGGTTGGCGGGGGACGGGCCGAGGGCGCGCCGGCAGCGGCGCCGGGCGTTCTCCTACTGCCCGAGCTCGAGCGCAGTGTCTGGAGGCAGGCGCTCGAGCGACTCGAGCTCCATCGCGTTGGTCTTCCAGTCCATGGCGAAGCGGAACCGGACCTTGTCACCGGGCTTCGCCTCGGCATCGGACGCTCCGGGACCGACCCGGTACGTCATCGTCATCGGCGCCATGCCGACCTTGGCGCCCGACGCGTCCACGAAGTCCGGGATCGACTCGTGGCGGAGGACGAACGACCGGTTGCCGCCCGAGCCTTGCACCCCCACCACCTCTCCACGGACCGTGTAGCGCTGGGCGGACGGGCCGACGCGCGTCGTCGGGGATTGCTTGCAGGCGATCGGCGACGCGAACGCCAGGAGGGCCAGGGCGGCTGCAGCCGGGGCTCGCACGCAGGGATGAATGGTCATGGGGCGGATCTGGCGGCCGCGGGGCCCCGGCGCGCGGCCCATTCGGGCCTCCGGGCAGCGCCGCGCCGGCGGTGGGCGCGCCCACCCGCCTCACGACTGCGTCGTGGGGCGCTGCCGCGCCCGCGGCGCCGCCCCGAGCAACGCGTGCTCCAGGTGCTCCGACTCCACGGGCTTCACCATGTGATCGTCGAAGCCGGCGGCCAGGGCGGCGGCGCGATCCTCGGCGCTCCCGTAGCCGGTCAGGGCGACGAGCCGCACCTGGTTCCCGAGCTGCCGGCGCACGTTCTGGGCCACCTGGTGGCCCGTCAGCCCGGGGAGCCCCACGTCCACGAAGGCGACGTCCGGCGAGGACCCCACGATCAGCTCGACGCCGCGCACTCCGTCCGGCGCCTCGACCACCTCGTGGCCGTTCAGCTCGAGCAGGTCGCGCATCGTGCTCCGGATATCCTCGTTGTCCTCGACCACCGCGATCCGCAGCCGGCCGGAGCGCACCTTCTGCGGCTCCTCGAGGACGTCCGCGCCGGCGCGCGGCAGCGCGAGCACGAACTCGGCGCCCTTGCCCTTCCCTTCGCTCGCGGCGCTGAGCTCGCCGCCGTGGAGCTGCGCGAGGGTCCGCGCCAGGGTCAGGCCGACGCCGAGCCCGCCCGCGGTCCGGTCGAGGCTGGGCGCGGCCTGGTAGAACATGTCGAACACGTGCCGGAGCTCCTCCGGCGAGAGGCCGATCCCGCTGTCCTTCACCCGCACCCGCGCAGTCTCGCCGGCGACCTCGACCGCCACCTCGACCGCGCCGCGCTCCGTGTACTTCACCCCGTTGGCGATCAGGTTCGTGACCACCTGCGCCAGACGGACCGGATCGCCCACCACCACGACCGGCGCCTCCGGGACCGTGAGCGCGAGCCGCAGCCGCTTCTTCTCGGCGCCGCCCTGCGCGGCCTCGACCGCCTCGCGGACGATCGCGGCGAGGTCCAACCCGCGCCGGTCCAGCACGAGCTGCCGGTGCGCGATCCGGCTCACGTCGAGCAGATCCTCGATGAGGCGGGACATGTGGCGGGCCTGCCGCCGGATGACGTGCACGGCGCGGCGGCTCCCCGCCGGGGGTCCCTGGCGCTCGAGCAGCTCGGACGCGTGGATCACCGCGCCGAGCGGCGTGCGCAGCTCGTGCGAGAGCATCGCGAGGAGCTGATCCCGCCGCTGGATGCCCTCGCGCGACTCGAGCTCCGCGAGCTTGCGGTCAGTGACGTCGGTCCCGATCCCGGCCACGGCGACGATGCGCCCGGCGCCGTCGCGGAGCGGGAACCGGACGACCTGGAGCGTCCGCTCGCCGTCGTCCGCGCGCCGCACGTCCTCCGTCGTCACGGCCGCGCCCGTCGACACCACCTCCTGCTCCGCGGTCCGCGCCGCGTCGGCGCGCTCCCGCGGGAGGAGATCGTGGTCGGATCGGCCGACGAGCTCCGGGGCGGAGCCGCCCAGGAGCCGCGCCGCCGCACGGCTGGCGAGCACGTATCGGCCCGCGAGATCCTTGACCCAGATCGCCGCCGGCGAGTTCTCGAGGATGCCCGCGAGCTGCGCGGTCTTCTCGCGGAGCGCCGCGTCCGCGCGCCGCGCGTCGTCCACGTCCACGATGTTCCCGACCCACTCGCGGATCTCGCCCCCCTCCCTGACCGGCGCGGCGCGCAGCGTGAACCAGCGGTGCTCCCGCGACGCCGCGTGCCAGAGCCGCCCCTCCGCGCTCCAGGGCTCGCCGCGCTCCACGCCCCGACCCCACGCCGTCCGCACGCCCGCGACGTCGTCGGCGTGGAACGCATCCAGCCAGCCCTCGCCCGCGTGGGCGCGGGGCCCCTGGCCGGTGTACGCCTCCCACTCGGGCTGCGGTGTCTCGAACCGGCCGGTCGGGCCGGCGGTCCAGACGACCGACGACATCGTCCCGAGGAGCGTCCGGTACCGCTCCGCGCTCCGGGCCACCTCGCGGCGGGCGCGCTCGAGCAGCGTCACGTCGACGAGCGTCGCCACCACGCCCTCGACCTCGGCGCGGGGCCGGTACGGCAGGATGCGGAGCAGGAAGGCGCGCTTCGCCTGGTCGGTGACGTCCCGCTCGACCGGCTTGCCCGTCGCGAGCACCGCCCGCAGGTCCTCGGCGAGCCCCGCGTGCTCGAGCGCGTGCGCGAACCCCTCGATCGGCCGCCCCACGTCCTGCGGCAGCAGGTGGAAGAGCTCCGCGAGCTTGGGCGTGAACCGCCGGATGCGCAGGTCGCGGTCGAGGAACAGCGTGTGCACCTGCGTCGCCTCGAGCAGGTGGTTCATGTCCGCGGTGAGCTCGGTCAGCTCCGCGATCTTCGCCTTGTGCTCGGCGTTGACGGTGTAGAGCTCCTCGTTGACCGAGTGCAGCTCCTCGTTCGTGCTCTGGAGCTCCTCGTTCGAGGCGATGAGCTCCTCGTTGGTCGCCTGGAGCTCCTCGTTGGAGGACTCCATCTCCTCGACCGTGGCCTGGAGGTTCTCGCGGGCCGCGCGGAGCTCGTGCTCCAGCGCGCCGATGCGCTCCCGGGCGACGGCCTCGACCTCGACCGCGCCGGCCGGCGCGCCCGCGGCGGCCTCCGGATCCGGCTCGAACGTCACGAGCAGGATGCCCTCCGGGTTCCCGGGGTGGGCCGGGGTTACCGTCACGCGCACGCGCTCCGGTCCGGCCGCGGAGGCGACCTGCACCGCCGCGAACGTGACGGGCTCGCCGTCCTTCTGGACCCGCTTCACCCCCGCGGCGACCACGAACCTCAGCTCGCCGGCCAGGAGCTCGAGCAGGTGGAGCGAGGGCTTGCCGTCGCGCTGCACGAGGAACCGGCCGGCCCCGTTGAACGCGTGCAGCACGTGCAGCGCCGCGTCCACCGCGATCGAGGGCGGCGCGTACCGGCGGAGCAGCGCCTCGCGCGCCACCCGGACGCGTGGCTCCTCGAGCGGGACCGTGCCCCGAGCCCGCCGCTCCAGCTCGGAGGGTGAGTGCGGGAGCTCCGCGGCGAGCCGGACGTCGCGCTTCTTGCGGAACACCTTCCAGTGCACGTCCACCGGCTCGAACTCCTCGGCGAGCGCGCCCGGGGACTCGCTCGGCCCGAGGAACAGGACCCCCTGCGGCTTCAGCGCGAAGTGGAACAGCGAGAGGATCTTCCGCTGCGCCGGCGCCTTCAAGTAGATGAGCAGGTTGCGGCAGCTGATGAGATCGACGCGGGTGAAGGGCGCGTCGCGCAGGAGGTTGTGGGCGGCGAAGACGAGCGAGTTCCGCAGCTCGGTCGTGACCTGCAGCTTGCCCTCGCGCGGCTGGAACCAGCGCTCGCGGAGGTCCGCCGGCACCGGCGCGAGCGCTTCGGCGTCGTAGCCCCCCGCGCTCGCGACCTCGAGCGAGGCCCGGTGCACGTCGGTCGCGAACACCTTCACGTGCGGCGGCCGCCCCGCCTCGCGCAGCGCCTCGTGCGCCAGGATCGCGAGGCCGTAGGCCTCCTCGCCGGTGGCGCACGCGGGGACCCAGAGCCGCAGCTCGTCGCCGGGCACGACGCGCTCGGCGAGCTGCGGCAGGACGATCCGGCGGATCACGTCGAACGCGTCCGGATCGCGGAAGAACCGGGTGACGCCGATCAGGAGGTCGCGGTAGAGCTGGCGGAGCTCCGCCGGATCGGTCTCGACCCGCCCGAGGTACTCCTCGAGCGACAGGGTCTCCGAGAGCGTGATGCGCCGCTCGACCCGCCGCGTCACGGTCGCCGGCTTGTAGCCGGAGAAGTCGATCCCCGACTCCCGCCGCAGCAGGTCGAACAGCCGCCGCATCGTGTCGTCGCCCGACGCGATCGCCGCGGCCACGCCTTCTTGCTCGCGCGCGCCGCGCTCGAAGTAGCGTTCGAGCGCGCCGGCGATCTCCTCCGGCGCGAGCACGAGATCGACGACGCCGGTGTCGATCGCCGCGCGCGGCATGCCGTCGAACTTCGCCGAGTCCTCGTCCTGGGCGATGACGAGCCCGCCCGCCTCGTGGATCGCGCGGATGCCGCGCGAGCCGTCGCTCCCGGTCCCGGAGAGGATCACGGCCACGGCGCGGGCCCCGGCGTCCTCCGCGAGCGACGCGAGGAAGACGTCGATCGGCAGCGAGAGCGCCTGGCTCGGGCCGCGGTCGCGCAGGACCAGGGCGCCGTTCGCGACGATCATCTCCTTGCCGGGCGGGAGCAGGTACACCGCGTCCGGCTCGACCGCCATCCCCGTCTCGGCGCGATGGATGGCGAGCGTCGTGTGACGCGCCAGCAGCTCGTCCATGAGGCTCTTGAAGTCGGGCGAGAGGTGCTGGATGACGACGAAGGCGGCGCGACCGCCCGGGCGAACGCACTCGAAGACGCGCTGGAGCGCCTCGAGGCCGCCGGCGGATGCGCCGATCCCGACGATGAATGGAAGGGGCCGCTCCGGCGGCATGTCGTGCGTCGAGGTCAACGAAGGGCGGCGGTGAGTCGTCGCCCTAAGTAGTTCTTCGACGCCGGCCCGTCGTCTCCCCGGTTGGGGAGAAGTTCCTCATCGAGACATCGAGGCGCGCTGCCACCACGGCGCTCCTTCCGGCGCGATCGGTCCGGACCGGAAGGCGCGCGGGCGCGAGCCTACGCGGTCGGCGTCGCGGTCGGGGGGGCGTCGAAGTTGAGGACGCGCGCGCCCATGACGGCGATGTAGATGCCGTAGGCGCTGATCGCGAGCATCACGAGGCCAGCCAGCCACCCCAGCAGCGCGATGAAGCTCGCGACGCCCATCGCCGGCAGGACCGCCGAGGAGTACGCCGCGATCCGGACGGACGGCTCGTACGGCGCCTTGCTGCCGAAGATGAGGCTCACGGCCCACACGATGAGTCCCCCGACGAACGGGCCGATGAGCCCTCCGCCGACGACCGTCTCGAACAACACGCGGAACGAGGCGATGAGAGCGAAGCCGGAGTAGACCAACGTCGAGACGAACGTCAGGGCTCCGCACGCCAACGACATCGCGACGGAGAAGACGAGGCAGTTCACCAGGCCCGTCTCGGCCTTCTTCCCCTTGAAGAACTCGATGGGATTCTTCACGACCGCGATCGCGGTCGCGACGAGCGCCTTGGGATCGATCGGCGGGAGGACGGGACCGGATGACGGCTGGGTCGGATTCGGGCTGGTCTCGGACACGTTCGATGATCCCCTGTGTGCGTGGCGGCGAACGCCGTCGGGATGGAGAAACTGTACCGCTTCCGGGGAGTTGCTCGGCCGGCGTTCAGCCCCGGACCCAACCGGGACGGGACGGTGTGGCGCCAGAAAGCGGAGGGTGAGGCAGGCGCTGGTGCCCACCTCACCCCGGGTGCCTCGTCCTACTCCGCCGCTACCAGATGTAGATGCTGGCCCACGGGTATGACCCGGCGGTCGCCGAGAAGTACGTGTACCCGCCGACCTGCGCGAGCGGGAACGGACCCGCGCCGCAGGTGGCGGTCGCCGTCCCGCCGTTCACGCTGACCGTGCGGCCGGCGAAGTTCGAGCAGCCCCAGCCATTGACGCGCTGGGCGGTCCGGTAGCAGACCGCGCCGGTGGTGTTGAAGTTGCCCGTGTTGCTCGTGAACGTCACCGGGTTCGCGCACGGCGTCGTGCCGGTGCCCGACGGGTTGAACGTGGCGGTGGCGGTCCGCGCCGCGGTCATGGACACGGAGCAGGTGGCCGCGGTGCCGGTGCAGGCGCCGCTCCAGCCCGCGAACGTCGAGCCGGCCGCCGCGGTGGCCGTCAGTACCACGACGACGTTGCCGCCGTAGCTGGCGCTGCACGCGGTGCCGCAGTCGATCCCGGCGGGGCTCGAGGTGACGGTGCCGCTGCCGGTGCCGGCCTTCGTCACGGTGAGCGGGTACGTCGGGAGCGAGGTGAACGTCGCGGTGACGGTCCGGGCGGCGGTCATGGAGACCGTGCAGGTCGCGGCCGTGCCGGTGCACGCGCCGCTCCAGCCCGCGAACGTCGAGTTGCTCGCGATCGCCGCGGACAGGGTGACCGTGGCGCCGGACGCGAAGCTCGCGGCGCACGCCGCGCCGCACGAGATGCCGGCGGGCGTCGAGGTCACGACGCCCGTCCCCGTCCCGGACTTCGTGACCGTGAGCGTGTAGGTCGGGGTCGTGGACGGGCTGAACGTCGCCGTCACGGTGCGGGCCGCGGTCATCGACACCGAGCACGTGAGCGCCGTACCGGTGCAGGCGCCGCTCCAGCCCCCGAACGCCGAGCCGGACGCCGCGGCTGCCGTCAGCGTGACGGTCGTGCCGGAGGCATAGGTGGCGGAGCAGGTCGCGCCGCAGCTGATGCCGCCGCTGCTCGAGGTGACCGTGCCCGTGCCCGTGCCCGACTTCGTCACGGTGAGCGGGTACGTGGTCCCCGTCGTCGGGACGAACGGCGAGATGTACGTCGCGCCGATCACGGCCTGCGCCATGCCCGGCCCCGACCAGGACACGGCGAAGTGATCGCCGCCCGTCGCTTCCTTGTGGAGGACCTCGACGTAGTACTTCTGGCCGGCGGTCAGGTTGATCGACGCCGACTTCTGGGTGGGGTACTTCGCCCACTGGCGCGGATCGGTCCAGCCGTCGACGTACGCGATCCGGGTCGCGGTCCCCGGGCTGTCGCTCGTGCCGAGCCACAGCTCGCCGCCGTCGTCGCTCGCCAGCCAGAAGGTGTACGCGCCGCTGATGGGCGGGTGGATGTAGCCGCGGACGCGCGTGCCGTAGTTGTCGCCGATGTTGGTCGGCCCCTCGAGCGCGGTGAGCTGGCTCGAGCCGGTCGGGGCGCTCGGGTACCCGGCGGCGGACGTGAGGCTCGCGACCGTCGTGCCGGTGACGTTGTTCCAGTACTCGCGGAGGATCGTGCCCGAGCCGCCCGTCCCCTGCTGGATGAAGTTGGCGACCACCGTCAGGTTCCCGTTCATCCGGATCGAGATCGGGTTGGTCGCGCCGCTCGCGTCGCCGGTCCACCCGGCGAACTGGTAGCCCGCGGCCGGAGTGGCGGTCAGGGTGACGACCGTGCCGCCCGGGAACGACGTGCCCGTGGGGCTGCGGGCGACCGTGCCGGAGCCGTTCACGCTCGTCGTGAGAGTGTAGGTGACGTTCGGGTTCCCGACGCCGGCGCCCTGGATGACGCCGTCGAGCGCCGCCTGGTCCACCACCGCGCCGGTGTTCCGGTCGAAGAGCGCGAAGCCGTTGGTCTGGCTCGGGCTCACGCCGTTGTCCCAGTAGTACGTCTTGATGCCGTTCCGGGCGGCGGCCTGGTTGATGTACTTGAGCCAGTATGCCCGCGACGCGAGGTTCAGGTTCGGCCGCGTCGCGACGCCGTACTCGCCGATGATGACGGGGACGCCCTGGTCGACCCACTCCGCCTTCACGCGGGCGAAGGTGTCGTCGACGTAGCTCTCCTGCGCCCAGGAGCAGTTCGAGTACTGGGTGTACGCCGCGCCCCACGCCAGGCACGGGCCGCTCGGGTTGAGCGTGTAGTCGTAGGGATCGTAGTAGTGGACCTCGACGATCTGCCGGCCGGGGCCCGCCGGGTCTCGCGGCAGCGTGAAGAAGTCGAGGCCGTGCCAGATGTTGGTGTTGTAGGTCTGGACGACGAGGGGCCGGGTGGCGTTGTTGCCGCCGGTCGCGCGCACCGCGTCGACGAAGGTCTGCAGGTACGACTGGAAGACCTCGATGTGCTCGGCCGTCGGCGTGCCGTAGTCCGCGTGGACCTCGTTGGTGCCGGCGAAGAGCAGGCGCTGGTCGTAGGCCTTGAAGTAGTTGGCGATCTGCGTCCAGTACGCCTTCTGCTTGGCGTTCACCGCCGTCTGGTACGCGTACAGCGGGTGCTCCTCGAGCCAGCCGCCGTCCCAGTGGATGTTGAGGACGACGTACATGTTCTGGCTGACGGCGTAGTCCACGACCTCCTTCACGCGCGCCAGCCACGCGGCGTCGATCTGGTACGTGGTCTGATTGGCGTGGCTGTCCCAGGCCGCGGGGATGCGCACGGAATTGAAGCCGGCCGCCTTCACCGCATTGATGAGCGTCTGGTTGACGGGCGGGTTGCCCCAGAGCGTCTCGCCGCCGGGGACCTCCATGGAGTTGCCGATGTTCCAGCCGACGTTGATCTGCGCGGCGACCTGCGGGGCCGTGGGCAGCGCCGTCTGGGACAGGGCCGCGACCGGCACGACCAGCGCCACGAACGACGCCAGCGCGTGCTTCGTAAACGTTTTCATTGTGGAGCCTCCGATGCACCTCGAGTGACACACACGGGAACGCCTCCTCGAGGGCCGGCGTGGAACGACTGCCGGGGACGGAGGACCCCTTGCCGGCCGAGTCCGGAGGCGGAGAGCGGGCGGATGTTGCCAGGGTGGGAGAACCGTCGCAAGGGTGGTGAATTGCGCCGAAATGGACGGCAAACGATTCACTGTCCATCGTTGTCAGAATCCGGAGGGAATTCCGGACGGTCAGCGCGCGCGCCGCCGACCGGACCTTCCGGGGCCCACACGCATCGTGAGCCCGCGCGGGGCGACGAGATCAGGCCGGGGCGGTGTCCGGGCGCCGCGCGACGCGCCGGACGATCGCGCTCGCCCCCGCCACCGCGAGGAGCGCGCCGGCCACGAGCGCCGCGTGCGTCCAGAACCCGGCGCCGCGATGGGCGCCGCGCACGAGCGGGACGAGGATCGTCACGCCCGCGTACGGCACGAGCGCCACCCAGGCCCGGACCGGCGCGCGGGCCAGGCGCCGCGCACCGGCGAAGAGCAGGAGCAGCGCGCCGAGGAAGATCACGACGCCGGCGAGCTCGTGCAGCCGCGCTCCCGTGAGCCATCCGAACGACACCCGGTGGACCCAGAGCTCGACGGCGACGAGGATCCGCGCGGCGTTGGCGAGGAGCGTGGCGACGTACGCGGCGGCGGCGCTCGCCGGCAGGATCAGGACGTTCTGGAGCGGGGGACGCGCCGGCCGGACGAACCCGAGGACGAGGGCGCCGAAGGCGGCGAGGAGGAAGTTCACGCCGGCGCAGGCCGGCGCGATGAGGAACCGGAGCTCACCGCTCAGGTACCCCGCGCCCGTGCGGTCGAACCGGTGGCCGCCGGCCACCTCCACGAGCCAGGTCGTCGGCGCGAGGATCCAGCGGAGGTCGTCGGCCGAGGCGGCGCTGTAGAACCGCTTCAGCGCGTACGCCGCGGCGACCGCGATCCCGAGGACGGCGACCGCCGCGGCGGCGCGGGCCCGCACGGCCGTCCTCACCGGGCCCGCGCGGCGCGGACGCGCCGGACGGAGACGACGGCGGCGGCCGCGCCTGCGAGGGCGGCGAGCAGGAGGAGCCCGGGCTCGTCGCCGACGGCGGTCTCGCCGACCGCGAGCTCGCTCACGCCCTGCGGGAGCGGCAGCGGCTGATCGACGTCCCTCCCCTCTCCTCCGGCGTTCCGCACCTCCTGCAGGACGGCGACGAACGACGTGTGGCGCGTGAGGAGCCCGTACGCGAGGCCGAGCCGGGTGATCTCCGCCTTCTCCTCCTCGCTCTCGTCACGGCGGCTGAAGTCGGAGAGCGCGGCGATGCGCGTGCGGGCCCAGAGCTGGCGGAGCGCCTCGCCTCGGGCGGGCCTCGCGGTGGCGACGTCGATCACCTGCCGGAAGGGACCCGTGCCGGTCCGGCCGGTGACCGTGATCGTCCCCCGGAGCGCGCCGGTCCACTTGCCCTGGACGACGATCGGCCGCTGCGCCAGGAGATCGGGGATCGCGGCCGGCTCGACCTCGCTCGCCCGGAAGCCGTCGTACGAGACCTGGATGTCCGTCAGCACCGGCGCCTCGACGTACCGCCGGAACCGCGCCGCGACGGCGGCCGCCTCGGCGGGCCGCTCGACCACGAACGCCTCGCCCAGGCCGGCCTTCGCCAGGCCCTCGACGAGATACCGGTTCACGGACGAGCCGATGCCGAACGAGAAGACGTTCGCCTCGCCGAGGTGGGCGCGGACGTACTCGAACATCGCCCTCTCCTCGGAGATGCCGCCGTCCGTGACCACGATGAAGCTCCGCGCCGTCCCGTTGGCCGCGGGCAGGTCCATGGCCTCGCGCAGCGCCGGGAGGAGCTCCGTCCCGCCCCCGCCCTGCTCCCGGTCGAGGAGCGCCTTCGCCGCGCGGACGTTCTCGGCGGTCGCCGGGACCGACCGGGGCGCCATGAGGGCGTGCGCGCCGGAGAAGAGGATGACGTCGAACCGGTCGATCGGGCGGAGGCCGCCGAGGAGGTCTCCCATCAGCTCCTTCGCGGTGTCGAGCGGGAACCCGTGCATCGAGCCGGAGACGTCCACGATGAAGACGTACTCGCGCGGCGGGAGGTCTGCGGGCGAGACGCGCGCCGGCGGCTCGACCGTGAGCAGGAAGAACTTCTCGCCCGGGCCGTCCTGGACGAGGAGGCCGGACGCGATCTTCGCCCCCGCGAGGCGGTAGCGCAGCACGACGTCCCGGTCGCCGCCCGCCTTCTCGGACGGCGCGAGCGCGATCGTCGCCTCCGAGGGGCCGGCGAACTGGATGGTGGCCTCGTGGCTCGGGACCGAGACGTCCTGGAGCGGGATCCCGCTCTGGATCCGCGCGCGCAGGTCGAACGTGTACGACGGCGCCGCGCCCTCCTTCGTGTACGGGCTCTTCACCCACCGATCGCCCTCGGGCGCGCCCGCCTCGGGCCGGCTGGAGTACCGGGGCAGGACGACCGTCGGGTAGACCAGCTCGTAGACCTCGTCGGTCGGGACGAGCAGCTCGGTGTACCGGAGCTCGACCTTCACGGCGTCGCCGGGGAGGACGTTCGCGACCTCCATCGTGAAGACGTTGGGCCGCTGCAGCTCGAGGAGCGAGGCGTTCTTGCCCTCCCCCTTCGCCTGCTCGTAGGTCGCGCGCGCCTCCGCGCGCTCCTTGATGCGCGCCTCGATCGTCCGGTCCCCGACGGTCATCCGCAGCCCGTGCACCGCGGCGCGGGTGGAGGCCGGGAACACGTACTTGGCGTGCAAGGGCGTCGTCCCCTGATTTGCGTAGGTCTGCTCGACGTTGACGTTCGCGATGACGCCGACCACGTCGATCGTGGCGGCCGTCGACTTCAGCGGGAGGGCGTCCACACCGGGGTCTCCGCCCTCGACGACGAAGTACGGCGAGAGCGTCCTGTCCTCGGGCGCTGCCGCGAGCGCCGGGACGGGGAGCGAGAGGGCGGCCAGGAGGACGGCGATCGCGGTCGGCGTGGAGGTCATGCCGGCCGCGATTGCATGGACGCGGCCAGCGCATGGCGCGCGTCCAAGGGCGCGCGGCCCCACGGGTTTCGGGGAGCCCGCAGGCCGCGTGGCCCGGTGGCCGCGCCGGGCGTGTCCCGGCGTGGACGCGCCGAGCGGAGCGCTCGTCACTGCCGGAGACAGGTCTCGCGCAGCTCGGCGGGGAGCTGTTCGGGCGCCTCGCTGAGCGTCTTCGCGACCTTCCCGTCCTTCACGATCACGGCGTGGAGCTTCTCGGTCGAGAGCACAGGAACCCCCGCAGGCGCTCCATCGCCTCGCGCAGGTTCGCGAGCGACGTCGTGTACGAGAACCGCAGGAACCTCTCCGGCTGGTTCCGTCCGAAGTCGAGGCCGGCGGTGACGGCGACGCCGGCGCGCTCGAGGATCTCCATCGCGAACGCGCTGCTGTCGTCGGCGAGGCGTCCGCAGCCGGCCCAGACGTAGAACGCGCCCTCGGGGGCGACCGGCACGTCGAACCCCAGGTCGCGGAGCGCGGGGACGACGAGGTCGCGCCGGACGCGCAGCTCGCGCCGGCGCGCCTCGAGGATCTCGAGCGTCTCGGGCAGGAACGCGGCGAGCGCCGCCCGCTGCGCGAGCGTGGACGGGCAGATGAACAGGTTCTGCTGGAGCTTCTCGACGTGGCGCAGGTAGGCGGGCGGAACGACGAGCCAGCCGAGGCGCCAGCCCGTCATGTCGAAGTACTTGCTGAAGCTGGAGAGGACGAACACCTCGTCGGAGATCTCGAGCGCGGTCCGCGGGTCGGGGCCGTAGGTGAGCCCGTGGTAGATCTCGTCCACGACGAGCCGCCCGCCCCGGCGCGCGGCCACCTCGTGGATCCCGCGGAGCCGCTCGAAGGCGATGAGGGTGCCGGTGGGGTTGGACGGCGAGGCGACGAGCACGGCGGCCGTGCGTTCCGTCCAGCGCGCCTCGACGAGCTCCGGCGTGAGCTGCCAGCCCGTCTCCGGTCCCACGGGCACGCCGACGGGGACGCCGCTCACGCTGCGCGCGAACTGGCGGTTGCACGGGTAGCCCGGATCCGTGAGCAGGAGCTCCGCGCCGGGATCGAGCAGCGCGGCCATCACGAGGAGCAGCGCGCCCGAGGATCCCGCGGTCACCACCACGCGCTCCGGCGCGAGCGTGAAGCCGTAGCGCGTCCGGTAGAACCGCGCGATGGCCTCGCGCAGCTCGGGGAGGCCGA
>Ga0196976_1000337_pt1 | contig 30754 bp, 27 predicted proteins | sample S3v_513CmetaG_FD_148644 | JGI IMG/M metagenome (GOLD analysis project Ga0196976, IMG submission 148644) | Soil microbial communities from Anza Borrego desert, Southern California, United States - S3+v_5-13C | ecosystem: Environmental > Terrestrial > Soil > Desert | place: USA: California... | reverse complement strand
CGGTGCGGCCGACGAGGGTCACGCTGGCGGCCTGCGGCGCGCCGTCGGGGCCGAGCAGCGCGGGGGTGATCTGCAGCTTGTCGGCCGGCGTCTCGTGCAGGAAGAGCGCGAGGCGGTACGCGCCCGGCGTGGTCAGCTTCGGCGCGGCGTCTGGCGTATACGCCTGCCCCGTCGCCGAGAACGCGCTCACGGCGTCGGCGCTGCGGCCCGGCGCGGCGATGTTGATCCAGTTCGCGCGCGTGCCGAGGAGCACCGGGGCCAGGACGGCCGGCGCCTTCCCTTCCGGCACCACCACCGTGGTGCGCGTGAAGCCGACTTTTCCCGTCTCGTCGAGACGCGTCAGCGCCTTCACGACGTACTTGCCCGGCGGGACGCGCAGCGTGCCGACGTAGCGCATGCCGCCGTTGCGGAGCTGCTCGCCGCTCTTGGCGAGATCGAGCGCGACGCGCTGCTGCAGGAAGTCGCGGACCTGGTTCTGCTCGTCGAAGGCATAGACGAAGAGGTTGGCCGTGACGCTGTTGCCGGTCACCCCCTCGAGCATCTTCGGACCGGGCAGCTCGACGTTCACCGGCACGCGGCCGTCGCCCGTGCGCGAGGGCATGCCGACGGCGAAGAGCGTCACCGGCACGTCGCGCACCGGGATGTCGGTCATCATGATCTCGGCCAGGGTGAGGTTCTGCTCGATCGCCGAGAGCTTCGTCGACGGCTCGTAATAGCCGTCGCGGTGCTGCACGCGTCCCACGCCCCCTTTGTTCACCTTCACTTTCAGCTTGTGGTACTTGCCGCCCTGGCCGCTCTTGGCCTCGAAGGAGAGGAGATAGACGACGTCCTGCTGGGCGACGAGCTCGTCGAAGTTCTTCCCGAGGTCGGTCGCGTTCTGGAAAACCGTGCCGCCGGTGGGACGGGAGATGAGGAAGAGGGAGTCGTTCGACGTGACGCGCCGCCCCGCGGCGGCGTCGACTTCGGTGCGCAGCCCCTTGATGTCGATGGCGTGCAGGGTGACGTCGGAGCGGCGGAAGATGGCGGCCATCTCGTCGATCTCCCGCGACGAGGTGGCGGAGCCGAACCGCTCGTCGGAGTCGACCTTCCAGATCTCCCCCGACTCGACGGCCGCGTTCTGCGACTGCGTGGCCTGCGCGCCGAGGTCCTGCCTCCCCTGCACGAGCTTCGGATCGAAGCCCTCGGAGAGGAGGATGATCTGTTTCTGCCCCTTGAGGCGATCCAGCGCGCGGGCGACGCCGGAGAACTGGCGGAACTGGCCGCGCAGGCGCGTGCGCTGCTCGTCGGCGTGGCGCGCCGCGGCGAAGTTGTTCATCTCGCGCTGCAGCTCTTCGAGGGCGGCGCCGGGCGGCTCGGTGAGGTTCGGCCGATCCCCCGCCGGCTGCTGGCCGGTCGCGGACGGTGTGGCGATGCGCAGCGGGTCGGCGAGCTTGAAGTACTTCGGCGCGCCGAGGGTGCGGATGGCGTAGTCGAGCATCTGCCGGTCGGCGGTGAAGCTGGTCAGGAGGGCGAGGCCGTGCTCCGCGCCGTAGGTGGCCACGGCCACGAGATCGCGGCGGCCGAGGTGCTTCGAGACGAACTCGCGCGCCGCCTCCTGCGCGCGGCCGATGTTGCCGGGCGAGGAGTGCGAGAGGTCGAAGAGGAGGAGGAAGTTGCGGTACGCGGACGGCGGGAGCGGCTTGCTCGTGTCGGTCACCAGCGTGGAGAGCTCGAGGGCATCGAAGCCGGTGATGTTGACGCGCTTCCCGTCGTCGTACAGCTCGAAGTCGTTGACTGTCAGCCCGCGCACGGGCTTGCCGCCGCGATCGACCACCTGCACCGGCACTTCCACGACCGTGACCTGCACGGATTCGGAGAAGTTCTGCGCGAACGTCGACAAGGCGGTCGCCACCGACAGCACCACGCACAGCGCACGTTTGTTCATGAGGTGATTGTAGACGTAGGACGGGCTTCAGCCCGTCCATGGGCGGGCTGAAGCCCGCCCTACGTTTTACGTTTTGTTGGCAATGAATTGCAGGGCGCGTTTGGCGGTGAGTTTGTCTTTGTCGTACTTGGGAGAGGGGGCGGTTTTTACGAACTGCTCGAGCGCTTTGCGCGCCTCGGCGTAGTTGCCGGCCTGGGTCTGCACGAGGCCCATGTTGTACAGCGCGTCGAACTGCTGCGGGTCGAGCTCGACGGCCTTGTTCCAGTACGCGAGGGCGGTGCGCATGTCGTTCTCGCGGGCGCTGATCACGCCGAGGGTGTTGAGGGCCAGCGGGAGGCGCGGGTTGAGCGCGAGCGCGCGGGCCAGGTGCGTGCGCGCGGCGCGGACGTCGTTGCCGCGCAGCGAGACGATGCCCATGTTCTGGTGCGCGGGCGCGTTGGCGTCGTCGCGCTGCAGCACGCGCTGCCACTGGCGGATGGCGTCCGCCGGCCGCCCTGCATCCGCGAGCGCGACGCCGTACGCGTTGAGCAGGTCGGGATTCGTCGAGTCGACCGCCAGCGGCTCGAGCATCTCCGCCGCGCGCTGCGGGCGTCCGGTCTCCGAGAGCAGCAGCGCGAGCTGCACGCGGTTGTCGTCGGTGGCCTCGGGACGGCGGCAGAGTTGTTCGAGCTCCGCGAGCGCCTCTTCGAGCCGCCCGTTCTGGCGCAGCATCAGGGCCAGCATCTCCCGTCCGCCGGCCATGTCGGGACGCTCGGCCACGACTTCGCGCGCGAGCTGCAGCGCCTTCTCCGGCTGCTTCCGCTGGAACAGCGCCACCGCCTCGTGCAGCTTCGTGTCGAGATGGATGAGGTTTTTCGGATCGTCGGCCGCCGTGTACTCGCTCTTCGTGGAGGCGGTGCCGCTGACGTAGCCGAGGCTGCGCAGCCGCGCCATGGCCTCGGCGGACATCGTGCGCGGCGCCGGCGCGAGACTGGCGCGCAGCGGCGCGAGGAACTTGCGCGCGGCGTCGACGTCGCGGCGACGGTCGTTGGCGATGTTGTTCTGCTCCGCCGGATCGCCCGGCAGGTCGTACAGCTCGATCACCGGCAGGTCGATGTACTTCGTGCCGCCGCGAATGACGCCGGTGAGCGGCGCCCAGCCGCGATTCAGGTTCGCGGAGAGCGATTCAAAGTACGTGTCGCGGTCGCCGCCCTTGAAGAGCGGCGTGCCGGCCAGCGTCGCCGGCAGCGGCACGCCCGCGGCCTCGAGGATCGTCGGCACGATGTCGACGTGGCGGACGGCTTCGCTCTTCACGCCCTTCGCCGCGCCTCCCCCGCTCACGAGCAACGGCACCTTCAGCGTCGCCTCGTAGGCGAAGAGGCCGTGAGTGATCTCGCCGTGATCGCCGAGGGCCTCGCCATGGTCGGCGGTGACGATGATCAGCGGATCGCCGGTGAGCGCGCCGAACGCGCTCGCGAGCTGCTGGTCGACGTACTCCACCTCGCCGAGGTAGCCGGTGAAGGGTGCGGGCGGCGCGTACGGCGCGTGCGGGTCGTAGACGTGCACCCAGAGGAAGCGCTTGCGTCCCTCGGTGCTCCGCCACCACGCCGTGGCGGCCTGCAGCACCGTGTCGGCGCGGCGCTCCTGGATCGAGAAGTCGAACGCCGCCTGTCCCTTGCCGTAGTTGTCGTCGTAGACGTCGAAGCCGCGGTCGAGGCCGAAGCGCGCGTCGAGCGGGAACGCGCCGACGAATGCGCCCGTGGCGTAGCCCGCGCGCTTCAGCATCGCCGCCACGGTCTCGTGCTTGGCGTCGAGCGTGAAGCCGGCGTTGTCGCGGATGCCGTGCTGATACGGCAGCAGTCCCGTGAGGATGTTCGCGTGCGACGGCAGCGTGACGACGTTGTGCGCGTGCGCGTTCGTGAAGACCGTCCCCTTCGCTGCCAGCGAGTCGAGGAACGGCGTCTTCACGCGCGTGTTGCCGCCGAAGCCGGCGGCATCGGCACGCCACGTGTCGATGGTGATGAGGATGATGTCCTGCGCGCGCGGGGCGGCGGCGGGGGTCTCCGGCTGTTGGTTGCAGGCGACGAATGCCAGGACGACGAGCACGAGCCAGAGGGTCCCCTCTCCCCGCGCACGGGGAGAGGGATAGGGTGAGGGGCCCCTGCCCCGCTGCGAGGAGCCGCCCCTCACCCTGACCCTCTCCCCGCGCGCGGGGAGAGGGGACTGGTGCAGGCTCATGCTCTTCATCGCACCGCCATCTGCTTCAGGTCCGGATCGGCGGGAAACTTCTTCAGCCCCTGGCGTGCCCAGTAGACGGCGCCGCGGTCGTCGCCGATGGCCTCGAGCGTCTCGCTGATGGTGACGTACGACGCCGCGTCGGGAGCGCGGCGCACGAGCTCGTAGACGAGCTGCGTGGCCTCGTCCGTCCTCCCCTGCGTCGACAGCAGGAGGATGAGCGACGAGTAGGGCTCGGGGTTGCCGGGATACGCGGCGATCTCCTTGCGGAACTCCTGCTCCGCCTCGGCGTTGCGGCCGAGGCGGGCCAGCACGTCGCCGCGGTTAAAGTGCAGCGTGGCCAGCGGCTTCTTGTGCCGCGCCACCACCTTGGCCGCCTCGTCGAGATAGCGCAGCGCCGCGGGGAAGTCGTTCTCCTTCTTGGCGATCAATCCGAGGGTGAGATAGCCGGGCGTCGGATCGTGCGAGTTCTTCACCGAGGCCTGCGCCTCTTCGCGCGCGCGCTTGTAGTCGCCGCGCTCCACCGCCACGCGGGCCAGGATCTCGTGCGCGCGCGACGGCTCGTACTTCAGCAACAGCTCCGCGTGCGCCTGCGCCTGCTCGAGGTCCTTGACGGCGATGGAGTGATTGGCGACGGTCATCAGCAGCGACACCGCGTTCGGCTGGCGCTTCAGCCCCTCGCGCGCCGCGGCGATGGCGTCACGCGTGCGGCCCATCTTCACGAGGATCTTCGAGCGGAGGTCCCAGATGTCGACGATCTTGTCGTTGTCGCGGAGGAGCTGCCCGGTGAGGGCCAGCGCCTCCTCGAACCGCTCGTCGCGGAAGTGCGTGTAGGCCTGGCGGATCTGCTGGAAGACGTGGACGGTGCTCTTCGGGTCGGGCAGCTCCCCGTCGCCGGCGGCCGTCGAGACGGACGAGCCGACATAGCCGAGGGCCGCGAGCTTGGCCGCTTCCTCCGGGTCGACGGCCGCGGGGGCGCTGGCCGCCTTCACGTACGGCTCGATGGCGGTGCGCATCTGCACGTAGGAGCGGCGCTCGCCGGGCAGGAGGTTCTTCTTCTCGGCCGGATCGGAGCCGAGGTCGTAGAGCTCGGGGATCGGCGCGCGGATGAAGTGGCGGTCGCCGTCGATGAGGGAGTGCAGGTCGCTCCAGCCGAAGTGCAGGCGCGGGTAATACGACTCCGCGTAGATGGCGCGCTTCGTCGCGGCCGCGTCGCCGGTCATGGCCACGAGCGAGCGCGCGCCCGGATCGTGCTCGACCGCCGGCGTGGCGGTCTGCTCGAGGATGGTGGTGAAGACATCGACGAGCTGCACGGGCGCCTGCACGCTCTCGCCGCCCTTGCGCGACTTCGGCAGCTTGACCATCAGCGGCACCTGCAGCGCCTCGCGGTAGAGGAAGATCCCGTGCTCTTCCTCGCCGTGGTCGTTGAGTCCCTCGCCATGGTCGGAGGTGAGCACGATCAGCGCCTTGTCGTAGAGGCCGCGGCGCTTCAGCGAGTCGAGGAAGTTGCCGACGATCCGGTCGACGTGCGCGATCTCGCCGTCGTACGCGCTCTTGTACTGGCTGCGGTACGGCTCGGGCGGCGTGTAGGGCGTGTGCGGCTCGTAGAGGTGGACGAAGAGGAAGAACGGGTGCTGCTGCACCTTGTCGAGCCACTGCTCGGCCGCGGCCACGGTCTCGCTGCCGGCGCGCTGCACGTGGCCGATGACCTCCCCCTTGCCGAGGGCCTCGACATCGTCATCGTAGAAGTCGAAGCCGCGCCCCATGCCCGACTCGCGGCGCAGCACGAACGCGGAGATGGCCCCGCCGGTGGCGTAGCCGTTCTTCTTGAGGAGCTCGGCCAGCGTGGGCGCCTTGTCGTCGATGCGGTAGCCGACGTTGTCGCGCACGCCGTTCGCCGACGGCAGCAGGCCGGTGAACATCGTGGCGTGCGACGGGAGGGTGAGCGGGCAGTGGCTGTAGGCGCGCTCGTAGAGGATCGAGTCGGCGCGCAGCGCGTCGAGGTGCGGCGTGGAGACGCGGTCGTAGCCGTACGCGGGGAGCCGGTCCGAGCGCAGCGTGTCGATGGAGATGAGGATGACCGGCGTCTCGCTGGAAGGAGAGCCGGTGAAGCGGGCGCAGGTCGTGACCGTCATCACGACTGCCACGACCAGCGCCAGACGCTTCATTTACTTCAAATCCGCGAGCATCTGCTTCGCGTCGCGCCCTTCGGGTGAATCCGGCGCGAGCTCGACCACCTTCTGGAAATCGGCCCTGGCCTCCGCCATCTTCTTGAGCTGGATGGCGGCCAGCCCGCGATAGTAGTAGGACTCGGGACGGGTCATGTCGAGGTCGACCGCTTTACCAAAGTACGTCAGCGCGTCGGCAGGGTTGTTCTTGTTGAGGAAGAGGATGCCGACGTTCACGTACACCGTCGGATCGGTGACGCTGCCGGCCGGGAGGTTCTGCAGCAGGGCCCGCCCCTGGTCGAGCTGGCCATTCTCGAGGTAGAGGTTCGTGAGCAGCAGCGCGAGCTGCGTGTTGGATGGATCGGCCGCGGTGAGCCCCTCCATCATGGCGATCGCCTTCGGCAGCTCGCCGGCCTTGTAGTACGCCTGCGAGAGGACCTGCTTGAGCGACGCGTTGTCGGCAAGGTGCACGAGCGCCTTCTCGAACTCGGCCACGGCCTCTTTGAACTTCTGGGCCTCCATGAAGGCCTGGCCGGCATTCACGGCGTCGACCGCTTCCTGCGGGACCGACGGCGCGGTCTCGATCGCGCTCGCCGGGACCTCGGCCTCCTCGACCGCTTTCTGCAGGGTGGTCTTGATCGGCGGGAGCATCTGGATCTCGCTGACGTTTGCGGTGCCGCGGCTCGGCTGATAGCCCGGCGCCTCGATGTCGACGTTCCACTGCCCGCTGGTGAGGCCGAGCGCGGACCAGCGGCCCTTCGCGTCGGACTTGGCCTTGATCGGTGTCGTGTTGCCGTCCGCCGGGGCGACCGTGATGGCGGCTCCCGCCACCGGCTTCCCGCTCTCATCGGTGACCGTACCCTGCAGGCGCCCTTTCCCTCGGACCTGAGCCATCGCCGCGGTCGCAACGAGCAGTGCCAGCACCGCTACCAGAACTCTGCGCATGAATCCTCCTGGAATGTGACGGGACGTGAGAACGCGAGCGGGCGCGAGGCTGTTCCAGAAAGGTTGCTGTGTTGCTGGTTGCTGGTTCGTGGCGGCTCTACGCAAAACCACCACGAACCAGCAACCAGCAACCAGCAACAAAAAACCGGGGCCCGCGGGCCCCGGTTTTCACTGCGAAACTCAGGAAACTAGAACGTGAGCCGCGCGCCGAGACGGAAGACGCGCGGCGAGAGCACCTCGGTGATCTGATGCTGCGAGTTCTCGGTCCGGCGGTAGTCCATCTGCCGCTGCAGGACCGTGTTCGAGTTGAGCACGTTGAACATGTCGGCCGAGACGGTCAGGCCGGCCGGTCCGAAGCGGAAGTCCTTCGCCAGACGGAGGTCGAGGGAGTGCACGTTCGGCAGGCGGTACTCGTCGATGTCGCCGACGAGCACGTTCTTGCCGCCCTCGTTGCTCGAGTAGCGCAGGATGTACGGGATCGGGTAGCCCTCGCGGCCGGTGAGGTTGAAGCCGAGCGAGGTGTCGATGAACGGGATCTGATAGGCACCCGTCAGGTTGTACGCCCAGCGCGAGTTGATGTAGATGCCACCCTTCGCGCCGGAGCCTTCGCCCGCGCCCTGCACGACGATGTCGCCGTCGCAGCTCGAGCAGCCGGTGGCCGTGCGGAGATGGGTCGGATCGAGGATGCCTTCATCGCCGATGTCCTGCTTCCAGTCCTGCCACGTGAAGTTGGCGCGCATCATCCAGCGGTTGGACATGCGCTTGGTGGCGTTCAGCTCGAGGCCGGTATAGGTCTGCGAGTAGTCGGGCAGGTTGCGGAAGGCGAAATAGACCGGAGCGTCGACGCCGTCGAGGTCGTAGATGGGGATGTTGGTGAACGACGGTCCGCCATTCGGAACCTGGAAGGCGAAGTTGGTGCCCGAGCAACTGATCGCGTCTTCCTCCGGGTCCCAGTCGTCCGGATTGCAGATCACCTGGGCATAGTCCGCGCTCGTGTACCAGTCGCCGGCGCCGCGGGTCTTCTCGGGCCAGAGACCGATCTGGTCGTTGAAGCGGCGATAGGTGCCGTTCACGCCGACCGAGAAGTCGGCCAGGATCTGGCGCTCGAAGCCGAGGATGAGCTCATCGGTGGTCGGGGCCTTCAGGTCGTTGTCCCAGCGGCGCACCGGCACGGTCGGATTGAGCGGATCGACGTTGTACCACCCCTGGATGCCGTTCCCGAACGGGCCATCCTCGCGGATGATCTCGTTGCCTTCGGCACGGCCGTTTCCGTTCAGGTCATCGAAGAAGTAATAGAGATAGCTGTACGCGGCCGGCGAGGTGGCGTAGACGGTGAAGCCGCCCATCTGGTCCGTATAGCGGTTGAGCGACGCGCGCAACAGAGTCTTGCGATCGGCGCCGAGCGCGTACGTCAGGCCGAGGCGCGGGGAGATGTTCGTCCACTCGAGGTCGTCGCTGGCCGGGTAGCTGATCTGCGGGATCGAGCCGCCGGAGACGACGTTCGCGGGCGTGACGCCGGCCTGGATGTTGGCCACCTGCTGGTCGTAGCGGAGGCCCGCCTGGATGGTCAGGTTGCCGAGCATCATCGTGTCGCCGATGTAGAAGTCGGTCGAGCCGACGTTGTACGTGAAGTCGGAGAAGCGGTTGAGCTGCACGCCCTGGCCGAACGCGGGCTGGCCATTCGGCTCATCGACGAGGAACACGAGCTGGTCGCCCGGCCACGCGGAGAGCGAGCGGACTTCCGAGTCGCGGTAGCCGAGGCCGAAGCGGAGCTCGTGGTTGAGCGAGCCGGTGGTCAGGAACGCCGACGCGTCGCCGCGGTACTGCGTCTGCGGACGCTCGGTGAAGTAGTTGTAGTAGCTGAAGTGCGGCTCGTACTGCCACAGGTCCGGCTCCTTGTTCGGGTCCGGCGTGTAGAACCACGTCGCCGGGCTGCCGGAGAGTCCGCACTCGATGCTGACGCAGCGCTCGCCGTTGTCGGAGATGAGCTGGAAGCCCCCCTCGACCTTCGAGAAGAGGCCGGTCAGGTAGAAGTTGGGGCTGAAGATGTGGGTGTCTTCGACCTTCCACATCGACGGGCCGGTGTAGTTGTTGTCCTGGTTCCAGCCGGTCTCCTGCGGACGGCCGGGACCGACGTTGCGGCCGAACTTCACCTTCGCGCCGAACATGCCGGCGAAGCTGAAGCTGTTGTTCGACAGGATCTGCGCGTTGAGCTTGCCGTTGTAGTTCTCGAGCTGGGTCTGGTCGTTCAGGTGGACGCCGCTCGAGGCCTGCAGCAGGTCGATCTGCTGGTTGCTGTAGGCGGCCCACAGCCACAGACGGTCGCGGATGATCGGACCGCCCGCTTCGACGCCGTAGTCGTCGATGTTGTCGATCTCGTTCACATTCTCGAGGTAGCCGCTGATGACCTTGCCGGTGGAATCGCGGACGATGATCGCTTCCTCGGGGATCTCGGGCTCGGCCTGCCACGCGTTGCGCGTGTTGAAGAAGCGCGCGGAGCCGGTCACGTCGTTCGTGCCGCGCTTGGTGACCATGTTGAGCTGCACGCCCGCGGTCTGGATGCGCGGGTCGGAGCCGCCGGTCGTGATCTGCATTTCCTCGAAGGAGTCGAAGTCGTAGTAGGCCGGCGAGGAGCCGAGCGAGCCGACGTCGGTGATGTTGACGCCGTCGACGTTCCAGGTGGACTGGTCGCCCGCGGAGCCCTTGCCGATGTAGGTCGACTGCTGGCCGGACTCGTTGCCGCCGACGTTGATGCGGTCGAGCAGGACGCCCGGGGTCTGCTGGAGGATGACCCACGGGTCGCGGCCGGTGGGGACGGTCTCGAGCTCGACCTTCGACACGGTCGTGCCGGTGCCCGATTTACGCGTATCGAGCAGCGGCGCCTCGGCCGTGACGGTGATCGTCTGCGACACCGACGGGTTGAGCGTCATGGTGATGTCGGGGCTGGCGCCGAGGCGCACGCCGATGCCTGCGCGCGTCGCCGTGCCGTAGCCCGCGAGGTCGGCCTTGACGGTGTACGTTCCGGGGGAGAGGTTCGGGAAGCGGAAGCGTCCCTGGCCGTCGGTGACGGTCGCCTGGGGAGCACCAACACCCGTGAGAGTCACAGTGACGCCGGGGAGGGCAGCACCGTCATTGCCGACGACCTGGCCGACCAGGCTGCCGTACTGAACCTGCGCCGACACACTGAAGGCCATCAGTGTGACGAGCAGTGCGGCCCATGCCGCGCGATACCAGTGGGGAGGGCACCGTTTCATACAGTCTCCTTTCCTGTTTGGAACCAGAGCTTTGTGCAGAATTCCGGCCGTTATGCCGGAAAATACTAAAGCGTTGTACACGCGGGGCTTAGGTATTCAAGGAGCACGGCCGGAAGGGGGTAGGATTTCGGCCCGCCGTTCCAATTATTCCGGTTTTTGAATCGGGCGGAGTCTACCACCAACGGAAAGATGGATGGGAATCGATACAAATGACAAACGCCGCGAGGTCTTCGCGGCGTTTGCGTGGCCGAGCCTTCCGGCTGCCTACGAGGTTAGCTGTCGGGTTCGGGCTGGAAGCCCTACCAGCTTCTGGCTGGATTCACCCCGGACGGTGGCAAGCCGTCTCAATGTTGGTTCCCCCGTTCCTCGGCGCCGAGGATTAGGCGGCAAGGCCGCCACCAAATAGCGGCGTCCGGAGTCTACGCCGGTCGGATGCCATGTCAACCGGTTTCTGCGGACGGGGACGCTTCGCCTCCCTCTTCCGATCGCGCCTGGCGTGCACGATCGACATCAAGCAGAACTTCGGCTTCGCCGGCCCGATCGGCTCTTTCGGCTCGTTCGAGTACGTGTCGTTCTTCATCGACTGGCAGGGCAACGGGTTCCAGACCTCGGATTACGTCGGCTCCGGAATCGTGCACGTCACCGATGGCTCGGGGGGGACGAACTTCGCCGTCTACCGCGACTTCAACCCGCCGGGAGGCCCCCGCACGAACAACGGCGGGCCGGTGACCACCACCACCACGAACGGCCCGATCGTCCGGGCCCTGGCGAAGCTCTCCTGGTTCGTCCCCGTCACGAACCCCGCCGCGGTGCCGGTGTGGGGCAACAACTTTTTCTTCACCATCCGCATGATGCCGGTCCGGTGAGACGACGGCAGTCACGGGCAGGGATGCCGGCCGGCATCCCTGCCACTCCGCCCGCGTCGTCAACGCCCGATGCTAAGATCGCGGAATGCTGAAAAGCATCGTGGTGGCCTTCCTGCTCGCGGGTAGCTCCATCCATGCCGGGACCATCGAGTTGCGGGTGGTCCGCGGCACGTACAGCGGCTCGCTCACCGCACACCTCGGCATCGCCGATGACGAACATGAGCCGCGCTGGATCGCCAGCCGGCCCATGGATGATCCGAAGATCGTCCGGTTCGAGGCGCTTCAGGCCGGGACGTACGTCGTCGCCGTGCGCGGCGACGGGCCGGCGCAGACGCTCACGAGCAAAGTCACCATCGGCGCGGCGGATGAGCGCAGGGTGGCGCTGACGCTGCCGGCGCGCACCTTCGAGGGACACTTCACGCTCGGAGGAGCACCGCTGAGTGGCGTCGACGTGGCGCTCGAGCACGAGACCTGGCACTGGGTCGCCCGCGTCGCCGCCGACAAGGACGGGCGCGTCTCGATTCCGATCTGGGACGTCGGGGATTTTCTCGTCGACCTTTCCGGCGGTCCGCTCTTCGCACGGGTGAAACTCCGCACCACTCTCGAGCCGGTACCGCGTCCCGTGCTCTCGGTCGACCTTCCCTCGCGCCGCATTCGCGGAGTCGTCGTCGACGAGGACGGCGCGCCGATCGCGAACGCCCGCGTCATCGTGCGCGTGGTCCGCGAAGAGATCACCGCCCCCATCGGCGTCGTCACCGATGCGCGGGGGCGATTCGAATACGCCGGCATCGAGCCGGGGACGCACACGCTCCGCGTTTCGGCGGAGGGCTACCTCGGACCGGATCCGATGACCGTCGAGGCCACCGCCGCCGACAGCGTCATCGAGCGGCGCATCGTCCTGCAGGCCGGCCGCACGCGCCTCCTGCAGATCGTCGACGGGTCGCAGAAGCCGGTCGCCGGTGCGACGGTCCTGACCGTCTCCGGCGAGTCGGTCCTGGCCAGGGCTTCCTCCGGGGCCGATGGACAGGTACGCATCGCCACTCCCCGGACGTCCGCCAGCGTCGTGTGGGTCATCCCGCCGGGCGGATCGCTGGCCATGGTCCGTCTGGATCACGACGATCGTTCCGAGCCCGCCCGCGTCGTCGTGGTCCCCGAGGCAAAGGGGGCGCTCGAGATCGAGACCCTGCTCGACGACGGCACCCCCATGCCGAACATCCGCTTCCTTCTTCGCTACAACGGGGAGCTGCTGCCGCCGGACGTCGCGCCGATGCTGCGCCGCGGAGGGAATGTGCTCCTGACCGACGAGGACGGCCACGGAGAGCTCGCGCGCATCCCGCCCGGCACCTACGAGCTCTGGCCCTACAGCACCGACGAAGAGGTGGAGTCGCTCGTCTCGTCCATGACGCCGGACCGGGCGCCGGTCCAGGTCGTGGTGGCCGAGGGCCGCCAGCGCGTCACCGTACGCTTCCAGAAACGAAAGTGATCTCGGCGCCGTCGACCGCCGTTTCCCCCGCAGGAGGAAGAATGAAGAGAATCGCTCGTCTGATCGTCCCCCTCGTGCTGCTCGCCATGGCTTCGCCGCTGTACGCGGTGTGTGGTTTTTGTGACTGGGACTGCACCTGCTTCTTCGGCGCCGGCCAGGCACGCTGCCGCTACGACCCCTACACCGCCTGTTGCTACAACGTCGGCAACAGCCCCTGCTTCGCCAGCCCGACCGATCCGCCCAAAGAGGCTCTGATGGCCGAGTACCAGATCACGAAAGTCGAGGTGATCTCGTTGACTCAGCCGAAAGACACCGACATCCGTATCGCCGAAAAACAGGAAAAGCCTGCCGTAGTCGAGATCGCCGCGCTTCCGCGCTGATCCGATCCGTGTGCGTTCGACGGCGCCGCGATGGATGAAGAGGCGAGGAGTGGATGGTGCCCAGGGACGGAATCGAACCGCCGACACGAGGAAGGCGCCGCCTCCGGCAGCGCGTACCGCTACGGCCGCTCGCGCAGCGAGGAGTACGACGCGAAGCGGGCGGAGATCCTGAAGGAGCTGTGAGGGGGCGGTGGCGACCTTGCGCGATGTTACGGCGCGGGGATTTCCGCCCCAGGAATGATTCTCCCGCTCATCCGTTTACCATCTCCGCTTGCCACGAGCCGCGCCGGTTGGTATCTTGCGCGCCGCTCTTCGAGAGGCTCCTGCCCAGGTAGCTCAGTTGGTAGAGCAGAGGACTGAAAATCCTCGTGTCGGCGGTTCGATTCCGTCCCTGGGCACCACCACCCTCATGACCTTGCGCGAGTCCGCTGAGTTCTGGGATCGCGAAGTCGTCCAGCCGCAGCATTCGAGCTGGTTGCACGAATGGTGGCTCCGCGAATACGCGAACACCCTCATCGGCGGCGACATCCCTCTCTGGCCGGTGGATTGGTTTCAGCGCTGGCTCGGCGGGCGCACGTTCGGCCGCGCGTTGACGATCGGTTGCGGCAGCGGAGGTCTCGAGCGGGATCTCGTCCGCCGAAACCTCGTGAAGCGCATCGATGCCTTCGACGGCTCCGTGGCGTCGCTGGCGATCGCCGCGAAGCTGGCGGCGGACGAAGGACTGCAGTCGCGCATCCGCTACTTCGCCGCGGACTTCAACGCCCCGGCACTGCCGAAGGGCGTGTATGACCTCGTGCTGTTCCAGGAGTCCGCGCACCACGTGTTGCGGCTCGAGAAGCTCTTCCACGCCGTCCTGCGGGCATTGAAACCGGATGGCCTCGTGTACATGGACGAATATGTCGGCCCGTCCCGGTTCGAGTGGAGCGAGGCCATGATGGAGCCCTACCGGCGCATCTACGAGACGATCGATCCTGCGCTGCGGGCGTGGCCGAAGCTCGACGTCCCGGTGATGGTCGCCGACCCGTCCGAGGCCGTGCGGTCGAGCGAGATCGAGCCGCAACTCGCCGTCGGATTCGACACCGTGCAGCGGCGCCCGTACGGAGGCAACCTCCTGAGCATTCTCTATCCCGCGCTGCGGTCGCTCCCCGAAGACCTGCGCAACCGCCTCATCGAGGAGGAGCAGCGCTGGCTCGCATCGGGCGCGCCGGCGTTCAGCCTCGTGCTCGTCGCGAAGCCGAAGCGCGGAGTGCGACGGCTGCTGGCACATGTCCGCTACTGGCTGATGCCGAAGCTTCGGCGCATCGCGCGCGAGATGAGAAAACTGTTGCCGCCTCAGAAACCTCTGTAGGTGCACCGGCCATTCGTCATCGGCACGAGTTTCATTGCCGCATAGACCTTGCCGATCGTGAACGTGTCGTCATGCGGCGGCCCATCAGTGTTCGGCCATGCCTGCCGCATCCAGATGCGCATCTTGTTGCCGTAGCGATTGTTGTAGTTGAAGGCTTCACTGAAGAAATAAATATAGCCGCGGCCCGGCGGAATGCTGACGGGTACCCACATCATGTCTGTGACGCGGAGACCGCCGACCGGGTCGACGTGATACGTCTCGATCATCATCTCGGCACGCTGTACATTCCACGATCCGGACCGGCCGAGGACTTCGATGAATCCGCCCCCGGTCCAGTTGAGGTTGTCGGCAGCACTGGAAGGGATCGAGACCTCCGCGGTCACCGGATACCAGTAGCCGGCAGGCTCGCCTGCGCCGCTGAGAGGAGATTGCAGCGGCTTGACGGACGAATTGATGACCGTCGGACCCGAGCTCCAGATGGTATTTGTATCGTCCCGCGGGAACATTCGAGACCGTCGTGAAAAAGAGCTCACCCTGCTCGAATCCGCTGCTCTTCACCTGGCGGACGAACCAACCGTCGTCGTTCGGCTTGTCCGTACGCTTGAAACGCACTTCATAGCGTGTCTCTGGCGTGCCGCTCTTAATCTCCAGGTACCCACGGATCTGAGCGTTCGTGCTGACGCCGCTGGAGTAATTGACGCCATTGAGATCGGGAATCTGGGTGCACCCGCTCACCACGCTCTGAAAACCGGAGGTCGCCACAACGACTTCGTCAAATATGATGTCTTCGCTATATGGATAGTCGACTGTTCCACCATGAAATGTCCGGGGCAGAGACCGCATTGAGCCAACTGGCCCACTGCCGCGGATGCTGCAAATACAAGAGAGATCACTGTGACCAAAAGTCGATACATGGGTCTGCCTCCTGTGTCTGACCATTAAGAGACTTATTTGCACAGGTCAGACTGTACGGCAGGCACTTCGCGCCGCATGACGCCAACCAGAGGGAGAAGCAGACGGGAAAACCCTCGTGCAGTTCGCCGCGACCCTCCGCGTGAAATTCGAATTGGTCCCGAGCGTCCCGATCCAGGACGGCATCGAGCGCGCCCGGCTCATGTTCCCGCACCTTTCATGAGCAGGCCACCCGAAGTTAATGCCGTACTCGACACCGCGCGCTCCATTCGCAATCTCGGGATCGTGAACGAGTTCGACACCTTGGTCTCTTCTCGCGCCTTGACGAGCCGGCCGGAGAAGCAGGCGCGATTGTGTCGCCACTGGAAGACTTGCGCACGGGAAAGTCTTCGATGTTCCGCGGAAAACCGTCGATGTTGCAAGGTCGTCGGTGTTCCCGGCAAGGCTGTCGATGTTTCAGGAAGGCCCATCGACGTACACCGGAGTCACCGGGTTCTGGATCGCAGGGGGTCGCTACCGCACCCTCACAACTCTTTCAGGATCTCCGCCCGCTTCGCGTCGTACTCCTCTTCGGTGATGAGTCCCTTCCGCCGCAGGTCGTCGAGTCTCTTCAGGCGCTGTTCGATGCTTCCGGCGGGCTGCTCGTCGACGGCGGCTCGCCCCGAAGCCCAGGCGCGTTGCAGGCGCGGGTGGCTGAAGGCTTCCGCGAGCGCTTCCTTCAGCGCGTCGCTCAGCACCTCATTGCAGTTGTCGGCGCTGCGCGAGCGGCCGTAGCGGTGCGCGTCGCCGGAGGCGGCGCCTTCCGCGAGGGTCCGCCCTCCCTCCTCGAGCCGGAACGCGAGCTTCACCTCCGCGGCGTACGTCGAGCCGAGGGGCTTGTTGCTCTCCTCCACCGCGAAGCGCGTCAGGCGCAGCGTGAGCACGCGCGCCGCCTTGCGGGACGTCCGCACCTCCCAGTCGTCCGCCACCTCCCGGACCGTGGCATCGAGCCAGGGGAGGACGTCCGTCGCGGCCACGATCGGAAACGTCTCGTCGTCGTCGTCCGTCCCCTCGCCGATCGACCACGGGTCGCCGCCGCGCGCGTCCTCCACCACCAGGCGGATGCTCCGCTCGAGCACGGACGGCGCGAGAGCGGGAGCGCTCGCGTCCACCATTTCCTGCGGCACGAACTTCAGGTCGACCGAGAGCTCGTCCTCCGCGAACAGCGGCAGCGAAACCACGAGCAGCAGGAGCGCGGGGACGGCGGCGAATCGGATCCGGGTCATGCCCGAGACTCTACCGCACCCTCCCCCGCACCACCATCGCTACCCGTTGCGAGGTCTGCTGTTGCTGTTTCCTCGGTACGTGCTGATCGTTGCTCGGCGACACCGCCATCTGCTTCGGCTGAAACTGATTTTTGCTCGGCTGATGCTGGGGTGCTGTCGCTTCCGAGCTGCAACTGGCAGCCGGGAAGGAGAACTTCCCTCGAGGCGACCAAAGCAAAGCGGCGCGCGACCAACCCGAAGCTCGAACCGGGTTAAAAACAGCGTCGAGCCATCAAACGACAGCTCGGAGCGAGGAAACGACAGCTCCCGGCGACCAAAGATCAGCTCGAACCTGCGAAAACGTCAGCGCTGACCACCAAAGATCAGCAGGAGTCGACCAGAACGAAGCTCGAGCGACGCAATGCGCTCACCGCACCCTCCCTCGTACCACCATCGCCAGATCCCGCAGCGGCTTCGCCGCCGCTCCGAGTGGCTCCAGCGCCGCCAGCGACGTCTCCACCAGCTCCTCGCTCAGCTTGCGCGCACCCTCCACGCCGGCCAGCTTCACGAACGTCAGACGCTGGGCGTCCTTGCCCACGTCCTTGCCGAGCGTCTCCGGGGTCGAGGTCACGTCGAGAATGTCGTCCGTGATCTGGAAGGCCAGGCCGAGGTTCTTGGCGAAGACCTCGATGCGCTGGAGCGGCGCCGAGTGGACATTCGCCAGCATCGCCCCCACCGCCGCCGCGGCCACGAAGAGCGCGCCGGTCTTGCGGGAGTGGATGAACTCCAGCGTATCGAAGTCGAGCCTCGACTCCTCGCTGTGCAGGTCCACCGCCTCGCCGGCGATCGTGCCGTCCCACCCCACCGCCTCCACGACGCGCTGCACCACCTGCTGCATCGGCCAGCGGCGCGGCGCGCACTCCGCGTGCGCCTCCGCCACCAGGCCGTACGCGTGATTCAGCAGCGCCACCGCGGAGAGGATGGCCAGGTCCTCGCCGAACTCGCGGTGCAGTGTGGGTGCGCCGCGGCGCAGCAGCGCGTCGTCCATCGCCGGGAGGTCGTCCAGCACCAGCGACGAGACGTGGATCATCTCCATCGCCGCCGCCGCGCGCACCAGCTTCTCCCCCTTCGCCCCCGCCGCCTCCCCCGCCGCGATGGTCAGCACGCCGCGCACGCGCTTGCCCGGCGAGTCGAGCGCGCGCCGCAGCGGCGCGGCCAGCGGCGCCGGCGCGTGCGGGCGCAGCTCCGCCAGAAAGCGGTCGATGAGTGCGCGGCGCGAGGAAACGTACTCGTTCATCACGCGGCGCGCCGCAGCTGCACCGCGGTCTGCCACTCGAGCGGCGAGATGGCCTCGGCTGGCGCGAGCACGATGTGCAGCACCCTCCGGTGGCGCGGCACGCGCGCCTGCGACGAGGCGTGCACGAGGAGCGGGCGCATCAGCAGCACTCCCCCCTTCGCCACGTGCAGGTCGACCGCGTCCGCGGACGACACCTCTTCCCGCAGCGCCTCCGCGTCCAGCTTTCCGCGGTCGTGACTGCCGGGCAGCACGCGCAGCGGGCCGTCGTCGGGACCGCAGGCATCCAGGTACAGCCGCACGGCCACCATCTGCTCGAGCACGGACGCCGGCGGCTCGACGTGAGGCACCCCGTTCTTCGACGACCACGGGCCGTAGCTCGCCACGTCCATCCGCTCGCGCACCTCGATGACGCGGTCCTGATGCCACTGGCCGCGCGCCGGCGGCATGCGGTCGTACATCGTCGCCTTCACCGCTACCAGATCGCGCCCGATCACCGACCAGAGATAGCCGCCGAGCTGCTTGTGCAGCAGCAACTGCAGGACCGTCGGGTGCGTCAGCAGCCCGCGCATGCCGCCGCGGCTCGAGCCGGCCGAGGGGATCGACGCCGCCAGATGATCGCATTGCGTGTCCGTGAGCGTGACGTCCGCGAGCGCGTAACCGTTGATGTGAAAGTCGGACACGCCGGCATCCTACCGCGAATGCCCTGTACACCAACGCGCGCCGCGCCGCGACACCGTCGAGGCGCTCCTCGGCAATCCGAAACTGCTGATTGTCGACGAACCGACCGCGGGACTCGATCCCGCCGAGCGCGTGCGCTTCCTCAACCTCCTCAGCGAGCTGGGGGAGAACAGCGTGCGAGCGCTCGCGGGAGCGACGGGCTGAAGCCCGTCCTACGTCCAGCACGCTCAACGTAGGGCGGGCTTCAGCCCGCCCATCGCGCCTCTGTCAGGCATGGGCCATCGCCTGGCATTCGTTCACCGAGCTCACGCGCCGCGCCGAGGCCATGGGGACCTGGCCCTCGGCATCCTGGTCATCTTCCTCGCGGGGTGGGACGCCTGGACCGTGCTCGATACGCCGACGTGGCCCATTACGTACATCGTGGCGCGCTCGGTCATCGGCGGCTCCGCGCCGCTGATTTACCTCCTCACCGCGCTGTACGCGGGCGCCGACTAATCGGGCACGATCACGTGCCGAATTGCAGGCCGTCACGCCCGCGCAATACCGCTACCTCCTCGTCGACCCGATCGAGGACATCACGCTCTGGAGCTTCCGCACGCAGTCGGTCCGGGCCACGCCTGCCGCCAACGGCACCTGGACTTCGTCACCTGCACTTCGACGCGGAGAAACTGAAGGCGGACCGCCTCGGCCAGGACCAACCGGCCCCGATGCACGACTTCGTCGACGTCGGCGTCTACGGCACGAACGACCAGCTCCTGTACCTGAAGAAACACCGCATCCGCTCGGGCACGCAGAGCCTCACCGTCATCGTGCCGCGCCAGCCGGTACGCGCCGGCATCGACCCGCGTCACGTGCTGCTGGAGAAGGAGCGGGGGACAACGTGCGCGACGCTGGCTGAAGCACGCGCACAGCGGACCGCCGGCGTCCCGCCGGCTGTCCGCTGTGCGCGCATCGATCGTTTAGAATGCAGGGATGTCGTACGAGGGCATCGATCACCATCGAGCCAGGGAAGCGCGGCGGTCAGCCGTGCATCCGCGGCATGCGGATCACGGTGTATGACGTGTTGTCCTATCTCGCTTCCGGCATGAGCAAAGAAGAAGAAGTGCTGGCGGAGTTCCCATACCTCACCCACGAGGACATCCTCGCGTGCCTCAGCTATGCGGCTGGCCAGCACCGCATGCTGGTTACGGACTAAGGATCCCGATCGTCGAAACACCGTGGACGGGCTGAAGCCCGTCCTACGTCGAGCACGTTTCTCGCGATACGCATGCTCAACGTAGGGCGGGCTTCAGCCCGCCTAAGTGACAATACAAGGCGTGCCGTCTCGCACCATCTGGGCCGTCGCCAGTGCCGGTCGCGGCGTTCGTCGTGTGGGAGCTCGGCGACGAATTCCATGGCGGCGGTGGCGCTCGCTGCCGCGGCGGATGCGGTACTGGTTGCGGTAGTGATGGCCGAGCTCGTGCGCCAGCACTTCGACCACGAACCAGACCGCGAGCAGGGCGCGGCTGGGCCAGCGGATCCGCAGGCCGTGCAGGTATTCGATCGGCACCTCGGTGCGCAGCACGCGCTGCAGCACGGCCGAGGACAAGGGGTGGACGTCCCCTTTCCGCGGCCGGCGCACGAGGATCGGCGGCAGGACGAGCTCGCCGTCGCCGTCGCGCGCCAGCCGGCGTCCGGCAATCACGCGAGGCTTGTCGGTGCGGTAGCTGCGAGCCATCAGCGCGGGCGCTCGTCCTTTTCGAGTGCCGCGCTGAGGCTGCCGAGCCGCTCGGCGAGTGCCGGGTCGGCACGGATCAACTCGAGCAGCAACTCCAGCGGCGGGACGAGAAACTGCTCCTGCCGGTCCAGGAGGACATCGAAGACCGGTTTCACGGCCGGCTCGAGAGGGCGGCGCACGACGGTGGCCTGGTGCTCCTTCGAGCCGAGCTCCAGCCCTTTGTCGGCGAGGTCCTGCATCACCCGGCGCTCACATTCGTCGAACGACAGCGTTCGCGGGTCGTCCACGACGGCATAGAGGCGCGCACAGTCGAGTTGCGCGCGTGCGCAGAGCTCACTGACGCTCGGCGTGCGAAGGAGTGCGGCCACGATCCGGTTCGCGGTGACGTACGTCTCCCCGGCATATTGCGCGGCGAGAGCGGCCCAAAACATCGCCCGCCTCGTCTGGGTCACGCCGGAGATGCTCCCCATCCAGGAGAGTGTCGGCGTCGCCGCCGGCACTGTCAACGCCGGCTCAGCGATCGAGCTCCAGTTGCAGGATGCCGCCGCCGGCCAGCGTGCCGGCCCGGCATGATTCGCCCTTCTCAGGGAGGACCGCACAGAGACGGTACGGGCCGGGTGCAAGGCGCGGGATCTGCGTCAGACCGTCCTGCGCGGCCGGCACATTCTGCGCCCGCGCCCACTCCCTGAGATCGGAGAACGGCAGGATCACGCCCTGGTACGTGAGGTACGGCCGCTGGGCGCCCTGCGGAATCCGGAACGCGAGCGTGCCACCCGAGGAGCCGAGATCGATGCGGATCGGACGCGAGTCGACAGGCACGCGCTGCGCCTGCATCACCCGGCCGGCCGCGGCGGCGATGAGCCGCAGCTCCGTCGCCCCTCCCGGCAAGGAAAGCTCGAAATGGCCGTCGACGTCCGAGACCGCCGTGAGGCGCTCCGCGATCGAGCCCGAGCCGGCGGCGTACGCGATGATGCGCGCGCCGGCCACGGGAACTCCGCGGGACGTAACGGTCCCGCTGGCAGCCCCCTGCCGCTGCAGTTCCAGCTGCAGATTCCGGACGGGAACGCCGGCGCGGACGGCGAGCTGGCGGAAGGCGCTCTTCTCGCTCGTGGCCGAGTCGGCCGCGGTAATGGTGAAGGCGCCCGGAGCGATGCCGCGGAACCGGAACTCCCCCGCGGCGTCGACTTTTCGGCTGAGGCCTCCCGCGGACGTCATCGCGGTGATGACCGCGTTCACCGCCCGTCCGCCTGCCGGATCGAGCACCCATCCGGAGATCTCGGTATCCGGCAGCTCGATCGTCAGCTCGTCATCGCCAACGACGACCTCCACGGCCGCGAGCACGTTCGCGGTGCCGGATTCCACATTGACCGTCCAGCGGCCACGCCGCGGCAGCGTCGCCTCGAACCGGCCGCGCTCGTCGGCTTCCGTGGCGATCTTCTCGCTTCCGCTCTTGCCGCCGAACAGCAGCTTCGCCGGCAGCGGCTCACCGGCCAGTTTCACCACACCGCGAGCCTCCGCGAGCGCGAGCGCGATGGTGTGGGTCGTCTCGTCGTCGACGCGCAGCTCGCGCCACGCCATGTCATTGCCCCGCGCGTCGCGAACCGTCACGCGATACCTGCCCCGCGACTGCTCCGCAACCTCGAACAGTCCCTCCGCGTCGGCCGTGCTGCCGCCGACGCGGCTGAGCCGTCCCGTGAAGTCGTCGACGCGGCGCAGGTCGATCTGCCAGCGTGTGCCCCCGGGTGGGCGGGGCGGGGTCACGCGCAGTCGCACCGTCAACGGCTCATCGAGCCGGATCGGCTGTCTGAGCGCCGACTCGCTTTCCGCATAGAGCTCGATCTCGTGGAAACGCGCGGGGGCGAATCCCGCCGCCACGATCTCCAGCGTGTACGTTCCGGGCGCCGCGGGTGCGAGCTGGGCCGCGCCGCGCGCGTTGAACGTCGTCTCGGCGACCGGCTGGGCAAGGCGTTGTCCGGCCGGCGAGGAGTCCGGCATGGCCATGCGCAGCAACCGCGCACGCGCCGGACCTTTGAGCGCCGCCACGGTCTTGCGGTCGAGCCACGCGACGAGCGATGCGGCGCGGCGAAGCTCGAGCCTCCCCACGCTGGCCCCTGTGTCCCCGACCGTCACATCCCATCGGTACTGCGGCACGAAACCTTTCGGGCGCACGACGACGTCCAGCGGAATCGCGGGGACGTTGCACGACCACGAGCCATCCGGGGCCACCGGGCACTCGAGGGAAGCCTCGGCGGAGAGCGCGCCCGCGCGGGCGCCGGGGGGAGAGGCGATCACGAGCCTGAAGCTCTTCGGCAGCTCGACAGGCGGAGTCCCCCGTGCGAACTGGCCGCGAAGGCCGGCCGTGCGCCAGACGTGCAGCTCCGCGCCACGGGACGCCACGGCAAGATTCTGCGGCGGCATCCATGCTCCGTCCGCGAGCAGTTCGACGCCCCAGCTCCCGACCGCGGGCGATAGAGCGGGAAGCTCCGCGACATCATTGGTCACGCCGGCGCGCACTGCCGGAGACGATGGATCGCCGCCGGCACGAAGCAACAGCACGCCCCTGGTCACGCAGCGCTCGCCGTTCCGGCACTGAAGGCGGACCCGCATCGGCTCAGCTCCGAGTCCTGAACCCGGTGCGGAAATCAGGAACGCGAGCGCCACGCCCCACGCGGCGACAGCCGGCGCCGTCAGCCGTTCACAACGATGGAGTAGCACCAGTCGCCTTCCATGAAGCAGGAGCAGCCGCCGCCCTCGTCGGGGGTGCTGCAGACACCGTCCATTTGGCGTTGCCGCTACTGCCACGGAGCGGTTCCACGCAGAGGGCAACCGTCGTCATCGAAGACTCGTCGTACCAGCGATGACACACCTGGCAGCCTTGGCCGCCGCCGAGCGTACAGGCGACGTGCCGCGGACTCACTTGCACTCTCCCGCGACGATCTGGCGAAGCTCGGACGAGGATAACCTGATCATGGAGACGCTCCGACAAGAACGTTACAGCGTTTGACGCCCAAACGTCACGACTTTTTGCAGTTCGTCCTACACGCATATTCAATGACGGGCCTGTCACCGAAAAGGGTTCAGTAACATTTGTTACGTGCCCCTCCGCACGTGTGGCTCACTCGCCAGGTGTGCATACGGGCAAGTAGCGAAAATGTGACTAGACGCCTGAAGTTTCCCCAACTTAGGATGATATCCGCATGTAAGGAACTCCTCGTCGGCTGGTGACTTGGCGAGGCTCATGCGCAGCGGCGGCTGGAACGACGTTGCCACAGGCAGACACATGCTTCGCTATTTCCTCAAAAGTATCTTATCGGTTCCTGTGACTCGATCTACCGTCCCCCCTTTGACCATTCTTCTTTGCCTGTTTTGCGCGCTCAACGCAGTTGCCGAAACTCTCATGGTGCCGGTGCAGGCCGGGGTGTGCCGTCGAGCGACGGCCTGTGGTGGTCGCAGGCATTGTTGGTGAACTCCCTACCTCTTCGACGTGTGTGCGCAGTTAAGCGGTGCGGGCGTAATCGTGCCGCATTGACTCGATCCGTCAGCGGGCGAACGTGAGCGCGGGAACAGAAGGACCGTACATGAAGAAAGCAATCCTGGTGATCATCTGTCTGGTCGCGCAAGCAGAATCGCTCGATGCAGCCTGCAAGTCGGAAGCGTGTAAACGCGCCACCGCCTGGAAGAGTGGTTACACAGCCGTCATTCTCGATGACGACATCGGCCGCGAGGACTACTTCGCGATCCTGGCTGCAATCCAGGCGCGAAAAGGCGTCGTGGCCATCGAGGCGGAACGCGTTCTGCTCGGATGGGTACCTCGAGCTGCCGCGGCAGAAGTCAGAGCAACGCGTGGCGTCAAGGCGGTCCTGTACGACGCCGTTCCCCGACCGGAGACGATGGTCCGGCACGAGGGCGCCCTCGACGCGCTCGCGTTTTTCAACAGCGTCCTGACCGGCGAATACGAAGACGTCATTGAGGCCGGGCAGGCCAGAACCGGAGAGCCGCTCGTCGGCTGTGTGGTCGAGCGGCCGGCGGCGGCGAGCTCGGTCTCCGTATCGCAAAGCATTCGCAGCGACCGCGGGGATGCGCTGGCAGACGTTATTGAAGACAGGTTCGGGCAGGGGACGAAGTCCGGAAGGCGGGTGGCGGCCAACTCATCGACTCCGCCGTTCAACAATCCGCACATGAGCGGCCGCATCACCGTACAACTGTTCCGCCTCGACAGCGACGGAACCGTGGACCTGAACCGTTACACCTGGACGGCCACGGACTTTCGAATTGCGCGCGATCAGGTGTACGGTGCGTTCACCGTGTGGGTGAATCAAGCCGCCTCTCGAAACGTCCCGCTCAGCTTTACGGTCAACATCGTCGATCCGTACTCGCGGTACACCCGCAATTTCAGTCCCACCCCGACGCGCTACGAGCCGATCACGCGTTCGTCGGAGGAGGCCTATCTGTGGGTGAACGACGCTCTCGCCCGTCACGGTTACAGCGCCTCGCCTCTGACGTTTGATGAGGTGTATAAGAAGAACGACGCCTTCAACGCGGCGATGGCGGCGGACCCAGTGTATGGTCCGTTCGACGGGTCGTTCTCGGTGTACATCGTTTACAACCCGCCACCCGCGTCCGGCAATTTCGCGAACGGCCGTCGGGCATTCGCCGTCGCCGATGGTCCCCTGGTCATGATGATGTGGAACAGCAGCGGCTGGGGCCCGGAGAAGCTCGGCAGGGTCCTCGAGCACGAGACCGGCCACATCTTCTGGGCGTGCGATGAGTATTACGACGCCGCCAGCAATACGGGTTGCTTTAGTTGCGACACGTGCATGTTCAACATCGGGCCGCGAAACAAATTCACCACGCCCTGGATCACGAACGCGAACTGCGAACATCCGGCGGCCACGGGGTGTGACATGCCGAAAACAACCTGCATCATGCAGTCCGTCGGCAGTGGCAACCTCTGTCAACATACGAGAGATCAGATCGGCTGGTAGACCCCATGGTCGGAATCGTCCCCTCTCCTCTTCGCCGTTCCACCATCGTCGCGATCGTGTTCGCTGCAGGAGTCGCGCGTATGGCGCTTGCGCAGGACCCCGCGCTCTTCGAGCGCGTGCTCGTTCCCGTGAGCGTCACCTTTGTTCCGGGTGCTTATGGGAGCCTCTGGTCGACGGAACTGTACTATCGCAACAACTCCGACCGGCCGGTGGCAGTGTTTCCGCTGCGCGTTTCGGATTCGGTGCCCTCGATCCGTCGAACCGAGCGGCTATTGATTTTCGCTCTTCCGGCCCACGCGCCGGGGCAGTTTCTGTACTTTGACCGCGACGGCGGCGATGAGGTGCAGTTCGATCTGAGGCTGTTCAACCGTTCCGACCCCAGGGCCGCGTGGGGGACCAAACTCCCGGTCGTGCGCGACGCTGAATTCGCGCCGGAGGTCAGTCTCATCAACGTGCCGACAGGATCCGACTTCCGGAGCGCCTTGCGGATTTATGCCTTGCCCGAGGCGTTACCGATCGACGATCTCGTCCGCGTGCGGATCTACACGCACGACGAACGCCTGCTGGCCGATACGGTCCTGCGCCTGCAGGGCCTTCCAAAGTACGCCCAGATCCTCTCCCTGGCAGACGTTTTCCCCGAGATTCGGGACGTCGAGCGGGTCCGGGTGCACGTGGAGGCGAATGCCGGGGAGGCGAAGCTCTGGGCGTTCGTGAGCGTGACGGCCAACGCAACGCAGCAGGTCTCGCTCGTCACTCCCTGAGCGGTGTCATGATGGCTCGGAGAGATCAGGTCACTGGCCATCTGGAATTGCACGTGCCTGCGACCGGTACTCGTCCGGAGTCAGGCCGACGGCGCGCCTGAAGGAACGGAACATCGTCGTCCGGGTGCCGAAACCCGCGCTGCAGGCGATTTCCGTCAACGACAGGCTGGTGGTGCCGAGCAGTTCTTTGGCTCGTCGAATCCGCGCATCCTTGAAGTATGCACCCACGGCCAGCCCCGTTTCGATGGCGAAGATACGACGGAGGCCGCTCGGCGAGAGGCCGACCAGACGCGCGAATTCATTGACGTGTGGCGGCGTCCCGCGCGCAAAGGAATCTTCGAGGTAGCGATCAGCGGCTGGCCTCAGCGAGCCGCGCAGGGAACTCTTTGGTGTCACTCGATGACGGAGTGGCAGTTTCGAGGAAATTGCTACCTCTGCGAGGCAGAGATCGCGTCTCGTGAAGTTGAGATCGCGTCTCGCGAAGTTTGCGATCACGACTCGTGAAGCGGAGATCGCGTCTCGTCGGCCGCGTTCACCCGGACTGCTCCTCCCCATACGGAAACTCATACGCGCGCAGGAACTCCTCGTCGTCGCGCATGGCCTCGACCGTGTCGGGGTCGATGGCACGGTGCAGCAGGTCCGTCAGGTAGTCGGCGAATGTCAGCGGCCGGACCGTCCGATGCGGCATCCCTTCGATCTGCCATTGCGTGCGGAGCGCCGTCACAATGTAGGCAGGCTGCTCGAGGTGCATCGGGATCGGTTGCAACCCCCGGGGCAGCAGATCGGTATCGGGTCCCAGGATCTCGAAGAGCGTGGCGAACGGCCACGATTCCACGACCCACAACGCGACCGTGCCCCATTGGACGAGACCGCCCGGGAGCAGCGCCTCGCGGCCGGCCGCCTCGCGCTCGACCTGGGCCGCCGGCCAACCCAGGAGCGCGGCAGCCTCGGCAATGGGCACCGGACGCCGCTCGCGGAGAAACCGCGCCAAAAGATCACGGGAGGGGGGCAGGCGCTCGGCCATGATGTATCTTTTTGTACATGGCCCGGCATTGTCCGGACTTCGCGTTTTCTGACCTCAGGGTGGCGCAGTCCGTCCTGCCGTCACTCCATGGGCCGAGGCCGAGAGAAGGGATGCAGGAACCTCGCAGCGACATGACGCCGACCTCCGTCGTGAGGCCGGACGAGTCTCACGACCCGCCGCCGGCGTTCGAGGAGGCGTATCTGCGTTTTGCCCCGCTGCTTCGCAAGATTGCCATGAAAAAATTCGGTATTCCGGCCGTGGACGCCGAGCCCCTCGTCCACGACGTTTTCACGACGTACTTCACGAAGGCGGAAGACGTCGAGCAGCCCGAGCGCTACCTCATCGGCGGCATCTGCAATGCCTCGCGCCAGCATCTCCGGCGCGGTGCGGCGACAAGCGAGTTGTTCTGCGGCGAGGAGCCGTGCGCCGCCACACCCACCGACGCGATCGTGCTCGAGGTCGAGCGGAAGATCCTCATCGGCCGCCTCTTCACTCGCATCGGCAGCCGGTGCCGCGACCTCCTGCACCGCTACTACATCAACGGAGAGACGACCGATGCCATCGCCGGCGAGCTCGGGTTCCGAACGACCACGGTGCTGATGTTCCTCAGCCGTTGCCGCAAACGCGCGCTTTCCGCCTATCACGCAATGACGGGGGTCCGGCAGTGAGTCACATCGGGGAAGTGGATCTTGCAACGTACGCCCTCACGCCCGGCGCGCTTTCGCCGGCGGGCCGTGCGGAGATCGCCGCGCATCTGGCGGAGTGTGCCGCCTGTCAGGCGACGCATGATTTCTTTGCCGTGAGCGAAGACGTGCTCGACGCGGAGCTGCGCGATGAGATGACGTGGGAGCCGCTGATCGGCTCGGAGACGCATCGCGTGCTCATGGAGTGCGGCGCGCACGTCGCGAGGGAGGACCGCGAAGCCGAGGAGCTCCTGAAACCGTACCTCGAAAACCCGATCAGCGCGGCCTGGCAGATGCTCGTCACGAGGCGGCGCTTCCGGACGGGTGGCGTGGTACGCCGGCTCATTCGGGCCGCGCACGGCATCTGCGACTCCGATCCTCTTGCAGCGCTTACCTTTGCCGAAAATGCCATTGCCATCGCGGAGGTACTCGATCCCGATCGATATTCTCCTGCCGCGGCAGACCAGTTGCGCGGCACCGCGTGGAAGGAGCTCGCCTTCGCGCAGATGCGTCTCGGCCGCTTCCCGCAAGCACTCGCGTCGCTGGATCGCGCGGAACGTTATCACCGGCGCTACCGGCCGAACGGCGCGAACCTGTCCATCGTCGCGTTGCTCCGCGGCGGCGTGCTGTACGAGCAGGGGCACCTCGATGAGGCGATGGCCTGGGCCGAGCGCGCGGAGCACGGGTTCGCTCACGCGGGAGAGAACCGGCGACGCATGGATGCGCTGTTCTTACGGGGAGCGATCCTCTTCGAGGCGGGACGCGCGGCCGAAGCCGTACTCCTGTTCCGCCAGACGATCGAATACGGCGAGGAGGCGCAGAACGTTCGAATCATCGGCCGAGGGTCGTATGCCACCGCCGACTGCCAACTGGCTCTGGAAAATTTCAACGAGGCCAGCGCGCACTACCACCGCGCCCTGGTCATCTTTCGCGAGGTAGGCCCCGAGCCCGACCGTTTGACGACCGAGTGGGGGATCGCCCGGCTCGTCCTGCGTGTCGGAAAGTATGACGAAGCCATCGCGCGGCTCCGGGATGTCTCCGCCCGGTTCGAGCGGCTGCAGATGGTGACCGACGCGGCGCTCGTGGGGCTCGACATCGTCGAGGCACTCCTGGCCCTGAACAAGCCACGGCGGATCGTCGCGATTGCCCGGCATCTCTCTTCGGTGTTCACGGATGCGGGCATGTTGACGGGTGCGCTCGCCGCGATCGCGTACCTGAAGGAAGCCGCAGTCAGCGGCGAGCTCTCCATCGAGGACCTGGGGAAGATCCGCTCGTTCCTCCGGCGGGCAGAGCGGCAGCCGAATCTCGAGTTCGTGCGTCCTGCCCGGCCACCGGCAGATTCTGTATAGGAGTCACCCCTCGCACGCACCCTCGCCCGAGGGTGCCCTCCCGAGACGACCGTCGAGACGGTCAATGGAGGGCTTATGCGACGTGTATTCACGAGGAAGAGGCATCGCCGGGCGCTGTTCGCGCTCGTGGTGATGCTCCTGGGCGGTTCGGCATTCGCGGACGAACTGTTCAACGATCCCGAGGCCAAAATCCGGCCGCCGGGGGGTGTCCAGGCCAGTCAGCAGGAACCGAACATCCCGGCGGCGGACGGCGTCGATTCGCCGGAGACGATCCGGGCAATGCTGCCGGACGGCATCGCGACGCTGTTCGATGCGTTCCGGATTTGGCTTTCGCTGCAACACATTCTGCTGCCGATCGGTTGATGGCACGGTCAAATGGAGGGGTGATGCGACATACACTCACGAGGAAAAGGGCGCTGTTTGCGCTCGTGGTGATGCTCCTGGGCGGTTCGGCACTCGCGGACGAACTGTCCAACGATCCGCAGGCCAAAATCGGGCCGCCGGGGGGTGTCCAGGCCAGTCAGCAGGAACCGCTGCCCGACGATCCCCAGGCCAAGATCGGGCCGCCGGTAGGTATCCAGACCAGTCAGCAGGAGCCGAACATCCCGATGCTGCCGGACGGTGTCGCGACGCAGACGCTGTTCGATGCGTTCCGGATCTGGCTTTCGCTGCAGCGCATTCTGTCGCCGATCGGTTGATCGCAGCTGCGGGATGGGTTGAACTCCGACCCATCCCGCAGAAGACAGGAGACCCCTCGGCGATTCGCGGTAGGAGCGGGTGTGCGTTCGTCACTCTCCCGGGTGGAGGAGCTTGATGACTGTACGCACGACCGCGAGAGGCCCGGCGCGGCGCAGATTCACCCACGCGCACCGCCAGAGCCTCGAACGCGCTGCCGAGCATTACCTGCGCGAATGCTTCAGGAGATCGACGCGCGTGACCGTCACGGAATTCGCCGCATACCTCGGCCGCCATCCCGATTACCTGGCGCGTACCGCCTCGTCGATCCTCGGCACCTCGTCCCTGCTGAACTTCCTCCGGAGCAAGCAGTTGGAGGAAGCCGAACGGCTCCTCCGCGTCACGAACCTGGGCACGGCGGAGATCGCCCTGCGCGCCGGCTTCGGCACCATCTCCACCTTCTACAGACGTTTCAAGGAGACTTACGCGATGGCTCCCGGCGCATTTCGGAAGGTCAGAAAATGAGAAGTCTTTTGCACACTGCATCGCCCGTCGTTGCAAACGATTCAGCGCTCACCCTCGCCGAGTGGGAAGCGCTGCCGGTCCACACGCGCGTTGCCCAGCGCACCGCCGACATCCTCGTGCTCCTCGGCGTCATCCGCGAGCAACTGCACACGGAAGAAGGGAGTCCGCTTCTGTGGCTGGAGGAACCGCTCGACCGGATGACTGCCGAAGCGGATCGCGTGCTCCGGCGTCTTGCCATGTGACGAGAGCGCCCATGGTGCACTCAATGTGACCACTCAGCACGTAGGGCGGGCTTCAGCCCGCCGCCCCCGGGGAGGCGGGC
>Ga0196976_1000336_pt1 | contig 30820 bp, 30 predicted proteins | sample S3v_513CmetaG_FD_148644 | JGI IMG/M metagenome (GOLD analysis project Ga0196976, IMG submission 148644) | Soil microbial communities from Anza Borrego desert, Southern California, United States - S3+v_5-13C | ecosystem: Environmental > Terrestrial > Soil > Desert | place: USA: California... | reverse complement strand
GACGGCGGGGTCGGGATCGAGCACGGGGACCGCGGCCCCGCGCGCGAGATCGAGGACGTCCTCGATCGTGAGGAGCTTCCCTCCGACGGGGAGGGCGCGAGGGCGGGACGTGGTCATGCTGCGCTCCAGAAGTCGTAGAAGTTGAACCAGTTCTCGGGGTACGCCCGGCAGTAGTGCTCGAGGCGCCGGGCGTAGCGCGCCACCAGCTCGCGGACGGCCGCGTCCCGGGCCGGGCCGCGGGGGAGCGCCAGCTCCTCCGCGAACGGCTCGCAGTGGAGCTCGTAGCGGTTGGGCGGTGCGTAGAGCCCGAACCCCAGGTACACCGGGCACCGGAGCGCCGCGGCCAGGAGGTACGGGCCGGTGGGGAACGCGGCGTCGGCGCCCAGGAACGGCACCCGCGCCGCCTTGCCGTCGAACCCGACCCGGTCGCCCATGGTGCCGACGAGCTCGCCGCGCCGGACGCGGTCCTCGATCTCGAAGATGAAGCTCGGGTCCCCGGGCCGGATCTCGACGAGGCGCGCGTCCACCGTGGGATCCACGTCGCGGAGGACCGCGTTGAGCCGCGCCGCGTTCCGGAAGTAGCCGACCACGTTCACCGGCAGCTGCCGCTCGCGCGAGAGCGTCCGGAGGACCTCGAAGCTGCCGACGTGCGCGAGCACGATGACGGCGCCGCGGCCCTCGTCGCAGTGCCGGCGGAGGTGCTCCTCGCCGTGCCGCTCGATCCGGAACCGGCCGAACTCGCCGCGCACGAGGAAGAGCCGGTCGGTCGCGACCTGCGCGAACGTGAACACGTGCCGGATCACGTCCGCCAGGCTGCCGCGGCGCCCGACCCGGCGCAGGTACGCGCGCGAGGCCCTCCGCACGCCGGGGTGGAGCAGCGCGTACCAGGCGGCCACGAACCGCATGAGCACCCCGACCGCGCGCCGGCCCAGGAGGCTCGCCACCGCGACGACGACGCGGATCCCGAGCAGGCTCCCCTTCTCGGCGACGTCGTGCCACCGCGCCGCCATCAGGCGCTCCTCGCCCGCAGGCGCCGGCCGGTGGCGAGCCGGAGGAGCGCCCCGATGCAGAGCCGCGTGTGGGCCCAGGAGATGAGCGCGTTGTCGTTCCACATGCGGAAGTGCGAGATGCCCCCCTCGTCGCGGGAGAGGTAGCGCACGCGGGTCGGCAGGTTCACCACGGGGCAACCCGTCCAGACGATGCGGACCGCGATCTCCACGTCGAAGTCCATCCGGTCGGCGCGGGTCGGGGCCCGGAGCGCGGCGTCCAGGGGGTAGAGGCGGTACCCGCAGAGCGGGTCCTGGATGACGCGGCCGCCGGTCTCCAGATCGGTCCAGAACCGGCTGAGCTTCCGGCCCTTCAGGCGGGCCGCGGGCGCCGACGCGTCGAAGGTCGGCTGGCCCAGGACCAGCGCGTCCGGCTGCGCGCGGTGCACCTCGAGGAACCGGGGGATGTCCGAGAGATCGTGCTGGCCGTCTGCGTCCACCTGGAGCGCGTGCGTGAAGCCGAGGTCGCGCGCGACGCGGAAGCCGTCCTTCACCGCCGCGCCCTTGCCGCCGTTCCGCTCGCGCCGGTGCACGTGCGCGAGCCCGTCGCGGCCGAGCGCCGCCACCGCCTCGCGCCCCTCCGGCCCGCTGCCGTCGTCCACCACCACCACGTCGGGCAGGTGGACCCGCACCTGCTCCACGACGGCGCGGATGGTCCGGGGGTTCTCGTACGTCGGGATGAGGGCGCAGACCCGGGTGCTCACGCCGCCCCTCCGCCGAAGACGAACGTGCCGGAGGCGCAGCGCCCATCCGGCCCGTCGATGGTGAAGTTCACCGCGCGCGCGGCCGGATCGCGCTCGAGCTGGAGCACGATCCGATGATCCGGCCGGATGAGCTTCGTGAACTTGAGGCGCTTGATCGCGCGGAGCACGCCGGCGTCCGGCCAGATCCGCTCCACCTGCCGGAGGACGAGGCCGTCGAGCTGCACGACCCCCGGCAGCACCGGGAAGCCGGGGAAGTGCCCCTCGAGCCAGCGGAGCGCGGGATCCACCCGGAACGTGAGCCGGCGGGACTCGCGCCCCGGCGGCGCCTCCACCGGCTCGTCGGCCTCGGGCTCGAGGATCGCCGGGCGCGCACCCGGGCCCCCGTCGAAGAGCGCCAGCAGCTTCTCCCGCACGAGCTTTCCCGTCCCTTCTCGCGGGAGGGCCTCCAGGATGCGGATCCGTCGCGGGAGCGCGACCGGATCGAGCCACCCCGCGAGCCTCTCGCGGATCGTCGCCGGCGTCTGGCCCGTGGCCGCGACGGCGATCCAGATCTCCTGCCCCCGCAGCCCGGGCGCGGGCTGGGCGAGCGCCGCGGCGTCGCGGACGCCGGGCGTCGCCAGGAGCCGCTCCTCCACCTCGCGCAGCGAGACCCGCTTGCCCGCCACCTTCACGACCCCGTCCACCCGGCCGAGCAGCGCGAACCGGCCGCCGTCCCGCGGCTCGATGCGGTCGGGGATCGTGAACGGGCGCGGCGCCGCCGGATCGAGCCGCGGCGAGCGGAGCTGCAGCACCCCGTCCTCGCCGGCGGCGACCTCGGCGTCGGGGAACGGCGTCCAGCACGCGTCCTCGTGCGGATCGCGCCAGGCGATCCCGCCGGCCTCGGTGCAGCCGTAGATCTCCACCACCCGCCACCCGTGCCGCTCCCGGAGCGTCCGTGCGACGGCGGCCGGCAGCGGGGCGCCCGACGAGAACGCGGCGGCCACCGGCGGGAGCCGGTCGACCTCGGCCACCGCCGCGAGGTGCGCGGGCACGGAGACGAGGTGCGTGGCGCCGCTCCGCGCGAGCTCGGCCGCCACCTCCTCGCCGTGCAGGGGCCCCTCGCGCACGATCACGCCGCGGGCGCGGAGGGGCAGGAGCACGCCCCAGAGCAGGCCGTAGATGTGGTGCGGGGGGACCGTCGAGAGGACCCGCGCGCCGCGCCCGACCCCGAACAGCTCGCCGAGGAGCCGGGCCTCGCCCACGAGCTGCGTCCCGCTCTTGGGCCACGTCCGCTGGGCGCCCGTGGAGCCGGAGGTCGTGATGTCGACGCGGAGACGATCGAGCGCCGCGAGCGCGTGGGGGCGCGCCGAAGCGGGAGCGCGGAGCAGGTCGGGGATGAGCACGCCGTCGCCCGCCCCGGCGCGATCGTGCAGGAACGCGCGCACGTCGGGCGCGGCCACCGCGGCCCGGATCGCGTCCGGCTGCGGGTTGGGCGGGAGGCGCACCGCGTGGCCCGCGGCCCAGGCGCCGAGGAGCGCCGCCGCGAAGTGGTAGCGATCCGAGCTCACGAGCACGACGGCGCCCGGCGGGTGGCGCGCGAGGTCGGCGGCGATCCGCCCTGCGTCGTCCCGGAGCTCGGCGGCGGTGCGCGGCCCCGCCGCGCCCACGGCCACGAGCTCTCCCGGATCGTGCGGCACCACCTGGTTCACGTCGCGTCCTCCACCCGTCCCAGCGCGCGGGCGAGGATCCGATCGACGAGCCCGCGGCCGAACCGGCCGTACCGCGCCTTCCGGACCACGTACTCGACCGCGAAGAGCAGGCCCATGAGCGCGTACGATACACCGCCCGTGTATGCCGCCCAGACGGCGCGCGGCGCCGCCACGGCCAGCGCCGTCGCCGCGCCCCCGTTGAGGACGAAGAAGACGCACCAGGCGACCGTCACGCGCCGGCAGTACCGGATCTCGGCCGCGGTGAGCGCCTCGACCTCGAGCCGCGCGAACCGCTCGGCGATGGGCGTCCCCCGGAGCGACCAGGCGAACTGCGCGAGCAGGACCGCGTTGACGAGCGAGGGGTAGGCGAGCAGGAACCGGGCGTCGTCGAGGATCGCGCCCATGACGAGCAGCAGGCCGACGCTGCCGGCGAGGGCGGTCAGCGCGCGGGCGCGCTGCAGGTCCCGGCGCAGCGTGCGCGCGCGGCTGAGGACGAGCAGGCCGAGGAGCGACAGCGCCGCGAGCCGGGCGCCGAGGAACGCGACCGAGAGGGCGACCAGCACCGGATACCCGACGGCGAGGACGAGGCCGAGGCCGTCGAGGACGCGGCCCAGCGCCGGCGCGTGGCCGGACGGGGCGCCTTCGCCGGGGCCGGCGGACGGCGCCGCGGGCGCGGGCGCGGGTCCGCGCGGGGTGGCCATCACCGGCGTGCCCAGGAGCTCGGAGAGCGCCACGGGGCGGAGCCCCTTCTCGCGCAGGCCCGCCAGGATCTTCCGGACCTCGGCGAGCCAGGTGTCGACGTCGGTCGCCGCCGGGAGGTGGTCGTGGAGGAGCACGATGTCTCCCGCCCGGACGCGGCGGAGGACGCGCCCGGCGAGGTCCGCGATGCGGCGGCTCCCGAAGTCGAGCGGGCGGCAGCTGAAGGCGACGCACCGGAGCCCCAGCTCGCGGAGCACGGGGCGGAGGGTCGGGCTCGTGATCCCGACCGGCGGGCGGTACGCCAGCGGACGCACCCCGTGCGGCGCGAGCGCCTGCTCGCAGCCGAGGATCTCCGCGCGGAGCCGGGCGGGGCTCCGCGTCGCGAGGAGCACGTCGTGCGTGTTCGAGTGGTTGCCGAGCTCGTGCCCGGCGGCGAGGATCGCGCGGATCGACTCCGGGTGCGCGGCCGCCCTGCGGCCCACCACGAAGAACGCGGCGCGGATCCCCTCCTCCGCGAGCAGCGCGAGCAGGCGCGGCAGCGTCCGCGGATCCGGGCCGTCGTCGAACGTCAGCGCGACGGCGGGCCGGGAGCGCGGGCCGTGCATCACGATCGGCACGAAGAACGACCAGCCCGGGAAGTAGGGCGCCGCCCCGACGACCACGAGGAACGCGGCGAGCGGGAGGGCGGCGAGCTCCGTCCGCACCGCGAGCAGGCCCGCGGCGGCCGCCAGGGCGAGGAGCCCGGCCACGTGGGCGCGCGAGGGGAGCCAGGGCCGGGCGCTCATGCCGCCAGCATCTCCCAGAGCGGCCCCACGCGCCCGCGCGCGTGCAGCCGCTCCACGATGGTGTCGGCCTGCTCCGAGCCCGCCCCGTGGATCCAGGCCCGGCGGCCGCCGGACCGCTTCGCGATCGCCTCGGCGATCGCCGCGACCGGGAGCCCCGGCGGCTCGTAGAAGACCGGCGCGAGCAGGTCCTGGCCCGGGCGGAGCTGCCCGTCCGCGAGGGCCAGCCGCGCCAGCTCGGTCCCGGGGTAGACGCGCATCCCGCAGAAGAAGAAGACCGGCGCGCCGTCGAGCGCCTCGCAGCCGTCGAGCGTCTCCTCCACCGTGGCCGCGGTCTCGCCCGGCCCGCCCATGGCCATGAAGTGGGCGACGTGGATCCCGGCGGCGCGGGCGGCGGCGTGGGCCCGGAGCGCGTCCGCCCGCCGGAACGGCTTGCGCATCCTCGGGAGGACGGCGTCGGAGAGGGACTCCGTGCCGAACTCGGCGTGCGTGCAGCCGGCCGCGCGCATCGTCTCGTAGAAGCCGGGCGGCGGCGGCGTGGGGGTGAAGAAGCCGCCCCACGGGAGCCGGACGCCGCCCGCGCGGAACGCGGCGGCGACCGAGAGCGCGTGCTCCGGCGAGCCGTTGAACACGGAGTCCGTGAGGACCAGGAACCGCGCCCCCGCCTCCTCCAGCATCCGCGCCTCGGCCGCGAGCGCGGCGGCCTCGAAGGGCCGCAGCGCGCGGCCCTCGATCGCGGGGTAGGTGCAGTACACGCACTGGAGCCGGCAGCCGCGCTGCGTCTGGAGGCCGAGCATCCCGCCGCGCGCCAGGTAGAAGCCGAGCGCCGGGTTGCCGCGGGGGTCCGCGCGCACGGAGGCAGTGCCGGGCGCGAGGCGCGAGGGCGCCGGCGCCGGGGCGCCGCGGCGGAGCACGCCCGGGAGCCCCGCAGGATCGGCGCCCGCGGCGAGGGCGTCGACGAGGAGGCGGATCCGCTCGCCCTCGCCCACGACGCCCCAGTCCGCGCCGAGCCGCTCGAGCAGCTCGACGGGGAAGATCGTGTAGCCCGCGCCCCCGAGCACGATCGGCGCGCCGGTGCAGCCGCGCACGACGTCCACCACCCGTCGCGCGGGGGCGACGAAGCTGTTCGCGCCGGCCGTGTCGAGCGAGTCGACGTTCCGGAGCGAGAGCCCCACCACCTCCGGCGCGTGCTCGCGCACGGCCGCGACGATCGCGGGCTCGACCTCCTCCGCCGCGAGCGGGCACAGGTCCAGGATCCGGACCTCGTGCGCCGGCCGGAGCGCCCCGACGACGAAGTCCAGACCGATGGGGTGAACCGGATACGGGAACCGGATCCGGTTGAGCGAGACGAGCAGGACCTTCACGAACGTTCCAGCCTGTCAGGCCGCCGTCGACTCCTGGCGCAGGTGCTTCTCGACGAGCGCCACCATGTCGCCGATCGTCCGGACCTCGCGCAGGCCGGCCTCGTTCACCTTCCGGCCGGTCATCGTCTGGAGCTCGACCACGAGGTCGATGGCGTCGATGCTGGTGAGCCCCAGGTCCTGGAACCGCGCCTCGAGCCCGAGGTTCGCCGGGTCGAGGTCGAACAGCTCGGCCATGAGCTCCTTGATCTTCGCGTGGATCTGCTGCCTGTCCATATCACCCTGCCTTGTCGGAGCGGTTTGCGGCGACGAACTCGGCCAGGCTGCGGACGGAGGCGAACAGCTTCTTGTTCGCCGCCTCGTCGCTGCTCGTCCGGACGCCGTACTTCTGCCGAAGCGCCATCGCGAGCTCGAGCGCGTCGATCGAGTCGAGCCCGAGCCCTTCCACGAAGAGCGGCGCGGTCGAGTCGATGCTCTCCGGCTCGACGCGATCCAGGTTGAGGCTCTGCACGATGAGCCTCTTGATGTCCAGCTCCAGCTGCTCCATCTCCATCGGGCCTTATCCTCCTGACGAAGCCGCGATCGGCTCCGGTGAGTCACTTGCAGCGGGCTCCGGCGCCCGCGCGAGCGCGCGGAGGTACGCCTCTCGCGACGCCTGGGCGAGCTGGCCGGGGGTGCGACCGTCGGCGTCGAGCTGCGGCAGCGGTTCCACGGTCAGCACGGCCGTCCGCTCCGGTATCTCGTACCACGACTGGCCGCGCATCAGCGTGGGCGGCTCGCACCGGAGGAGGACGGGGACGACCGGGACGCGCGCCCGTGCGGCGATCTGGAACGCCCCGAGGCGGAACTCCCCCAGGGCGCGCTCCGGCGAGCGCGTCCCCTCGGGGAAGAACAGCACGGGCGTGCCCTCGGCGAGGTGGGAGAGCGCCTGCTCGTACACGCCGACCGCGGAGAACGCGCCGGCGTCGCCCGCGTCGATGTGGCGGCAGTAGCGGATGACGCGGCCGACGAGGAAGCTCTGCACCCAGGAGCGCTTGACCACGACGACGGCGTCGGGGACGGCGGCGATGAGCGCCGTCACGTCCACGAGCGTCGGGTGGTTCGCGACGAGCATGTACGGGCCGTCGGGGAGCCGGAGCTGGACGTCGCGCGGGTCGTAGTCGAGGAGGCGCGTCCACCGCATCCAGTCGTGGAAGCCGATCCAGGTGCGCCGGACCACGCGCCGGCACCGCCGCCCGCGCAGCACCGGGTCGCGGGTCGTCACCGCGATGAGCGGCAGGATCACGTACGACAGGAAGAGCGCGCCCGAGAAGAAGAACAGGAACGAGCTCCCGGTGAACACCACGCGCCAGGCGCGATCGAGCGCGGTCCCGATCATGGCAGCACGACCATGGCCATGGCGACGTCGCCCTGGGCCGAGAGCTGGAGGAGCGGCTCGCCCCCGCCGGCGCGGTCGAGGGCCGCCCGAGCGGTGGGGCCGAGCGCGAGGCGGGGCGCTCCGCCGTCCGCGCGGCGCACCTCGATGTCGGGCAGCGCGACGCCGGACCAGAGCCCGAGCCCGAGCGCCTTCAGGAACCCTTCCTTGGCCGCGAAGTGCAGCGCGAAGTGGCGCGCCGGGAGCCGCTGTGCCTCGCAGTGCGCTCGCTCGGGGGCCGAGAACACGGACTCCGCGAAGCCGGCCGTCCGGGCGAGGCTCGTCGCCATCCGGCTGACCGCCACCACGTCGATCCCGACCCCGTTCATTCGTCCGTCCCCCGCCGAGAAACGACCCACCGCGCTGACCCTCCCGCGGGTCTGAACAGGTGGCGCTCCCGAAATCGTGCGGAGCGTAGCGCCCCTGGCGGGGCTTAGGCAAGCACACGCCCCAGGGGACAGGCCCAGGTTAGGCCGGGAATATTCAGCAGTTTTGACCCGCTTCCGACCCGGATGGTATGAGCGTCCGTGATGACCCAGAGCGGTCCCATCGCTCCCTTCCCGATCACGGCCTTCGCGGCCCTGAACGCTCTTGGGACCGAGTCGCAAGGTATCACGGAGGCGTTGCGGGAGGGCAAGACAGGGCTCGGTCCCTCGCCCTTCGACCTGCCGTTCTCCACCGCCTGCGGCGCGCTCCCGCCGGCGCTGCCGCAGCTTCCGGAGCCCCTCCGCCCGTTCGACACGCGGCTCGCCCGGATGGCCATCCTCGCCCTCGAGCCCGCCGCCGCCGCGGTCGCGGCCGCCGTCCGGCGCTGGGGGCGAGACCGGGTCGCGCTCGTGGTCGGCACGAGCACCGGCGGGATCCTCGAGACCGAGCGCGCCCACGACCACCTCGTCCGCGCCGGCGCGCTGCCGCCGTCGTACGACTTCGAGCGCCACCACATGATGCACGCGCTGCTCGAGGTGCTCCGGCGCGCGACGGGCGTCTGCGGGCCCGCGCACGTCGTCTCGACGGCGTGCTCCTCGAGCGGCAAGGTCTTCGGCACGGCGCGGCGCTACCTGCGCGCCGGGATCGCCGACGCGGTGCTCGTGGGCGGCGCCGACACGCTGTGCGCGACCACCCTGCGCGGCTTCGGCTCCCTCCAGGCGCTCGCGCCCGGGCCGTGCCGGCCCTTCAGCGCCACGCGCGACGGCATCAGCATCGGCGAGGGCGCCGCCTTCGCGCTCGTGGAGCGCGAGGGGGACGGCCCGGTGCGGCTGCTCGGCGTGGGCGAGAGCAGCGACGCGCATCACATGAGCCACCCGCACCCGGAGGGGATCGGGGCGCGGCTCGCGATGGAGGAGGCGCTCGCGCAGGCGGGCCTCTCCGGCGCCGACGTGGACCACGTCAACGCGCACGGCACGGGGACCCCGGCCAACGACGTCGCGGAGGCCAAGGCGATCTCGGCCGTGGTCGGCGACGGCGTCCCCGTCGCCTCGACCAAGGGCTACACGGGGCACCTGCTCGGCGCGGCCGGCGTCACCGAGGCCGTGATCGGCGCGCTCTGCATCGTCCACGGGCTCGTCCCGGGCAGCCTCGGGGCGGCGCCGGTGGACCCGCTCGTCACCGCCGCGATCTGCACCGCCGCGCGCGCGCAGCGGGTGCGGACCGTCCTCAGCAACTCGTTCGCCTTCGGGGGCAGCAACGTGAGCGTCCTGCTGGGGGCCGCATGAGCGACCTCGACCTCGACCTCTACTTGGGCGGCGTCGGCCTCTTCACCCCCGGGTTCGCGGACGCGGCCGCGTACGCCGCCGGCGCGCGCGACCCCGCCGCACGCCTGCCGCGCGCCGAGGTCCTCCCGGCGGCGCTCCGCCGGCGCGCGACGCCGCTCGCCGCCATGGTGGCCGAGGCGGTGGCCCAGGCCGCGGCGCAGGCGGACCTGGACCTCGGCCGCGTCGCGATCGTGTTCGGCTCCGCGCTCGGGGAGTTCGGCATCGCGGCCACGATGCTGGGCGAGTTCCGCCAGGGCGAGGGGCTCCCCTCCCCCACCCGCTTCCACAACTCCGTGCACAACGGGCCGGCGGCCTACCTGTCGATCGCGACCGGGAACCGCGGCTTCTCGACCGCGGTCGCCGCCGGCCCGGAGACCCCGGCGGCGGCGCTCCTGGAGGCCGCGGCGCTCCTCGGCGAGCGCGGCGGCGCGGCGGTGGTGGTGCTCGCCGACGAGCCGCCCCCGGCCCCGTTCCCGCAGGACCCCGCCTACCCTCCGCTCGCGGTCGCCTTCGCGCTCCGCGCCGCCCCTGAGCCCTCGGACCGCGCGGTGCTGCGCGCGCTGCGGGGCGGCGGCGCCCGAGCCCAGAAGGAAGCGCCGCGCGTGCGGCCCGAGCTCGCCGGGCACCCGTGCGCCGGCGCGGTGGCGCTCCTGGAGGCGATCGGGCGCGGCGCCGAAGGTCCGGTGGACCTCGGGGGCGCCCCCGGGCGAGGCTGGACCGTGACCGTGGTCTCGAGGAGCACACCATGACCGAGCTGCCGCCGATCGACGAGCTCGTGCCCCACGCGCGGCCGATGATCCTCGTGGACCGCCTGCTGGCGTGGACGCCGGGGCGCGCCACCTGCGAGGTGGTCCTCGGGCCCGACGCGCCGTTCGTGCAGGACGGCCGCGTGCGGGCGCTCGTCGCGATCGAGTACATGGCGCAGTCGGTGGCCGCGTACGCCGGGATGAAGGAGCGGCAGCGGGGGGAGAAGCCGAGCATCGGCCTCCTGCTCGGGAGCCGCGACCTCCGGCTCGAGGTCTCCCACTTCACCGTGGGCGAGCGGCTGACGGTGGAGGTGGAGCACGTGTTCGGGGACGAACGGCTCGGCAGCTTCCGGTGCCGGGTCCTGCGCGGGAGCGAGATCGTGGCGGAGGCGTCGCTGAACGTGTACCAGGCCGGAGAGGAGCTCGCGCTGCCATGAAGCCCCGCGCGCTCGTCACCGGGGCCAGCCGGGGCATCGGCGCCGCCATCGCCCGCGCGCTGGCCGCCGCGGGCCACCCCGTGATCCTGAACTACCGCTCCGGCGAGGAGCCGGCGCGCGCCGTGGCCGCGGAGATCGCCGCCGCGGGCGGCACCGCCGAGCTCTGCCCGTTCGACGTCGCCGACGCCGCAGCGGCCGCGGCGGCCCTGGAGCGGCTGCTCGCGGACGAGGCGCGGCCCATCGGCGTCGTCGTGAACAACGCCGGGGTGGCGCGCGACGCGCCCTTCCCCGCGCTCGAGCCGCCCGCCTGGGAGGCGGTGACGCGCACGACGCTCGACGGCTTCTACAACGTGACCCGGCCGCTGGTGATGCCGATGGTCCGGCGGCGCTTCGGCCGGATCATCAACATCTCGTCGGTGTCGGGCGTCATGGGCAACCGCGGGCAGGTGAACTACGCGGCGGCCAAGGCGGGGCTCATCGGGGCCACGCGGGCGCTCGCGCAGGAGGTGGCGCACCGGGGCGTCACCGTGAACGCGATCGCGCCCGGCCTCATCGAGACGGACATGATCGCGTCGGCGCCCGTCGAGGAGATCCTGAAGCGGATCCCCGCGCGGCGCCTGGGCAAGCCCGAGGAGGTGGCGAGCCTCGCCGCCTTCCTCGCCTCGGAGGCGGCCGGGTACGTCACCGGCCAGGTCATCGGCATCAACGGCGGGCTCGCCTGACGGCGGGCCGCGAGGGACGGAACGCATGAGCCAGCACCGCGTCGCGATCACGGGCGTCGGCCTCACCAGCCCCATCGGCAACTCGCTCGACGAGGTCGCGCGAGCGCTCGTGGCGGACCGCGGCGGCATCCGCGTCATCCCCACGCTCGCGGAGATCACGAACATGAAGACGCGGCTGGGCGCGCCGTGCGAGGTGGACCTCTCCGAGCTCCCCAAGAAGCGCACCCGGACCATGGGGCGCGTGGCGCTCCTCTCGACCTGGGCCACGCAGCGGGCCATCGAGGACGCCGGCCTGGACGCCGAGACGATCTCGTCGGGGAACGTCGGCCTCGCCTACGGCTCCACGGGCGGGACGAGCGCGGCCGTCGAGGAGTTCGTGCGCAAGCTGCTCATCGGGCGCAGCCTGGACGGCATCCAGGCCTCCACGTACCTCAAGTTCATGAGCCACACGGCCGCCGCGAACGTGGCGCAGTACTTCGCGATCCGCGGCCGCGTGATCACCACCTGCTCGGCGTGCGTGTCCTCCAGCCAGGCCATCGGCTACGGGTACGAGGCGGTGCGGAGCGGCACGCAGGAGATCATGCTCTGCGGCGGCGCCGAGGAGATGGACGTCGTGCACGCGGGCATCTTCGACCTGATGTTCGCGACCTCGGTCAAGTACAACGACCGGCCCGCCGAGACGCCGCGCCCGTTCGACGCCGACCGCGACGGCCTGGTCGTGGGCGAGGGCGCGGGGACGCTCGTCCTGGAGCGCTGGGATCGCGCCCGCGCGCGCGGCGCGAGGATCTACGGCGAGGTGATCGGGTTCGCGACCAACTGCGACGGCCTCCACATGACCGCGCCCTCCGAGGAGGGAATGACCCGGGTGATGCAGGCGTCGCTGGCCGACGCCGGGATCACGGCGGACCAGATCGACTACGTCAACGCGCACGCCACCGCGACGGACATCGGCGACGTCTGCGAGAGCCGGGCGGTGGCCCGGGTCCTCGGCGGCCGGGTCCCCGTCTCCTCGACGAAGGGGTTCACCGGGCACACCCTCGGGGCCTGCGGCGTCGTGGAGGCGGCGTTCTGCCTCGCGATGCTGCGCGACGGGTTCCTCGCGCCGAACAAGAACCTCGTCCGCCCGCACGCCGAGTGCGCCCCGCTCGACTACGTGATCGGGGCGGCGCGGCAGGTCCGCCCGCGGGTCGTGATGAACAACAACTTCGCGTTCGCCGGGCTCAACACGTCGCTCGTGCTCCGCGCCGTGTAGGGGGGCCGCCCCATCCGCCGGGGCGCGTGATGCGGTAGCATCGCGTCATGCGCTCCTACGCCACCGCCGCCGCCGCCTCCGTCGCGCTGGCGCTCGCCTCGTGCGCGCGCGCCGACCGGATCGAGCTCCAGCCCGCCCGCGTGGACTTCGTGGGCGCGGGGAAGACCACGCAGGTCCGGGCCATGCCGTACGCGTCCAACGGCCGGTTCCTGCCGGAGCCACCCTGCGCCTGGTCGTCGAGCGACGAGCAGGTCGTCCGCGTCGCCGCGAAGGCGAACGAGGCGACGCTCACCGCTGCGGGCCGCGGGAGCGCCGTCGTCCGCTGCACCGTCGGCGGCGCGCGCGCGGAGCTGCCGGTGCAGGTGCGCGTGGTTGCGCGCCTCTCCGTCAAGCCCGAGCGGCTCGAGCTGAAGGTGCAGGACGAGCGGGTGCCGCAGCCGCTCGCCATCGAGGCGTTCGACGACACCGGCAGGCCGCTCGTCGGCCGCGCGGCCGTCGTCACCTGCGCGAGCGAGGAGGTCTGCCGCGGCGACGCCCGCGGGCAGGTCTGGCCCGTCGGTCCCGGCGTCACCTCCGCGCGCGTGGAGCTCGAGGGCGCCGCGGTGGAGATCCCGGTCAAGGTGACCGAGGCGCGCAGCGCCGACGCGCGGCCGAAGGCGGTCCAGGGGAACCCGATGGAGGAGATCGAGCGGGAGTGGAACAAGAAGCTCGAGGCGGAGAGGAAGGCTGCCGAGAAGGCGGCGGGGGGCAAGTAGAGGCGGGGGCGCAGATCGAGAGAAAACCGGGTTCGGGACCGGGAGCGGGTTCGGCTTCGGGGGCGGGAACGGGGACGGGTACGGCGGAGGGGACGGGGCACGGACTCGCCCCGTGAACCGTGATCCGGTCCCGCGGCCGTACCCGTACCCGTTCCCGGGCCCGTCAACGAACCCGCTCCCGGTCCCGCACCCGGCCTTGCTTCTTACTTCACCCCGAGGATCCCCCTCGCCTCCGCCGCATTCGCCGCAGCAGGGCACGCCCGGACATACCGCTCGAGGAGCTGGGTCCGCTGCTCGGCGGCGTCCTTGAGCTTGGGCAGCTCCGCCCGGGCGCGCGCGGCGCCCCAGAGCGCCTCGCAGCTCGCCGGATCCTTCTCGAGCGCCTTGTCGTAGAGCTCCTTCAGCTTCTCCGGCTTGGCGGCGCGGGCGCGCTCGGCCTCGGCCATCTCGACGTACGCCGCGGCCACGCCGCCGGTGCCGCCGGCGCCGTACTCGTCGATCGCGGTGGTGAGCTCGACGAGGGCGCTCGGGATGTCGTTCTGCGCGCGGTAGAGGCGCGCGAGCGCGACGCGCGCGTCGGGGAAGGGGCGGCCGAGCTCGATGGCCTTCTTGTAGTTGCCGCGGGCGAGGTCGAGGTCGCCGGCGGCGCGGTAGGCGTCCCCGAGGAGGAGCGACAGGCGCGGCGACTCGCCGAGCCGCGCGACGGTGCGCTTCAGGGTCTCGAGCGCCTGGGGCACGCCGCCGTCCTTCCGGAGCATGGCGCGCGTGAGATCGGCGTAGAGCGAGACGCGCTTGTTGTCGAGGGCGATGGCGCGCTGGAACTGCTCCACGGCTCCCGCGGCGTCGCCCGCGCGGAGCTTCCGGACGCCGGCGAGCCAGGGGAGGTCGGGGTTCGCGGGGTCGAGCTTCGCGGCCTCGGACTCCTCGGCGGCGGCGGCGTCGAGCTTGCCCCGGGCCGCGAGCACGCCGCCGCGGATCGCGCGGGCGAGCGCGAGCTGCGGCTTGGAGGCGCCGGTCTGCGGGGCGAGGACGAGCTCGGCGGCCTTCGACGCCTCCTCGAGCTGCCCGCGGCCGAGGAGCACGATGGCCCGGCCGAGGATCGACGAGACGTGGTCCTTCTGGATGCGCAGCGCGTAGTCGTAGTAGTTCACCGCCTGCGCCTCGTACCCCTCCCCGCGGCGGCGGAACTGCTCGGCGAGGAGCCACGCCGTGCGCGCGTCCCCCGGGCCCTTCTCCTGCGCGCTCTTGAGCGTCGCGGCGGCGGCGTCGAGCTCGCCGGCGCGGAGCTGCACCGCCCCGAGCACCGCGGAGAGGAACGGCGTCTGCGTCGCGGGGTTGGCGGCGAAGGCCTTCTCGATCCCCTCGCGCGCGCCCGCGGGATCGCCGCCGGCCGCGCGGAGGTACGCCTCCGCGGCGTAGAGGTGGGAGTGCGTGCGGCCGACCTCGAGCATCCGGTTGAGGTGCTGCACGGCCGAGCCCCGCGCCGCCTCGCCGTCGCCGTGCTCGGCCCAGCGGAGGGCGTCCACGTAGGCGAGGTACGCGTGCCCGCCGACGTTGGTGGAGTCGTGCTCGAGGATCTCGGCGGCGCCCTTCGCCGCGGCGAGGTACGCGGGGTAGGTGTCCTTCTCGACCTGCTCGCGCACGTCCTTGAGCAGCGCGTCGATGGCGCGGGCGCGCTCCGCGTCGGCCCGCGTCTTCCACGACCACCCGCCGAGCGCGGCGGCGAGGGCGAGCGCCAGGCCCAGGCTGCCGACGAGCATCGTGCGGTGGGACTTCTTCTTCGGGTGCGCGCCCCGCGCGATCTCGTACTGGCTCGTCCCGTACTTGTCGGCGAGCGCCTGCGCGTAGGCGACGTCGCGGGCCCGCCGCGATGGCACCGGCGTCGGGATCGGGACCTCGATCGAGCGCTCCGGGACGTCGGGTTGCGCGGCGGGCGCGGCGCGGCCGCCGGGCAGGACCCGCGGCGCGACGGGCGGGGCGTCGGGGCCGGTGCGGGGGCGCCCGGGCGCGGCGGGCGCCGCGAGCTTCACGCCGTGCTTCTGGAGGAGCTCGAGGACGTCCGGATCGTTCGGCGCGGCCTCGGCCGCCCGGCGGAGCGCCGCCTCGCCCGGCTCGCGCTCGCCGAGCCGGAAGTGGAGCGTCGCGGCGAGCCGGTTGGCGGCGACGAAGGTGGGGAACGCGGCGAGCACCCCCCCGAGCTCCTCGAGCGCCTTGCGGTCCTTCCCCTGATCCGCGTACACGCGGGCGAGGAGGACGCGGGCGCTCGGGTCGTCGGGGTGCGCCTTCACGCCCTTCTTGCAGACGACCATCGCCTCCATGAACCGCCCCGCCGCGAGGTACGCCTCGGTGAGCGGGCGGTAGGCGTCGGAGGCCGGGTCGGTGGCGAAGGCGTGCTCGAGGGCGGAGATCTCGGCGGGCGAAAGCTGCTTTCCGGGCGGACCCATCGCGCTCCACAATAACACCCGCCCGAGCCAAGAGGAGCTTGACACATCCCCGCGAAAACCGTTAAGGAAGCGGTCCCTTGCAGGACGGGGACCCGGGGCTGTAGCTCAGCTGGGAGAGCGCTAGAATCGCACTCTAGAGGTCGTCGGTTCGATCCCGATCAGCTCCACCATTCAGAGGGGCCCGCACGGAGACGCGCGGGCCCTTCGCTTTTCAACCCTCCCCGGCGCTGCGCGCGGGTCCCCCACCCTTTGCGTCCACGAGCTGCACCGTCCGCGTCGGGAACGCGAGCGCCGTCCCCGCGCGCTCCACGACCTCGAGGAACGCGAGGTAGAGCTCCTGCCGGATGAGGGTGAACTCGTTCCAGTCGGCGGTCGCGAACATCGCCGCGATCTCGACGTTGAGGGACGACTCGCGGATCTCGTTGAAGCGGACCCCCGGCGGCGACTCCGCGTGGATGCGCGGGTGCCGGACGAGGAGCTCCTCGATCCCGGCGAGCACCGCCCGGAGCTGCGCCGCGGTGGTCGAGCGCGCGAGCCCGAGGTTCGTGTAGAGCCGGATGCGATCGCGCGCCGCGAACGTCTCGGCGCGGCTGTCGGCCAGCTTGCCGTTGGGCATCGTGATCACGGTCCGGTCGAGCGTGCGGAAGCGGGTGGAGCGCATCCCGATGCTCTCGACGGTCCCCTGGAAGTCCTCGACCTTCACGAAGTCGCCCACCCGGAACGGCTGGTCGACGCCGATGGCCACGGAGCCGAACAGGTTCTCGACCGTCTTCTGCGCGGCCAGGGCGAGCGCGATGCCGCCGATGCCGAGGCCGGCGAGGAGGCTCGCGACCTTGAACCCGAGCTCGTTCAGGACGGCGACGACGCCCATCGCGAGGAGCAGGACCTTCGCCACCTTCCGGCCGAGCGGCAGGAGGCCGGCGAGCCCCGTGCCCGCGCCGGTCCTCGTCCACGGCGCGGACCCCAGCGCCTGGAAGGCGACGTCGAGGAGGCGGAAGCCGGCCCAGAAGAAGGAGAGGTACGCGGCGGCGCGCAGCACGCGGACCAGCCCCGCCTCGAACCCGCCGCCGAGCGAGAGCCAGCCGTGCGCGATCGAGAAGAGCCCGACGGCCCAGAGCGCGGTGAGCGGGCCCGCGATCCGGTCGATGATCTGGTCGTCCCACGACGTGCGGGTCCGCGCCGCGAGCCGCCCGAGGAGCGTCCGCGTGAGATAGCCGAGCAGCCACCCGAGGGCGACGCAGACGAGCACCAGCGACGGCAGGGCCAGCCATTGCCACCAGAGGAGGCCCAGCGGACCGGGCTGGAGCAGCGCGGGCGGGAGGAGCCCCTCGACGGCGGGCCGCGGCTCCGGGGGCGGCGCGCCGCCGGCCTGGGCTCGCGCCCGGGAGGAGACCGTCGCCGCGAGGAGGATCGACCCCGCCCGCGCGGCGCGGAGCAAGAGGTTCATCATGCGCCCGAGGATAACGCGGGGCGGCGCCGGGGAGCGGTTCCGGAAGAGGCCCGCCACCCGCGGCGGCGGCTGCCGGGTTAGATTCCGGGGAGGAGGCCCGGGGATGCCGCGCGTGACCGAGGAGGAGTTCGAGGAAGGGAGCGAGATCGTCCGCGTGTACCTCGCGGCGTCGATGCGGGAGGCGCGCGCGGTGGAGCAGACGCTGGACGCGCTCGGCGTGAACTACCTGGCCGAGCCGGAGCGCTACCCGGCGCGCTGGGCGTTCGGGCTGCGGGTCCGGTCCGGGGTCGGGTTCTGGGTGGCCGAGGCGGCGCTCGAGCCGGCCGCGTCGGCCCTCGAGCGCGCGGGGTTGAGGTCGGGCCTCGTGCTGCGGTGAGGCCTACGCGGCCTTCGGCTTCGGGAGCGGCTTGCCCTTCTCGAAGGACACGTTCGGCCCGTACTTGGCGACGATCTTCTTCTTCGTGTCGAGCCCGGTGGCCTCGATCACGAAGGTCGGCACGCGGCGGGCGCGGTTGTCGGCCACCCACTTCGTGATCTCGGTGCGCGGCGGCCGGCGCCGCGCGGCGGCGCGAGCCGGGCGGACGCGGCCGCGGCCGGCGCGGCCGGTGCGCTGGAGCTCGCGCTCGAGCCCCTCCTGCACGAGCGCCGCCATCTGGCGGGCGAGTTCGGCGGACACGCGGGCCACCACCTTGCTGGCGGCGGACTGCAGGATGGCATCGATCGAGGTCTGCGCGGTTCTGGCCATGTGTCGAAGGGCTCCGGTTCGATCCGTGTGTTGGCCCGCAAAATACACGAGCGCGGGGCATTGTCTACGATTCATTGCGCGCATTGCACGTCATTGTTCGCACGTCCCCGTCGGGTCTGTGGCGAAGGAGCGTTTCACGCCTCGTCGACGGGGTGATGTGCGCGTGCTCACCCCCCGGCGTGCGGCGCAGGCGCCGACCCGTCGTCCGGGGACACGGCGCCGGGCCGCGCGGAAAACGTTTCAAATCGCGGGGTTTCCGGGATCCGGCGGCGAGGCGGGGCCCGGCGTCCGCGCGAACGTTTGCGCGCGCGGGTCGCCCTCGGGGCCTCAGCGCGGGGCGCGCGCGCCCTCCGGCAGCCGCGCCCGGAGCCGCTCCAGCGCGCGCAGCAGGTCGGGCCGCTCCGTGAGCACCGGCAGCAGGGGATCGCTCCCCAGCTTCTCGGCGCGCGCGCGGGCGTCGCGGATCGTGAACCGCGCGGGATCGAGCCGCGCGTTCACCTCGCTCCAGCGCAGCGGCGTCGAGACCGGCGCGCCCGGCCGCGGGCGGACGGCGTACGGCGCGACGATCGTCTTCCCGAACCCGTTCTGCAGGTAGTCGAGGTAGACCTTCCCGCGGCGCGCGGGGATGGCGCGCGCGGTGGTGGAGATGTCGCCGAGCTCCGCCTCGAGCACGCGGGCGAGGAGCTCCCCCAGCGCGCGCGCGCCGCCGTGGTCGAGCTGCTTGCCGAGCGGGACGAGGACGTGCATCCCGCGCTGGCCGGTGGTCTTCGGGTACGCGGGCAGGCCGATCTCCTCGCAGAGCGCGTGCGCCGCGCGCGCGATCCGGATCACGTGCTCGAACGGCGCCTCCTTGGGATCGATGTCCAGGATGCACCAGTCCGGCCGGTCGAGCGTCCCCGCGCGGCTCGCGAAGACGTGGAACGGGATGACGCCGAGGTTCACGAGCCAGAGCAGCCCCTCCACCTCGTCGACGAGGAAGTGGGCGAGGTCGCGGTCGGCCTCCTCGGCGTGCACGGTGACGGTCCGGAACCACGGCGGCCGCCAGCTCGGCGCGTCCTTCTGGAAGAAGCTCTTCCCCTCGATGCCCTCCGGGTAGCGCGTGAGCACGAGCGGGCGATCGGCGAGGTACGGGAGCATGAAGGGCGCGATCTCCCGGTAATAGGCGGCGAGGTCGCCCTTGGTGATCCGCTCGCCCGGGAAGTAGATCTTCTCGGCGTTGGTGATGGTCACGCCGCGGCCGCCCACCGGGGCGCCGCCGGTCCCCGGCGCCGCGCGCGCGAGCTCCCGCCCCGCGTCCTCGACGCGCTTGTCGTCGCGCACGCGCACGAACACCGGCTGGCGCAGGAGCCCCTCGTCGGTCCACTCCCGGAACTTCACCTCGACGACGAGCTCCGGCTCCACCCAGGTGTGCCCGCGGCCGGTCGGCGCCGGGCCGCCGCACGGCGGCCCCTTCCGCACCCGCGGGAGCAGGCGCGCGTGGAGCGCCTGCAGCTGCGCGTCGCTGAACCCGGTCCCCACCGCGCCCGCGTAGGTGAGCGCGCCGGAGGCGGCGCAGGCGAGCAGGAGCGAGCCGAAGCAGCACCGGCCCCCGCGCGGCTCGGTGAACCCGACGACCGCCAGATCGGCGGTGCGCTCGGCGCGGATCTTGAGCCACGCCGGAGAGCGGCCGGCGCGGTACGGCGCGTCGGCGCGCTTCGCGACGACGCCCTCGAGCCCGCGCGCCTCCACCTCGCGGAAGAAGGCCGCGCCCTGCCCGGTCACGTGGTCCGCGTAGCGCACGGGTCCGAGCCGGGGCGCGACCTCGGCGAGGAGCCGCTTGCGCTCGGCGAGCGGCAGGCCGCGCAGGTCGCGCGCGCCGAGGGCCAGCAGGTCGAAGGCGAACAGCGTCGCCGGCGACTCCACCGCCGCCCGGAGGCGATCCTCGCGCCCCGCGAGCCCGCTCCGCCCCTGGAGCGCCTGGAACGAGGGGCGGCCGTCGGGCCCGAGCACCACCACCTCGCCGTCCAGGGCCGCGTCCACCGGCAGCATCTCGATCGCCTTCGCGATCTCGGGGTAGATGCCGGTCGCGTCGTCGCCGCTCCGGTAGCGCAGCTCGGCGCGGCCGCCGTCGCGCCGCGCGAGCATCCGGTACCCGTCGTACTTGAGCTCGAAGAGCCAGCCCGCGGCGTCGAACGCGGCCTCGGCGCGCTCGGCGAGCATGGGGGCGAGGTCGCCGGCGCCGAGGCGCCGCTCCGGCGCGCCGCGCCGCGCCGCCTCCTCCAGCGCCGCCGCGGCGCGGCTCCGCCCCTCCGCGAGCTCCTCGAGGAGCCGGCCGGAGAGGACCGACTCCTCGGGGAACGGTCGGTCCGCGCCGGCGTGCGCGTCGCCGCGGTGCTTCATGAGCAGCCACTCCTGCTTGCCGCCCTGCGCGCGCCGCGTCCGGACGAGCGTCCACTCGCCGTGGAGCTTGTACCCGCGGAGCTCGAACACGAGCTTGCCGTCCCGGAGCCCCGCCTCGGGATCGCCGAGCGGGCGCCAGCCCCCGCGGTCCCAGACGATCACCGCGCCGGCGCCGTAGTTCCCCGCGGGGATGGTCCCCTCGAAGTCGGCGTACTCGACCGGGTGATCCTCGACCTCGACCGCCATGCGCTTCTCGGCGGGATCCGCCGACGGGCCCTTCGGCACCGCCCAGCTCTTCAGGGTGCCGCCGAGCTCGAGCCGGAAGTCCCAGTGCAGGCGCCGGGCGGCGTGCTTCTGCACCACGAAGAGGCGGAGGCCCTCCTCCCCGGGCGAGGGGACGGGCGTGCCGCCGAACGGCTCGGGCGTGCGCCCTGGATCGCGCTTCGCCCGATATCGATCGAGCGCGGTCTCGCGCGCCCGCCTCGGGCCGCCGTGCCTCGCCTTCTCTCTCTCGCCCCGGGCGGCCATGACGAAGGGACGGTCGCGCACGAGCCGCGCGCGAGGACCGGAGGTAAGCTTAGGAGCATGGCCCCTCGATCGCTCGCGACCGGCACCATCTCCTTCGGGCTCGTCTCGATCCCCGTCCGGCTCTATGCCGCGACGCAGCCCGCCTCGCACGTGTCCTTCAACCTGCTCCACGCGAAGGACGGGTCGCGCCTCAAGCAGCAGTACGTCTGCGCGAAGGACGGCGAGATCGTCCCGCGCGAGGACATGGTGAAGGGGTTCGAGTTCGCCAAGGACCGGTACGTCACCTTCACCGGCGAGGAGCTGAAGGCGCTCGAGGAGATCGCCACCCAGACGATCGACATCGCCGAGTTCGTGCCGGCCTCGGAGGTGGACCCGGTCTACTTCGACAAGGCCTACCACCTCGGCCCGGACAAGGGCGGCGGCCGCGCCTACAAGCTTTTGACCGAGGCGCTCGAGCGCTCGGGGAAGGCCGCGCTCGCGCGCTACGCGGCGCGCGGCAAGCAGTACCTGGTCCTCATCCGCCCGGCGAAGGGCCGGCTCGTCATGCAGCAGCTCTACTACGCCGACGAGGTCCGCCCGGCCGACGAGGTCCCGGTGGACGACGCCGACGTGAAGGACGGCGAGATCCAGCTCGCGCTGCAGCTCATCGAGCAGCGCGCGTCCGACGCGTTCCGGCCCGAGCAGTACGAGGACACCGTCAAGCTGCGGACGCTCGAGGCCATCGAGCGCAAGGTCCAGGGCCAGGAGATCCAGGTGACCGCCCCGGCCGCGCCGCAGGGCGAGGTGATCGACATCATGGAGGCGCTCAAGGCGAGCCTGCAGGCCTCGCAGGGCGCCGGGCCGGAGGCGGCGCCGGCGGCGAAGCCCGCGCCCGTGGAGGCCGCCGCGCGAGAGGCCCCGGCGCCGGCGGCGCCCGCCGCCGCGCGGCGGAAGGCGCCGCTCCGCGCCGCGGCGAGCCACGCGGAGAAGAAGCCGCGCACGGGGTCCTCATCCAAGAAGTGACGGCGTGACGGTTTCGTGCCAGGCTCCCGGCTCCGATGTGGGGTTACCGGACTGAGGAAGTGGCCCGCATCCTGGGGCTGCCCGAGGCGGAGGTTCGCAGGTTCGCGCGCGCCGGGTTCGTCACGCCGCGGCGTGGGCCGCGGAACGCCCTCCGGTTCGCGTTCCAGGACCTCGTGCTCCTCCGCGCCGCCGCCGAGCTGGTGAAGGCGCGCGTTCCGCCCGCCCGCGTCCGGCGCGCCCTGCGCCAGCTCCGGAGCCAGCTCCCCGCCGGCCGGTCGCTGGCGTCGGTGCAGGTCACGGCCGAGGGCGACGGGATCGTCGTCCGCGACGGCGCCGCGCGCTGGCAGCCCGAGACCGGCCAGGTGGTGATGGACTTCGAGGTGGCCGACGTCGCCCGCCGCGTGGCGCCCATCGTGAAGGCCGCCGCACGCAAGCGCGACCCGGGCGCGCTCGGTCCCGAGGGCTGGTACCAGTGGGGCTGCGATCTCGAGGACGGCGCCCCGGCCGAGGCGAGGGCGGCGTACCGCAAGGCGCTCGAGCTCGATCCCGCCCACGGCGGCGCGCACCTCAACCTCGGCCGCCTCCTGCACGAGGCCGGCGACCTGCGCGACGCCGAGGTCCACTACCGGGCGGCGCTCGAGGACGGCCGGCACCGCGCGCTCGCCGCGTTCAACCTCGGGGTGGTGCTCGAGGATCAGGGGCTCACGGACGAGGCCCTCTTCGCCTACGCCCGCGCGGTGGAGGCCAACCCCGAGCTGCCCGACGCGCACCACAACCTGGCGCGCCTGCTGGAGCAGCTCGGGCGCAAGGCGGACGCGCTGCGGCACCTCGCGACGTACCGGCGGCTCGTGCGCGGGGTGTGACCCCGCGCACGAGCGCGGGACTACGGCAACGGCCGGCCCGTCGGCGGCCGCGGCGGGACGGGGCCGGCCTGGGGGCGCGGCGCGGGCGGCGGCACGACGGTGTTGCGCACCTGCCCCGGATCGGCGGAGCGGAGCACGTTCATGGCCGCGGCGATCATCGAGCCGACGTCGGAGAGCGTCGCCGGCAGGATCACCGTGTTGTTCACCTTGGCGAGGTGGCCGAACTGCTCGACGTACTTCTCGGCGACGCGGAGCTGGACCGCCTCGATGCCGCCCGGGCCGCCGATCGCCTCGGCCACCTTCCGGAGCCCCTCGGCGGTCGCCTCTGCGATCGAGAGGATGGCCGACGCCTGGCCCTCGGCCTCGTTGATCTGCTTCTGCCGGGCCGCCTCCGACTCCTTGATCACCTGCTGCTTCTTGCCCTCGGCGTTGTTGATGGCCGCGTCGCGCTCGCCCTCGGAGGTGAGCACGACGGCGCGCTTCTCGCGCTCGGCGCGCATCTGCTTCTCCATCGCGTTGAGCACGTCCTTGGGCGGGGTGATGTTCTTGATCTCGTAGCGGAGGACCTTCACGCCCCAGGGGCCGGTGGCCTTGTCGAGCTCGGCGACGACCATGCCGTTGATGTGCGAGCGCTCCTCGAAGGTACGGTCGAGGTCGATCTTGCCGATCTCGGAGCGGAGCGCCGTCTGCGCGAGCTGGCTGATGGCGTAGTAGTAGTCGGAGATGCCGTAGGAGGCGCGCTGCGGGTCGAGCACCTTGAGGTAGAGGATGCCGTCCACCGCGACCTGGACGTTGTCCTTCGTGATGCAGATCTGCTCGGGGATGTCGACCGCCTGCTCCTTGAGCGTGTGCTTGTACCGGATGGCGTCGAAGAACGGCAGGAGGAAGTGGAACCCGGCGTCGAGCACGGCGTTGAACCGCCCGAGCCGCTCCACCACGAACGCGTTCTGCTGCGGGACGACCACCGCGGTCTTCACCACGACGACGAGCGCGACGACCGCCACCGCGATGGCGATGATGAGCAATTGCATGTCCATGGATCGAACTCCCCCTTGCGTCAGATTGCGGTCACGTACAGCACCACTCCGTCCACCCGCTCCACCTTGCAGCGCTGCCCCTTCGCGAACGCGATGCCCGAGGCGGCGCGCGCCGTCCACGGCGAGCCTCGCAGCTCCGCCTTCCCCTCGCCGCCGGCGGGCAGCTCCGAGAGGAGCACCACCTCCTCGCCGATGAGCGAGTCGATGGGCTTCGTCTCCGGGCCGCGGAGGCGCTCCTGGACCCGGCCCCGCACGAACCCGACCAGCACCACCGAGATCACGCCGAAGGCGATCCACTGGGCGGCGGGCCCGACCTGGAAGAACGCGAGCGCCGCCGTGCAGAGGGCGGCGACCCCGAAGAACAGGAAGAAGAACGCGCCCGGGGTGACGAGCTCGACGACGAGGAAGCCCATCCCCACGAGCACCCAGATCCACCAGGTCGTCATGCCGGCATGGTACCACGCCCCGGGCGGAGCCCTCCGAGGTTCCCGAACACCCGCCGGGCCGTGTAGGCTCGGGGCGATGGTGGTCCTCCGGGGGGCAGTCCAGGCGGCGATCCTCGCGGCGGGGCAGGCGACCGCGCGCGCGGGCGACCTGGCGCGCGAGGTCCTCGGCGACGAGGGGTATCAGAAGGATCTCCCCGCGCCGGCTCCGCCCACCGCGCCACGGACGGTCGAACTGCCCGAGCTGGGGTTCCTCCGGTTCGTGCTGTACGCGGCGGTCCTCGTCGCGGTGGCGCTCGCCGCGGTCTGGCTGGCGCGGTTCGTCCTCACGCGCCGCGAGCGCGACGTCGCCCTGCCGCCGGAGGCGGCGCCGGCGCCGCTCCAGGTCGAGCTGGAGGGCCCGGAGCGGCTCGCCGCGGCGGGCCGCTGGGCGGAGGCCATCCACGCCCTGCTCCTCGAGACGCTCGCCGCGCTCTCGCGCGCCGCGCGGCTCGCGCCGTCGTACACCTCCCGCGAGATCCTGGAGCGCGTGCGGCTGCCGCTCCCCGCCCGCGAGGCGCTCGAGGCGCTGGTGCTCGCGGTGGAGATCTCCCGGTTCGGCGGCGTGCCGGCCGGAGAGGCGGAGTACCGGAGCTGCCTCGACCGGTTCCACCAGTTCCTCGACACCTACCGCCGCCCGGCCCGGGAGGCGGCGTGACGGCCGCGTCCTTCACCCGCCGCGGCGCGATCGTGGTGGCGAGCATGGTCGCGGTCTCGATGGCGGCCACGATGTTCCTCTCGGTCTACGGCGACGCGCTGTTCACGCCCACCTCCGCCGCGGCCGACGCCTGGAGCCGCTCCGCCCTCGGCCACCACGCCTTCCTCGAGCTCGTCCGGCGGCGGGGCCGCGTCGTGGTGGTCTCGCGCGCGCGCACGGCCGAGAAGGCGACCACCGGCGCGCCCACGGCGCTCCTCGAGCCGCGGCTCGGCGAGGAGGACCCGCGCGCCGAGGGCCGGCTCGACGAGATCGGCTCGAGCGCGGGGCGGCTCCTCGTCGTCCTGCCGAAGCGCGAGGGCATCCCCGACTTCGAGCGCCGCGGGTGGATCGCGCACGAGCGCCTGCTCCCGCCCGAGGACGTCGACCGCGTCCTCGAGGCGCTCGAGCTCGAGGCGACGGTGTTCCGTCCGGCCCGCCGCGCCGAGGCGGGCGCCTGGAAGGGATCGCTCCCCGCGCCCGCGCTCCGCGATCCGCAGCTCGTCCGCTCGGAGGCGCTCACGCCGCTGCTCGCGACGGAGGAGGGCATCCTCGTCGGCGCGCTCGAGACCGAGGACCGGCGCCTCGTCCTGGTGGCGGACCCGGATCTCCTCGAGACGCACGGCCTCGGCCGCGGCGAGAACGCCGCGATCGCGCTGGCGGCGCTCGACCGGCTCGGCGGAGAGGCGACCCTGATCGTGGACGAGACGCTGCACGGCTGGGAGCTCGAGCCCTCCATCGTCCAGGAGCTGCTCCGGTTCCCGCTCGCGCTGGCGACCCTCCAGGCCGCCGTCACCCTCGCGCTGCTCGCGTGGGCGGCGCTGGTCCGGTTCGGCCGGCCGGTCCCGCCCGCCCCCCTGCTGCGCGCCGGCAAGGAGTTCCTGGTGCAGAACGTGGCCGACATGCTCCGGGCCGGCGGGCACGCGAAGGAGGCCGCCCGCGCCTACCTCCGCGCCGCGCGCGAGGAGGTGCTCGCCCGCATCCCGCCGCCCGGCGGCGCGGAGACGCCCGAGGCCTGGCTGCTGCGGCTCGAGGCGGCGCGCGGCCGGGCCGGCGAGCTGGCCTCGCTCACGCGGCAGGTGGAGGCGATCGGGGAACGGCGGCGCGGCGCCGGGCGCGGCGCGGAGGTGGAGGCGGTGCGCGCCGCCCGCAGGATCCAACGCTGGAGGGAGGAGCTGACCCATGGAGCTGCAGGTGATCCACGCGAAGCTCGAGGCCGTCCGGGCTGAGGTGCACAAGGTGGTGGTGGGGCAGGATCAGGCGCTCGACCTGCTCCTCGCCGCCCTGCTCTCCGACGGCCACGTCCTCGTCGAGGGCGTGCCCGGCACGGCCAAGACCCTGCTCGCGCGCGCGTTCGCCGCCGCGCTGGGCGTCGGCTTCAACCGCGTCCAGTTCACGCCGGACCTGATGCCCGGCGACGTGCTCGGCACGAACCTCTTCGACTTCCGCACCAACGCGTTCCACCTCACCCGCGGGCCGATCTTCACGGACGTGCTCCTCGCGGACGAGATCAACCGCACGCCGCCGAAGACGCAGGCGGCGCTGCTCCAGGCCATGCAGGAGCGGGCGGTCACCATCGACGGCGTCACCCACCCGCTCCCGCCGGCGTTCCTCGTGATCGCCACCCAGAACCCCATCGAGCAGGAGGGGACGTACCCGCTCCCCGAGGCGCAGCTCGACCGGTTCCTCTTCAAGGTGACCATGGGCTACCCGGCGCGCGACGAGGAGCGGGCCATGGTGCGCGTCCACGGGCACCGGACCGCCTCGCCGCCGATCGAGTCCTTCGGCATCCAGCGCGTCGCCTCGACCGAGGAGCTCCTCTGGATGCGCCAGGTCGTGCAGGCCATCCGGCTCGAGGATCCGATCGTGGACTACGTCGTGGACCTCGTCCGGGCGACGCGCGGGCAGCCGGCGCTGCTCTGCGGCGCCTCCCCGCGCGCCGCGACCATGCTCGCCACCGCGGCCCGCGCGCGCGCCGCCATGGCGGGGCGCGGCTTCGTCATCCCCGACGACGTGAAGGCGCTCGCGCTCCCGGTGCTGCGCCACCGCGTCGTCCTCTCGCCGGGCGCGGAGATCGAAGGCATGACCGCGGACCTCGCCGTCCGGCGGGTGCTGGAGCAGGTGGAGGCCCCCCGGTGATCTACCCGACGCCGCGCGCGATCGCCGTCGCCGCCGCGGGGTTCCCGCTGGCGCTGCTGCCGGCGCTCGTCGCCCCGGGGCTGTGGGGCCTGTGGTTCTCCTTCGCCGCGCTCTCGGCGTTCCTCTTCGGGCTCGACGCGATCCTGGCCCTGCCGCCGGCGCGGCTCCGGGCGGAGGTGGAGCCGCCGGACCAGCTCGCGGTCGGCGCGCTCGGGGCGGTGCAGGTCCGGCTCACGGCCCCGCGCGCCGCGCCGCGCGTGCAGGTCCTGCTCGACCTCGCCCCGGACTTCGAGCCGGCCGCGCCGGTCGCGGCGCCGCTCCCCGCCGGCGGACCGACGGCCGTGGAGGTCCCGCTCCGCGCCCGGCGCCGCGGCCTGCACGGCGTCGACGCGGCCTGGCTCCGGTGGACCGGGCCGCTCGGCCTCGCCGGCCGGCGCGCGCGGCGGCTCGTCGGCAGGAAGGTGGCGGTCGTCCCGGACCTGCGCCCGGTGCGCGCCGCGGCCTTCCGCTACTTCGGCGCGCGGGAGCTCGAGGCGGGCGTACAGGTGGAGCGGTACGTGGGCGACGGCTCCGAGTTCGACGCGCTCGTCGAGTGGGTGCCGGGCCTCGACCCGCGCGCCATCTCGTGGAAGGCGTCGGCCCGCCACCGCGAGCTCCTCGTCCAGCACTTCCGCGCGGAGCGGAACCACCAGGTGATCCTCGCCCTCGACACCGGGCACCTCATGGCCGAGCCGCTCGAGGGGCTGCCCCGGCTCGACCACGCGGTCACGGCCGCCCTGCTCCTCGGCTACGTCGGGCTGCGGCTCGGCGACCGCGTCGGCCTCTACGGCTTCGACCGCGTCGCCCGGACCTGGGCCGAGCCGCAGGGCGGGCTGGGCGCGTTCCCGCGCCTCTCGGCCGTCTCCGCCCAGCTCGAGTACTCGACGGAGGAGACCAACTTCACGCTGGGGCTCACCGAGCTCTCGACCCGCCTGCGCCGCCGCTCGCTGGTGGTGGTGTTCACCGACTTCACCGACACGGTCACCGCAGAGCTCATGCTGGAGAACCTGCAGCGGCTCGCCCGGCGCCAGCTCGTGGTCTTCGTGTCGCTGCGCGACGCCGGCCTCGACGCCATGGCGCTCGCGGCGCCCGACCGGCTCGGCGGGCTCTACCGCGCGGTGACCGCCGCGGACATGGTCCGCGAGCGCGAGCGCGTCCTCTCCCGGCTGCGGCGGATGGGGATCGCCTGCGTCGACGCGGCGCCGGGGCAGGTCTCGTCGCGGCTCGTGAACCGCTACCTGGACATCAAGCGCCGGGAGCTCATCGCATGACCGGTCCCGCCCCGAGCTCGCCCGCCGCGCGCGCCGACCCGGCGCCGCACGCGACGGCGGTGGTCCTGAAGAGCGCCGCCTTCCGCGCCGAGCGCGAGGCGTCGTGGCGGGAGCTCGAGTCGCTCCTGGAGCGGGTCCAGGCGCGGGGGCTCGGCTCCCTCCGGGCGACCGAGCTCGCGCGGCTGCCGCTCCTGTACCGCGCCGCGCTCTCCTCGCTGTCGGTCGCGCGCGCGATCTCGCTCGACCGCGCGCTGCTCGACTACCTCGAGTCGCTCTGCGCCCGGGCGTACCTGGTGGTGTACGGCGTGCGCAAGAACCTGCGCGAGGCGGTGGCCGACTTCTTCGCGCGACGCTTCCCGCGCCTCCTGCGGGCGCACTGGCCGCACCTCCTGCTGTCGTACGGGATCCTCCTCGCCGGCACCTGGGTCGGGTTCGCGCTGACGCGCGGGGACCTCGATCGGTTCTACTCGTTCGTGGACGCGGGGGTGGCCCAGGGGCGCGGCCCGAGCTCCTCCACGGACGCCCTCCGGGCGATCCTGTACGACGGCGAGGGCCCGGCCAAGGCGCTCAAGACGTTCGCGATGTTCCTCTTCACCCACAACGCGCGGGTCGGGCTGCTCGCGTTCGCCGTCGGGTTCGCGGGTGGCATCCCCGCCGGCCTGCTCCTCTTCGTGAACGGGCTCACGCTGGGGGCGTTCGCCGCCCTCTACGACTCCCGCGGCCTCTCGCTCGACTTCTGGGCGTGGATCCTCCCCCACGGCGTGACGGAGCTCACCGCCGTCGCGCTCTGCGGCGCCGCCGGCCTGGCGCTCGGGCAGGCGGTGATCTTCCCCGGGCGCGAGGAGCGCAAGGCGGGGCTCGCGCGGCGCGGGCGCGAGGCCGCGCTCGTCGCCCTCGGGGCGGTGGCGCTCTTCTTCGTCGCCGGGCTCATCGAGGGCATCTTCCGGCAGCTCGTCCACTCGATCCCGATCCGCTACGCGGTCGCCGGCGCCACGGCGCTCCTGTGGACCGCCTACTTCCTCCTCGCCGGCCGCGGCGGCGAGACGGGGTCCGCCCGGTGACCGCGCCCGGCCAGCTCCCCGCAGGCCGCATCCACCAGGTGGTGACGCCGGAGGGCGTGCCGCTCCCGCTCGAGGTCGCCGGGGCCGGCGACCGGCTCGGGGCGTTCATCCTCGACTTCCTCATCCAGTGCGCGGCGCTCCTCGTCATCGGCCTTGGGCTCTCGTGGCAGGGGCACTTCTCGCTCGGCGAGGACGTGGTCGGGGCGCTCTACTACGTCCTCGTCTTCCTCATCTGGACCTTCTACTTCCCGGTCTTCGAGCTCGCGTGGCAGGGGCAGACCCCCGGCAAGCGCATCCTCAAGATCCGCGCCGTGGACGCGCGGGGCGGCCCGCTCAGCGCGGAGGCGGTGATCGCGCGGAACCTCTCGCGCCAGGTCGAGCTCCTCCTCCCCGTCCTCGCCATCGCCAGCCTGGCCATGGGCGCCTGGGGCAACCTCGCCGCGATCGGCTGGCTCGTCGGCTTCGGGTTCCTCCCGCTGTTCAACAAGGACCGCCTGCGGGTCGGGGACATGATCGCCGGTACGATCGTCGTGAAGACGCCGGCGGCGATCCTCCTCGAGGACCTCACCACCCGCCGGGCCGCGGCCGCCCACACGTTCACCGACGCGCAGCTCGACGTCTACGGCATCTACGAGCTGCAGGTCCTCGAGAGCGTGCTCCGCGGCGCGGGCCAGCACGGCCACTTCGAGGCCGTCCAGACGGTCGCCGAGAAGATCAAGCAGAAGATCGGCTGGGAGGGACCGGTGCAGGACGACGAGGTCTTCCTCCAGGCGTTCTACGCCGCGCTGCGCGGCCGCCTCGAGCGGCGGATGCTCTTCGGCAAGCGCCGGAGGAGCAAGTACGACCGGAGCGAATCGGCCGGTTGACGCTCCATCCGATCCTGCCCGGTCCGCGCGCGGCCCGGCCCGCCTACTCGAAGACCTGCGAGAGGTGCACCGGATCGCCGCCCTCCTTCACGAGACAGAGCCCGTGGTGGATGACGGCGCTCGCCACCGGCAGCAGGGTCCCGAACACCCCGCCGACGAGCTGGAGGATCGCCATCGGGAGCGCCAGCGCCCGGAGCCCTTCCGCGCCCCCCGCGCCCGAGGCGCCCATCCACGACACCGTGCCGCCCGTGACGACCGCCTGCAGCGCCGTGAAGGCGGCGAGGTAGGCGACGACGACGAGCAGCAGCGCCGCGAGGACCTTCCACCGGTACCCGTGCGTGAGCGCCCAGCTCCGGCCCAGCGCGCGGATCGGGCCGGCACGCTCCACGACCACGGCGCCCCACGCGGCCGCCCAGCCGGCGGCGAGCATGAACGGGACGGCGACCGTGCACGACGTGGCCAC
>Ga0196976_1000335_pt1 | contig 30859 bp, 25 predicted proteins | sample S3v_513CmetaG_FD_148644 | JGI IMG/M metagenome (GOLD analysis project Ga0196976, IMG submission 148644) | Soil microbial communities from Anza Borrego desert, Southern California, United States - S3+v_5-13C | ecosystem: Environmental > Terrestrial > Soil > Desert | place: USA: California... | reverse complement strand
CTCGACCTGGCTGATCTTCTTTTCCGATGCCTTCTCGGCAATCTCCTTGCGAGCCTCTTCCTTCTTCTCCGCTTTCTTCGAGGCAGGCTCCTGGGTCGGCGTTATAGTCGCGGCGGTCGTCTGCTCCGGCGCGGTCGACGCGGGCGCTTGCACCGATTGAGGAGCAGGCGCTTCCTTCTTTGCTACCGCCGTCTTGGGCTTACCATGTACGTCGATGATGAGGCGATAGGGATTCGGCAGCAGGAACGCGGAGTACTCGGAAACGTCATTCACCTCGAGGACGATTCGGGTCATATCGCGCTGGAATTGCGCAACACGGACCCTCCGCAGAAATCCGTCCTGAACATCGAATGCCTTGCCCATCAGCGTGGAGCTGAGCTTCGTGCCATGAAGGTCGAAGAAGATGCGGTCCGGTTTGGCGATTCGTCCTGCCTCGTACTTGACCTCGGTTTCCAGATCAATGGCGACGCGCGTGTAATCGGGCGTTGACCAGTGGCGCACGCCAGTCACGAGCGGAAGTCGTCCGTTCTGCTCGCGGTCCGCCTTTATTTCTGGTTTTACTTCCTGCTTCGCGAGCTTAGATTCAGCACGCGCCTTTTTCGCGGGTTTTTCGGGCTGTGCCAGTTCCGCGAGCGCCTCGCGGCATTCGTCCCCAAGCCGGTGCGCTGGGAAACGCTTCAGGAATTCTTCGAAGGCGGCCTTGGCCTTCTCCTTGTCCTTCAGATCTTCTTTGTAGATTTGGCCGATCGTAAACAAAGCAGCGACGCGGTACTTGCTTCCGGGATATTCGCGCCGCAGGAACTCGAACTGACCGACGGCGGCCTCGAGCATCTTCTTGTCATTGAACTGGCGACCGGTCTCAGCCAGGAGTTCGCCGACTGCACTTGCGGCGGCGTCCGCGCGAGTCGATGTGGGAGCGATGTAGTACACGCGCCGGTAGGCGTCAGTGACTCTCTGGTATTCGCGGCGGGTACGTTCCTCAGGTGGAGTGCCGTTGAGCGCCTCGCGCATTTTCTCGGCTTTGTGGAACTGCTCGAGAGCAAGTTTCTTTGCGCGTGCAAGGTTCTTCGCCACTGCAGGGAGGGCGACGATAGCCAACAGCAGGATCAGGCTGGCGGCAAAACGCAGATTCCGCTTTGTAGCCCTATTCAACACCAAGTCCCGTGTACATCTTCAACTGGAAGTCTGCGTTCTGCAACTGGATACAAGGGGTCGGCAACCAGAAATTAACCCCTAGTCGAGATTAGTCATCGTGAGGACGCCGTTTGAGTCACGATAAACCCTCACGGGAGCGCTACTTGCGCCGGGCGACCTGCTCAGACCGCCAGCCGGGAGCGCCATGCCGCCGGTCCAATACAGCTCAGTGATCTGCTTGACGTAATTCTTCGTCTCCCTGAAATTCGGCACGGACATCCGCTGCGCCACTCTTCGCTCGCCGGCGTTATAGGCGGCCAGGGACAAGCGGAGATCCCCACCAAAGTTGTTCAGCAGAGTCTTTAGATGCCGAACTCCCGCCTCGACGTTCTGATGGGGGTCGAAGGGATTGGTTACGTTCAGCGAACGTGCCGTGGCGGGCATCAACTGCATGAGACCCATGGCTCCCACGCGCGAGACCGCATTCGGATTGAAGTTGGACTCGACCTTGATGACAGCGCGAACCAGGTTCGGATCGACGTTGTGCTTCGCCGCGGCACGCTCAATAGCCTGCTCGATTGCGCCGGTCGTCACCGCGTGCCCGCGAGCAAGGTTCCGGTAGTTCGGGTTGGTGTTTCTCCTGCCCGGAGCGGCGGGAGTGGATTCGACATAGGTGGCCACCTCGGCCGCCGCGTTCCGCGCCGCGCTCATCGTGGCGGGTGATGGCGAGGGGACCGGCCTCCAGCGCTTCTCCTTGTTGCTCCAGTAAACGAGCACACTCGAACGGCGTTGCTGCGGGGTCGAGGCCTTGCGTGCCGGGCGCTCCTTGGGCGCATTCACGTACACAACGCGCCCGTTTTCCCAGACGGCCATGATGCCGTCGCCCGACTCGTCTCCGGCACGGCTTGGCACCGAGGAAAAGGCAAGGAGCAGTAGCACAGCCGGGATGTAAAGGCGCGTGTTCATGTGGCAAATGGGTCCCGCGGACTTCGAACCCCTTTTCGAAACAGGTCGCGTGAATCAGCCAGAGTACCCGTATTCTAGGTAGCCCCGAATGCCGGCGGCAATCCAACTCTGCGGGCCGGAACCACGGCAGTGAACGGCACTCGGCCTGTACAGGGTACTTACACAAGTGCGGTTGTTCTGCATCGCGAAAGGGAGGCAGAGGCAGTGTACGAAGGTCACGTGGGGGTGTGAAAAAAGGTCGACTCAGGACGCCCACTCGCTAGGTGCTTGAGCGCAGGCAGTTCAGTGTGGGTGCCGGTCTTCGACCGGCATCACCGCCAGTTGAAGATTGGCGGCCACACAAGCCCAGCAGCGCGAGATTTTTGCGCGGCAATGGAAGCCGCCTCGGATGGTAGTTCAGGGTTTGTCAGCGAATCTGTAGAGACGTAACTTAGCTACGTCTCTACAGCCCAAAGAGGAATTACGGCACGGTCGCGTCTGGCAACTAGCAACCGACAACCGGCAACTGACGACGGCATCACTTCAACATCTGTTCCACAACTGCGTAGGCTTCGCTGAGCGCGGCATCAAGCGCTGCGGGGTCGCTGCCGCCGCCTTCCGCGAGGTCAGGGCGACCGCCACCCTTGCCCCCCACTTTCTTCGCGAGCGGGGCAATCACCTTGCCGGCCTGCACGCGGTCGGTTAGGTCCTTGGTCACGCCGACGATAATGGCGACGCTTCCGTCAGAACTAGAGCCCAGTGCCACCACGCCAGAGCCCAGTTTGTTGCGCAGATTGTCCACTAGCGTGCGCATCTGCGACCGCTCGAGGTTGTCGATCCGGTGGGTCAAGACTTTTACGCCGTTGACCACTCGAACGTTTTCCTCGACGGAGGTTATGCTCGATGCGGCGGACTTCATGCGCGCCTGCTCGAGCTCCTTCTTCAGGCGCTTGATTTCTTCTTCGCGAGATACGATTTCGCGCTGCAGAGCCGTAGCGATCGAGCCCTCATCTTCGCCGGGACGGAGGAAAGTTCTCGCAACGCCCTCAAGCTGATGGTCGATGCGGAAGTGCTTCAGCGACCCGACTCCGGTGACCGCTTCGATACGACGCACACCACTGGAGACGCTGCCTTCCTTCAGGATCTTAAGTAACCCGATTTCTCCGGTCGCCTTCGTGTGCGTGCCGCCGCAGAGTTCGGTGGAGAAGTCGCCAATCTTGATTACGCGAACCTTGTCGCCGTATTTTTCGCCGAACAATGCCATCGCGCCGTATTCATTGATGGCGGCATCGATGGGCACGTCTTCGATCACCTGTACTTGTTCGTTCCTCAGGACTTCCTTGTTGATTATGTCTTCGATGTCCTGAAGTTCCTCGTCCTCTACGCCGGAGAAGTGCGAGAAGTCGAAGCGCAGGTGTCCCGGAGCGACGAGCGATCCCGCCTGCTTTACGTGCCTCCCGAGCACCTCACGAAGCGCCGCGTGGAGAAGGTGCGTGCCGGTGTGATTGCGCATCGTCTCGCTGCGAATCTCGGTGTTCACCTCGGCATCGACGCGGTCTCCCAGCGCGATCGGTTGCTTGGCGACAATCTTGTGCGCGCGAACCCCTTGCACGGGGTAGTAGCATCCGCGAACCTCGGCGACCACGGTGTTGTGATCGTCGGAGTAGAGCCAGCCCACGTCGCCCACCTGTCCGCCGGCTTCGGCGTAGAAGGGCGAGTGGTCGAGGATGACCTCGCCCTGTTCGCCCGGCTTGAGAACCCGCGCACCCTGGCCGTCCTTGATGATGGCCAGCACTTCGCACGAATCCGACTGGGTCTGCTTGTAGCCCTCAAACGCCGTTGGCGGCAGATTCTGGTAAGCGGGATTGGCAGTCTGCTTCGCTCCGCCTTTCCAGGAAGCCTGTGCGCGCGCACGCTGTTCGGCCATGGCGCGATCGAATCCATCCTGGTCAAAGAGAATTCCCTGGTCGCGCGCCGCATCGACCATGAAGTCCAGCGGTAGACCGAAGGTGTCGTACAGCTTGAAGGCCTTCTCACCCGAGTACATGGCTCGCGACGAGGGATTCTGCTTCTTCGCCTCGACGAGCGGAGCCAAATCTTCGTCCAGCCTGCGGAGCCCCAGGTCCAGCGTGTGCGCGAAGCGGGTTTCCTCGGTGAGGATGACCTTGGCCACGCGCTCGGCCGTTTCGGTCAATTCGGGGTACGCGTCCTTCATCATGTCGCGAACCGAATAGACCATCTCGTGCAGGAAGGGCTTGTTCTGTCCGAGCAGGCGGCCGTGCCGAATCGCGCGGCGGATGATTTTGCGCAGCACGTATCCACGGCCTTCGTTCGCGGGCAGAACACCGTCTCCGATGAGGAAGGTGGCGGCGCGTGCATGGTCCGCGATAACGCGCAGGGAAGCAGCGCTCTTGGTGCGCGATTCCTTTTCGGATTCCTTCGCGGCCGATACGCCGCACAACTCTGCGGCTCGCTTGATGAGCGGCTGGAACAGGTCAGTGTCGAAGTTCGAGATGCAGCCCTGCAGGACTGAAGCGAGGCGCTCGAGGCCCGCGCCGGTATCGATTGAGGGCTTAGGCAGAGGATTAAAGTTGCCGCCCGCATCACGATCGAACTGCATGAAGACCAGGTTCCAGATTTCTACGTACCGGCCGCAATCGCAGCCAAACTCGCAGTCGGTGTGTCCCTGGTCGCTGGCGATGGGGCCCATGTCGTAGTGGATTTCCGAGCACGGACCGCATGGGCCGGTATCGCCCATCTGCCAGAAGTTGTCCTTGGAGCCGAACTCGTAGATACGCTCCTTGACCACGCCCTGTTCGAGCCAGTAGCTGTAGGCTTCATCGTCGCGCGGAATGCCCTGCTCGCCCTTGAAGATGGTCACGAACAGCTTGTCTTTCGGGATGCCGAACCACTCCGGCGACGTGATCAGCTCCCAGGCATAGGCGATTGCCTGCTGCTTGAAGTAGTCGCCGAAGCTGAAGTTGCCGAGCATCTCGAAGAACGTGTGGTGGCGATTGGTGAAGCCAACGTTCTCAAGGTCGTTGTGCTTGCCGCCCGCGCGTACGCACTTCTGGGACGTGGTGGCTCGGTTGTAGTCGCGCTTCTCCAGTCCGAGGAACACGTCCTTGAACTGGTTCATGCCGGCGTTTGTGAACAGCAGGGTCGGGTCGTTGGCCGGAACGAGCGAGGCCGAATGCACCTCGCGGTGACCGTTTTGAATGAAGAAGTCGAGAAACTTACGCCGGATTTGCGAACCAGTCAGCTTGTTCATTGGGAGCTCAAAATGCAGGATTGCTGCAACCCTAAATTCTATCAGTCGGGACTCGAACGCAGCCTGCGCGAACCCGAGGCCGGAGATCACGCATACTGCACTACTTTGGCGGAAACGAGTAACATTGTCCTGTTATGGGCAAGATAGTCATCATCGTTCTGCTGCTGGCTGGATTAGCGTTCGCGCAATCAACTACGGCACCGGCACCCCCGGACCCGCCTGCTCAGGCGAAGTCGGAAATCCCCGAGGTCACGGCCGACCTGGGAGATTGCACCGCTGAGTTCACCGTTACTGACACGGCCAACAAGCCGGTCTTCAATGCGAAGGTACATACGGAGATCCGCCATGGGCTGTTCAGCATGCGGCGGGTGGAACTGGAAATCGGCACGAACGCCGATGGCAAGGCGCGGTTCGTTGGGCTTCCGAATACCGTAAGAAAGCCTTTTGCCTTCGAAATCTCGTATCAGAACCGACGAAACTACATCCGCCACAACCCTGAGGAGAAGTGTACGGCGGCTTACAACGTCATTTTGCCCGACCGTCCTTCGAAGCCGCTGGAGGAGTAAGACGGCTAAGCTCGACTGCCCGCCAGAAGTACCAACTGGCAACGGACCGATAGGGGCGCCAAACCTCGCCGGTCTTCATTAGTTGCTTCGGCGCGGGCAGTTCCGGCTTCTTGTAAGCCAACGCGTAACCCTGCCTCACACCATAATCCGTAACGGGGAGGACGTCCGGGCGGCCCAGGCCGAAAATCAGTAACATCTCCACGGTCCACACGCCGATGCCGCGAATTGTCGTGAGCCGCGATACGAGTTCCTCGTCGCTGAGAAACCGAACCTTCTGCTTGCTCGGCACCGTGCCGTCCAGCGCCTTGGCGGCGAGGTCTTTGAGCGCGAGCATCTTGTTCTGCGAGAGTCCGGCGGAGCGCAGCACGGCCTCAGGCGTGTCAATGAACTGCTGCGGCGACGGATATCCGTGATCCCCGAATGTTGCGAGTACGCGGTTCAGAATGGCCGCTGCTGCTTTGCCGGCGAGTTGCTGATAGATGATGGCCCGGAACAGGGACTCGAAGATGCTGTGATCATGCCGCACAGTGATCTGACGATCAGGTCCAACGCGCTCGATCAGCGCGGCGAGCTTCTTGTCCGCTGCGCTCAGGTGGGCAACGGCTTCGTGGTGATCCCAGCTGACTGAGTAAACAGGCATAACTAGTAGCTCGTCGTTAGTAGCTAGTAGCTGGTTGTAACAGAGCCTTCGCTTGTCGGCTCGCTTACTGCGGCCCCGCTGCTTAGATGAACTGTTTTGAGAATCGGACCAGAAGCGACCGCTGCTGGTCAAACGACAGCCCCTTCTACGAACTGGAAGCTACAAGCTACCAGTTACTCTGCCACATCTTCCAGCGTCCCCAGGGTTTCCTCGTCGACATCCCACCTCTTCAGGATAGCCATGATTGTGCGCGTGCCAAAACCGGCGCGTACAAGCGCACGGAAAACTCGGGCGGCTTCCTTCTGGTTTTCCGGTTTTTCGAGCCGTTTGCGACGAAGATAGTTACGGGCGAGTTCTTCTTCATTCACGTCGTCGTAGGCCGTCCCGACAGCCTTCTCGATGATGTCTCCGTGAACACCCTTGGCCTTCAGGTCAGAGACGACCCGTCGGCGCCCAAACTTTTCGTTTTCCTTGCGCAGGGCAGAGTAGGACGAGGCGTACTGCGTGTCGTTCAGGAACTTCTGCTCCTTCAGCTTCTCGACAACACCTTCGACCAGCGAATCGCGGTCCTCCTGATGTGCGACCTTGGTCCTGAGCAGCCGCTTCAGTTCCGCTACGGTGCGCATGCGGCGTGCGAGAGCACCGACCGCGTAGTCATAGAGCATGGCATGGTCGTAGGCGATTTTCTGGAGGCGAGATCGCATGAGCGCACTGTAGCGCATGAGAGGTGAAAGAAAAAGGCTGTTGGGAAAGGTAAGAGGTGGAACAGCATCGCTATTAAAAGGGGAGATCGCTCGACCTTTCAGCGGACAGCGGTGCGGTTGCGCGGAGTACTTCAGCGCGCAACCGAGGCGCGCGTCAGGGCCACAACTCTGCGTAAAAAAAAGGACGCGCGAGTTGCGCGTCCCTAGGAGGGATGATCGGAGCTACCTCATAAAGCCCGTTGCCTGCATCTCCTGCCTGGCCTCGTCTGCCGTTGACGAGATGCCCTGGATTCGCAGTTTGAAGTCGTCTGGATTGGAAGCGTTCTCCAGCGCCGTATCGTAAGAGATTAGTCCCTGCTGGTAAAGGTCGTAGAGCGACTGGTCGAAGGTCTGCATTCCGTACTGCGACACGCCTGCCGCGATCGCTTCCCGAATGAGCCGGGTCTTCTCCGGGGTCATAATGCATTCCTTGATGTAAGGCGTTGCGATCATAACCTCGACTGCCGGCACGCGCCCCGGTACATCGGCACGTTTGACAAGCCGCTGGCTGACGACGGCGCGCAGAGTGGCAGTGAGTTGCAGCCGTATCTGTTTCTGCTCCGGCGGTGGGAAGACCGAAATGATGCGGTTGATGGTTTCCACGGCATCGAGCGTATGCAGGGTGGAAAAGACGAGGTGACCGGTTTCGGCCGCATGAAGCGCGGTCGAAATTGTGTCCAGGTCGCGCATTTCGCCCACGAGGATGACATCGGGGTCCTGTCGAAGGCTGGCCCTGAGCGCGCTACCGAACGATGGCGTGTCGACTTCGACTTCGCGCTGGTTCACGAACCCCTTCTTGTCCCGATGCAGAAATTCGATCGGGTCTTCGATCGTCATGATGTGCTCGGCGCGAGTGGAGTTGATCCGGTCGATCATCGCCGCGAGCGTTGTGGACTTACCGGAACCTGTGACGCCCGTTACGAGTACCAGGCCGCGTGGCTCATCGCAAATCTTGTTGACGATGTGGGGCAGATGAAGCTCTTCGAGTGCGCGAATCTTCGTAGGGATGACGCGAAGCACCACGCCTACGTTCCCGCGCTGCTGGAAAACGTTCACGCGGAAGCGACCCAAGCCGGCCACGCCATACGCCATGTCCAATTCGGCGTTCTCTTTAAATTTCTGCTTCTGCCGATTGCTCATCATGCTGAAGGCCATGTTCAGCATGTCTTCGGCGGTGATGCGCGGCTGATCGGTCAGGGGTACGAGTTCGCCATCGATGCGCAGACAGGCATGGTTGCCGACCTTAAGGTGCAAGTCGGATGCCTTGCGATCAACGGCGATACGCAACAGATCGTCAATGTGCATAGGGGTCCCACGGGCCTCCGCCGCAAGATGCGAGCGAGGGCGTACTCTGGTTGGCTGAAACTACCACGGCGGAACCACAGGGGCAATGTGACGAAAGGCATAAGGCGTTGCCACTCTGGGTTCCCACACCACCCCAAGCGGGACGCGCCTTCGTCAACTGAAGTAGGGGTCAGGACCTGCCGCGAAGAACGACACAACCGTACCGAGCAGCCCGGATACGAACGACACTGTCCGCCAGAAGATGCTCCCATGGTTCTGAGTACGCATCCCGGCGAAGCTGAGGTTCGCGAGCATCCAGATGGCTGAATCGCCCGTATTCTGAACCTGTTGGGACGTCGAGAACAGCTGCGCGAACAATCCCAAAATGAAGCCCCGGTCATAACGACGGGGCTTCAGGATCACCCACAATTGATGGGCTGGTCGGCTGTCAGGCAGGAGGTTGAAATGGGAAATCTGCGCTGCCTCCGTAGATGGATGGACACTTCGATCCCATAGGGCGCAGGTATGCCGCGAGGAAAGCGCGGTGGTGAACCGTGTGCAGAATCGCGAAGTCCACATACTGGAAGGCAGGAAAGTTGAACATGCCACCGAAGTCAAGGGGCGTGAGCAACTGCTCCGCCGTCATCGAGCGCACTCTGGCCAGTGCCCTTGGAAGGTTCTCCTGATGGTACCTGACGACTTCAGCGAGTGTTGCGGGCGCAGGCGGTTCTTCGGTCATCTCGAAATTGAGGTCTGCAATAGCATCCAGCATGCCGATCTCGGAGTACACGATGTGCCAGGCGAGTTCCTTCGCGGTGCGCGCCTTCGGATCTATGCGGAAGTCTGGATTTGTAATCGCCTCGATCACTCCTTTAGTCACGGGAGCTTCGAACTCGAGATCGCCGAAGATGATCTCAACGTGAGTACGGGCTGCTTCGGGGCTGAAGGTCGGGGCAGGTTGTGTGGCCATGAAAGCCTCCTGGGGAAATAGAAGGGGCGCACCAGAACGCTGCGCCCGAATAGATTACTCTATCCCTTTTTTGGTTCCGCGAATTCGCGGGATTAAACCCCGACGGGTTCCTTCTTCTTGTTTGCCACCGGCACAGGGGTCAGCCAGCCGTACCTGTCGTCGGCGGTGCCTTCGATGATCGAGAAGAATTCCTTACGAATCGATTTCGTGATCGGGCCAACCGTGCCGCTGTTGACTGTGATCTTGTCCACCGAGCGGATCGGGGTGATTTCGGCGGCGGTTCCGGTGAAGAATACTTCGTCGGCGATGTAGAGCAGTTCGCGCGGAATTACCTGCTCGACAACGGGAATGCCGAGATCCTTGGCGATTCGGATTACGGAGTCGCGGGTAATGCCAGGCAGCACGGAGTTCCCGAGCGGTGCCGTCAAAAGCGTACCCTGACGCACGACGAACAGGTTCTCACCCGAGCCTTCGCTCACGTAGCCGTTGGCATCGAGCGCGATGCCTTCGACGTAGCCGTTCAGGATGGCTTCCATCTTGATCAGCTGCGAGTTCATATAGTTCGCGCCCGCTTTCGCCATCGCCGGCAGCGTATTCGGCGCGATGCGGGTCCAGGATGAGACGCACACGTCCACGCCTTCTTCGGCGCTGCTACCCAGGTACTTGCCCCACGGATAGTTCGCGATCCAGACCTCAGGAGGGCAGTTGAACGGATTCACACCTACGTCGCCATAGCCGCGCAGGATGATGGGCCGGACGTAGCAGGGCGCTATTCCATTAAGCGCCACCAGTTCGACCATAGCGTTCACCAGCTCGTCGCGACTGAAATCAACTTCCATGCGATAGATCTTGGCGGAGTCAAGCAGGCGCTGCATGTGCTCATGCGCGCGGAAGATGGCCGGACCGCTCGGCAGCGAGTAGCAGCGGATTCCTTCAAACACCGAAGTGCCGTAGTTGACCACGTGCGACATGATGTGAATCTTCGCGTCGTCCCATTTGACGAGCTTCCCGTTGTGCCAAACGCGTTCCGTGTTAACAATGGCCATCCGAGGGGGCCTCCGGTGTGAAATGCCGCCTGCACTGCCCGACTATTCGATGCGCGGCACCCAAGGCGGAATGTGGACCACGCAATTTCCTGGGGTAAGTGTCAGGAGTAAGTCACATTATAACGTGACGTGAGCGTCGGCTCGGCGAGAACTTTCTTCCAAGAAAAACGGCCGGCCCTCGCCGGCCGCTCTACGAAAAGGTTCGCCGACTACATGGTGCCCCGGGAGGTCGCCGGCTTCGCGCTTACGGCGGTTGTCTGCGGCACGGGCTCGCCCAGTTCATCGCCGCGCACGTACTTGGAGCCGGCCTGCATCTCGGGCATAGCGGCATAGGGCTTGCTGTAGTCGTTGCGCGCGTTCCAGAACAGGAACCCGATTCCGCCTCGCGACTTCGCCACTTCCACCTGCCTCTTGATGTATTGCGGCGAGTATGACGGAGTTTTCCATCCGAACGCCTGCAGCCACGGCCTGAGCACGACACCGGACCCTTCGGTGATTTTCCTGAAGCGGTCCATCGACGCACCAATGAAGTGCTCGGGGGCGTCGCCCGGGACGGCATATCCGTCCATGCCGAAGAAGTGCGACGGGTAGATCATCGGCGACAGGACGTCGCAGTGTCTTGCCAGTTCGGGAATATCCTGGCCGGTGTGCGCGAGGTCGATCGGACGCTGCCACGCGACTACACCGAAGACGTCCAGCGAGAACAGGACGTTCATGGGGCGGATCTGCTCGTGCGCGCGTGCCACGAAGGCCGTGATCACGTCCTTGCGGTGCCACTCCGGATTAGTCGCCTGATAGACAAACTTCGCATCCTTCTGGTCGCCTTCAGCAGGGAAGCGGACGTAGTCGAATTGGATCTCGTCCAAGCCGTGCTGCGCGCCGTACTTGGCCAGCGCGATGTTGTAATCCTGTATGTCCTTCCGCGAAGGGTCGGTCCAAACGAGCTTCCCGTTTTCGCGCCACGCGGTACCGTTGCGCCGCGACTGGATGGCCAGTTCGGGATGTTTGGTCGCCAGGTACTCGTCTCTGAAAATCGCGATTCGGCCGATGGCGACCATGTTGAGCGAGTGGATGTGGCGCACAAGCTTCGGCAGGTTGCGGATGATCGGCGTTTTTGCCGGCACGGACGATAGCGGATGCTCGAACGGGACGTTCACGATGCCGTCGCTGTCCTTCAGGTCAAAGACAACGGCATTTCCGCCCAATTCGCGCCAACGCCGCATGATTTCAAGTCCCTTGGCGCTTCCTGCCATTGTGCCGGTCAGGTAAATCGCCCGCACTTCGAAGTCCCTGGCGATGCGCTTCGATTGCTCGCCGAAGCCTTCGGGCAGCATTCCCGGCACCATAATCTTCTGTCCAGCCTTGAACCAAATGCTACCCAGTTCCGGGTTGGCTCCTCGAATGGCGCGTTCCAGTTCCGAACCTGTCATGTACTCAGTTTTGGGGAGGTACTGGCGGACAAGGGACGGAAGGCTTTCGCCTTTTCTGGCTTCGTGCAGCACAACGCCCTGAGGCAGTTGTGGCGCGGGAGAGTTGGAGGCGGGGATGCTGGCCTCGGGCGAAGCCGCGGGGGCGACGGCTTCAGCCACTGCCGCGCGGGAAGGATCAGGAGCCGCCGCCGAACGCATCAGCGCAACCCCAAAGAGACACACCACTGCTGCCGTGCCGAGAACCAAACCGATCTTTCGGGACATTTTCACTTCCGGACCTCTGGGAGAAAAGCAGAGTACCACGCTGATTTTCACCGAAATACCGGAAGTTCACCTGAGTTCCGCACGTTCGTCCACGTACTTCCGCGACACATGCTCGCGGCCTTGGCGACCGGCGTTGAGCCATTGCAAAAGCCTCCGTTGAGTGCCGTGAAAAAGGACGGGAAGACTTATCCTGCGAGGCAAGCGTCTGCGCGCCTGTTGCGTTCTTGCAGCACTTTGCAGCATCTAAAGCCCGGTGCCGCAGCAAGCCGGGAGCACTAACTGCAATTCAGGTTCTGCGTTTTGCAACTTAAATGCTGCGGCTTCCATCAGACAACACATTCCGCGCAAGCGGAATCGGGTCCCGATTGAAAGCAGAGGGGCCAGTAAACATATGAAAACTGGTCTTAATACAGCGCTCGATCCAAGCCGCCGCAGCAACGAAGCGCAGGAATTCGAAATCGCATTGCGCCGCCGAATCGTTGGCCAGGAAGGCGCAGTAGAGAAAGTAGTGGAGATCTACCAGATGTTCCTGGCAGGTCTCAATGCGCCCGGTCGCCCCGTCGGCAATCTCCTTTTCCTGGGACCAACCGGGTCGGGCAAGACGCGCGTTGTCGAAGCGATGGCGGAAGCGCTGTTCAGCGACCCTCGTGCGCTCATCAAGATTGACTGCGCCGAGTTCCAGCACTCGCACGAAATCGCGAAGCTCATTGGTTCGCCTCCTGGCTACCTGGGACACCGGGAAACGCACCCGCTCCTGACGCAGGAAGCCCTGAACCAATGGCACACAGAGAAGCTCAAGCTCTCGTTGCTGCTCTTCGATGAAATCGAAAAAGCGAGCGACGCACTCTGGCAGCTTCTGCTCGGCATCCTCGACAAGGCCACGCTGACGCTGGGCGACAATCGCCGCGTGGATCTCTCGCAGTGTGTCATCGTCATGACTTCGAACCTCGGTGCTTCCGAGATGAATGACATGATGACGGGCGGGATGGGATTTGGTCAGAAGCCGCAGCAGATCGACCAGAAATTCGACGACAAGATCACGCGCGCTGCACAGGAAGCTGCTCGCCGGAAGTTCTCGCCCGAGTTCATGAACCGCATCGACAAGGTCGTCGTGTTCAAGACCCTGCGTCCGGAACACCTTGAGCAGATTTTGGAAATCGAACTCGGGATGGTGCAGCAACGAATCCTACAGGCCACCGGCAACAACCAGTTCGTCTTCACCTGCACGCCTGCTGTAAAGCAGTTTCTGCTGAAGGAAGGAACCGATCCCAAGTACGGTGCGCGTCACCTGAAGCGTGCTATCGAAAAAAACATCGTCTTCCCGCTGGCCAACCTGGTCGCCACCGGGCAGGTGAAACTTGGGGACTTCGTACGAATCGACCTCGGTCCGAATGGGCTGATCTTCGTAAAGGAAGCAGAGGGTGCACTTGTGCCCGTACTGCTTGAAAAGTACGGCCCAGAGTTCGCGTCGCAATCGGTGGGAGCGCGCGCAGGTCGTTCTGCAAGCCGTGGTCGCGACGTCAGTGCCGCCCCATCGGCCGAGCACAAGTAAACAGCGAGAGGGAACAGGCGAGGAAGACCGCGCGCCTGTCTCCCGCAAGTTGCCAGCCAACGTTCAGCTTCCCCAACCCCTTCCCTGCCGCAACTTGGCCTCCGTACAAGTGTTAGCAATTTAGTAACGGCGCGACTTGCGCATCCAAACAGGTAGCCACTCCGTCATATCATCAGAGTACGTCGGGGCGAGGGGCCACGTCCTCGTCTCAGGGAGCACGCATGAAGCGAGACAGCATGGTGAACCGCACGTTGGCATTACTGCTGGCTTTTTGTCTCTCGGCGCCGCAACTGCTCGAAGCACGGTACAAACCCACAACGGGACGGAACGCCTTCTCCACACAGCAGGAAATCGAAGTCGGGCAGCAGGCCGCCGCCGAAACGGATAAGAAAATGCCCCTGCTGCCCGAAAACGATCCGATATCCCGCTACATCTCCAACCTGGGACAGCGGCTTGCAGCGAAAGCGCCGGGTGACAAGTGGCCCTACCGCTTTCGGGTCGTAAGGCAGAAAGAGATCAATGCCTTCGCACTCCCGGGCGGGCCGATCTACATCAATGTGGGCACGATCCAAGCCGCGGAGAATGAAGCCCAGCTTGCCGGCGTGATGGCGCACGAGATTGCGCACGTGGTCCAGCGCCATGCGACGAGAGCCGCAACAAAGCAGATGTATGCGCAGGTTCCGTTGGCAGTCCTGGGAGGCTTGCTCGGACGTTCAAGCGGCATCGGAGCGCAGTTGGCGCAGTTGGGTGTCTCGTTCGGAGTTGGGTCCTACTTCCTGAAGAACTCGCGAACGGCTGAGCGAGAGGCCGATCTGATTGGCGCGGACATACTCTGGGACAGCGGATACGACCCGCGCCAGATGGCCATTTTCTTCGAGGCTCTCGAAGCAGAGGGTGGCGGCCGTGGTCCTGAGTTCCTGAGCGACCACCCGAACCCCGGCAATCGCGCCCGTGACGTGGGCGAAGAGGCACGCTCGCTGGGCTCGAAGCAGTTCCGCAACGATTCCGCCGAGTTCAGACAAATAAGGGCACGCGCGGCAGGGCTGAAGGCTCCCAGCGCGCAGGAGCTTGCACAAGGTCAGAGCCAGAACCAGAACACCAGTATGGGCAATATCTCAAGGCAGGACGTAATGCCGAGCGGCAAGTTCCAGACCCTCAGCGAAGGGCCGGTGACGCTTGAGTACCCGACGAACTGGCAGGTCATGGGTGATCGCGCATCAGGCGGAATCACGATCGCTCCGCCGGCGGGCGTTAGCCAGAACGCCGTTGCTTACGGCGTGATCGTTAACGGGTTCCAGCCGAGTGCCCAGGGTTCTCTTGATGACGCTATGCAGGAGCTTCTTGCGAGCATCCAGAAGTCGAACCCGGATATTCGCCCGATCGGGAGCGCCCAACCCGTGCGAGTGAACGGCGTGGACGCGCGTTCAATCGATCTCGTCGGGACTTCACCGGTGAGCAACGGTGGCAATGCCGCCCGCGAACGGGACTGGCTGGTGAGCCTGAAGCGCAAGGACGGAAGCGTGCTCTATTTCGTCTTCGTCGCTCCGGAGAACGACTTCAGTGCACTGCGCCCAACGTTCGAGCGCATGTTGAGATCCGTGCGCCTGCGCTAACCAAAGCAGGGCCGCTGATTGACGCAGATGAACGCTCCCAGTATTCAAATCATCAGCCTTCATCAGCGGCCGACGAGTCGGGCGAGCACACATAGGATCGCTCTCGCCGGGAGCGTTTCACCCGGCTGCGGCGTTATCCCCGTCACTTCTGTTCCCCGTAGATATTCCGCGCGATCAACTGCGACGCGGCCGGGAACTGGCTTGCATCCTGCACAAAGGAGGCGCGTCCGCCGGTCAGCGCGGCCAGGCGTTCCAATATCTTCTGTTCGGATTGCGCCACATCTACCCCGATGCAGTAAACCGTTACGTCACGCAGGTTGTTCCGCAGCAGGTAGGGAGACGTTTGGCTGTCCGTATCGGCGCTGTCGGCAACCACGAGGAGTACTCGGTTCTGGTTTTTGGCGATTCTGCGCAGGTGGCCTGCGGCCGCGCTTACGGCGTCGTAAAGTGCATTGCCCTCTTTGCTCTCGATCTGCTCGAGCGCGTCATAGAGAGTCTTGGGGTCGTCTGTCAGGTCCTGCTCCATGACCAGTTCATTGCTGAACGTCAGGATGAACGCTTCGTCCTTCAGCCCGAGACCGTAGAGGGTATCGACCAACCCCCTGAATACGCCTGAGCGCTTGTCGCGGATACGGCTGGAGGCCTCGATCAGGATTCCCAGCGAAACTGGCTCTCCCGCGCGCGCCTTCCGGCGGAATGGTTCGGTCGGGATGAGTGGGTCACGGCGCTCGGCGTCTTTACGGGCGAGCTCGGCTGCTCGTGCTTCCAGATCGGGTTCTTTGGTGCGTGCAGATTCGCGATTGGAATCGCGTTTCGGCTTTTTCGCTTTTGCTTCCGTCTGATCTTTGTCGCGGCGGGACCGCTGTTTTTCTCGCTTTGCCTCTTTCTTCTCAGAATCTTTTGCGTCCGCTTTGGATGCGCGGTCCTGCTGAGGAGCTGGCTTTCTCTCCGGAGAAGGCTGGCTTGCCCGCTGGGCAACGACGGTTTCTCGTGCAGGCGGCATGGTGGCTGTACTGGCAGCGGCCAGGAACCGGTTCCAGTCCGGTTCTGAACCACCGGCTTCTTTGTACTGCTCCAGTGCAAACGCGTTAATCTGCGCGGACTCGGGAGTGGCACCACTCAGGTTTACGGCGCGGGCCAGAAACCAGAATCCCTGCTCGCGATCTGATTTTTCGGCCATCAGGTAGGCGAGTGCGAGCGCATACACGTCCTGAGCGTTGTTCGGATCCTGTTCGACCGCCTGCCGCAGGTGAGTCTGAGCGGTCGCGTAGTCTTCGCGCCGGAGAGCCGCATGTCCCACCACTCGGCTGAGCGCGGCTCGCACTTCGGCGCTCATGCGCGAGTACTCTGCATCCGGCAAGGCTTGCGGCCTGCGCCACACTTCCAGCGCCGTGAGGGCGCGTTGCGCTCCCTGCTCGGACGCGGTTGTCTCCGCTCGCTCCGTGTTCGCGGCAGAAGCCGGCTGGTTTTCCGCCACAATGACCGCAGCCACTGGATTGTTGGGCACAACTGTCAGCAGTCGATTTGCGGCGTTCATCGCACGAGTGCGATCACCACTGCGCCTGTACTCCCAGATGAGCAACTCAAGTGTGTCGTCGAGGAGTTCGTGACTCGGGTAGCGGGTCGCGAGGATTTCCAGCGCCGTGATTCGCTGAGGACTCCCGGCCTGATGTTTCAAAGCTTCGGAATACAGCTGGGCCGCGCCATCCCCGCCGGCAACTCCCCGGTTCTGCGCGGCAGAAAGTTGCGGCAGCAGTAAGCAAAGCACAAGCACCATCGCGACAATGCCAAATCGAGCACCTTCAATTCGAAGGCCCATAACGTTTGACTCTGGAGGAGAGATACTTTGGCGTTAGATGCGAGCTGTGGCTGGCGAGAACAGATGTACTGGCATGGCAGGGGAGGGGAGGCTGCCTGCTTTATCCTTTTTTCAGTTCCAGGAAGACTTGCCGGGCAACGTCTTTCAGGGTTTCGAATACGCCCCTTCCGTCGCATGCCACGGCTTCAAATACCGACTCGCCTTTTTTCACGAGTTCTTTCCTGAGTTGCTCGACAGGGAGAACGTTGGGCAAATCGCGTTTGTTCAACTGTAGAACATACGGGATCTTGCCGAAGTCGTAGCCGTGTTCCTTCAGGTTGTCCCGAAGGTTTTCGAGGGCTTCGATGTTGGCGTCCATGCGCTCTTTCTGCGAGTCGGCAACGAACACAACGCCGTCCACGCCACGAAGGATCAGCTTCCTGCTTGCGTCATAGAACACCTGGCCGGGAACCGTGTAGAGATGGAACCGGGTGCGAAATCCTCGCACGGTACCGAGATCGAGCGGGAGGAAATCGAAGAACAGAGTTCGATCAGTCTCCGTAGCAAGAGAGATCATCTTGCCTTTCTGTTCTTTCGCTGTCTGCTCGTAAATGTGCTGGAGGTTAGTGGTTTTGCCACCCAAGCCGGGACCGTAATAGACGATCTTGCAGTTGATCTCCCGGGCGGCAAAATTGATGAAGCTCAAAGCGGCTCCTAAAAATACCCCAGCCCTGCGCGCCGACACGTCGGGTGCGCAAATCTGGGGAGGTACACCGGGCGACTCGGCACTCAAGCTTGCGGCCACCGTTCAATCCGGCGCTGCTGGTGTTATATCACACGGATTCGGGCATGCCGCACAGGTGTCTACTCGAAAGTAATAGCGTCAGGGCCATGTACTTTGGAGTTCAAGCATCAGGGCCTTCTAGCCGGCGGAAGCGGATAGTATCCATCCCTTGCATAAATCTTCAGGTTTGGCCGTTTTACACGGACCTCGATGGTGCGATACGTAGTCGAACGCGAGGCACGGGTTGTGTACCCGAGCGTGTACTGATTGCGGGCCGTGGCAGTCACTTCGCCATACGCGGTTTCAATGGCCCGCTGACTGAATTCAGAGAACACCTGGCCGCCTGTTGCGGAAGCGTACTTGGGCAGGATGTTGCCGTATCCGAAGCCTGGGATTCGGAACTTCCGGGCGTCACCGTAGCCGGGAATCGCCGAACCGCCCACGGCAATTGCGTACACGGTAATGTCGTTCGAGAGCAGGACCTTCATTACGTCTTCGTAGCTTGCCCGGCTGCCCTCCTCGCGTCCTTCGCTGACCACGAATACGATCTTGCGGGGCTTGATCTTCAATTTCTGCCAGTGTTCACTCCGGTCGCGGTCGGCAAGTTCACGAGCGGCGGCGAGGATGGCGTCATTCAGCACGGAAGACTCGCGAACCACGGTCGGGGTATGGGGCGTGCCCGGATCCACCGGCCTCCCGCTCACCGTCGGGCCTACACCCAAAGGGCCGCCGATAACGGGCGGACCAGGGTTGCGTCCTGAGAGTTGCCGTACCTGGCGCAACGCCTCGGAAAGTTGCTCGCCCACGCCGGTGAAGCTGCTCACCTTCTTCACGGTACTTCCGAAGGTGAACATTGCGAGTTCGTCAAACTGTCCGAATGCGCCCGTGAGCGACGGGAGTGTCTTCTTGACCTTGTCCACAGTCTGGTTAGACATTGCAAGGTCGATCACCACGGCCGCGGATAGCGGAAACGGGTCGCTGGTGAACAACTGGAGGCTCTGGCGCACACCGTTCTCGTAGACGGAGAAATCATCCGCGAGCAGACCGGTGACGGGACGGTTGTCTGCGTCGCGTACCGTGACCGGAACGGTTACAAAATTCACGTCACGGCTGAGCGTGAACATCTGTTCGCGAGAACCCGTGTCAGCGGGAGTTCGTCCTGGCTGGGCAGTCCTGATGGGCGGCATCGGTGCGCGGTCGGCTGCACCATCGCCGCCCGGCTCCGGATTGTTCTCCGGCAACTCGGCTGGATCGTTGGAAGTCTGGTCCGAAGTCGGCCTGGTGCTTTCGCTCCTCGGAGCGGGAGTCGTCGCTGGCGGAAGCGAACTGGGGGACGGCACCGCCGAAGGCGCGTCTGGCGCGTTGTTCTGTGGGCGAGGCGCGTCCGGCAGATTGCCGGTTTCCTGCTTCTGCTGAGCCCACAGGCTCCCGGCCAGTACCGCTACAAGTACGACAGCTATGAATGCGAGCGAAACGCGCATCTTACTCTTCATCCGAATCCAAACCTTTCAAGTCCCCGTCTAATGACATAGATATTGTGAGCTTCCCGATAGCTATAATCAAACGGAGGTCCGGAGTTGCCATGCGGTCCCCCGGTAGGTTCCTAAGTGCCGCCCTTTCTCTTCTCCTTTTGATTCCGGCCGTTGCCTTCGCGCAGCAGGCGGAACAGGAAGACGTGACGACGTTCCGTTCCGACGTGAACGTTGTGAACATCTTCTTCAACGTCAAAGACAAGAAGGGCGCCCTCATCCCCAATCTTCGGAAAGAAGACTTCCAGGTCTTTGAAGACGGCAAACCGCAGACGGTCAGGTACTTCGCTGCGGAAACGAATCAACCCCTCACCATGGGGATACTGATCGATAGCAGCGCCAGCCAGGAACGCGTTCTCGAGATCGAAAAGGAAGTCGGAGCGCAGTTCCTGCGCGACGTCGTGCGTCAGAAAGATCTTGCCTTTGTTATCAGTTTCGACGTGAGCGTGGACCTGCTCCAGGACTTCACCAATGCTCCGAAGGAGCTTGCTTCGGCGCTCAACCGTGCGCGCATCAATACGGGCGGTGGTGGCGGAAGCCTGCCGGGCCTGGGTGGCGGACCGTTCCCGACGTCGATGGATCCGAAGGGCACGCTGCTGTACGACGCTATCTACCTTGCCGCGCACGAAAAACTGGCCAACGAGGTCGGGCGCAAGGCGATGATCATCCTCACCGATGGCGCCGACCAGGGCAGCAGGACGAGCATTCGCGAAGCCATCGAAGCGGCTCAGAAGGCAGACGCGATTTGCTACGTCATCCTGATAGCCGATCGCGGCTTTTACTCGGGACAGGGTTATTACGGCGACCGCGAGATGAAGGACCTTACGCGCCAGACCGGTGGCCGCGTCATCGAAGTCACGGACAACCGCGAGAAGCTGAAGCAGGCCTTCGACCAGATTGCAGCGGAACTCCGGTCCCAATACAGCATCGGGTACACGCCAACGAACAAGAAACTGGATGGGACCTTCCGGAAAATCGAAATCAAGACCCGCGACGGACACAAAGTCCAGTCTCGCACCGGCTACTACGCGGCTCGGAACGCCAGCGGAGATTGATTCTGCCGGTGAAGGGAACCAGTACGAAGTAGAAAAGCCCCGGACTGTCCGGGGCTTTTTCAGTTTGCAGTTCTTCAGAGTTTATTGTTCCTTCTCGGCGTAGTAGCCCTTCCTCGAGCGAATCCTCAGGTTCTTGCGGTTCTGCGAGATGATGTCTATTGTGCGGAACCGGCCGTCGCGTACGAGATTATCGGGGCGATACGCCAGCACGTACTGGCTGCGCAGTTCGTCCTGAATACCGGTGAACGCATCGGCGACGTCCTGAATCTTGAAGGGGAAAAAGGCGCGGCCGCCGGTGGCTTCCGCCGCACGCTCGAGATACTTATCTCCGCGGTTCTTGTTTCCGCTTACGTTCGTGCTGATGGCGTAGATGATGACCTCGGCGCGCTGCGCCATTTCGATCGCCTCTTCGCGAGTGACGCGGCTCTGGTTGTCCTCGCCGTCGCTCAGGACGATGATTGCACGTCTCACGGCGGTTCCAGAGTCGTTGCCGGCGCGCATCAGGCGGTCACGAGCGGCGAAGTATACCGCGTCCCAAAGCGCTGTCCCGCCGCCGGGGCGTAAGGTCCGGATACCGCGAGCAAGCTTTTCGGTGCTGTCGGTGAAGTCCTGAACAATCTCGTGGGTAGTGTCGAAGCCCAGCACGAAAGCCCGGTCATACCTTGGGCGAACGATCTGGTTCAGGAATTCGATGGCTGCTTCCTGTTCGAAGCTGAACCGGTCGCGGATCGAATTGCTGGTATCGATCAGCAAGCCAACGCGCAGCGGCAGGTTCGACTGCGTGGCGAACGCGCGGATGTCCTTCACCGGCTTGTTGTCGTCCAGCACGGCGAAGTCTTCCTTCTTCAGGTCTTTTACGAACCGGCCCTTCTTGTCGGTGACGGTGAAGATGACGTTGATTTCGTCAACGGTCTTCTTGATCGTCGTTACCGGGGAAGATTCGTCGGTCGTGGGCGCCGCTGTTGCCGCAGAGGGCTGGGGCGCAGGCGCGGCGTCCGGTGTTCCTACATCCGGCACGCTGTTCGACGAGCTCTGTTGTGGCGATGCCGTCGGGGTTTGCACTCCCGGCTGCGCTGGCGCGGATTGCTGGGGCGCGGGCGCGGGGGCCGGTTTGGACTGTTGCAGGGTTGCAGAAGGCGCATCCGGCACGGAGGCCGACGCCCCGTTCTGTGCCCACGCGGCGCTCCCGAGCAGGCTGAAGACCATCAACAAGACAGCAGGTTTCATCGCAATCATCATTATAGACAGTTTGGCTGGATGTTCGAGTGCATCTGGACGGCCAATCCGAGCACTCTTTCGCCCGTGTACTCCCGTGCACTGGGCGGATGCCAACTCATTGTTTGCGAAGGGCTTCGAGGAAGGCGAAGAGTTCGCTTGGCAGTTCCGCCGTATGCCGCAGCGGTTTGCCCAAAACGGGGTGTAAGAATTCCAGCTTTGCTGCGTGTAAGAAGTTTCTAGGCAGGGACAGTGTTTCGGGCGGAGCCGCACTGTTTTTCAATCCCGGCCGTCGGACTGGGACGATCTCGCGGGGTGCCCCGTACAGCGTGTCGCCGACCACCGGATGGCCGATAGATGACATGTGAACGCGAATCTGGTGCGTCCGTCCGGTCTCAATCTTCACTTCGACCAGGCTGAATTTTCCATACGCCGACCCCACTCGCTCCACGACCGTCCAGTGGCTCACGGCCGCGCGGCCGCCGCTGCGCCGCGTAGTCATGCGTGTCCGGCGGATGGCGTCGCGGCTTATGGATGCCTCGATCGTTCCGCGGTCCTGCTTGAGCCAACCGTGCACGAGGGCGACGTAAGTCTTCGAAACCTGCCTGCCCGCGAACTGTTCTGCAAGCTTGCGGTGTGCAGAGTCGTTCTTCGCGACGACGATGAGCCCGCTGGTTTCGCGATCGAGGCGGTGGACGATCCCAGGACGAAGCTCTCCGCCGACATCGCTGAGAGCGCCGAAGCGGTGCAGCAGCGCATTCACGAGGGTTCCCCGGTTGCGCTCATCGTCGGTCGCGCCGGCGCCAGCATGAACCATCATGCCCGCAGGTTTGTTCACCACAGCAAGGTGCTCATCTTCGTAAACGACATCGAGCGGAATCTCTTCAGGGATGGCTCGCAGGGGCTCACGCCCGGCAGGGCCGGTCAGCAGGATGCGGTCGCCCGAACGCAGCTTGTACGAGGGCTTTTCACCGCTGCCGTTCACCAGCACTTTTCCCTGTTCGATGATCTGCTGTACGCGGGCGCGGCTTACATCGGGAATCTGCCCGGTAAGGTACTGGTCAAGACGCCGGCCTGCGTCCTCGGAAGAAATGTCGTATGTCGCGGGATAGTCTGGCATTCGGTTACGACGCGATGATAACGCGTCGCCTGCGTTACCTGAATCAGGCGTGTTCGGCTCGGTGTTGGACAGCAACGGTCTGCAGCGGACGGCGCCATAGCCACAGCGCGCCTCCTGCGAGCACCACCAGGATGGAGATCATCTGGGTTGTCGTCATCATCCCCAGCACAGATCCTCGCTCCGGATCACCACGGAGGAACTCGATGAAGTATCGCGCCACGCCGTAGAGGAACATGTAAGCGCCGATTACCTGACCTTCGAAGCGCTTGTTCCGGAACAGCCACATTAGGACGAAGAAGTTCGTCAATTCCACAACGAACTCGTAAAGCTGCGTGGGGTGGAGCGAAATCCCAAGTGGCGTGCCGGAGATCGAGTTCGCCAGCGGATTGGTGAAGATGACGCCCCAAGGGAGGTCTGTAGGCCTACCGAAGCAGCATCCCGCTCCGAGGCATCCCAATCGGCCGAGCGAGTGACCGAGCGCAAGACCCGGCGCGAACGCGTCACAGGTTCGGAGTACCGGCATCCTGTTCCCGCGGATGTACCACACGGAAACGGCAATCGCAGCGATCAGGCCTCCGTAGAAGACTCCGCCAGCCTGAAGCATTGAGACGGTAAAGATTTCACGAGGGTGCCGGGCGTAAAACGACCAGCTATTGATGACGAGCAGCAACTTTGCGCCAACCACGGCTGCAAGCACCGCGAATGCGCCGAGGTTCCATGCCTTGTCCGGATCTCCGCCCTGTTGTGCGGTGTTCTTTGCGGCAATCCAGAGACCCAGCAACACGCCCGTGGCAACGAACAAACCGTAGGTCGGTATGCCAAATCCGCCGAAATCGATAAGGTATGGGTGCACGGGCTATATAGATGCGCACCAGCAATGCTGGTCGCCGCTCAGATTACCTACACAGCATAGCAGGTGGAGCGGTGATGACAGCGCAAAGGCGATGGATGGGATGATTCGGAAAAAATATGCCGACCCGCGGGGCCGTGTGGTGCGCCGTGGTTGAGCCCGTCCCAAGACGGTGGGAACTCCCCGCGATCCTTTAGGCATCTCCGAACTGGCGGAGCCTCGCACACCGGATCGTCATACGAGTAGAGCCCCCTTACTCAACTTTAAAGGCTCAAATCACGGTTAGCACCAGCACCAACTTTGCAGGCCGGCTACTTCTGTGATGCTATGGAAAAGCAGGGTAGATGGCAAGTCCAAGCCAAAAATTGTTGGTATTAAACCTGCAAAAGAGCGCTTGTCTGGGTGGGGAGTAACCGCAGCTCCAGCGACTCCGCCGGGCGAAAAGAAGCACGGCAGCGCTTGGGGATGACCTTCTTCAGTGGGAGGGCGCGCAATGGAAGCGTACCCGCGGATGAAGGTTTCTTAATAGTCAGCAAATCCAAAAGGCCGCGCATGAGCGCGGCCTTTGAGTCGTATGAAATTGGCAATGCCTATCCCGCGCGCAGTACCTCGTCCAGGGCGCCGTTCATCTGGTTCATGCGCTGCTTTACATCGCTTGAGCTCAGTTCCTGCTTGCCTTTCACAAGATGAAGCTCATCTGCGATGTTCAGGGCCGCGAGTACGGCCAGGCGAAGAGAATCGGCAGTCGAGGTCTGCTGCGCGATGACGCGCATCTTGTTGTCAACGTACTCAGCCAGTTTTGCGATATATTCCGGATCGGTCCCACGCAGGTTGTAAACCTGATCGAAAATCTCCACCCGGACCGATGAACCAGTCGCGCTGCTAGCCACGTGCTCTCCTCTCAAAACGATTGTTCTTCACTGTACGTGCGTTTATATCTTCCGGCTCAACGCGTTCCACGGGATGCCCTACTCGCCTTCGGCGATGGCGTCGATCTCCTTCATGATCTTTTCCACGCGTCCGCGGATCTCTTCGCGTTCGCGCCGCAGTGCCATGATGTCATCCCGCAGGTGCTGAAGTTCGCCGTCACGCTGGTCCAGCGATTCGCGCAGGCGCGCCGCTTCGCGCTCAGCCGCCGCTTTCGCCTCGCGTGCCGCCTTTAACAGTTCGATAGTACGGAACACCTTTTCTTCAAGTGCCTGCAGGTTGTCGGCCGTGACTTCCAGCAATGCGTTCGATGACATCGACTTCGGGTACCTCGTTACTGATTTAGGTTGCAGACAGTGACGTTTCTATAACGTGACCGCGAGCGCAGTATAACTCAGAAACTCTCGTGTAGAACCGAGAACACGCTCCAGCCAATCAAAACTCTGTGGAGAAACAAACACCACGCATTCCCGGCGCGATGCGCGGCGTCCGCAACGTTGAGCGTAAAGCGAAAAGCCCGGCCGGAGCCGGGCTGGAAAGCGCATCCAGGATTACGCGCGCTGCGTTCCCCCGAGCTTCTCAAGTACTGCGATGACCTGCTTCGCCCATTGGGCGACCTCTTCGTCACGCAATGTGCGCTCGGTGGACTGGAACTCGGCCCGCAACAATAGCGAGTACTTGCCGGACGGAATCGTTCCGCCACGGAAGGTCTCCACCGGGTACAGGGCGCGCATTTCGGGAATCGGGAGCCGCCCGACCGCCTCCTGAATCGCAGCGAAGGTGACTTCGTTCCCGAAGATGAACGAGAAGTCGCGGTCCACGGCAGGGAAGCGCGGTACCGGGCGATACTTCGGTTCACGCAGCTTGTGGCCGTAGAGGCGATCGAGCAGGACTTCCGCGACGTACACCTCCTGCTTCAGCTTGCGCTGAGCCGCGGCGTCCGGATGAATCTGGCCGAACTGCGCCAGAGTCGCTCCGTCCATCACCACGCGAGCGGACCGTCCGGGATGGAAGTACTCGGACGTGTTCACATCGAAATAGAGGCTTCGGTACTCGAATGCACCGAGCACTGTCTCGAGGTCGCCCTTGAGGTCGAAGAAGCCGTAGGCACGCGTCGGCTCATGTACGCTTGCGCGCTGTGCGGTGCCGGTTGCACCGATGACGAGTCGCTGGTGCTCTTCGGTACGCTCGCCCACCTTCTCGTAGACATTGCCGGAATCGAACAGGCGTACGTTCTGGGTGCCATAGTTGAGGTTACGCGCAAGCATGTCCAGCATGTTCGGGAGCAGCGACGTGCGCATGAATGCCGCTTCCTCGCTCAGTGGGTTTGCAATCTCGACGGGCTGCACGTTCGAGAAGCGCTCCGCGTCCGTCCTGGCCACGAACGTCGGCGACATTGCCTCGTTGTAGCCGAGGGACAGCAGCGCGGTCCGGATCTTTTCCGCTTTTGCCGCGTCAGGCAATTCGATGACTGCGCCGGCGAACGCCGGCAGGGTGTTCTCGAAATTGTCGTAGCCGTGGATGCGAGCAATCTCCTCGATGAGATCGATCTCGCGCTCGACATCAAGCCGCCAAGTCGGAATTTCGACGGCGTACTCGGCCGGTTCTTCCGCGACTGCGGCGTGCGCTCCGCCGATTCCAGCCGTGGGCGGAGTAGCCTTGGTGGAAACTGTGGTGCGCCCGGGCGTCAGTTTGAAGCCGAGACGGCGAAGAATACGTGCCACTTCGGTTTCGGCAATATCCTTGCCGAGATGCCGCAGCACCTCGCTGCGCCGCAGTTGAACCGTTGGCCGCTCGATAGTGCGCGCAACAGCGTCGATTGCGTCTCCTACAACCTCGCCGCCAGCCGATTCAAGAATCAGTTCGCAAACACGGGCTGCCGCCGTTGGGGTGATGCCCCAGTCGGCGCCGCGCTCGAACCGGTGAGAGGCATCGGTGTGCATCCCATGGCGTTTCGCCATCTTTCGAATCGTCACCGGGTCGAACCAGGCTGATTCGACCAGGATGTTCTTCGTCCGCTCGGTAACCTTCGAGTCCTCGCCGCCCATGACGCCGGCGAGGGCGACAGGCTTCTTCGCGTCGGCAATGACGAGGTCTTCGCTTGTGAGCTTGCGCTCGACGCCGTCGAGCGTCTTCAGCGTTTCTCCGTCACGCGCGCGGCGGACGATGATGGTTGCGCCATCGAGCAGGTCGAGATCGAAGACGTGCGTAGGGTGACCTATCTCCCAGAGCGCGTAGTTGGTAGCGTCTGCGGCGTTGTTGATGGAACGCTGCTCGACCGACTCAAGGCGCTTCACAATGTGCTCGGGCGACGCGCCAACCGTAACGTTCCGGATGACCCGCGCCGTGTAACGGGCACAACCTTCGGCATCCTCGATGACCACGCGCGCGGCGGGCGGCTCTGCGGGTACAACACGGGCGAGCTTCGGCTTTAGCGGCTTCAGATCGGCGTCCTTGATAGCCGAAATCTCGCGCGCCACACCGTAGTGGTTCATGGCATCGGGCCGGTTGGTCGTGAACTCGACCTCGTACAAGGTGTCGCGGCCTTCACCGGTGATGCCCTCTACGGCGATGCCGCACATCGTCAACTCGCGGGCAAGCTGCCGCTCGTCGCTTTTGAACTCAACAAAATCGCGTAACCACTCAGGAGAAATCTTCATCCGAATTGCTCCAGGAAGCGCACGTCGCCCTGGTAGAACTGCTGTATGTCGTCAATGCCGTACATGAACATGGCGATACGTTCCACGCCCATGCCGAAGGCAAAACCGCTGACCTTTGCCGAGTCGTAGCCGTTTTGCTTTACGAAATCGAAGACGTTCGGGTCCACCATGCCGCAGCCCAGCAGTTCAACCCATCCGCTGTACTTGCAGACACGGCAGCCTTTGCCCGCGCAAAAGATGCATGAAATCGCCACTTCAGCGCTCGGCTCCGTGAACGGGAAGAACGATGGCTGGAAACGAGTCCGCACGCTCGACCCGAAGAACGACTTCATGGCGTGATCGAGCGTGCCCTTTAGGTCGCGAAACGTGATGTTCTCGTCAACCGCGAGCCCTTCGACCTGGTGGAATACCGGCGAGTGTGTCGCGTCCGGCGCGTCGTTCCGGTGTACCTTGCCCGGAATGACGATTCGAATCGGCGGCTTGTGCTTCTCCATCGCGCGAATCTGCACCGGCGACGTATGCGTCCGGAGGAGCAGACGGTCGCGTTGCGGACGCTTTTCCTGTCCGGCGATGAAGATGGTGTCCTGCGTGTCGCGTGCCGGGTGGTTCAGCGGGAAGTTCAGCGACTCGAAATTGTAGTAGTCGCTCTCGATTTCCGGACCGGCCTCCACCGAATAGCCCATCGCCTTGAACACGCCGACGATCTGGTTCATGGTCTTGACGACCGGATGTTCGGCGCCGAGCTGTCGGCGAATACCGGGCAGGGTGATATCGACGCGTTCGGCTTCGAGCTTCGATGCCGATGCTCCGCCGATGGCGCGCTGCTGGGCGGCTTCAACCGCCTGCTCGACGCGCGCCTTCAAATCGTTGACGCGACGGCCAACCTCGCGCTTCGCCTCGTTCGGCGCAGCCTTCAGCCATGCGTCGTTCACTTGGGTGAGCACGCCGTTCTTGCGGGCCATCCAGCGGTCGCGGAAGGCCTTCCATTCGGCTTCGTTCTGAAGCGCGCCGGACTCATCTTCGAGCGCTCGCACCAACTCGCTAACGGCCCTATCCAGGGCGTCCGGCGTGTAGCTTTCGAGTTTTTCGACTGTATAGGTGGGCATCCTGCCCTCTTCTTCCGTATAAAGCAAAACCGCGGATCTTTACGGATCAGCGCGGATTATCTCCGAAGAGATCCGCGAAATCCGCGTCAATCCGCGGTTGAATTGTTCAGCAATCCTCGTCGAGTGCGGGCTGCGTAGCGTTCGCGGCTACGCGGTCGGGGTGGCCAGTGCAGCCTTCGCCTGCTCGGCGAGGCTGGTAAAGGCGCCCGGGTCCTTCACGGCGAGATCAGCCAGGATCTTGCGATCCAGCTCGACACCAGCCTTCTTGAGGCCGTTGATCAACTGGCTGTAGCTCAGACCATTCAGCTTGGCGGCGGCGTTGATGCGCACGATCCACAGCGAGCGGTACTGGCGCTTCTTCTGGCGGCGTCCGGCATACGCGAACTTTAATCCGCGCTCAACGGACTCTTTCGCCGCCCTGTACAGCTTCGATTTTGTCAGGAAATAACCGCTTGCGCGCTCCAGTATCTTCTTGCGGCGATCGCGGCGCTTAGTACCACGTTTTACACGAGGCATGTAAGGCTCCTTTTCACTTCTGTTAAGCGGCTGGAGGCAGGAGTCAATGACTCGCGGTTTGCCTCTTCACTCGCTTGTTCGACCTCCGGATCGTTGCCGTCCGGCGGCCCGCACCACACAGCCTGAGTCTCAGACCGGGGCGCGTCTACCCGGCCGCGCTCAGGGCGCGGCGCGGCGAACTAGTACGGCAGCATGCGGTGGACCTTGGCGGCGTCTCCGTCGCTGACGAGCACCTGCTTGCGCAGCTTCCGCTTCGTCTTCGTCTCCTTGGACGTCAGGATGTGACGAAGCGAGGCGTGGCCACGCTTGAGTTTGCCCGTGCCGGTCTTCTTGAACCGCTTGGCGGCTCCGCTATGCGTTTTGAGTTTCGGCATGACTTCCTCTTGTCCCGTTCCGCTACTTTCCGGAGCGGGTCATACAAACACGAACGCACCAGCGCAAAGCTGTTGCGTTCGAAGCTTTCCGGTGGAAACCCGCAAACTGCGGCTACGCGGGCTGTGTGCCGTGTGCCGCCGGGGCCTGACCGCCCTGCGGTGTCGAAGGCGCGCTGGGTGTCCCGGGGCCTGACTGCGGCGGCGCTCCGCCACCCTGCTTGCCCCCTTCTGGCTTCTTCGCCGGAACTGCAGCCTTCGGCGGTGCCAGGATTACGTGCAGCGTATTGCCCTCTTGCTTAGGCCTGAACTCCACCACGGCCTTGTCCCCGAGATCCGTGACTAACCGCTCGAGGATGTTGCGACCCAATCCCTGGCGCGTCATTTCGCGTCCGCGGAAGAAAATGGTCGCCTTAACCTTGTCGCCCTCTTCCAGGAAGCGCACCACATGGTTCTTCTTGGTCTGGTAGTCGTGCTCGTCCACGTTGATGCGGAACTTGACTTCCTTGACCGTGATGATCTTCTGGTGCTTTTTGGCTTCGCGCTCGCGCTTTTCCTGCTGATAAAGGTACTTGCCGAAGTCCATGATGCGGCACACCGGCGGCTGCGCCGTCGGTGATACCTCTACCAGGTCGAGGTTCTTCTCCCTGGCAATCTTGAGCGCCTCATATGGGGTCATGATCCCCAGCTGATTGCTCTGTTCGTCGATCACGCGGACTTCACGCACGCGGATGCGCTCATTCGTGCGAATAAACCTCTTATCGATGCAAAGCCTCCTGAAACTTGCGATGGCCTGAAAATTATAGCACGCAAGATTTGCCAATCAGATCATGAAGCGGCAGCTCAGTTCGAGACCGCCGGGCATCCGACCATTGCGTCGTCCTCGACGCCGTTCACCCGCACATCGATCATGCGGTTTGCCTCGATGCTGCCCTCGATCCAAATCTTCTGGTAGTTGTCAGTCAGTCCCTCGGTCCGCCCGTCCTCCTGGACGCTCAGCGTGACTGCCGAGACCGTACCGCCGACGAATGACTGCTGGAACGCTCGCTTCTTCTCCGCCGCGATCTCTCGCAGGATGCGATTGCGTTCGCGCATCACGTCACCGGGAACCTGGGCCGGCATGGCAGCCGAAGGAGTTCCCGGCCGGGACGAATACGTAAACACGTGCAGGTACGTGAACGGCAGTTGCTCAATCACCGTCCGCGTTTCTTCAAAGTCGAGATCGGTTTCGCCGGGGAACCCGACCATCACGTCGGCGCCGATTGCGGCCGTCGGCATAGCAGCGCGTATCTTCTGGATCTTCTCGACGTAGTGCCACGGTCGGTACTTCCGGTGCATCTTGCGCAGGACGCGGTCACTGCCGCTCTGCATGGGCACATGCGCGTGCTTGGCTATCCTTGGGGACTCCGAGCACATTGCAATCAGTTCATCGCTCCAGTCCATCGGCTCGACGGATGAAATACGCAATCT
>Ga0196976_1000334_pt1 | contig 30892 bp, 32 predicted proteins | sample S3v_513CmetaG_FD_148644 | JGI IMG/M metagenome (GOLD analysis project Ga0196976, IMG submission 148644) | Soil microbial communities from Anza Borrego desert, Southern California, United States - S3+v_5-13C | ecosystem: Environmental > Terrestrial > Soil > Desert | place: USA: California... | reverse complement strand
TCCTCGGAGATGCGTCGCAGCAGCCGGTCGGCGCGGGCGAGGTCGGGGCCGCGGGGGAGCGGCGTCGCGTCGCGCGCAGCCTCCAGCGCGGGGACGAGGGCCTCCGCCTCGCGCAGGACGTCGTCGAGCGCGACCTCCCCGCGCTTCACGGCGAGGAGCCGCTCCCGCACCGCGCCCTTGACCTCGAGCTCCGGGGTCCCGGTCCGCAGCCACCCGGTCGCGACGTGGATGAGCCGCAGGAGGTTGTACGCGTTCTTCGGCCGCAGCTCGCGCGCCGGCTCGGGCTGCTTCCCGCCGCCGCGCGCGTAGCGGACGAGCGCCGCGAAGTCGTTCGCGTCGAGGAGCCCCTGATCGTGGAGCGAGCGGTAGAGCTGCTTCACGTAGGCCTTGGCCGCGAGCACGGCGTCCTCGCGGCTCGGCGCGGGGCGCGGCGAGAGGGCCGCGAGCCGCGCGGCGACGGCGTCGAGCCCGAGCTCCGGCTCCGCGCGCAGCCAGTCGAGGAGCAGGCCCCGGTGCTCCGCCAGGCGCGCGGCGCGGACGAGCTTACCGAGCTGGCTCACCGCGTAGCGGCCGAAGCTCCCGAAGAGGTCCGCGGACACGAACGCCTCGCGCTCCTCGAGGAGCCACGCGCCGATCGGATCCAGCGCGCGCGCGCTCGGCACGAACAGGAGCTCGAGCGTGTTCGGGTCGGCGCGGATCGCCTGGTGGATCGCCTTGCGGTGCTCCCAGTAGGTCGTGCTCCCGTCCGCGCTGGTGAGCGTGTGCGGCGGCTCGACGAGCCCGGCGGTCCACGGGAACGGCAGGGCGAAGACGCCGCGGAGGTCCGTGTCCGATCCCTCGCCGGCGAGGCCCCACGCGCGCGAGCCGACGGTCGCCTCGAGGACGACGTTCGGCCGGAGGGCCTCCCAGTCGCTCGCGCGCCGCTCCGCGAACCGCACCTGCCCCGGCCGGCGCGGGAGGAGCTCCTCGCGCGCGTAGCGCACGACGCCGAGCCCGGTCACGAGGACGTCGAACCCGTCGTCGCGGATCGCGACCACGCGCCCGACCACGCCCTGCGGGATGCGGCGGTCGCCGGCGGCCCGCTCGACGCGCGTCGTCACCTCGGTCCCGTGCGGCAGCGGAACGGTGAGCGGGTCGATGGGAGCGAGGCCCTGCGGGCGATCCATCGGGTGAGGGTAGCAGCAGAGGAGCCCCGCTCACACCCCCGGCCCCATCCCCCGCAGCCCGTCCGCCAGCGCGAGGCAGACGTTCTCGATCAGATCTTGCCGCGCGTTGACCGCGTACACGTGCGGCAGGAGGCGGTAGTTCTCGCGCTGGAGCCGCGCGGGCGCGGCGCCGGGGAGGACGCGGACGAGATCGGGCAGCACCTTGTCCCGGAGGCGGAGCGCGGTGTCGATCGCGAGCACCGCGAGGTGCGGCCGCAGCGCCCGGACGCGCGCGACGAAGGCGCGGAGCTCCTCGCGCGAGACGTGCTTGGGCGGCGAGGACTTGAGCTCGACGTAGACGAGCTTGCCCTCGAGCGCGAGCACGACGTCGAGGTCGCCGCCGACGCCGGATGCGCCGGAGCGGACGCCGGTCACGACCTCGGCGTGGAGCCGCCGCCCGAGCTCGCGGCCGACCCACCACTCGAGCGTGCCGCCGAAGTTGGCGGCGGGGTGGACGAGCCGGAACCGCCCCGCGCCCGCGGGCGCCGCCAGGCCGAGGCGCACGAGCTCGGCGGCCATCCGCGCGGCCTGGGGCGCCGAGAGGTAGCGCGTCGCGTCGCCGGGACGGAACGGCCCGCCGGCGAGGATGGCGCCGCGGAGGAAGAGGCGGAACGCGTAGTGCGAGAGCCGGTCGGCGAGCTCGACGGCCCGGGCCTCGTCCAGGTCGGGCGGGAACGGCAGGTCGGGCGCGATGGGCCGCGGGCGCAGGCCGCGCCGGACGAGCATCGCGAGCGGCTCCGGCAGGGCGGCCGCGCGGGAGGCGGAGGGCCGCGTGGGCGGCGACCGCCGCGCGGCGGCGCCCTCGAGCTCGCGTGCGGTCCGCCGCGGGGTCATGGGCGTGCGCGCACGAACGCTACGCGGAGGGATCGTCCGGGGCCCCCGGCCCGCTCCCCTCGGGCGCCTCGCCGGCACGCCGGTGGCGATCGAGCGCGTCCCCCGCGAGCCAGATGGCGACCGCCCACGCCGCGCCGACGGCCCAGCCGGCCACGACGTCGGTCGGCCAGTGAACCCCGAGGTAGACGCGGCTCACGCCCGTGAGCGCGGTCGCCACCACCGCGCAGGCCATCACGAGGAGCTTCATCCGGGCCCGCGGGAGGACGCGGGCGAGGAGCGCACCCAGCGTGAGATAGACGACCGCGGACATCATCGAGTGTCCGCTCGGGAAGCTCGCGCTGTACACGACCGCCTCGTGCGGCACGAGATCCGGCCGGGGCCGCCCGAACCAGCGCTTCAGGAGGAAGCTCAGGAGCTGTCCGCCGCCGAACGCGAAGGCGAGCAGCGCGACCGAGCGCGGGCGGCGCGCCATCCAGAGGAACAGCGCCGCGGCGACCGAGACCAGCGTGAGCACGGTCGCGCCCCCGAGCGCCGTCAGGTCCCGGCCCATCTCCTCGAACCACGGTGGGCCGATCGGGTCCGAGAGGTCGGAGGGCTCGCGCATCGCGAGGAGGACGGTGCGGTCCAGCGCGCGGACCTCCCCCACCCCGACGGCGGCCGCGACCGCCACGAAGGTCCAGACTCCGCCCGCGAGGACCGCGAGGAGCGCCACCGTCACGAGCTCGCGCGCCCGGAGGAGGCGCCGGAACCACCGCTCGCCACCCTCGGGCCCGGGCGCACGCCGCACCGGCTCTTCAGGCACCTGCCGCATCACCGGGAGGATAAACGCGATCCGGGCCGCTGGCCCGCTCAGGCGCGCCCGGCCGCGGCCTGCGGGGGGATCTCCACCCGCTGGACGGGCCCACCGCCCGGCCAGAGCCGCTCCGCCGCGGCGGCGGCTTCGGGGCTTCCGGTCGTGAGCAGGCGATCGCGCCCCGGCGCGGTCGCGACCGAGAGGAGCCCCGCCTCGCCGAGCCGCGCCTGGACCTGGCGCGCGACGGCGACGCCGGCGTCGAGGAGCGTCACCTCCGGGCCCGCCGCCTCGGCGATGAGCGCGCGCACGAACGGGTAGTGCGTGCAGCCGAGCACGATCGTGTCCGCGCCGCGCGCGAGCAGCGGCGCGACGAAGCGCGCCACGAGCGCCCGCGTCTCGGCCGTCTCGAGCGCGCCGCGCTCGATCTGCTCCACGAGCCCGGGGCACGGCTGGCGCACGACCTCGATCCCCTTGCCGAACCGGTCGAGCAGCGACGCGAACCGCTCGCTCTCCAGCGTCCCGGTCGTGGCGAGCACGCCCACGACGCCGCTGCGCGTGGCGGCCGCGGCGGGCTTCAAGGCCGGCTCCATCGCGATCACGGGCAGCGCGAGCCGCTCGCGGATCGACGGCGCCGCGGCCGCCGTGGCCGTGTTGCAGGCGACCACGATCGCCTTGCACCCCTGGCCCATGAGCCACTCCGCGAGCTCGAGCGACCGCGCGCGGATCCACCGCGGCGGCCGATCCCCGTACGGCGCGTGCGCCGAGTCGGCGAGGTAGAGGAGGTCCTCGGCGGGGAGGAGCGCGCGCAGGTGGCGCAGCACGGACAGGCCGCCCACGCCGGAGTCGAAGACGCCGATGGGACTGGAAGGACCGGGGGCGGGCATCGGGTGGAGCGCGGGTCGCGAGGGCCCGAGCATCACACGTTTCCGGCTGGGGCGCGAGACCATCGCTCCCACCTTGCATGACAGCGACGAGCCCGCGCGGCCCGCTCCGCGTGGGCCGCTCACCCCGGCGGCGGCGCCAGCACCCGGTGGCGGTAGAGCTCGAGCAGCACCTCGTCGGAGAGGTCCGACCGGAGCTCCGCCCGGAGCCGCGCGCGGACCTCGGCGACGGGGTGAGCGCCGGTGAAGCGCGTGAGCAGCGAGTAGGCCTGGCCCGGGAGGACGAGCGCCTCGAGCGCGCTGTAGCCGGCGAGCGCGACGCTGCCGTCCGGGAGCCACGAGACCGTCGCGCCGGGGTCGAGGCGGAGCACCGGGGGCAGCGTCGGCGCGGTCGCCGCGGCGAGCGCGCGCTCCACGGCGCGGCGCGCAATCCGCCCGTCGAGCCCGAGCAGCGCTTCGACGTCACCCGCCGTGAGGCCGCGGACGAACCGGTGGCACGCCCGGTAGAGCTCCGCCTCGCGGCCGAGCCACGGGCCCCAGATGGCGGCGCGCGCGGCGGGCGGCGGCGCGACGCCGTCCACGTCCTCCGGGCCGAGCGGCGAGCCGGAAGGGGGCCGCGTCCCCGGCGCGCGATCGAGGAGCTCGGGCGCGAGCTCGAGCAGCGCCGCGCGCGCGAGCTGGATCTCGACGAGCGAGACGAGCTCCTTGACCGCCGTCCACAGCCGCCGGCCGTCCTCGCCCGCCTCGTACTTGCAGTAGTACGTCGCGCAGACGGCGTCGCGGTGCGCCCAGATCGTGCACCCGCCCGTCCCCTCCTCGTAGAACGGGCAACGCAGCGCCCGCGCCTTCCCGAACGCACCGTGCGCGTTCTCGTACAGGAGCGAGAACGTCCTCGGCGGGTGGAGCCACTCCGGCGCGACGCCGACGCCCGACGCCACGCGGGCCTCCATCCGCCGCCGCCCCTCCGCCGCGCCGGGCTCGTCGTCGGCGAGGACGCCGCCGACGAGGTAGTTCGGGAGCCGCGGGTGGAACGTGCAGCACTTCGTCTCCGGCTGGAAGAACCGGCTCCTCCCGTCGAGCGGCGGCAGCGTCGCGGTGCAGTTCTTCTCGAGCATCGCGCAGGAGGCGCAGGTCGCCTTGCGCTCGGCGGGGACCTCGGCGTCGAGCGGCGCGCCGAGGAGCGAGCGGTACAGCGCGGGGAGGGCGTCGCGAAGCTGGGGCATTGGCGCCCGATCTAGACGACCCCGGGCAATTTGGAAACGGATCGGTTGTGGCGGGGTGGGGGGCCCCGCGCGAAGCGCGGGGGAGGGGCAGAGCCCCTCCTCGCTGGGTGCCGCGCAAGCCGCCCTTCCACAATCCGTACGATCTCGGCGGCGCAGCGCGGCGGGACCCAGCGCAGCAGGGGTGGGGCCCCAGGAGGTTTCCTCCTGGGGCGGGGGCGCAGCCCCCGTGTCAACGGACCAGCGCCTGCATCCGCACCTCGGCCGCTTCGACGTCGACCGCGAGCGCCCGCACGAACGGGGCCCCGACCCCGAGCGCGCCGGCGCTCTGGACGATCTCCCGCGCGGCGCGCGCCGCCACCTCGGGATCGGCGAGGCTCGCGAGCGCCGACGTGAGCCGGACGAGGTGCAGATCCACGGCCTCGGCGGGCACGGCGGCGTCGTGGTGGCGCGCGCAGAGCTCCAGGAGGTACGCGGGGAGCGCCCATCTCCGGAGCGCCGCCTCGCCCACCTCGACGTGGACGCGGTCGATCACCCGGTGCGTGAGCGCCACCGGCGTGAGGTGCGCGCCCGGCGCGGTCGCGAGCCGGGCGAGGACGCGGACGGTCAGCGGCTTGCCGACGTCGTGGAGCAGGCCACCCAGCCAGACGTGATCGCTCCGCGCCCCGCGCTGGCGCAGCGCCGCGCCCGCGGCCGCCGTCGCCACCGCGACCGCGCGCAGGAAGAACCGGGATCCCAGGTGCGCGCTGCCGGCGCCGCCAGGCACGTCCAGGAGCTTGCGCGCGGCGACCGCGCTCGCCACCCGGCCCACCTCGGCGAGGCCCAGGCGCGCCACCGCCTCGTGCACCGACTCGATCTCGGAGACGCCCCGGAACGCGGCGGAGTTCGCGACCGAGACCACCTCCGCCGCGAGCGCGGGATCGCGCGCGATGAACCCCGCCACGCTGCGGGCGTCCGCCTTGGCGTCGTGGGTGCGCTCGACGATCTCGAGGGCGACGGCGGGGAACGAGACGAGCTCGCCCGCGGTCCCCTGGGCCGCCTCGAGGACGCGGGCCGCGAGCTCGGCGAGGGCGGCCTCGTCCGCGGCCGCGGGCTCCGCCGGGACGTCAATCCGCAGCGCGCGGGCGAACGGCGCGAACGGGTGGACGTCGGTCTGCTCGGTCGCCTCGGTCACGGCCGGCGCCGGTCGCGCCGGCGGCTTCGACGCGGGACGCGCCGGGCGAGCGGCGTGCGGGGCGGGCGCGCCGGGCCGCGCGCGTTCGCCGCGGAGCGCTCGCAGGGCGCGCGTGAGCCAGCCGTCGGATCCCGCTCGGCCCGCGCCTCCTGACGGACGAGCGGGCGCGGCCGTGCTCGGACCGCGGCTGCTCGCGGACGGCGTCACGCGGACGGGCTCGGCAACCGGCGCAGAGTCGAACGGCGAGGCGGCGGTGGTCGGCCCGGCCGGTTCGAGATCCGCTCGCCCTGAGCCTCCTGAGCGTACGCCACGCGCAGCGGGGCCGGAGTCGAAGGACGAAGGGAGAGCGGCCGATGGATCCTCTGCGCCGACCCGCGTGAGCCCCTCCGCCGGCGGCGCGGGCGGCCGCTCCGACTCTCGGACCCGCGCCACGACCCGCATCCCCCCGGCCTCGGCGGACCCCTCCGCGACGGCGCCCTCCTCCTCGATCCCCGACCACGCGGCGATCGCCTCGAGCAGCGCGCCCGCGACGAGCAGGTCCTGCGTGACGATCGGCGCGGCCGCACCTCCGCGCGTGCGCCCGACCACCGGGACGCGCGCGAGGCCGTAGCCCTCCTCGATGACCTCGGCCGCCCAGCCCGGCTCGCGCTCCAGGTCGATCGTGAGGTTCGCGAGCCGGAGCGCCGCCGCGGCCCGCGCCTCGCCCGTGAGCCGCGCGAGCTCCTCGAGCGCACCGCGCGCGTCGCAGAGCGCGACGCCGGGGAGGCGCGTCCCGTCGCCGCCCACGACCGAGAGCTCGCCGTCGACCTCGGCGTGGCCCTCCAGGAACGCGACGCGGAGCCGCTCCTCCGGCGCGACCACCTCCCAGCTCTTCGCCTTCCAGAACGCGGCCGCGCCCTCGAGCAGCGCCGCGATCGCGTCCGGCTTCGAGGCGCCGTGCTGGACCCCGCTCGCGAGCTCGTAGGCGAGGATGGCGCGGGTCTTCAGGACGGCCGGCGGGAGCGGGACGGCCTCGATGCCGAGCGCCCGGCCCGCCTCGGCGAGCGCGGGCTCGCAGGCGATCGGCTGCCCGAGCGCCTCGGCCCGCACCGCCTCGAGCCCGGCCGCGTCGGTCGGCGCCTCGTGGAGCCGCGGCGCGCCGCCCTCGACGAGGCCGACGTAGGTGTACGCGGGCGCGCCGGCAGACGACGAGACCGGGCCGAGTCGGAAGATGTGGAGCAAAGGGCGCCCTCCTCCGTCACGATAACAGGGAGGCCGGGGGTCTCCCGAGCGCCGCCGTGTGGTCGGGAAAGAGGGGCGGTGGGTGCGGTCACGCGAGGAACTGGTTCGCGTCCCCGTCAGGGCGCGGAGCGCCTCGGGTCTTCCTCAGCGCACGCCTGCGTCGGAACGGACCCCCACGTCGGGTCGGGGATTCTGCACGCATCTGCCGCGCGCCTCCGCCGCTCCGGCACTTCCTTCAATCCGATCATTGGCTCCGATTGTCAGACCGCCATGCGAGAACTCGAGCGTGACCACCGCGCGTCCATCGAGCCCGACCTCCGTCCCGGCGTGGTGCGCGCGCTACGCGCCGCCGCCCAAGGTCGAGTTCCCGCGGCTCGACCGGTTCGAGCTCCTGCCGGTATTTCGCGGCGGCGAGAAGGAGGCCGACGACACCGAGCAGGGGCTCGCGATGGCGGCGCGGGTCCAGGCGGCGACGGAGCTCGCCATCGCGGAGGGGCTCGCGGCGCTCCGCGTGGGCGATCGGCTTGCGGAGTTGGGGTACCACCTGGGCGATTACGCGCGGGAGGTACTCGACATTGCGCCGCGCACGGCGCTCAATCTCGTCCACCTCGCGCGGGAGCTGCGGACGCGGCCGCTCCTGCGCGCGGCGCTCCGCGGGGGGACGGTCACGATGCGGGCGGCGCAGACGGTGCTGCCCGTGGCGCGGGGAGAGGACGAGGCCGCGTGGGTCGAGCTCGCGTCGCGCGAGACGATCCGGGCGCTCGAGGAGGCGGTGAAGGCGGAGCGGGCGGTCGCCGGAGAGGAGGAGTGGGGGAGATGGACGGTCGGGTGCAAGCCCGAGGACCGCGACGTCATCGACGACGCGCTCGCCCGCGCGGGGCAGGAGCTCCCGGGGTCGAAGACGTTCGAGCGGCTCGAGGCGATGGCCCAGGAGTTCCTCGGGGCGTTCCCCGATGCCGACGTCGAGGACGGCGAGCGGAGGACCCTGCGCGAGCACTTCCGCAGCCAGGACGAGCGCGAGGCGCGGCGCGCGCAGCGCGAGGCCGCGCTGGAGGACGAGACGGGCCGCTGGGTCTCGCTCAAGCGGCTCCCGCCCTGGGTCGCTCCGGACGAGGGGTTCGACCAGCTCTCGTCGGCCGCCGAGATCGACGCGGCGCTGCGCGCGCTGGCGCGCCATGGCGAGGGCTGGGAGGAGTACGTCGGCTGGACGGCGGAGATGATCCGGCGCAGCGGCATGCACCTCATCCTCGGGTTCACGTCGTTTCGCCACTACGTGGAGGAGCGGCTCGGCATGCCGGGCCGCGCGGTCGAGCAGCGCGCGGTGCTGGAGGAGAAGATCTGGGGGAGCCCTGCCCTGCGCGGGGCGCGCGCCTCGGGGCTCTCGTACGAGCGGCTGCGCGCGCTGTCCCACCTTCCGGAGGCGGAGATCAGGGAGTGGACTCCCCGGGCGCGGCTGATGACCGTCGCGGCGATCCGCCGGGAGCTGGACGCGGCCGAGGAGCGGCAGATGCGTGCACGCGGGAAGCTGGCCGCGTCCGTGCCGATGAGCGTCGCGAGCGTGCTCGCAGCGGCGATCGCGACCGTGCGCGCCCTGCTCGGCGCGCCGATCCCGGCCGGACGGTGTCTCGGCGCAGTCGCGCGGCACTTCCTGGAGGTCTGGGGGCCGCCGGCAGAGGCGAAGAGCCGCTCGCAGAAGGTCCGGGCGCGCGACGAGGAGCATTGCCAGGTGCCCGGGTGCAGCCACCGTGCGGCCCACGCGCATCACATCATCTACCGCTCTCACGGGGGCGGCGAGGAGCTCGGCAATCAGGTCGCGGTCTGTGCCTTTCACCATCACCGGTGTATCCACGGCGGCTTCCTCGCCGTGCGCGGCGAGGCGCCGAGCAGGCTGACCTGGATCCTCAACGGGAGGGAGTGGGACGGGATGCCGGGCGCGTGAACAGGATGACGGGGACGGCTAGGACTGGGAGGCGAGCGCGTCCCGCAGGTTCCGGTACAGCACCCCGGGCGCGTTCCCCGCGAGCCCGCTCATCTGCGCGTCGTTGAGCTCGACCACCATCGCGCTCCCGTCCTCGCGCGTGGCGACGTCCACGACGAGGAACCGCGGGAGGACCCCGGCCGCGCGGAGCCGTGCGACGGCTGCCTCCACGGCGCGCGCGTGCACGTCGCGCGGCGCGGGCACCACCGGGAGCTCGTTCGCGTGGTTGCTCCAGTAGTAGCCCGCGCTCAGGACGCGCCCGTCGAGGAGGAAGAAGCGGTGCTCATCGGCGATGGGCAGGCCGTTCTCCGCGGTGGCGAGGCGCCTCAGCGGCTCATACGCACGGAAGTAGATCCGCTGCGCCCGGAAGAGCGCGTCCTCCCGCAGCCGCGCGGCCACCGCGATCGCCTCGCCCCGCGTCGGCGCGAACATGTGGCTGTTCCAGCGATCCTTCCGCGAGTTGGTCTGGCCCTTCACCACGAAGGCGGTGCCATCGTCCGGGAGCTCCTCCACCCGTTCCCATGTCCGCGGTGTCAGCTCCGCCCCGAGGAGGGGCGCCCACGCCATGACGTCCCCGATGAACGCGTGCTCCTCCACCGAGTTCACGAGGACCGCCCCGCGGCGCGCGAGCTCCGCGACGAGCGCGCCGTAGAAGGGCAGGACGCTGTAGCGCCCGATGACGAGGTCGCCCGGCGCGACCGCGGCGCGATCCCGCACGAGCGGGAAGCACGCGGCAGCCGCCTCCTCCTCGGAGGAGTCGGGGTGATCGGGCGGGCGGAACAGGATGACCGGCCTCATGCGCGCGCTCGATCGATACCATGAGCGGCGTTGCTGCGCGCACGGACCCAGGCTGAATGGGGACCGCTTGGGGCGGTCCGATGAACTCGGCGGCGCGGCGGGGTCCAACCGGTGAAACGAGACGAAACCGACACCGTGAGGAGACTCGCCATGAACAAGAACACGATCTGCCTGTGGTACGACCGCGACGCGGAGGAGGCCGCGCGCTTCTACGCCCGGACGTTCCCCGACAGCAAGGTCGGCGCGGTGTTCCGGGCGCCCTCCGACTTCCCGGGCGGCAAGGCCGGCAGCGTCCTGACGGTGGAGTTCACGGTGTGCGGCGTGCCGTGCCTCGGCCTCAACGGAGGGCCCACGTTCAAGCAGACGGAGGCGTTCTCGTTCCAGATCGCCACCGAGGACCAGGCCGAGACCGACCGCTACTGGAACGCGATCGTCGGCAACGGTGGCGTGGAGAGCGCGTGCGGCTGGTGCAAGGACCGGTGGGGCGTGTCGTGGCAGATCACGCCGCGCGTTTTGACGGAGGCGATGACCAGGGGCGGCGCGGTGGCGAAGCGCGCGTTCGACGCGATGATGGAGATGCGCAAGATCGACGTCGCCAGGATCGAGGCGGCGGTGCGGGGGTAGGCGCACCGGACGCCCCGGACCTTGGCGCTCACACGACGCGACGGTCTCTACGCCAGAAGGCCGTGCCGCCGTGCCCACGAGATCAGGAACGTCGCGTCGGGGCGGTTCGTGGCGAACTCGGCTGCGATCGCCCGGGCTGTGTCGAGGTCGTTCACCAGGACGGCGAGGACCATCGCAGCCGACCGGGAGGCTTCCACGCGCGCCTGCTCGATGCTGCTCACCCTGTTCAGCCACGGAATGGCGGCATCGCGCACGGCGCTCTCGACGGCTCGAACGACCTCGTCGATCGGCGCTCCAGACCTCACCGTCCACCAGAGGTCCTGCCCACCCGGCAAGAGTGCGCCGATGCGCTTTCTGATCGTGCACTGGTACTCGAACGGCCCGCTCGGCCCGGGCTCGCTCCCGATGAGTCCTTCACCCAGCGCCTGGGCAGCGGGGAAGAAGACTCCAACATTGATGGTGAACCGCGCCTCCGCCCACGTATTGCCGCTGCTCGACTGAACGTTCAGCACTTGCGTGCAATCGGCGAGGTCATGCCGGAACGTCGCGCCCGACTTCCGAAACCCCAGGCGCTTCATCTGGGGCTGAACCGCGACCCGGATCACGTCCTGGACGAGCTCGGCCGCGGGGCTCCTGGACATGTGGTGAGCCTACCACCGCCGTCGCTCGAGAAAGCGGGCGCGGCATCGCCTCTGCACCTGCCGACGGACGTGACGGACAGAAGAAGAAGGGCCGGAACCATGGAGACGAAAGCTCCAGCAGTTCCGGCCCTTCAGATGGAGCGGGAAACCGGGTTCGAACCGGCGACCCTCAGCTTGGGAAGCCCCGGAGGGCTGCGTCCAGCCGGTCCCGAGGGTTCGCAGCCGTTCGCAATTCCTGACCGGAACAAGGTGTCCGGCGCCTCTTTGCCGCCGGCAAACGTCCAGCCGTTCACAGCCGTCCCAGCCCGCGGCAACGGCCGTAGGGCGCCGGTGGGGCGGCTGCGCGCGGTGGATGGCAACAGGCTCCTGACGGTGCGCGACGCGGCGCGGGTCCTGGGTGTCTCGACGGCGACGGTGTACGCTCTCTGCGACGAGGGGCGGCTGGCGCACGTCCGAGTGGGGAACGCGATTCGGGTCCGGCCGGCCGACCTGGAGGCGTTCACCTCCGGAGGCCGCAGCTAGCGCCGCCTGAGAGCAGGCGGGAGCAGGCGGACTCCCAACCGGGGTCGCTAGGCAGCCCGCTCAACCATCCCCCGGGCTCGCGGGTCGAAGCCGACTGGGAATCGGGTCTCCGCGTCGAACTCGGCCGCTTCCAGGCGGGCGCCATCGAGCCGGGCAGCCGTGAGGTTCGCACCCTGTAGCTGCGTGCTGCCGCCGAGGTTGTCACGCCCGAGGTTCGCATCGCGGAGGTCGGCTTCGCTCAGGTCGGCGCTCTTGAGATCGGCCCCTCTTAAGTCGGCGCGGACCAGGGTGGCTCCGCGCACCGACGCGCAGAACAGGATGGCCCAGTAGAGATCCGCGTCGGTCAGGTCAGCGCGATCGAGGAGGGCGCTGTCCAGGAACGCTCCCTCCATGATCGCGCCCTTGAACCTCGCGCCGCGGAGGTCGGCGTTGTCGAGCCTCGTGCCGGTCAGAGCCGTCCCGCTGAAGTCTGAATCCGGAAGCACCGCGCGCGACAACCACCGGCCGCGCAGGTCCGCCCCAGCGAGGCCACCCGGGACCTCGGCGAGTTCGAAGCCATCGGCGTCTCGAATCGTGGTCGTGTCCGCCATCCAAGGTCCTCTTGCCGTGGTCACTCGAAGGCCCGACACGCGATGTGGCAAGACGCGCGTTAGGTTCGAGGGTCCCCGACGAGCGGGAAGGCGTCGAGGATGTAGTCCAGGGCGGTGAGCATCGCGGGTAGGCCAGTCTGGTCCGCCTCCAGGTCGAAGCGCAGCACCGCCCCCATGCCGGGGTCGTCGCGCACCTCGCACTCGAAACGGACGTGGCCGCGGCCATCACCCTTGGCGTGAACCGAGACCCAGTGCTCCATGCACCTGAGAACCGCCTCGCCCTGGAGCGACCGGTGCAGCGCGGCGAGCTGGCTCCGAAAGTCGGCGAACTCGTCGACGCGCAGGTCGGCGTCGAAGGCGGCACGAAACGCGCGAACGCGCAACTCCACCTCGGTCTTGAGCCAGTTGCCATCCCAATAATCAGTCGCCCCGGGGTGGCAACGCGCCTTCGGCCGCAGCGCGAGGTGATCCGCCGCGGGCGCGCCGATGACGAGCGTGGTGGGCTCTGCCATGGCGCGGAGCTTCCCACGAAGATGGCCTCGGTGCCATCGGCGGCTGTCGGGCTCGACGGATACGCTTCGCGGTGGGCGAGGGAGGATACTTGGATGGCGCGATTTCAGAAGGGCAACACGGCCGGTGCTTCGACACGGTGGCAGCCGGGACAGTCGGGAAACCCTGGCGGCCTGCCGCCGATCATCCGGGGCGTTCGCCTCCTGGCTGGTGAGCGCGCTCCCCGGGCGATTCAGCGGCTCAGCGAGCTGGTGGAGAGCACGGACGACCGCATCGCGCTCGCGGCCGCGATCGCTCTTCTCGACCGCGCCGGCGTCACGCCGCTGGAGATGGAGGTCCAGCTCGGCAGCCGAATGCCACTGCTCGACGATCCCCTTGAGGTGCCCGAGATGGATGAGGCCGATGTGCGGCGCCTGGCTTCGACCCCGGTCGTGGTGGCGCTCGCGCCCGCGGCGGGGCTGAGTGCGCGCGCCATGGTTGCGCCGACGGTCGAGACGCGAGAGGAGGGCGACCAGGAGCAGCCGCAGGAGCGCTAGCCGCTCGGTTCAGTCGCGCGGGACCGGTCCTTGCGTACCCAAACGAGCATGCAGGTTTCGGCTGGTGAGCAGGAAGGCCAGGCCTGCAAGTCCGGCGGCCCAAACGCATGAAGCGGTGGGATAGAGTGCGCGGTGGAGACCATCGCCGATGCGCTTCGACAGCTTGGTTCGACTTATCGAGTCGGCCGACTTCATGTCCTTCCGAGAGATCGCCCTCATCGCTCTCAAGGCACGCGGATTTCAGACCCCGGCGATTCGCGACGGGTGGAACGACGGCGGAAGTGACGTTGCCGTCTACACGTTCCCCATGCAGCCGCTCCGGTTTGCCATCCAGGTCAGCGTCGAGGCCGACTGGCGCGGCAAGATCCGGCAGGACGCTCGCAAGGCCAAGGCGCAGCTCGGAACGACGGAGTTTCTCTACGTCACCTCGCACAGGCTCGCCGAGGTCGAGTTCCAAGCGGTGGCCGACGAGCTGGTTCGAGAAGGCATTCACGCCAGCCGGATGGACTCTCAGGGAATAGCGAGTCTCGCCGTCGAGAGGAACCTTGCGCCCGCGATACTGAAGGCTGTCGACATCGACATCCCGCAGATCGAGCAGGCGCCGGCGAACCCGCGCCAGGTGGCCGCGTACGCCTATGCGTTCTTCGGAGCAGATGCGAACGACTTCCGTGCGCGCGTGATCGAGCGGACCGCGCTCACGATCCTCGCCAACTCCCCAGCGCCCGTCCCGCGTGCTGAGCTGGTCGAGACCCTTGAGGCGGTCCTGCAGCTCTCCCGCGGTCAGCGCGCGCTGCTGACCGGTGCGCTGGATCGCCTGCTCCAGCAGCAGGCGATCGTAACGGAGGGGACTGGCCTGGCGTGTAGCATCGCGGAGCGGGCACGTCTGGCAGCGGCGTTCTCGCTCCGGGTAGCTGACCTCGAAAGCCTGAAGAAGACCGTCGAGAAGTTCGCCACGGCCGGCGGGGTGCGGCTTCTGCGCGACCGGAAGGCCTTTGCCAATGCCGTCGTTGAACACCTCGGCTCCATCGTGATGGCTCAGGCGCAGATGGAATCGGGGGCTCTGGCGAAGGACCTTCCGCGCTCGGAGTTGCAGGCAAGGGTGCGGGAGCGCCTCCACTCCTTGAATACTGTCCTGGACGGCTACGGGTTTCGAACCGCCACTCGCGGCGAGGACATCAAGGTTCTGACGCGAATCGCGATGCAGTCATCGTTTGGCAAGGAGCTTCTCGCCGGTGAGATCTTCCTCTCGCTCACTCGGCTCGGGACCGCCCAGTTCGTCGAGGCGGCTGCGAGCGCTCGCGAGTTCAAGGTCGTCCTGGATGCGTCGGTCGCGATGCCGGTGCTCTGTGCGCAGCTCCACGGGACTGCGGATCAGCGGTTCTTTCTGGCGGCGCAGCACCTTCTGGAGCAGGCGAAGGTGCATCGGATCCCGCTGGCAGTTCCCGAGCCGTACCTGGAGGAGTGTGCGTCTCATCTCCTGACCGCCGCTCGCGACTACCTGCCCCTGATCGAGCAGGACGCAGATTTGCGAGGATCGAAGAACGCCTATGTGGCCCACTTCAAACTGCTGAACCCGGAGGGCACGAAGAAGCAGTTCTGGAAGTATCTTGCGTCGTTTGGCCTCACCGCGAACATCGAGCCTGATCGTAGGGGTCGGAATCGACTCATGGGCGAACTGTCGAGGATCCTTCGTCAGTACGGCATCCGCGTAACTGCTGGCCGGCCGCCACCTGACCTGCGGAAGGAAGCCGAGGAGGCGCTCACGCATGCGGTCAACGACTTGTCGCGCCACGGCGACCCCATCCACCGCGAGCCCGTGCTCATCCGTCACGATGCTACGGTCGTTGCCCTTCTCAACAGGGAAGCGATCGATTCCGCGGGCGCGTCCGTCTACTGCAGTTGGGATCGCTTGCTGTTCCATGTGCGCGAGCACGGCGGGGCGAGCTTCGATGTCATGGATCCTGCCGCTCTCGGCGACATGATGAGCCTCGCTTTGGCGAGCGAAGCCGAGACGCAGCTCCTAGGGCCAACGGTCCTCGCCATGCAGATGTCGGACGAAGAGGTCGAGCGCGGTGCGGCCGTCTGGGACACACTTGCGAGCATCGAATCCGGGCGCCTCACGGACGGCGAGTTGCTCCAGAAGGCCAGGGAGTTCAAAGAGGAGTTCCTCGCCTCCCACGCGAGGCGCGCCGACCGGAAGACGATCCAGGAGGCGTGGCTGAGGTGGAAGAGCGAGCCCGGTGGCCACAGTTGACCCCACCGCGCGGGGCGGTGATCCGCAGCCTAACGTGGCAGCGCATGCGCCCTGCCCTGAGGGGCGGTAAAGTGTTTCAGAGGGGCTAGGGTTCGCGGCCCGAAGAGCTGCCTTCCTCAGCGGCCTGCCCCGCTTCTACCCGAGGAGCCGCCGCGCTCGCTTTCGAGCGTTCGAGGAGCGGTGATGTCACGCAAGGCCAAGGCCCCTCCCTATCCGGTGAGGAAGGGCGGCTGGCCGCACCCGACGTTCAGCCGAGCCTCGGCCAACGCCTTCCTGGAGAAGTCGCGCCCGAACGACGAGGAGCTGGCGTGCTTGATCGGCGCCTTCCGTCCTCTCCCGCGGCGGGCTCTACCTCGAAAGGAGTTGGTGGCATCGTTCGGCCACACGATCAAGGCGACGCAGGTCGCCTTCCGCCTCTGGGAAACCGAGGCCCGCTTCCGTGCCATGTTTCTCCCTGATGCCATCCGTGTGCTCCAGCAGATGGCCCGGTGGATCGCCGACGAGATGAAGGCTCCGGTCGATCGCGGCGCACGCGCACGGCGAAAGCTCGACACGCGTGACCCGCACCTCTCGGCGGCCATTGGTGTCGCTCTTGCGGCGCAGAAGCGCGGGATCGACATGCCTTCGGACGGTGAGCTTGCTGCCCTCGCCGTCTTCGCCCGGGGCGATCATGGACAGCCCCCCACCGAGAACGATGCTCGGCGCCGCGCCTACTGGCGGACTGTTCGGCGACGAGCTTCGACGTTGCTGCGGGAGGTCGGGCCGCTCGTCAGCGACATTCACCCGGCCTTCCTGGACGCGGTGAAGGCGGACGCGCTGTGGTGGATTCGGAACGGCCAACAGTGGAGTGCCGACATGGACGAGCTGGAGCGGGAAGCCGGTCTCAGGCCCGCATCGGCGGCGAAGAGCGGCGGCCGACCCTAGCAGAAGGGGGACAGATCGAGCGTCGCCGCCCCGCGAAACTGTCCCCGGGGTCGGCTGCCGGCTGCAGGCCGGCCGATCTTGATCCGTTACTCGCCTTCGCTGGCCTTCCTATCGTCGCAGCATGCTCTTGCTGCGCTCGCACTCCGTCGACAGGGCCAGTCAGCCCGCCGGCGACACCAACCCCGGTTATAGGGGGGCGTTCAAGAGCAGGACGCTCGCGCTGGCTGCGGACCTCGCGGCGCGCTCCGATGCCGACCGCGTGGCCGATCCGGACAGGAGCAAGCGCTTCGCCGCGGCCGCAGCGCGCCTTGCGAGATGCGCACAGTCGAGTGCGGTGCGGCTCGGGTGGCGCTGCGGGCTGCCGATCTGCCCGCGATGCGAGTGTCGCAAGGCCATCCGCTACCGCGAGCGCCTGGAGCGGAGACTCAGGAAGGTTGCTGTAACGTTCAAGCATGTCACGGCGACCGTCGCGGCGGACGACCTGTCCTCAGGGGTTCGGATCCTGCGGCGCGCGTTCAGCGAGCTGAAGCGGCGCAGCGCGTGGAGGCGGGCGGTCGCCGGCGGCGAGGCTCACCTCCAGCTCAAGGCGGCGGCGCCCGGCGGCGTGCGCACGTTCAACGTTCACTTCCACGCTGTCGTCGAGCTTCGCCCCGACGTTCCCCTCGACGGGGACGAGCTGTCCTCGATCTGGACCGACTTGCTCGGCCGCCGCGGCGCGGTCGGCAACCTCCACGTGTCGCGCGTCGAGCGGCACTGGGCGATCTTCCGCGAGTGAGCCATGGACCGGATCGTCTCCAAGGTCGCCTTCTACGTGACCGCGAGAAAGTCGAGCACGCTGCTCGCGCTCCCGTCGCCAACCTTCGACGCGCTCCTCCGGTACCTGCCCGGCAGGCGCCGCGTCACGACCTTCGGAACGTGGCGCCGCTCGCGCCGTCGTGCCGCAACCCCGAGCCCAAGAGAGACGACATGAACACGCCGACCATCCCGACCCCGCCGGATGACCGGCTCTGGACCGTGAAGGACGTGGCCCGCTACCTCGGCGTGAGCGCGAGCTGGGTGTACCAGCATGTCGCCGCTGGAGAGCTGCCCTACCGCCGGATCGGTGGCCTGGTGCGGTTCTTCCCGGAGGACGTCCGCGCCTACGCGCGGGGCGAGCCCGCCAGCTCGCCGGTGCTCCCGCTGCGGCGCTAGGACCGGCCGGGCGAGTGTCTTACAATGTCCTGCATGGACCGCGACGCGACGATGACCTTCCGGCTACGCACGGCGACCCGCGCGGCGCTGGAGGAGGCTGCCGAAGCCGAGCAGCGCAGCCTGAGCAGCCTGGCCGTCGTCATCCTGGAGGGCTGGCTCACGGACCGCGGCTACTTGCCGAAGCCCAGCCCGCGCGCCGCCAAGAGGCGGGGTGGGGCATGAGCAAGCGGAAGGCGAAGGCGAACGAGGCCGGAACGAAGGTTGTGGGCACCACCTCCGGACGACCGCACGACGGCTCCCGCGGTCGCATCGGCGTGCTCGCGTCCCTGGTTCGCCGGCCGGACGGTAAGCTCCGCCTGGTTCTGGAGGATGCGCAATCCGTGGGTGAGGGGCTCTGGGCTCCGCGCACGCACTTCACCTACCGCGACTACCCCGCCGACGCGCTCATGGATACGGACATCGACCGCGCCGAGTTCGAGAGCATCGGGATCTCGCTGCTGAGCCGGCTCGCGAGGCAGACGAAGCTGAACGAGGAGTAGGGCCATGGCCTACGCTCGCAAGCGCAGGGGCAAGTGGTTCGCCCGGTGGCAGGACGCGACCGGCCGGTGGCGTGAGGTGGGCACCGGCGCCCGCACAAAGGTCGACGCCGAGCGGGTGGCTCGGGACCTGGAGGCGAAGGGCGAGCGGCAGCGCCTCGGTCTCGATCCCCTGCTGCCGCTCGACGGCGGCGGGACGGTCGGGGAACTGCTCGATTGGTGGCTCTCCACCTACAGCGCCGGGACGCCCTCCCACCGGACGAACGAGACGACCATCCGCAAGCACTTCGCCGGTGCCGCGGTGGCTGCGCTCACGCTCGCCGCGCTCCGGGGCCATCACGTCGAGCAGTTTCTCCAGGCGAAGGCGGCCACCCTCTCGCCGCAGACCGTCAACCACCTGCGCGGCTACCTGAGCCGCGCATTCGCCCGCGCCAAGGAGGCCGGCCGCTGGGCCGGCCCGAACCCGGTCGATGACGTACGCCGACGGAAGGTGCCCGCCCGGCCTTCGACTACCTCCGGCGCGAGGAGGTGCCTCCCGTTCTCGCTGAGCTGGCGGACCGCTGGCGCCCGATCTTCGCGGCCGCCGTCTTCACCGGCGCGCGGGAAGGCGAGCTGTGCGGTCTGCGGAAGACAGACGTGGACCTCTCGGCCCGCCAGGTCACCTTCGCCCGGAGCTGGGGCCGCCAGACTACGAAGAGCGGCAAGGCGCGCACGGTCCCGATCCACCCCGAGCTGGAGCCCTTCATCCGCGCCGCCCTCGACGCCTCCCCGTCGGCCCTGGTCTTCCCGCGGCCCGACGGCGGGATGATGAGCGAGGAGACGGACTTCTCCGGCGTCCTACGCCGCGCCCTCGGCCGCGCCGGCCTCGTCACGGGTTATCGGCACGTCTGCCGCGCTCGCGTGAATGCCGCCGGTGTGCGCGACCGAACCGCGCCCCGCTGCGAGCACGCCGAGGCGGCTCCAGACCGCGGCCTCCGCCGCTGTCCGGTTCACGGCGACAAGCTCTGGCCTGTCGCGCAGGTCCGGCCGATCCGCTTCCACGACCTGCGGCACACCTGCGCGAGCCTCCTCCTCCAGTCCGGGGTGACCCTCCCGACGGTGAGCCGCATCCTCGGCCACGCAGACGTGCGGCTCACCCTCGACCGCTATGGCCACCTCGCGCCCGAGTTCATGCGCGCCGAGCTGGAGAAGTTGACCCTTCTCCCACTCCCGCCTCCCGCGCCCGGCGACCAAGTGAAGACCCAGATCCGCGCCGTCGCCGGGGTCGATGGGGCGCTGGTAGGGCGCGGCGCCGAAGGCGAACTGGACGACGCGGCCGGCCAGGCGACCCCGCAAGAGAAAACGCCCGGGGTCTCCGGGCGTTGGGTTCATCGGAAGATGGAGCGGGAAACCGGGTTCGAACCGGCGACCCTCAGCTTGGGAAGCTGATGCTCTACCAACTGAGCTATTCCCGCGTTACCTCCCGTTTTCTGCCGTGAAGAGGCCCTGGAGTCAAGGGGTTCGGGGGTACACGGGCGGGCGGCGCACGGACCGATCGGGGCATCGCGCATGGACGAGAAGACGCAGCGGATCGTCGAGGCCCGGCTCAGGCTGCGGGAGCGGTTCCTCGAGCGGATGAAGGCCACCCCGGCGGCGAGCGACGCGCGGCCGATGGGCTCGGGCGCGCCGAACCGTCACGGGATGCCGAAGCTCCCGGTGGGCCAGACGGTGACGGAGAAGTGGCCGGTCCTCGACCTCGGGATCGTCCCGCGGATCGATCGCGCGGTCTGGCGGCTCACCGTCGACGGGGCGGTCGAGCAGCCGCTCTCCATCGGCTGGGACGAGCTCCTCTCGCTCCCGCAGGTCGAGGACGTGCAGGACTTCCACTGCGTGACGGGCTGGAGCCGCATGGACGTCCGGTTCGGCGGCGTGCGGCTCGAGACGGTGCTCGCGCTCGCGGCGCCGCGGCCGGACGCGACGCACGTGCTCTTCCACGCGCACGACGGCTACACGACGAACCTCCCGCTCGAGGAGGCGCTCAAGGAGGACGTGCTGCTCGCCCACACCGCCGACGGCGCGCCGCTCCCGGTGGAGCACGGCGGGCCGTGCCGCGTCGTGACGCCGGAGCTCTACGCGTGGAAGGGCGCGAAGTGGATCGCGCGCGTCGAGGTCACGACACGCAACGTGAAGGGGTTCTGGGAGAAGAACGGCTACTCCGACACGGCGCACCCGTGGCGGGACGATCGGTACGCGCGGGAGTGATCCCGCTCTACTTCTTCTTCGCGAACCGCTTGAAGAACGTGACGATCTGCGTCGTCGCGCCCTTCCAGTCGAGCGTCTCCGCGGGCTCGTCCTCCTCGCCCTCGATCCAGAGCCCGCCGCACGACTCGCACGTGTCGTAGTGCTCGCTCTTCTTCTCGCCGCCCTCGACCGTCACGAGGTCGACGTTGCACGCCGGGCACATGCCGGCGATCTCGTCGGGATTCACCACCCCGCCGATCGCGCTCAGCGACGGCAGGTTGGCGTGCAGGAGCGTCTTGTTGAGGTCGGTGACGTCGACCCAGAGACCTCCGCACTCGACGCAGCGGTGAATGATGCTGTCATCGCGGGTGATCTCCGTGAGCTCTACGGCACACCGGGGGCAATCCATGACGGATCAGGTCCTCCTTCGGGGACCTAGCAAGCGATCGATCGGGTGAGGGAAGGCAAGCGGACGAGCGCCAGTGACTGAAGTTCCGGGAATAGTAGGCAGATCCCGCCGGACGTTTCAACGGGGTTTCGCGGGCGGCCCGGCCTCGACCACCCTTCGAAGGGCATCGACGAGCCTCCGCAGCCGCTCCGGGTGCAGCTTCAGGGCGACGCGGTTCACCACCAATCGTGCAGTCACGTCGAGGACTTCCTCCTCGATGACCAGCCCGTTCGCCTTGAGCGTCTCGCCCGTCTCGGTGATGTCCACGATCGCGTCGGCGAGGCCGAGCGAGGGGGCGACCTCGATCGAGCCGTGCAGCGGGATCACCTCGGCGGGAACGCCCTTGCGCGCGAAGTGCTGGGTCGCGAGCGACACGTACTTCGTGGCCACGCGCGGCGCCACCCCGCGGGGGAGCGGGGGCGCGTCCTTCGGGCGGGCGACGATCACCCGGCAGCGGCCGATCCGGAGATCGAGCGGCTCGTACAGGTCGCACGGGTCCTCGCGCAGCACGTCGAGGCCGGCGATCCCGACCGCGGCGGCGCCGTGCTCGACGTAGCTCGCGACGTCCGCGGCGCGAATGGAGATGAACCGGAGTCCCGCCTCGGGCGCGTCGGCCGCGAGCTTGCGCGTCCCCTCGAGCAGCGCCCGCGGGGAGACGCCGACGGCGCGCTCGAAGAGGGCCGACGACTCGTGCAGGAGCCGGCCCTTCGGGACGGCGACGGTCAGCAGCTCCTCGGGCGAGCGTCGGGAGCCCCGGACAGCAGTTGCGCGGCGGGCCGCCTGTCTCCTCACGCCTTCTCCCTCCGGATGCGCGCGCCCAGGGGCGCGAGCTTCTCCTCGATCCGCTCGTACCCGCGGTCGAGGTGGTAGACGCGCTGGATCTCGGTGCGCCCCTGCGCGGCGAGGCCGGCGAGGACGAGGGCCGCCGAGGCGCGGAGGTCGCTCGCCATCACCTGTGCGCCCGAGAGGCTCGGGACCCCGCGCACGAGCGCGAGCTTGCCGTCGACGGTCACGTCCGCGCCGAGGCGCTGGAGCTCCTGCACGTGCATGAACCGGTTCTCGAACACGGTCTCCGCGATGCGCGAGGAGCCGTCCGCGAGCGCGAGCAGGACCATCATCTGGGCCTGCATGTCGGTCGGGAACCCGGGGTGGGGCGCGGTCTTCACGTCGACCGGCTTCGGGCGGCCGTCGCCGACCACCCGGATGCCGCCGGGCACCTCCTGGATCTCGGCGCCCACGGCCCGGAGCTTCTCGAGCAGCGCCTCGAGATCGCACGCGCGGCAGCCGCGGACGGTGACGTCGTTCCCGGGGAGCGCGCCGGCGACGAGGAACGTGCCCGCCTCGATCCGGTCGGCGATGACCGTGTGGCGGAGCGGGCGGAGCGACTCCACGCCCGTGACCCGGATGACGTCCGTGCCCGCGCCCTCGATCCGGGCGCCCATCGCGGCGAGCGCGACGGCGAGGTCCGAGACCTCGGGCTCGCGGGCGCAGTTGCGGAGCACCGTCTCGCCCTCGGCGAGGGCGGCCGCCATCATGACGTTCTCCGTGCCGGTGACGGTGACGCCGTCGAAGGTGAACACCGTCCCGCGGAGCCGGCCCTTCGGGACGGTCGCGTAGACGTAGCCGTGCTCGAGCCGGATCTCCGCGCCGAGCGCGGTGAGGCCCTTGAGGTGCTGGTCGATCGGCCGCGCGCCGATGGCGCAGCCGCCGGGGAGCGAGACGCGCGCCGAGCCCCAGCGCGCGAGGAGCGGGCCGAGCACCACCACCGACGCGCGCATCGTCTTCACGAGCTCGTACGGCGCCTCGGGGGTGACGGCGCCCGGGACGCGGATCGTCACGGAGCGCGCCGGCCCGGGGATCCGCTCGACCTGGCAGCCCATGTGCGCGAGCAGCCGGCCGAGCGTGCGGGCGTCGGCGAGCTCCGGGACGTTGTGGACGAGGTGGTCACCCTCGGTGAGCAGGGCGGCGGCGACGACGGGCAGCGCGGCGTTCTTCGCGCCCGACACGTCCACCGCTCCGCGGAGCGGCACTCCACCCTCGACGACGATCTTGTCCAAGAGGTCTCCGTCAGGTCCGTTGGTCCGCCCGCTCCGCGCGTGCGCGGGGGCGAGCGGGCCCGGCGGAACGGGGCCGGGCGCGGGAGGCGGCGCGATTCTACGCTGGGGCGGGCGCTCCCGCCATGTGGGCGACGACGAACCGGGGAAGGCCGGCGAGGTCGCGATGGGGCTCGGCGCGCTCGAAGCCGGACTGGAGGCAGATCGCTGGGAGGTCATGCACGTGGGCCTCGTGCATCTCCAGGACCAACGCGCCCCCCGGCCGGAGCCGGGCGGGGGCGCCCGCCACGATGCGCCGGGAGATCGCGAGCCCGTCGTCGCCGCCGTCCAGGGCGAGCCGGGGCTCGCGCCGCACCTCGGGCGGGAGCGTGTCCAGCTCGCCACGAGGGACGTAGGGCGGATTGGACACGATCACGTCGAACTTCTCCTCCGGTGCGAGCGGCGCGTACAGGTCCCCTTCCAGGAGCGTGACCGCGGCGCCGAGGCGCGCGGCGTTCTCGCGCGCGACCGCGAGCGCCTCCGGCGAGAGCTCGGTCGCCACCACCTGCGCACCGGGGCGCTCGAGCGCGAGCGAGATCGCGAGCGCGCCCGAGCCGGTACAGAGGTCGAGCGCGCGCAGGCCGGCCGCGTCCCGGGGGAGCGCCCCGAGCGCGGCCTCGAGCACGAGCTCCGTCTCGGGGCGCGGCACCAGCACGCGGGCGTCCACCAGGAACGAGCGCCCGTAGAAGTCGCGCGCGCCGAGGAGATACGCGGTCGGCTCGCGCTCCGCGCGCCGGCGCACCAGCTCGCGGAAGGCCGTGAGCTCCGCCTCGCCGAGCGGCTTGTCGAAGTCGAGGTAGAGGCGGACGCGATCGCACCGGAGCGCGTGCGCGAGGAGGAGCTCCGCCGTCAGCCGGGGGGCGTCGATCCCCTTCTGCGTGAAGTAACCCTGCGTCCAGTTGAGGAGGCGCAGCGTGGTCCAGGCCTCAGCCATCGAGGCTTCCCGTGAACGAGCCCGCGCCCGGGGATCCGATCGCTCGTGCTTCGACAGGCTCAGCACGAGCGGATCCGGGACGTCCGCTCGGCCTGAGCCTGTCGAAGGCCGAGCGGCCGAATGGGCTCACACCCGCTTCTCCTCGCCCCGCGCCGCCTCCCGCAGCGCCTGCGCCGCGTAGAAGGTCCGGCAGGCGTCGAGCACGTCCTGCACGTCGCCGTCCATCACCGCGGGCAGGTTGTGCCGGGTGTAGTTCACGCGGTGGTCGGTGAGCCGGTCCTGCGGGAAGTTGTACGTCCGGATCTTCTCCGATCGGTCGCCGGTGCCGACCTGCGACTTGCGCGCGGCGTCGCGCGCGCTCTGCTGCTTCTCCTGCTCGATCTCGTAGAGCTTCGCCCGGAGCATGCGCATCGCCATGCTGCGGTTCTTGATCTGGCTCTTCTCCTGCTGACACTTCACCACGATGCCGGTCGGCTTGTGGGTGAGGCGGACGGCGGAGTCGGTCGTGTTCACGGACTGTCCGCCCGAGCCGGTCGAGCGGAAGACGTCCATCTCCACGTCGGCGGGGTTGATCTGGACGTCGATCTCCTCGGCCTCCGGCATCACCGCCACGGTGACCGTGGAGGTGTGGATGCGCCCCTGCGCCTCGGTGGCGGGGACGCGCTGCACGCGGTGCACGCCGGACTCGTACTTGAGCCAGGAGTAGACCGCGTCGCCGGCGATGTTGACCACCGCCTCCTTGATGCCGCCGAGCGCGCCCGCCGAGGTGTCGGCCACCTCCACCTTCCAGCCGCGGCGCTCCGCGTAGCGGAGGTACATGCGCAGGAGCTCGGCCGCGAAGAGGCCGGCCTCGTCGCCGCCGGCGCCGGCCCGGATCTCGACGATGACGTCCTTGTCGTCGTTCGGGTCGCGCGGGACGAGGTAGGTCTTGAGCTGCTCCTCCGCCGGCTCGACCTGCGGGCGGAGCTGCGCCAGCTCCTCCTTGGCCATCTCGCGGAGGTCCGCGTCGGCGAGGAGCGCCTCGTTGTCCGCGATGTCCTGGAGCAGCTTCCGGTACGCGTGGAGCGCGACCACGGTCGGCTCGATCGACGCGCGCTCCTTCGCGACCTTCCGGAACCGCTCGCCGCTGGCCGCGACCTCGGGGTCCGAGAGCAGGTGGGTCAGCTCGTCGAGCCGGTGCTCGATGGCCTCGAGCTTGTGCAGGACCTCGGGGGACAGCATGGGAGGGCTTACTTACCTCCGCAGACTCGGGGGTTCAAGCCTGGGGGCCTTGCCGGGCGCGCGGCACTCCTCGCTCCGGCAGCGCCCGAGCGTCCGCCGCACCGAGGCCGCGCTCTGGGCGACGCCATGCACCTTCCCCGCCTTCGCGCCCCCCGCGACGTTGAGACCCACCACCCTCCCGCTCCGATCGACGACCGGCGCGCCGCTCGTCCCCCGGAGCTGGAGGCCGGCGTCGTCGAGCCGGTAGGTCAGCCAGTCACCCTCGAGCGCGACGACCGTCCCGTGGTGGACGAGCCGACCCCGCGGCGCGCCCTCGACCACCTGCGCGACGAGCCAGACGAGATCGCCGGGGCGCGGCGCGGCCGGCGCGAGCTCGAGCACCGGGCCGCGGTGGACGCCCGCCAGGAAGAACGCCGCGACGTCGGGGCCTCCCGCGTCGAAGGGCCTCGCGCCGGACAGCGCGAGCGCGTGCTGCCCCTGCACCACCCGGCGGTCCTGGATCCCTGCGCACCGCACGTGGCGCACGAGGTCTGGCATCTCCGCCCAGGGGACCTCCTCGTCGAGGCCGCCCGAGTGGCCGAACAGGTGCTGCGCCGTGACGAGCATCGTCCGGGCCGGAGCGTTCCGCGCGAGCGAGGCACGGACGGTGAAGGCCGTCCCGGCCTCGAGCGGCTTCCCGTCCACCTGGAACCGGGGCCGGCAGATCGCGCCCGCAGCGCGCGCCACCGCCGGCGGGACCGGCGTGACGCTGGCGCGGGTCGGACCGCGCTTAAGGGGCGGGGCCGCCGCGGCGCCCGACGCGAAGGCGAGCGCGAGCGCTGCCAGCGACGCCAGCGCCGCGCGACGGGGGAGATGGAGCATTTCCGGACACTCTAACAGCCCCGTCCGCACATCGGCCCGCCCAGCGCACCCCACGGACACGTGACGCGGGTCACAGCCCGCGCCGCGTCGCCGCGCTACGCGGGCGCGCGGGGACCAGGGGTTTTCCCTGGCAATCTCGACCGGTTCACCCCCTCCTCGGGGATGACTTCGCGCAGCGGGGTCGCGCCGCTGATCGCCGACAGGAAGGCGTTCGTGGCCCGCCGATCGTCGCGCAGCGAGAGGAAGAGCTGCTGGAGCGGGGCCGGCGGCGGCTCGAGCGTGGCGATCTCGCTGGTGAACTCGTACATCGGGCGGACCCGCTCGTTCCGCGCCGCCTCATGGGCGGAGAGGACCTCCTCGAGCGCGCCGCGGCCGGACAGGCCGGCGTCGAGCGCCTCGACGAGCCGCTCGGCGTCGAGGAAGGAGTCGCTGATGCCCTGCGCCGTCATCGGGTCCTTGCAGTGCCCGGCGTCGCCGACGAGCGCCCACCCGCGCCCGTACGGCTTCCGGAACTGGCCGGGGACGCCGGCGCTCCCGTACCACCGCTCCACCCGCCTCGCCCCGCGCACCCGGGCGGCGAAGTCCGGCGCGAGCTCGAGCGCCCGCGCGACGTGCGCCTCGACGTCGGCCCGCACCTCCGGGAAGCGGCGCGCGGGCCAGTTCACCATGACGAGGTGGAGGCCGTCGCTGGTCGGCGCGCCGCCGAACGCGCAGTGCGCCCGCAGGTACAGCTCGAGGTCGTCCTGCCGGAGCCCGCTGAAGTACGAGTAGTACGCGCAGGCGCCGAGCGGTCGCGTGTCGTACCGGGGCGCCTGCACGGCGGCGGCGACGAAGGAGTGGACGCCGTCCGCGCCCACGACGACCCGCGCCTGCTCCTCGACCCTCCGGCCTCCGGCGCCGCGGCCGCGGAGCCCGACGACCGCGCCGTCCGAGAAGCACAGCTCGTCGACCGTGAACCCCTCGCGAACCTCGGCGCCGCTCCGCGCGGCGGCCTCCACGAGGAGCGCGTCGAGGACGGTGCGCCGCGGGCAGAGGCCGCCCCTCCCGCCGTTCGCGGTCTCGATGGCGCCGTGGAGCGCGAACGGCCCGACGTCGAAGGTCATGGCCAGGCAGATCGGGCGCAGCCCCGTGGCGGCGAGCCGCTCGAGGAGCCCCCACCGCGCCAGCGCCTCGGCGCCGTGCGGCCAGACGATGTGCGTCGAGACGGTGTCGCTGGGAAACCTCGCCCGATCGACCAGCAGCACCCTGTATCCCCTGCGCGCGAGCAGCATGGCGGTCGGAGACCCGGCGCACCGGGCACCGACGACGATGGCGTCGAACATGTCCCGTCCTCCCGAGATCTGAGGTGGGCCGGGCCACCCGGAGCGCCCGGCTGGAGCAACCGTAGGGCGCCGGGCGCGTGGCCGGCATCGGGCGAACCACCCACGCCGGAGCGGCGGACGTGGGGGATCCTCCGCACCACCCGCGGGGTCAGACGAGCTCGTGCTCGTACGCGAATGCGGTCGCGGCGGCGCGGGAGGGCACGTGCAGCTTCCCGAGGATGCTGCTGACGTGCCGATCGACCGTCTTCTCGCTGCGGTGGAGCGTGCGCGCGATGTCCTTGTTGCTCCTGCCCGCGGCGACGAGGCGGAGGACCTCGAGTTCACGCGGCGTCAGCCCGTGCGCGCGCCGGGGACGCGCCGACCGGGCGAGCGCGGCGACCCGCGCGGCGTCGGCCGCGGCGCCGAGTCGCGCGAAGACCTGCCGCGCGGCCTCCAGCTCCAGCCCGCAGCCCTCGTCGTCGCCGAGCGCCCGGCACGCGAGCCCCGCCACGACGCGCACCTGCGCCGCCGGATGCGGCGCCTCGAGCATCGCCCAGACCTCGCCCGCCCGGCGCGCGAGGTCGAGCGCCGCCAGGGCGTTCCCGTCGGCGAGCTCCACGGAGGCGCGCGCCTGCTGCGAGAGGGCCCGGAGCACCGCCGTGTCGAACCGCGCCGCGATGACCTGGAGCTCGGCCGCGGCGCTCCATGCCTCCGCGCGCTCCCGGGCGGCGAGCAGGATGTCCACCGCGGCGGGGAGGAGGCGGGTCCGCGCGAGGGGGTCCGGCGTCGTCCCGAGCACCCGGCGGATCGCCGCCTTCGCGGCGCCGACGCGCCCCTGCGCGAGGCGGAGCAGGGCCAGGCCCGGCTGCGGCTCCCTGCCCTCTTCGCTCGCCAGGCGGTAGAGCTCCTGGGCGGCCGGCTCCTCGCCGCACAGGCGGTGAACCTCGCCGAGCTGGTACGCGGCCTCGCCGCCGGAGCCGCGGTCGGTCGCCGCGCGGGCGCGCGCGCGGAGCGCCTCGGCCGTGGCCGCCGGCCAGTCGCCGCACAGCAGCAGGACCTCCGCGCGGTGCACGCGGCACGCGCCGGTGAACGAGACCATCTCCGGCTGGTCGTCGCACCAGCGCGCCAGCGCCGCCGTCCACTCCCGCGCGCGATCGAGCGCGTGCACCGTGCGGCAGCAATCGATGACGCTGCAGTAGAGGAGGCCGGTGGGGATCGGCGACAGCTCGCCCGCAGTCGCCGCGAGCATCACCTCGTCGAGCAACCCGAGGCCTTCCTGGACCGCGCCCTCGTGGAGCCGCGCCCGCCCCTGCAGGTGGCGCGCGATCGCCACGAGGTCCACGTCCCCGAACCGCTCGCCCGCGGCGGCGGCGTCGGCGGCGATCGCGTACGCGCGGAGCGCGTCGCCGGCGCGGAGGCGCTGCTCGGCCTCCGGCAGCAGGAGGTACCCGCGCTCCACGCTGTCGCCGCCCCCTCGAACGAGCAGGCGGCCCGCGCGTGCGTGCCACGCCGTGGCGCGTCCGGTCTCGCCCCGCAGCAGGAACCGGAGCCCGATCCAGAACGCGCACCGGGCGGCCCGCGTCCATCTCTCCTCGGCCGCGTGGAGGCGATGGGCGCGATCCAGCGCGTCCAGGTACTCCGCGTCGCGGCCGACGAGATACGCCGACACCGCCAGGAGCTCGAGGTCCTCTGCCCCGAGCGGGGACCGGTCGTCGGCGCGCGCGAGGAGCGCGAACGCTTCGGCCCAGGCCCTGCGCTGGCAGCGCTCTCGCCCTCGTGCGACGTCGCCGACCGCGCCCTCCATGCACGGTCTCTAGGCTGCCGCCCGGGGCTTCACCACGTTCGCTTCACGACGGCGTCCGAGCGGCCAGGACCGCCTCGCTCGGCGAGAGCCATACACCCAAGGTGAACGGCGCGCCGCAGGTGCGGCGACGGAAGGTGCGCACCGAGTCCCGACCGGGAGTCGTCGCCGAGCAGGGACGCGGCGTCAACGCGGCCGTACGGGATCCCGGCGAGTGCGGCCAGCCGGTCGTGGGCGTGGCCTGCGCTCAACGTCCGGAGCAGCACGCCCATCCTCGCCGGGTCCGGTGCGGCCGCGACGCGCTCGACCGGGGCTCCCCGACCCATCCCTTCCCTGGGGTTCTCGTTTTCACGGTGCGTGAGATCACATGCGCCGCGCGTGAACGTCCACCCCCGCGCGACGATCGGGAGGACGCCATGACCAGGAGGAACGGGATCACCGCCGCGGCGTAGCGGGTATACGCGCAGGCGACCAGGGGATCGCCGCTACGGAGAGCTGGGTGCGCCGCGCATTCCTGGCGCTCGACGACTCGACGGAGGCGTACTTCTGGGCCGCGTACGCCGCGCGGCACGTCCCGCCGCCGAACGCGCTGACGAGCCAGGTCGCCATCCCGTGGTTCCGGTGGAAGCTGCTCGGCGACCAGAACGCGTGCCGCGCGTTCAAGGCGCTCGCGACCCAGAGCCGTGGGTCCAGCGCGCCGCGCGAAACGCGCAGCCGTGCCTGTGAGCGGCGGCGGATGGCCTGTTCCCGGCCGGGGCGGCGGCTACCCGCGCCGCCCCAGCATCTCCGAGAGCGCCTTGATCGGCCCGACGTCGGCGCGGGCGGAGTCGAGGAGCAGGCGGAGGACGCCCAGCGCTGCCTGGCAGAGGCCGACGAGCAGCTCGAGCCGCTTGGCCTTGAACCGCGCGAGCGACCGGACCTCGGGGTCGGCGTCCGCCATCCGCGCGCGCACGTCGTGGAGCGCCTTCTCGAAGGCCGCGAGCGACCCCTCCATCGCCTTCTTCTCGCGCTCGCGGAGCACGTGCGCGACCAGCCGCCAGACGTTGGTCTCCGCCTGGTAGTGCTCCTTGCGGTCGCCCTCCACGGTGACGCCGCGGACGACGCCCCAGGAGCGCAGCTCGGTGAGGCTCATCGAGAGGAGGCCGGTCGAGATGTCGAGCCGCTCGCACAGCTCGGGGGCGGCGAGCGGGCGCTCGGACAGGAAGAGCACGGCCCAGATGCGGCCGAGCTGCCGCCGGAACCCCCACAGCTCCATGAGGCCGCCGACCGTCTCGGCCACCGCCAGCTCGGCGCGGCGCAGCGAGGGAGACGCGGGCGCGTGCGCGGTGCGGCTCGTGACCTCGGCCATCGCTTCACCCCCGGAGGAGCAGCTCGCCCAGCGCGCAGAGCGCGAACGCGACCGACGCGAAGGCGTTGTAGTTGAAGAATGCGACCCCGATCCGCTCGGGGTGGAGTTGCCCGCGCGGCGCGACGTGCAGGTGCTCGGCCGCCAGCGTGCCCGCGAGGATCAGGGTGCCGGCGAGCCAGCCCGGCCCGCGCCCGCCCAGCGCCCCGGCGGCGGCCACGCCCGCGACCGCGACG